>Ga0207713_1000619_pt1 | contig 34826 bp, 39 predicted proteins | sample KBSS64metaG_FD_184404 | JGI IMG/M metagenome (GOLD analysis project Ga0207713, IMG submission 184404) | Switchgrass rhizosphere microbial communities from Kellogg Biological Station, Michigan, USA - KBS S6-4 metaG (SPAdes) (version 2) | ecosystem: Host-associated > Plants > Roots > Rhizosphere >... | reverse complement strand
CTTTCTTTACAAATAGTGTCGTTGCCTACGTACTTATCGTTCCAGTAGTTTTTTGGTGCTCGTACTATTTATATAGAGGGATTCAATGGACAAAGGGAAAATTACATGTGAAGCCGCACAAACATTCGTTTACAAAGCTACAGCATAAATAAGAAAAGCACCGGAGCAAGGGACTGACCCCAAAGCTTCCGGTGTTTTTTTGATAAAAAATGAGTAATTTAAAACCTAATTGGCTTGAGCTTCGTCTAATGTATTGAAAAAGAGGTGAGTGAAGTGAACGATTTGCTATTTGCATTAGTAGAGCAAGAAGAGTATGAAATTCTTTTAGAAGAGGCTATGAATGAATATGGTCAATCCATCTTGCAGCTTGTATATTCTTACGTGCGAAATTCTACTGTTAGTGAGGATTTGACACAAGAAATTTTTGTGAAGTTTTATAATTCTCTTCCTACGTATTCTAAGCAATCTAGTTTGAAAACTTGGTTATGGCGCATTGCTATTAATCACTGCAAAGATTATTTAAAAAGTTGGTACGTGCGAAAAATGCAATTTACAGAACATATACATACGATTTTTGAATCAAGCAAAGAAATGATCGAAGAAGAAATGGTAAAAAAAGAGGAGTCTGAAGAATTGGTTCAAACTGTAATGAGTCTTCCATTAAAGTATAGAGAACTCATTTATCTGCATTATTTCGAAGAATACACAATTAAAGAAATAGCTGAGCTTTTATCTATTAATTCTAATACGATTAAAACACGATTACGGCGTGGAAAAGAATTGTTAAAACAAATGATAGAGGAGGGCTAATATGGATGAAAGATTACGTCATCTAAAAGGCTCAATGAAGCAATCTGTATTCCAAAACCTGAAGTTTACTGACAAGCACAAGCAAGCTATTAAGCGACAAATAAAACAAGAAAACATTTTACTGCCAGCGCTACAGCTTCTGTCAGTTGAAAAAAATGGAATAGAACTTGTTCAAAAACTACGGAGTAGAGGAATTCAAGAGTTTGATGAACAAGAAGGGTTTGTGTACATTCTGCTGCATCAGCTTGAGCAAAAATCATACGTAACAAGCCGCTGGAAAGAAGATCAGAAGAAATACTATCAGCTGAATAGTAAAGGTAAAAAGGTAATGAAAAGCTTAGAAAATGGAAGTCAACGATCAGCTTTTGTCCTTCAAGGGTTATTAGGAGGAGGACAATGAAAAAAGAAGAATTTTTACAGTCAATTACTCAAGAAATAAAACATAAAGAAGCAAAAGAAGCAGTGTATCAAGAGCTTGATACCCATATTAAAAACTTAGAACGAGAATCTATTCAGCGCGGTGTTTCTCAAGAAGAAGCTGAAAAAAAAGCTGTTGAACAAATGGGCAGTTCAGCGGAACTAAGCAGACGCTTTCAAAAGCTATACCGCACAAAGATTGATTGGATCTTAGTTTCATTATTTGTTGCAGCGTTAGGCTTAGGAATGTTGACAATTAAGCTAGGTTCATCTATATCAATGGAAACCAAACTTATTACTGCATTAATTGGACTAGCCCTGACAGCAGTATGTGCTTTTCAAAACTACCGCAAGTGGAGAGAGTGGGGGTGGGTAGCATTTATAGCTCCTACACTCCTCCTTGTAGTATTTAATCTGCATATATTGCCAGAAAGGATTCAACCAAACGTTCAAGGTACAACCGTAGTAAACCTATCTTTTTTTAGCCTAGATTTAAATTTCATTTTAATATTTTATTTAATAGGTTGGGGATATATTTTACAACGTAGGTCATGTAACGTTCCCATTATAGCAGTACTATTTATTTTAACCATAGTTTTATACGGGCGTTTAACTAGTATTCCTAATGTGATGATGTACATCATCATGATCGCTTCTATGTTTATATTTAGTGCTCGTAAACATGCTAAAAAGATCACTTTGTTGTTTCTGCTCACACTGTTTATAATTATAGCCGTTATGCTGCTCCTTTCAGGAAGCTCTTATTACTTAAGTCGTCTATCAATTGCGCTGCATCTAGGGAAAGATCCAGCAGGGGCAGGCTACGTCCCTGTACATCTTTCTCGCCTGTTCCATCAAGCTGAGTGGCTTCCTCAAGCTAATCCATCAGAGGGATACCGAATAGGTGGAATCGACACAGAATTTGTATATGCAGGTTTGACCTATGCCTACGGCTGGGGAATTTCAATTTTTATTATGCTAGTGTTGAGTGCTTTATTAGTAAAAATGATACTGTTAATTAAACAGATTCGCGATCCGTTTGGAAAAATGCTTGTTTCCGGAAGCGTAAGCGTGTATGCATCTCAGTTGCTTTATAATTTAGGTATGTCGTTTAATCTCCTCCCAATTATGGGTGTATGGTTGCCATTTATAAGTTATGGTGTGGGTCCCACAATTGCAAATGCGGTGTTCATTGGCATTGTGCTTAGTATATATAAAACAAAAGATATACCGATAAAAGAGCTGGCTAACTAAGCCAGCTCTTTTATGATGCAATAGCGTACAATAGCTGCTTTTGCAGTTTAGGAGATAAAGGAATATTTTGATATAATTCGTAAATATGATGTTCATTCCGGTGATAACAAATCCAATCCTTGTATGTTCCTTTTAAGAAGATGCGAAAAAACACGATTCGCTTATTCGTGCCGCCTGTTTTTAATTCAATTTTCAAATCATCTGTTTCTAATGTATACTGTACTGTAGAAGAGGAAAGAGCAAGTTTAGTTGTTTTTTTACTTGTTTTAATGAATTCGGCAAGTTCAATGATCTTCATTTTTTTACCTCACTCTATTGTAAATTAGGGGTATCTTATACGTATGATGTGTACAAGGAAAATAGAATCGTTTTTTTATAGCTTAGAAGAATGATCTTCAGCCCCTTCGTTAAGGGATTTGCATAAAAGGTTGACGTTTTCTTTGAATACAAATAAAATGCATATTAAGAAGTATTTCCCTCATTGTAACTACAGAAAAAGAAGAATTAAGGGGGCTCAATATGTTGACTGACTTAGTTGTAAGTCAAAAAGTAGTCAAGGTAAATGAATTTACTGTTGTAGGAGTGCCTATTCGAACAGATGAACCTGTGGAAGAAACGGGCACAGGTCTTATTCCTGAGCACTGGCAGACTTTTTATAAACAACAGTTAGCTAATAAAATCGCCAATAAAGTAAATGGCAATACATTTGCTCTTTATACAGAATTTGAATACAATCAAAAAATGGATTTTACATTTGCTCTCGGATATGAAGTTTTACCCGGCGGCGAACTGAAAGATGATATGAGAGAGTTCATCATCCCAGAAGGTGAATACATGGTGTTTACAACAGCTGTTGGGCCAGCTAGACAGGTAGTCGTAGAGGCTTGGGCTTATATTCGCGAGTGGGCTAAAAAAAATCATCGTGCCTATAAAATAGATTTTGAATTATATGATGAACGCTGTATTGATCCTGAATACAGTCAAGTCGATATTTATGTTTCAATTTAATAGCTAGTTTTGCTAAGTAGTTAAGATGCAGAGAAGCGTTTTTTGCTGCGTTCTTACTTTTGACGATAGGAATACAAAAGGGGTTTAGCGAGAGTGATCAGCAACGATTTATTACAAGCTTTAAAAGACGGATATAAACAGAGAATTAAATGGGTACTTATAAGTCAAATGGCACTGTTCATCACCGTAGCAGTCATACTTGTATCAAATTTTGTCACTAAATTTTCGTTTAACCAATTAAGCTTTATTTTTGTTTTGGTTAGTATAAGTTCGCTGTTATCAGGGGTAGAGCACGTATTGTTAAAACGTGAGAAGTGGCAATGGATTTTTGATTTTATTTTAGCTGCTTTTTTTATTGGTTTATCTATTTTTTTACACCGTTAAAGCGCCTGATTCAGCGCTTTTTTATTTTGGGCAGCTCCGCACGCAATGTTCGGACCTTTCTAGTATAAACAAAACAAAAATACGTATTTATGACGAAAATAGTCAGAAAATTTAGTAAAAAAGTCTTGTATCTTGTCTTTATTTCGATTATGATAAGTTTACACCCTTCGTATTCACTTCTTTGGATGTCAGTACCTCTATTTTTACACTACAGAAAAGAGGTGAAGCCATTTCTTCAGTTTTCCTGCTAGCCTGCATACTAACCCTTTTAGCTATTTTATTTAGTAGCAACTACCCTCAAAATTAAAGGAGAGATCCGCGCTTATGTCAAAAGCTCCTGTAAAAAACGATATTGAACTTCAACTATCTGAAACGCATTTTTTCCAACTGCTTGATTTAATTTATTTAGGTAACTGGATGGTCACAGCATGTTCTGGAGTGGAAGATGAGCATGCACAAGAATATACGGATGTAGAAAAACAAATGTTTTCTCATGCAGAGCCTTTCCTTGAAAAAGGACCTTTTCACACGCTAAATAATGAGGTTATGTTTACAGAAGAACATGAAGATTCTCTTCAAGATATTATTGGAGAATACGATAACGAAGTGTTTTGGGAAGCGCTAGCCTATCGCATGGCTAAACGAGATGTGATAGAACAAATAGGACCCATTAAAGAAATAAAAAATGAAGTTTTTATGCAAATTTTTCATCGAGAAATGGAGTATATACGAGAGTTTGAGACAAATGGAATTAAACGAATAACCATACCGCCTTTGCAGTAAAGGAGACAAATCGGCTTTCAAACTTGAAGGCCGATTTGCTGTTAAGCTGAAGCTTTTCTATTCCGTCTGAGAGGCGGGAAAGATCGGTATGTAAAGCTCCGCCATAACCATTCACACGGACCGTAATAGAAATAATAAAGCCACCACTTGTTACAAAAAAGCTGGAGTGTATATATAATGAGACAAATAATCGTGCTTTCTGTTAAGGTAAGAGTTCCGTATAAACCAAAGGATCGAACCATCCACAGGCAAATTAAAGTTTGGCTAAGGTAAGTTGTTAATGCCATTGTTCCACTATACTTAAAAAGACCCAGCATCGAAGCGTAAGGAGAAAATTGCAGGAATAACAGTAAGGTGGTAAGATAAAAAAAACATAGAAAAATGCCGCTCAAACTTGTAAAAAGGTGAATGGCCGCCTGCTGATAGAGTCCATATTTTAAAATTTCTAGTTTTAAGATAGCAAGAATCATAGTTAAAGTAAAACCCGCTGCGCCTGTTATTGACTGAATTTTCTTAACAAAAGAACGGTTTTGTTCGATATTATGTACTAATCCTTTTTTAGCGGTATATAAGCCAAATAAAAACATAGAAAATACGGGAAAGATAGAAAACGGTAGATTTAATAGCATAGGTACCACTTCAACCTTCAAACGATAAAACATCCAAGATAAATAGTCTGCTTGCCTGTAGGTGGATAAATATTGGACTAAGGCATGTTCATGTAAAACTTTATACTCCCGCTGAGCCTCCTGCAAGACGTGGGCTGGAGTGAAAAACTGGATGCAAGCCAAAAGATAAAAAAAGCATAGCAAGCCTATTGCCCACAGCAAAATTGTTTTGGTTTTTCGATTATAAAAAAACAACATTAAAAAACCGCCAATAGCATACACATGCAAAATGTCTCCATACCAGAAAAAGACAAGATGAAAAAGCCCGATTAATAACAAAGAAGCCATTCTTCTGGACCATAAAGCAGCGGCAAAGTAATGCTTTTCTTCAGCTCTATGCAAAAAGATTCCGCATCCAAGTCCAAATAAAAAAGAAAAAATCGTAAAAAACTTTCCTTGAACAAACAGCAGCAGGAATAAATCAATATAAGCATCGATTCCTTTATATTCATAAGGAATATCGTACAGCTGAAAAATAAATATCGGCGAAGCAAAAGCAGGGATATTTACTAAGAAAATGCCTAGCAAAGCAATGCCCCGAATAATATCAAGAACAACAAGGCGTTCGTTAAGGGGAAGTGGAAAAGGCTTCATCACTGGCGCTCCTTTTTGTTAGATATGTACATCTTAACACGACAGTGGCGAAAAAATAGGTGGGAATATAAAAAAATAAGCGGAAAGATTCATAGCTTTATGAACAAAAAAGTTGGATAATAATGGTATGGTTATCCATATCAAATACGAAAGGTGGAGAAAAGGATGAAAACAGCACTTGTGTTAGGTGGAACTCGTTTTTTTGGAAAAAATTTAGTCCAGACATTGCTCTCTAAAGGAGTTAAGGTTACGTTAGCAACGCGAGGTAAAACACCAGATGATTTCGGGAACCGAGTTGAACGGATTCTTCTTGATCGTGTAGAAAAAGATTCTGTAATCGAAACAACACGAGGAAGAAAATGGGATGTTATCTTCGATCAAATATGCTATTCTTCACACGGCGCAGCTGTGGCTGTTGAAGCTTTTCGTCATAGTACGAGTCACTATGTACTCACCTCGACTCTTTCAGTATACGGTTCTTTAGAAAAAACGTGTTATGAAGAAGATTTTGATCCATACAAGTATCCTATTTCATATACACGTCGTGAAAATATTTCCTACCAAGAAGGAAAACGCCAAGCTGAAGCGGTATTTTTTCAAAAAGCACCGTTTTCGGTAACGGCTGTCCGTTTTCCAATTGTAATGGGAAAAGATGATTATACGGATCGCTTACGTTTTCACGTAGAAAAAATTATGCATGAAGAAGAAATTGGTGTACCGGCTATTGAAGCAGAAATGAACTTCATTTCACAGGAAGAAGCCGGTGAATTTTTAGTCTGGTGTGCAGAACAGAAGCTAAAAGGACCGATTAACGCTTGTTCAAATGGTACTATTTCACTCAAAAATTTATTTTCATATATTGAACAAGCAGCGAATAAAACCGCAAAAACAACCTCTCGTTTAACAGATGAAAATAGTTCTCCTTACGGAGTAGATCATTCTTGGACGATGAGCAATGAAAAGGCTAGCTTTTGGGGATATTCATTTACAAACCTGCAGGACTGGCTGCCATCATTAATCAAAGCTTTCGTTGAAAGCGAAAAGAAAGTACCTTTAAGTTAAGAAAAAACAAAGACTGCGCCGTTTAGCAGTCTTTTTGCTGTGACAAGCAGAACATTTTTATTTTATACATAAAAAGGGTACGCTAGGTACACATCATTATATAGAAGAAAGAAGGATAAACTATGGCAAAACATCACTTTCATTTGCAAGCAAATTGGCCAGGAGGCCGAAATGAAGTAGGTACAATTGAATCAGGACAATTAAAAACAAAAATTTCTATTCCACCAGAAATGGACGGGCCAGGGGTGGGAACAAATCCAGATGAAATGCTGCTAGGGGCAGCAGCCACTTGCTACATCATCACGCTTGCAGCGATGTTCGAAAGAAGCGGAATTCGTCAGGAGGGTTTAACGATGGAATCAGAAGCTATTGTGGACGTGACGAATGGTGTATTCACATACGAAAAAATTATTCATAAACCTCATGTTATCATCACATCTGAATTTGCGGCTCAAGAAGAAAAAATCAATCGACTTATAAAAAAAGCAGAAACATCCTGTATGATTTCAAGAGCCATTCAAGGAAATGTTGAGATTGAATTAGAGCCTCAGCTCACAGTAAAAGCGTAATGGACCCATTACGCTTTTCTTATGTTTATTTCTACAAAAAGCACATTTAAGATTGTAAAATACTCAAATTTGAATATAATAATTTAAGTAGCTATCATTTTTGTTCATCAAAAAGATGACGCGAAAGGAGGAACTGAAATGGTTTCATCAGAAAAAAATATTCGTTTTATCGTAGCAGGATTGCTGCTCGGTATTTTTATGTCAGCCATGGATAATACCATCGTAGCGACTGCTATGGGGAAAATCATTTCTGATCTAGGCGGGTTAGATAAGTTTGTTTGGGTGACGTCTGCCTATATGGTTGCTGTGATGGCGGGTATGCCGATATTTGGTAAACTATCCGATATGTACGGCCGTAAACGGTTTTTTATTTTTGGATTGACGGTATTTTTACTTGGCTCTGCATTGTGTGGTCTAGCGCAAAGCATTGTGCAGCTAAGTATTTACCGGGCGATTCAAGGAATTGGAGGAGGAGCGCTTCTTCCGATTGCTTTTACCATTGTATTTGATATTTTCCCTCCCGAGAAACGCGGGAAAATGACAGGATTATTAGGTGCCGTTTTTGGCTCAGCAAGCGTTTTCGGTCCGCTTCTTGGTGCATACATTACGGAATACATCAGCTGGCACTGGGTATTTTATGTGAACGTGCCGATTGGACTTTTATCGTTATTTTTTATTGTGCGCTTTTATAAAGAATCAAAAAGTCATAAAAAACAAAAAATTGACTGGGCTGGTGCAGCCACTCTTGTAATTTCAGTAGTTAGTTTAATGTTTGCTCTTGAACTTGGAGGGAAAGAGTACGATTGGTCTTCTCCGCAAATTTTATCTCTTTTTGCTATCTTTGCTGTGGCGCTATCACTCTTCTTTTTTGTGGAAAAACGCGCGCAAGAGCCGATTATTTCATTTTGGATGTTCAAGCGCCGTTTATTTGCAACATCACAAATTCTCGCTTTCTTATACGGAGCAACATTTATTATTTTAACGGTATTTATTCCTATTTTCGTTCAAGCTGTCTATGGAGGTTCTGCTACAAATGCAGGTTTAATTTTAACTCCGATGATGTTAGGCTCGGTAGCAGGAAGTGCTATCGGCGGGATTTTTCTAACAAAAACAAGCTTTCGAAACTTAATGATTATGTCCGTTTTTTCATTTGCAGTGGGAATGTTTTTATTAGGAACAATGGAACCTGATACACCTCGTTGGATGCTGACGGTATTCATGATTTTGACTGGGTTTGGCGTAGGATTTAGCTTTTCTCTTTTACCAACTTCGTCAACGCATAAGCTGGATCCACAGTTTAGAGGTTCTGCCAACTCAACGAACTCATTTGCGCGTTCTTTAGGAATGACGCTGGGAGTTACGATTTTTGGAACGATTCAAAGCAATACATTTACAAATGAGCTGCAGAGCAATTTTCAAGGTATGGGGAATGGATCACAAGGAGCATTTTCTCAAATAGGAGATCCGAGTGCAGTTTTTCAATCAAGTGCCCGAAACAGCATTCCGCCTCAAATATTAGATAAGATTGTTGATGCTATGTCTACATCGATCACGTATGCATTTATGCTTGCTCTTATTCCAATTGCAGTAGCTATCATTACTGTCTTTTTAATGGGAAATGAACGAGTGGAAGTTCCCCCTAAAAAGCGGGTAGAAGCAAAGGAACCTGCAGCTCAAAAATAGAAAAAGCGCGAAGATGTTCGTGCTTTTTTTACTAAATAAGATGCATGTCAAGAGGTGAAAGATGTTATGAGTGTTAAATTAGTCATACTGGGCTTATTAATGGAAGGAAATAAGCACCCTTATGAAATTCAGCAAACCATTAATGAAAGACAAATGAAGCACTATATTAAACTTGCAAGCGGTTCTTTATATTACGCTTTTGATACGCTCGAAAAAGATAAGTTGGTGAAAGTAGTCGATGTGATTCGAGAGACGAACAGACCTGAAAAGACCGTTTATTCTATCACGGATGCAGGAAAAGAAGAATTCGAGCGCCTTTATTTTGAACAGCTGTTAAAAAAAGAGCATATGCATAGACCAGTTTATGCTGCGCTTTCATTTACTTCTTACGTCGATCAAGAAAAAGTGGCTTCTGCTCTAGAAAAAAAGATTGAGGAAACGGCAGCTTATTTAGAAAAAATGCAAAATTTGTACCAAGTTAAAAAGGTGGATCATTCCATTGCAAATCTGTCGATCATTATGCGCACGATTATGCATTTGAAAGTAGAACTAACTTGGTTCACTCATTTACTCGAAGCGGCGAAAAGCAACAAGCTTACAGAAGTAGATGATGGTTATTTTGAAGACGTTGAAAAAATCGTAGATGAGTTTTAAAAAAGAAGCAAAACGCTGCTTCTTTTTTTTAATAGTCATAAAATATATTTCAAGCAATTTAATTTTGCCAAAAGCTAGGTCAATAACAATTAATTAACACTTGATTCGACCTTTAATCAGCTTTACTTATAAAACGCTTTCAAAAAGTAGTAAGACTATTAAAAAAGTAAAAAAAATTAAAGAAATATAGCGATTTCATTTTGATTGACGAGTAAAAGAGTGGTAAAATATAAGCAGATATCAGATACACACGCAGTGAGATTTATCACTCGTTGTAAAGATGTCAGACGATAAGGTAATCGACATTCAAAATGGAAAGATTGTTGAGTACGACAATTATTATAACTCGTTGGGGGTTTTATCATGGGTAACGAAACGTCGAATAGAGGGGAGCCTTGGCAAGGATTTTTGGGTCCGAACTATGGCTATGTATTAGAACAGTATGAGTTATATGAAGAGCAGTCAGATCTAGTAGATCCAGAGTTAAAAGAATTATTTGATTATTGGGGTGCTCCTCCATTAAACGAAAGTGAGCAGGTTCAGCAAGCTGAATACGCACAGGCTGCACCTTCAGCTAACACATCTAAAATTGCATCGGCTATTAAGCTAGCGGAAAACATCCGTGCTTATGGTCATCTATACGCATCAATTAAGCCTCTTGAAAGCGAGAAGAAAGATCCTGTCTTGCTTCACTTGGAAGATTACAATTTAACGCAAGAAGATTTAAAATCAATTCCGGTTGATATTTTATGTACGAATGCGCCATCACACGTCAAAAATGGTTTAGATGCAATTAACTATTTAACAGATGTCTACACAAAAACCATTGCGTTTGAATTCCATCACGTACATAACATGGAAGAGAATAAGTGGCTGACTGATATGGTCGAGTCAGGTGCTATTTTCCAACCTCTTTCAAATGAGAAAAGAACTTCTGTATTAAAGCGTTTAACAGAAGTAGAAGGCTTTGAACAATTTTTACACCGTACATTTGTCGGACAAAAACGCTTTTCTATTGAAGGCGTAGATATGTTAATTCCACTTGTAGATGAACTGATTGCACGCTCAGTGGAAACAAGCCCAAAAACGGTTAATATCGGTATGGCTCACCGTGGACGCTTAAATGTATTAGCACACGTATTAGGCAAGCCTTATGAAATGATTTTTGCAGAATTCCAGCATGCACCTAACAAGGAATTAGTTCCTTCAGAAGGTTCAATCGGTATCAACTACGGCTGGACGGGAGACGTAAAATATCACCTGGGTGCCGACAAACAAATTAAAGCAGAGAACACAGTTCGAGCTCGTTTGACATTGGCTAGCAACCCTAGTCACTTGGAGTTTGTTAATCCGGTTGTGGAAGGGTTTACAAGAGCAGCTCAAGATGAGCGTGATGTGAATGGATACCCAACACAAGATGTAAAAAAATCGTTCGCGATTTTAATTCACGGAGATGCTGCGTTCCCTGGTGAAGGTATAGTACAAGAAACGCTGAACTTAAATCAATTGACTGGTTATCAAACAGGTGGAACAATCCACATTATTGCTAACAACATGATTGGATTTACAACAGAAAGCGTCGATTCTCGTTCAACGAAATATGCAAGTGATTTAGCAAAAGGATTTGAAATTCCAATTGTTCACGTAAATGCGGATGATCCGGAAGCCTGTCTAGCTGCTGCTTACTTTGCTTATGAGTATCGCAGACGTTTTAACAAAGATTTCTTGATTGATTTAATTGGATACCGTCGATTTGGCCACAATGAAATGGATGAACCGTCTGTAACGCAGCCGAAGATGTATGAAATTGTGACAAAACGTCCAACGGTTCGTGCTATGTATGCAAAGCAGCTTGAAGAACAAAACGTGATTCAAAGCGGCCAAGCAGATCAAATTAATGAAGAGTTACAAGCGAAGTTAAAAGCAGCTTATGAGAAAGTACCGCCAAAAGCTGAAAAGCAACATAGAATTATGGAAATGCCACAAGCAGTCTTCAAAGGAATTTCAGATATTGATACATCTGTTACAAAAGAAGAGCTGTTTGAAGTGAATCAAGAGCTAGTGAAATACCCTGAAGGATTTAACGTATTTCCAAAACTTGATCGCATCTTATCTAAACGTGCCAAAGCGTTTGAAGAAAATGAAAGCGTAGATTGGTCATTGGGTGAGGCATTTGCATTCGCTACGATTTTAAGAGACGGCACGCCAATTCGTATTACAGGCCAGGATTCTGAACGTGGTACGTTTGCACATAGACATCTTGTTCTTCATGATCATAAGACAGGGGATGTTTACTCACCACTACACGCAATGAAGAACGTAAGCGCTTCCTTTGATATTCGTAACAGTCCATTATCAGAAGGATCCGTTCTTGGATTTGAATACGGCTATAATGTATTTGCTCCTGAAACGCTTGTTCTTTGGGAAGCACAGTTCGGTGATTTTGCCAATGCAGGTCAAGTTATTATTGACCAGTTTATTGCCGCAGGCCGTGCTAAGTGGGGACAAAAATCTGGAATGGTCTTATTGCTGCCACACGGCCATGAAGGTCAAGGACCAGAACACTCAAGCGCTCGTCTAGAACGTTATTTACAGCTAGCTGGTGAAAACAACTGGACAATCGCAAACGTAACAAGCGCTGCACAATACTTCCACTTACTTCGACGACAAGCTGCCATTTTACAGCGCGAAGAAGTAAGACCGCTAGTAGTTATGACACCAAAAAGTTTGCTTCGTAATGCTTTTAGTGTGTCAAACCTTGAAGAGTTTACAAAAGGCTCTTTCCGCTTAGTAGTAGAACAGCCTGGATTAGGTAAAAAAGAAGATGCAGTTGAACGAATCGTTCTGTGCAGCGGAAAAATCAGCAGTGAATTAACGGAACGCTTAAACAAAGCAGAAGATGATAAAGATTGGCTACACGTCCTTCGTCTAGAACAAATTTATCCGTTCCCAAGACGCGTAATTGCTGAAATCTTTGCTCGCTATAAAAATTTAAAAGAGATTGTCTGGTTACAAGAAGAGCCGGAAAACATGGGCGCATGGAACTATGTAGAAGATCGACTGCGTGAAGTAGCACCAGAAGGAGCTACGGTTGACTACATCGGCCGCACAAGACGCTCAAGTCCAGCTGAAGGAGATCCAACAGTTCACAGACAAGAACAAGAACGTATTTTACAAGATGCATTAACTAAAAATGAAATTGCTAACGACGTTGTTACACGATAAGGAAGGGGAATGAACCATGGGAGAGATTAAAGTACCGGAATTAGCAGAATCAATTTCTGAAGGAACAGTTGCACAGTGGCTAAAACAAGTAGGAGATTTCGTTGAAAAAGGCGATTATATCGTTGAACTTGAAACAGATAAAGTTAACGTTGAAATTACAGCTGAAGACTCTGGTGTACTAACGGAACTTCTTGCTGGCGAAGGTGATACAGTGCAAGTTGGTGAAACAATTGCACGTCTTGAAGCGAAAGAAGGAGCTTCAGCACCAGCAGCACCAAAAGCTGAAGAAAAACCAGCAGAGGAAGCACCAAAGCAAGAAGCGGCTCCAGCTCAGCAAAAAACTGTTGAAGAAGTAGCGCCAGCAGCTGAAGCGCCTCAGCAAGGAAATCAAAAACAATGGCTAATTGCTTCTCCTGCAGCTCGCAAAGCAGCAAGAGAACGCGGAATTAAGCTAGATCAAGTGCCAACTACTGATCCTCTTGGCCGTGTGCGCAAACATGATATTGATTCGTATGCAGACCAAAAATCAAATGAGCAAAAGCAGCAGGCACAAGCAAGTAAGCCAGCTAACCCGGTATCTCCGTCTCCAGCGGCAAGTGAAAATAGCGATAAACCTGTTGAACGCGAACGTATGTCACGTCGTCGTCAAACAATTGCCAAACGTCTTGTTGAAGTTCAGCAAACAGCGGCTATGCTAACAACGTTTAACGAAGTAGACATGACTGCTGTTATGGCTCTTCGCAAACGACGCAAAGACAAATTCTTTGAACAGCACGACGTAAGACTTGGCTTTATGTCGTTCTTTACAAAAGCAGTAGTAGCAGCACTTAAAAAGTATCCATTATTAAATGCTGAAATTCAAGGAAACGAGTTATTAATTAAAAAATTCTATGATATCGGTATTGCTGTGTCAGCTCCAGACGGTCTTGTTGTTCCAGTTGTACGTGATGCTGACCGCAAAACATTCGCTGGTATCGAAGGATCTATCGTTGATTTAGCGAAAAAAGCGCGCGACAACAAATTAGCATTAAAAGATTTACAAGGTGGAACGTTCACAATTACAAACGGCGGCGTATTCGGTTCATTAATGTCTACACCAATTTTAAACGGGCCTCAAGTTGGTATTTTAGGAATGCACAAAGTTCAGCTTCGTCCGGTAGCAATTGATGAAGAGCGTATCGAAAATCGTCCGATGATGTACATTGCACTTTCTTACGATCACCGTATCGTTGACGGCAAAGAAGCCGTAAGCTTCCTAGCTACTGTTAAAGAACTATTAGAAGATCCAGAATCTTTATTACTAGAAGGTTGATAAAAAGAACCTGCTATTCTCTCGGAGAATAGCAGGTTCTTTTATGTTCGCTTAATGCCTGCGACATAAGCAGGACCCAAAAACGTCATGCTAGAGAGTGTCAGGGCCATTTCTCGCGGTGATTGCTTCATACCTTGTTCTAACCAGTGCTGAATAACTCCAAGATGTGCTGACGTTACGTAAGACATTAAATGTTCAAGTGGAACAAGCGGAGGCGTTTTATTATCAATGAGCTCTAATTTTTCCAGCATATTGGTTTTCATAACTTCTTTAATTTTAAGATGAAAGCCAGGGTTGCCTTTTGGACCAAGCATAACCTGCATAAAACGTGCATTTTCTTGAATATATTCAAAAAGTGTAATAATAAACGGCAAAGGCTGTTCTTTTAAATTAGCAGACACAATCTCATTGGGATTTGCCTTTTTGATAAATTCTTTTATCTCTTGAATGACTTCATTTTCGCTTTTTTCAAGCAAGTCGTATTTATCTTGGTAGTGTAAATAAAAAGTTCCGCGATTAATATCCGCTTTTTTCGTCAAATCCCTGACCGTTACGCCTTCAAACCCTTTCTCTTCCATTAATTCTGTCAAAGCATCTCGGATAAATCTTTTCGTTCGAATAATTCTGCGATCTGTTTTTGAATTCCCCACAGCTTTTAAAACACCTACTTTTTTCTTTAATAATGAACAGTTATATGCTTTGTGTTAAGTAATCGACATTCCCGCTATTATTGCATATTGAGAATACAGGTAAATTCATTATAATTTACATAGTGATCACTAATCAACACCATGTACATTATCTTTTCGTTAACGTGTATATCCTTAAAACAAAAAGGAGAGATCTATATGAAATTAGGGAATCAAAAGCTTATATATTTTTCACCAATTATAGTAGTAGCTGTTATTTTTATCTTTATTCTAACCTTAATTCCTTCGGCAAGCTCAGCACCTAAGAATTTGCCAATCGCATTCGTAAATGCTGACGAAGGAATGACAGTTCCAGCAAAGGGTAATGTAAATATAGGGAATCAAATCGAACAAAATACGAAAGGGGCAAGTACCGAACAGTCTTCGGTTAAATGGATCTTTGTCTCAAATACTAAAGAAGTTGAAAAAGGGTTAAATAATCAACAATACTACGGGGCGCTTATCATTCCAAAAGATTTCACAAAAAAACAGGCGACTCTTCAGACGGCTAAGCCTGATGCACCTGCTATTAGATTATTAGTGAATCAAGGAATGAATACAGCTGCTTCAACACTAGCAAGTCAGGTGCTAAACGGGACAGTCGATAAGATGAATGAAAATATGCGCTTGCAGCTAGTGAAAAGGTTTGAACAAAACGGAACGCAACTAAGTGCAAACCAAGCACTAGCACTCGCTGCACCGATTCAAAAGACAGTGATAAACGTAAACGAAACAGGGACTCATAGTGTCAACGGAAATGCCCCCGTTTCATTATTTCAGCCGCTATGGATGGCAAGTATAGCCGGTGCTGCAATGGTCTTCCTCAGCATTCAAAAAGTCACGTTTTCTTCTCGTAAAGAGAAAATCGTTAACCAAGTAGGGTTCGTCATCATCGGGGTTATACTTGCTTTAACTGCAGGCTTCGGGCTAGCGTGGCTGGCTGAAGTAGTTGGAATAAGCGTTCCTTCATTTTTGGATACGGCACTATTCTTAGCTATTGCTTACTTCAGCTTTTTCACCTTGATATCAGCCGTACTTTCATGGCTAGGACTAAAGGGACTTCCAATTTTCGTTATTATTCTATTTTTTGGCGCACCTTTGCTTTCAATGGCCCCAGAAATTATGCCTGATTTTTATAGAGAGTGGATTTATCCATGGCTGCCAATGAGATTTATGGTAGATGGCGTAAGAGAATTATTTTTCTTTGGAGAACATCTGACATGGAATCGTTCTGTATCCGCTCTAGCTCTTATCTCTTTAATAAGTTTGTGTGCTCTGTTTGCTTCTGCTTTACCTGCATCTTCTGTGAAAAAAGAGAAGTCTCGCTCCATATAAAAGATACTGTAACTGAATGAAAAGGAGAGATGATGATGAATCCACAAATCCTAATCGTTGGTGCCGGCCCTACTGGCCTCGTTATGGCCTACAATTTAGCCAGACATAACATTCCTTTTCGAATTATTGATAAAAGCGACGGGCCTGGGCAAGCCTCCCGGGCAATGGCTATTTTACCGCGAACGCTTGAATTTTATCAGCAGTTCGGTTTTGCAGATGAAGTCATAGACCGCGGGATTAAGATGGAAGATGTATACGTCCGAGTAAAGAATAAAATAAAAGCAAAAGTTCATCTAGGGTCTTTAGGAGAAGGATTAAGTCCTTTTCCTTTTGTTCTTACATTTCCACAGGACGACCACGAGCGCTTTCTGCTTGAAAAATTAAAAAATCTTGGAATTGAAGTAGAATGGAAGACGGAGTTACTATCTCTAGCTGAACACGGAGAAGGGGTAAAAACTTTATTAAAAGCCCAGCAAGAGGAAACCGCTTATTTTAAGTATATTTGTGGATGTGACGGAGCGCACAGTACAGTTCGCAAGCAAATGAATATAGAGTTTAAAGGAGAAAAATATAAACAGCATTTTTATGTGATGGATGTTTACGGCTCTGGTGAAGTGATGAAGGATCAAAAAATCAGTATTTCATTTAGCAATGAAGAATTTTTGATTTGTATGCCTGTTAGAAGTAAAGGAACGTATCGAATGATCGGCATTATTCCTTCAGCTTTTGGGGGTCAAAACGATGTAAAAGCTGAAAACATTCACGCTTTTATTCAACGAACATTTGGTACTCAGGTTGAGGGTATAAATTGGTTCTCGACATATCATATCCATCACAGAGTAGCAAGTCGTTTCCGACAGGGGCGTATTTTTCTAAGTGGAGATGCAGCCCATATTCATAGTCCTGCAGGCGGACAAGGAATGAACACAGGAATTGGAGATGCAATCAACCTTTCATGGAAATTAGCAGCTGTCCTTCAACGCAAAGCGGCACTTTCCATATTAGATACATACGAAGAAGAAAGGTTGCCTTTTGCAGAGCTGCTTGTAAATACAACTGATCGCGCTTTTAAGCGAATGGTGGCAAGAGATAAAACGAGTCAATTTTTTAGAAAGCATATCTTTCCGCCTGTACTATCCTTTTTATTTCGTTTCCCTTATCCCCGTCACAAAGCATTTACGATTTTATCTCAAATCCGCATTAAGTATCGAAATAGTGACCTAAGCAGCGGGCAAGGGACAAATGTGCAAAGTGGTGATCGATTACCTTATGTAGAACGGAATTTTGAATCTTTACAGTCTTTAAACTGGCAAATACATGTCTATGGCACAGCAGAAGAGAAGCTAAAAAAGAGCATGCAAGAAAAGGATTTCTCCTTGCACGAGTTTTCTTGGAACCCTTACTTGAAGAAAGCAGGGCTTCAAAAAGATGCTCTATACGTTATTAGACCGGATGGATACATTGGTTTTATTAGCAGCGAGCAGCGTATAGATCTGCTTCATCAATATTTGAATACGCATAAAATCCTTCCTTTTACAAATGAATATTAGATCTAAAAAACGCCATCTTATATGGTGTTTTTATTTTTGTTTACAATTTCGAAACAACTTGGAGATGTTTTTGGGAAAGCTGTTTGATAAGATAGACGAATAGAAATATCAAATGAAAGTACGTGATACATTGAATAAAAAGATTTTAGTAGTTGATGATGAAAAAAGTATTGCTACAGCGGTATCCTATGCTTTCAAGCGCGAAGGATATATTGTAGACACAGCATCTGACGGTGAAGAAGCACTTGAAAAAGTAAAAAGCTTTCGACCTGACGTGATGATATTAGATGTGATGATGCCAAAATTAACCGGCTATGAAGTATGCCGAAAACTTGAGAATCGAAGAGGAATGGGTATTATCTTGTTAACGGTTAAAAACGATATTGTCGATAAAGTTCTAGGCTTAGAGTTAGGCGCAGATGATTATATGACCAAGCCGTTTGACGTAAGAGAACTTGTAGCTAGAGCTAAAGCACTTGTTCGGCGAATAGAAAAAAATGAAGTTCCTGAAGCTGTGGGGGAAATCGCGGTGGGAAAAGTGAAGGTGAACTTAATTCAGCGCACGTTACATGTTGCCAATGAGTTAGTTAAGCTTACACCAAAGGAGTTTGATCTTATTGCTTTATTACTTGCCAATTTAGAGAGAGTGTACACACGAGAAGATTTACTAGATCTTGTCTGGGGAATGGATTATGCAGGCGGTACACGTACGGTAGACATTCACATGCAGCGCCTTCGAAAAAAAGTAGGAGAAGCAGAACCTTATTTGCTTCAAACGGTATACGGGGTTGGATATAAAGCGACAGCAGGGATCAATGAATGAAAATCAGCCTAAAAGCTAAGATGGGGCTCGTTCTGGCTTTTTTAATTATTTTAACAGTAACCGTACTGAGCGTACTTGTGTTAAAAGGAATTGAGACAAATCAGCGTGATCAGCTAGAAAGTGAACTTATTCAAAAAAGCAAAGCAGCCGAGCAGACGATTCATCAAAGTTATGTAACCGGTGACCCGTCTCTGAATACAGATTCTTTTCTTCAGCAAAAAGGACAGCGCCTTGCATCTTCCATTGCATCACAAAGCGGAATGCAAACAGTCCTATATAATCAAAAAGGACAGGAAGCAGGAAGCTCTATTCCCATCGGCCAAAAAGATGTGGATGTTTCTGATACGCTTAGCTATGCTTTGAAAGGAAAAATAGCCTATCAAATTTCAGGTTCTTCCCTTATTTACTTCGCACCTGTGTCAATCGATAATCAATTTATTGGAGCCATTCGTTTTGACCATTCCCTAAAAAACAATCAGCAGTTTATAGCTGACATTAGGCACTTATTTCGTATGGGAGGAACGATTGCAGCAGCAGCAGCTTTTTTAATTGGCTACGCTTATTTTTACCGCATTGCTTCGCTCATCGCTACGCTTCAAAAAACTTCACAGCAGATTCGAAAAGGCCATTATTTAACTGATGTGCCGTTCAAACGACGCGATGAACTTGGAGAGCTTAGTCAAGGCTTGTTTTTTATGAGTACGTCGATTGAAAAAAATATCGATCAAATGAATGAAGAAAAAAGAAAGCTTGAGTTTGCTATTTCGAAACTGCAGTCTCTTGAACAGCAGCAAAAGCAGTTTATCGGTAACATCAGCCACGAATTTAAGACGCCTTTAACATCGATCAAAGCTTATGTTGACTTACTTGATATGTATCGAGATGATCCTCAGCTTATGGAAGACGGCGTGCAGAATATTCGTAAAGAAACGAATCGCCTTCATGAAATGGTAGATAAAATCTTAAAGCTGTCAGCACTTGAGAAATATGATTTCGAGCAGCGGCCAGAGCAAGTTGAATTGAAGCGGCTTCTAGAAGACATATGCGGTCGTATGAAAGGAAAAGCAGCTAAATTTGATTTGACTCTTCATACAAATATCAAAGAAGCAGTTGTTTGGGCTGATCGTGAAAGCTTAATACACATTTTTATCAATTTAATTGACAATGCTATTAAATATAATGAACCAGGCGGAAGAGTGGAAGTAACGTCTTACACTTTAGAAAATTCTATTATTGTGGATGTAGCTAACACCGGAATAGGAATTCCACCCGAAGCAGAAGAGAAATTATTTCAACCATTTTTCACCGTAAATAAAGATCGGTCGCGTTTATCCGGAGGTACAGGTCTTGGCTTAGCATTAGCCAAAGATTTAACTGAAAAACAAAAAGGTGTTATCAAGCTGCATCATTCTGACTCTAAATGGACGATTTTCAAAGTTTCGTTTCCTTTGAAAAAAGAGAAATGAGTTAGCTAAAAGGAGTGAACCGTTATTGAAACGGTATAGATTAATGATATGTATAGCAAGCACTTTTCTTATTTTAACATCATGCGGACAAGAAGAAAGCCATAGAGAAACCGTTGAAAAACCCGACAAGAAAATTACTGTATTGGACCAAGTAGATAAAGATGGAAAAGTAGAAGTGAAAGACGTTCAGGATATTAACGGCGTAAGGGCGTTTCAATTTTTAAATGAAAACACAATGATTGTTAGTAAAGAAAATAAACAATTTCGTTCGCACGATTTCGGTCCCAAAGAGGTATATGCACAGAATTTAGCTACTTATAATCTAAAAAACAAGTCTACTTTTGTGTTGCATCCAAGCAATGAAATTCAACATGCGGCGAAGCTTTCTCCGAATGGTGAATATCTTTTTTATAAAGTAGCAAAAGGCGAAGATACATTTGGTTATATAATGAACCTTCAAACAAAAAAAACGGTTAAAATAAAGAATGTTCTTCTCTATCCATCAAGCGGAGAGTGGCTTAATAACTCAGAAGTAATGTTTATTACAATGGAAGGAAAGCTTTCTAAAGCAAATGTAAAAGGAGAAGCAAAACCTCTGTTGCACAGAGACGATCGAATCTTAGATGCAGTTAAAGGAATAGGTGGCATTTATTATATTGGTGTAAACAACCAGCTTTTTTTTCTTCATAACGAACAGACGGATCCTGAAAAAATCCGAGATAATGTGGTTTCTATTATCCCGTCTCCAAACGGAAAACAATTAGCGCTCGTGCAGCAAAAAGATGCCCAAACGAGAACACTGTCTATCACAGATTTAAAAGGATCAGAGGCCTTTCAGCTTGCTTTGTCCACTCAAATTTTTGGCGTAAGCTGGTCTCCCGACGGTTCGAAATTAGCCTATAACTTTATTTCTGAAAAAGAGGGAGATAAAGGGATATTCATAGCAGATGGATTAACAGGAGATGTTACACACTTAAACGTAAATTTGGACTATGCCGCTGATCAGCTTGCTTGGAGTCAATCAGGACATAAACTAGTTGCATCGAGCTTTACGCAAAATCAAGTTCATACGTATATTATCTTTTTGAAATAGACTGCTTAGGCAGTCTATTTCTATTTTTTTACACCTTCATTTTTTTTAGAGTGTTTACAAGTTTGAAACAACTGAATAACAGACAGAAACATTTATATTTTATCCTTTCTTTATAGGCTTTTGTAGTACATCAAAAGCCGTTTGAAAGGAGTAAGACATCATGAAATACTTTTTATTTATTTGTTCTTTAGCTTTTACGCTGATGATAGCAGGGTGCGGCACAAGCAATTCTTCATCAAAGCCTGCCAGAGAATTCACAAAAAATGGACAGCCTCAAAAACTAGAAAGCTCATCAGCTTCTTCATCTTTAACGAAATCTAATGTAGACGAAACAGTGGTAATAGCCAATCCAGAATCGGTTACGGCTTTAGTTAATAAAATACATCAGCTTCCTGAATCCTATCAGCCTTCTGATTTAGTCTATGCCGACGTTCCGTTTATCTTTAACGAAAAAATAGAAAAACGAATGCTTAGAAAACCTGCGGCACAAGCGCTTGAAGAACTTTTCCGAGATGCTGAAAAAGAGGGAATCAGCTTACTTGGTGTATCCGGTTATCGATCTCACGAGCGTCAAAAAGAGCTTTTTGCATTTTATGCAAAGCGAGACGGTGAAGAACAAGCACGCACATATAGCGCCTACCCTGGAACAAGTGAACACGAAACGGGACTAGCAATCGATGTCACGGGAGGAAGTGGAATGTGTGCTGCAGCAGACTGCTTCGCTGATACACCAGAGGCTCATTGGCTTTCAAAAAATGCCTATCAATACGGATTCATTATTCGATACCCTGAAGGTGAAGAGCAGGTTACCGGCTATAAATACGAACCATGGCACCTTAGATATGTAGGGAAAAAAGCAGCCGCATCCATTTTTAATCAATATGCAACGTTAGAAACCTATGCAAATAAGAAAAAAGTTTAATCAAAAGTTCTATAACTGGAGAACGAAGAAAAGAAAAATCAAAAGTCAGGTTTATCACTCTCACATATGATACAAACTGATACTATAACATGCTTGCTATAGAGGAAGGGTATCAATGTATAAAGATATTGCGATTGAACTGATATGTGGATTTTTAGCGCTATTTATTATGCTGAAGCTTTTAGGTAAGACGCAGTTTGCTCAAATCACTCCGTTTGACTTTATTACCACGCTTGTCCTGGGAAATATTGTGGGGGATGCGGCTCTTGAAAAAGGAGTAGAGTTAACTGAAATTCTTTACAGCGTTTTGATTTGGGGGCTTCTGATCTATGCAGTGACGAAGCTATCTCAAACCTTTACAGGGTTTAGAGGAATTCTTGAAGGAAAGCCTTCAATGATTATTTATAAAGGGAAAATCCTTTATAAAGAGCTTAAGAAAAACAACTTGGACTTAAATCAGCTTCAGCATCTAATGAGACAGCAAGGGTATTTTTCACTGTATGAAGCAGAATATGTCATTTTAGAAACAAATGGAGAGGTGAGCGTCGCTCCTAAACACGAATTCGGCCCTCCGACGAAAAATGATTTAAACATCCCTTATTCTCAAACCAATTTACCTATTGCGTTAATCATGGATGGAAAAGTAGTGCCTGGTAATTTGAAAGAAGCAAACGTAGATGAAAAATGGTTAAAAAAACAGCTTGCAATCAAGAAAATTAAAAAATACAGCGAAGTTTTTTATGCTGAATGGCAGCAAGAGCGAGGACTAGAAATAACAAAATTCTAAAAACCCTTTCCTTTTAAGGAAAGGGTTTTTAGCTTTCTTTTAATAGCTTAGCAAAATCTTCAATCGTTGTAGAATAGGTGACGTACAGACGGGGAATAAGATAGTTTTCATCCTTTTGTCCGCTCTCAGTGAAAAATTTTGGAATTGTTGAAAGACCAAATGTATAATTCTTTTTTGTTTCTTCCACTACGCGGCTATTAACCTTGCCATAGGGGTAAGCAAGAGCAATAACGGGCTGGCTCGTAATGGCTTCAATTTTTCGTTTTGAATCAGCTAGCTCATAGGATAAATTTTTCGTCTTAGTTAAATCCGGATGAGTAGCGGTATGAGACTGAATAGAAAAAAATCCTGAATCAACAAATTTTTTTAAATCCGCTGGCGACAAACGGTTGGGACGGCCGATAAAATCTGAAATCACAAAAATTGTAGCCGCTGGATGAAATTGAGGGCTGGCTGCTCTTTGAAAAATAGGCAAGATAGTAAGATTATTTTTATAACCATCGTCAAATGTAATAAATATAGGTTTTTTCACACGCTTTACTTCCTGCCACTTTTCAAATGTTAGCGGCGTATATCCTTGCTTTTTAAGATAAAGAAGTTGTTTCTCAAAATTTTCAGGCGTCACATACAGTTCTTTTTCCCCGTGGCCTGTGTAGGCATCAATAGAATGGTAAATCAAGACAGGCACTTTCACTTGGCTAAAAGCGGGGGAAGGGAAAATAACAGTTAGCACTAAGATAACAAAAACCGAAATTTTTCTCATAACAATCCTTTCTGTTGCACAGTGGTAACGAGACTGTTTTAGTATGTCAAAACAAAAGGAATGTATAAGCAAAGCTTTCTTTTTTACAAATATAAGCCTTCTTTTTTAAATATTTTATGCAGAACCAAATGCTCAGCAGTGTTCACAACTGCAAACTGTTTCTTAGAAAGAGAATGGGGAGAAAAACGCATTAGCTTAGTAAAGTCTGATGGCAGCGTAGTAGATGAAACATCAGTAGAGAGTATAGGGGCAGACAAAGGTGTTTTCGAACCGATGTGAAAACCCCAATCTCCAAAAGAAGGAATAATGGTGTGGTAGCTCAACGTATAAAACTGAGAAGCTTTCATCGTCTTATTAATGCTCCAAAAAACGATAGGTGTGTCTCTGGGAGAATTTGACTGACACACGACCAAGCCGCTGTGCGATAGTGAACGTTGGAGAAGTGCGTAAAATTCTTTTGTATAAAGAGCACTTATTTTTTTGTTAGTAGGATCAGGAAAATCGATAATGATAATATCATGACACGCTGAATTCAAAGAGAGGTAGTCAACAGCATCTTGAATATGAACGGTGACACGAGAATCTTGAAATGAGCGTTGATTTAACTTCTTTAATTCTTCTACATTCATGGCAGCATTTACAACGTCAGCATCTATTTCTACAAGTTCTATTTCTTTAACTTCTTTATATTTAAGAACTTCTCGTAAAGCTAAACCATCTCCTCCTCCCAGAATAAGAATACGGCGAGGATTTAAGGAAGCTGCAAAGATAGGGTGTACAAGAGCTTCATGGTACGCATGTTCATCCAATGAACTAAATTGCAGCTGTTCATCCAAATACATTCGAATATCAGATGCTTTGATCAGCTGAATATCTTGAATACGATTTTTTTGATGAAACAAAATGTCATGCTGGCCTGATAAAATCTGCTGTAGACTAACGTGATCTGAGTCATCTCCACGATTGAGAAGACGAGTGCTTTCAGCATGCTGACAATTTTTTGTTGAAGTTTCGGCGTGTTGAATTCCGCGAGAAATCGAATACACAACAGCTTTTTTTGAAGCTAATTGCTTCAGCAACGCATAACCAATTTCAATTATTTCTTTGTCTCCGCACGTATAAAAATCTAATGAAGCGTAATTTTCCTCCGGCCACGTATGAATAGACAAGTGAGAGGTAGCTAATACGAGAATGCCTGTAATGCCTTGGGGCGTAAACTGGTGAAAATAACAGTGCAAAACTTCCATCTCTGCATCTAGTGCAGCTTTAACAAGAATTCTCCTTAAGAGTGAGGGGTCGTTTAATATCACTTCATCGCATTCGAACGCATCCATTAGCAAGTGTTTGCCTTTAATATCCACTACTTCAGCCTCCTTTTTGAGCATTATTTTCACTATCTTATGAAACTTTTTCAAAAAAGGAAACGTAAGCACGTTATTTTGTGGATATTTTCGGGAAATAACTAGTTATCTTCCTATAGAAAAGAAGCTAGGACAGACGTATTTTCGCTGAAGGAAGATCCGAACAGTCAATCGAGATTCTTAATAGAGAATTCAACTCGTTCGGATTTTTTCATTGTGATGGCGAACGTAGATTTACCGTATGTAATAACTGTTAATTAGAGGCAAGGCGAAGACTCCTGCGGGAAAAGCGGAACTGGTGAGACCCCGCAGGAGCGTAAGCGAAGAGGAGGCTCACCAGCACCCCGCGTAAAGCGAAGTCTTGCGCGGAAATTGACTGCACTAGCTCACTTATCCAATTTGTTCGTCTTTACATTTGATTGATTTCGTTATGTCTCAATCTTTCTACTCTTTATCAGTATTAAACCAGCCTTTTCGCTTGAACCATAGAATTAATCCAAGTGTTATCAGTCCCATGAAGCCAAGCACAAAGAAATAGCCATAGTGCCACTTTAGCTCAGGCATATTTTTAAAATTCATTCCGTATACGCCAACGATAAAGGTAAGGGGAATAAAGATAGATGAAATAACAGTCAGTGTCATCATGATTGAATTCATCCGGTTTGAATTAAGAGAAAGATAATTATCGCGCATATCAGACGTCATTTCCCGATTTGATTCAATCATATCGGCTAATTTTAATAAGTGGTCATAGACATCTTTAAAATACCTTTTTTGTTCAGGATGAACATCTAGGCGTTCAGAATTTATAACACGGTACAATAAGTCGCGCATAGGCAAAATGGTTCTTCTGATTTTTAGCAAATCACTTCGAAGTTTGAATACATCTTCCATTAAAACAGAGATGGATTTTTTTGCATCTATGTTTTCTATATCATTCAGCTCATCTTCAATCTGATATACAGTGGGGAAATATTCATCTACCACTTTATCCATCACAGAATACGCAAGATAGCTTATCCCTTTTTCTTGAATCGAAGGTGTATGAAGCAACTTTTCCCATACTTTATCAATTGCAGCTGACGGGTGAAAATGAAAAGTAACGATATAATTTTCGCCGATAAAAAGGTCAACTTCTTCAGCTTCTAACGTTTGACGATTTAACGAATGAAGGACAAAAAAACTGTATCCTTCATAATAATCGAGTTTTGGACGCTGCAGAAAATGAAAGCAATCTTCAATCGCTAACGGATGAAAGTGAAAAGATGATTGAAGCAGCAGCGCTTCCTCTTCAGAAGGGCAGTTAAAGTCAATCCAATAGTACTGAATAGAGGGATCGTGAATCTGATCTAATTGTATATGTTTCACAAGTTTGTCATCGTTCGTAAGAGCTAACGTTCGTATCATTTGAAAACTCCTTTGTGTTTTTATAGCTATTTTCAATGTAGCATAAAATCATAAATTGCACGTATTTAAAAAAATAATTTTCTTTTTTCTCTTTTTATAAAACTAGTAAGGGTGAAAAAGTTGAATTATAATGATAGTAATAGCTGGTATGGAAAGGGGAATCGTTTTGAATAAAAATGAAGCACTTCGAATGTTTTTTTTAAAACATGCAGATCAACTGACGGAAGAATGGTATGAAAGCATTGAAGACAATGACCCAGAATCGGTTTATGCATCTACTCATCCAGAAGTCATTTCAGTATTAAAAGGTCAAAATAATGAATTTCATTTATACATAGCCGATGTATTTATAAAAAGTGAAAAAGAATTTTTTGATTCATTTGAAACGTGGATTTTAAAGATTGCGGAAGACGGAGAACATGTAAGAACGCCTATTCATTATATTATTCGAGAATTTTTCCGAGTTAGAAAACAGTATTTAACGTATTTAAATCAATTTGTAGAAGAGTACGAGCAAGATATTACGCAAGAAGAACTAGACGACTGGAACGAATTGATTGTACGCGTGTTTGATATTACCGTTTATAAATTTGTAGAAGAGCACCATCAGCATTCAAAGCGGTTGCTTGAAGCACACAAAGAGCTGATCAATGAGCTGAGCTCGCCAGTTATTCCATTAAGCGATCATATTGCAATTCTTCCGCTTGTTGGGGATATCGACACAGCAAGAGCGCGCCGAATTTTAGAAAATACGTTAACTCGCTGCGCTGAACAGCAAGTGAATCACCTTTATATTGATATTTCAGGAGTGGTTATTGTTGATACGATGGTTGCTCATCAGATTTTCCAGCTGATTGATGCATTAAAATTAATAGGTGTAGAATCAACTATTTCTGGGGTGCGTCCTGAAATCGCGATTACCGCTTCTCATTTAGGTTTATCTTTTGAAAATATATCAACAAAATCAACCCTTGCTAACGCGATGGCTTCACGTATGAGGAAATAAAGCAAACAAGGATTACTTTTAATTCTTGTTTTTTTTATCTCAATTCATACTTGACATATAGGTTAAAGAGGTATTATGATTTTACTAATTTAATAAATAAAAAGAGTCGTATTACATACGCTAATATAAAAATGCATCTCTGTAATTAGCCGACAAGAATTGAACAAATAATATGAAAACGCTTTATATAGAATACGAGAATATTTAGGAGGAAATAGAAATGAACATCTTATGGTTTTTCCCTACAGCAGGCGACGGACATTATCTAGGCACAACCGAAGGAAGCAGAACAAGCGACATTCACTACTTAAAGCAAATCGCACATGGACTGGATTATCTAGGATATGACGGCGCTTTGTTGCCTACTGGTTCAAATTGTGAAGATTCATGGGTGATTGCGTCGGCACTTGCTTCCGTTACGAATCGACTGAAGTTTTTAATTGCACTTCGCCCGGGTGTAATGTCTCCAACACTTTCAGCACGGATGGCTTCTACATTCGATCAAATGTCAAACGGCCGACTTATGTTAAATATTGTGACGGGAGGAGATCCCGTAGAGCAAGCAACGTACGGTAACTATTTAAGCCACGATAAACGCTATGAGTTAACAGATGAATTTTTAACGATTTGGCGAGATGTAATGGAAGGAAAAAAAGTGGACTATAAAGGAGAACATGTTGATGTAACAGGCGCGTACATTCCATCGCCTCCTGTCCAAAAACCGTATCCTCCGCTGTACTTTGGCGGGTCTTCTCCAGCAGGAAAAGAAGTAGGAGCAAAGCATGCAGATGTATATTTGTTATGGGGAGAGCCGCCCGCAGTGATTAAAACAAAAATTGATGAGATGAAAGAAAAAGCTGCAAGCGAAGGCAGGGACATTCGCTTTGGTATTCGCCTGCACGTTATTGTAAGAGAATCAGAAGACGAGGCGTGGGAATCTGCAGATAAATTAATTAAACATGTTAATGATGATACGATCAAAGCGTTTCAAGATAAGTTTGCGTCATTTGACTCCACTGCCCAAAAAACACAGTCAAATTTGCACAGCGGCACAAAAGATCGAGGTGCACTAGAAATCGCTCCGAATCTATGGGCGGGAATTGGCTTAGCACGAGAAGGAGCCGGAACTGCTCTTGTGGGAAGTCCTGAAATTGTAGCGGATCGGTTAAAAGAGTACAAAGAGCTAGGAATTGATACGTTTATTTTATCAGGCTACCCGCATCTAGAAGAAGCATATACGTTTGCTGAGCTAGTATTTCCACATATTCAAAAAGAAAGAAGCAAGAGATAATTCTTGCTTCTTTCTTTTTGAATCGTAAAAAAATAAATAACCCAGTTGACTTATAGGAATTATAGGTGTATTATAAAGATAGTTCATTTAGTCAGAAAATTTGTGGTAAAGGGTGAAGAAAATGGAACGTTATGACGTAATTCAAGGCGCAGAATCTTTTTATTATAAAGGCAACGACATTGGTATACTTGTTTCTCATGGATTTATGGGGACTCCTCAAAGTATGGAATATATCGGAAAAGAATTAGCTGAAAAAGGTTTTACTGTGTACGGTTTGCGACTAACGGGACATGGTACTCACTACTATGATATTGAACAAACAACGTACCAGGAATGGAAGCAAGACTTTTTAAATGGGTATCAGCGTTTGAAGCAAGAATGCCGTCATGTATTTATCTTAGGTCAGTCCATGGGAGGCACTCTTACCTTTCATACAGCAAGCCAAGGACTAGATCTTGACGGAGTTATTGCCATCAATCCGGCTATGACTTCCATTCCTTCAATGGAGCCTTATCGCTCTCGTCATACGCCTCGTTATTTAAAAGAAGATCATCCTGATATTAAAGATCCAAACGTACATGAAATTACGTACGATAAAGTACCAGTGCGCTCTATGCGTGAACTGCTTTCTTTAATGGACGAAACAAAAGAACGCTTATCTTATGTAACGTGCCCGGCTTTAGTACTAACATCAACAGTTGATAACGTAGTACCGCCTGAGAATTCAGCTTATATCTTAAACCATATTCAATCAGCAGAAAAAAGACAGCACATGCTTCGAAACTCTTACCATGTTGCGTCGATGGATTTTGATAAAGACACAATTGTTGCACAAACGGCACAGTTTGTACAAGCAACAGTTGCCAAAAAAAAAGTGCATGAGCGAATTTTTTAATTTTTAAATTCGCTCCGTTTCTTTTTTACTTCAAGTAAGATAAAATGAATCTTGAATGAAAACAAAGGAGTGTACATACATGATTCATTTAGAATGGAACGATCGTCCAACAATTAAACAAGTAAAATGCATACATACAGATGCAAAAAAATTCGTGGTTGAAAATGTTTTAACAGCAGGAAAAACATATGATGTAAAAAACGAAACAGAAGAGTTTTATTTTGTTGTTGATAACACTGGCCAAGTCGGCGGCTTTTATAAAGAATACTTTGAAGGCTAAACAAAAAATCATCGTCTCGGCGATGATTTTTTTATTGCAGTAATTAACTGAAGCTTTTCTTAATGAAAACGAATGACCATACTTTTAAAGAGAAGTTCCATATATCTCATCATTTCGAAAAAAAGCTTCATGATAAAAATAGGATGTAAGACCTAAATTCTTCCGTTTCTTGTTCTGATTAAAAGGGTAACTGACTATAAATACCCATGACAACAATTATTTTACAATGTAAAATGAAAGCGACGCTTAACAGAAAAAGGAAAAGAGGAGGTCATACGATGAAAAAGCGTAATACAGCAGCTTTTACATTTTTAGCATGGACAGCTTTTATTACAGCACTATTAGCTATGTTTATAGGAATTTATACCTTAGATGCATCACTACCGGTAAAAGGTTATTATGCCGTTGGAACTTTATACTTAACGATGTCTGCTTTTGTGCTTCAAAAAACCATTCGTGATAACGAAGAAGATACGGCGCACGAACGCAAATATGACAAAGCAGAAGAAGAATTGTAGAGCTGAAAAAAGCATTTTTCTAGCTCTTTGAAAAACATCTCCATTTTTGGTAGATGTTTTTTTATATAAAAAAACAGGGAACTTGTCACTCCATGTCGTATTAATAAAGAAGGAGGCGATTGAATTGACACAACTAATGATTAATAACGTAAATTTTCACGTTGATATGTTTGAAGAAAAAATGATTACTGATGCGAATACAGGTGAAGAGTTGAAAAGGCTAAACTTTTCTTTTTCGGTTGTAGGCAAAGCAGCTTATGATAAATATGATGCATTTTTTGAGGATCCGTACTTTGAAGTAACAAATATGGAGACAAAAGAAACGCTAACACTAAAAAACATTTCGCACAGCACATTTTATCAGTCACCTGAAATTACCGATCATACAAATATTGTTTTCAGGGTGAAGCTGCAGCAAGAACCTGTTAAAACAAAAGAACCAGTGAAAAATGAACAGCCAACAGAGAGCACGGTAAACGAAATGCTTTTATCTAGAATAAAGTTTAAGGCTCTTGTCGAAATACTAGAAGAAAAAGGACTTCTAACAGAGAATGAATTGTATACTAAAATTGAAGAAGTAGCAGAACGAGATTTTGATATTCTGCGAGATGAATTAAGTCATTCTAAAAAAGAGGTAAAAGCGTAAAAATACCCCACTCTGCAGGGGGATTTTTTATTTATATCCATTAATGTATAACCCTTTTGATAAATCGTTCATATATTACATCACGATGAAAATAAAAAGGGTGAGGATAATGCCGATTGTTATTAATCATGTAGTGATTCCAAACGTTACAGGAGGAGTCGTTACGTTTGGCGATACGTACTATGTTTCTCCAAAAAGTAACAGTAAAACTGCACAAGGTTCAGGGTCTTCAAATACAGGAATTTGTGTAAATACAAATTCAGGACTTTCTAATACAAATACGCTCGATCCCGATGGTTCTGATCAAAACGGCTTCGGAAACGGATAAGGAAAGAGATGTTTTACTCTTCTTTCTATACGCCTTTTCAGTATTCGTTCTATCCGTATTTTATGCCTTCGTTTGCACGTCCAATTGGATTTGTCGTTTCACCTGATGGAGCGATGGACAACTGGTGGGGCAAAAAACCATCTTGGTGGGGGAAAATCACGCCTTCAGCAGGCGTTTTCCCTCCCATTACCCAGTATTATACGGGCAGTTTAGTTCCTTATAGTTTAAGGAGCTATTATTAATATAAAAAAGAAGTTCAGATTAAGCCACCTTGTTAGCGTCTATTTCCTGAAAATAGGCGTTTTTTTCCGTTTTACTTGATTCAAAGTTATTTTTGCTGAATAATAAGGAAAAGAGAAATTTTAGAAGTAAGCTGTAAGTAAGGAGATGTTCAATCATGACAGATAAATGGAGAGTTCATAAAATAAAAAGTGATTGTGAACCTTGGCTGTTTTTAGAAGGCTGGGAAAAAGATATTATTGAAACCATTGAATTTGAAAAAAAAGAAGAAGCGCTTCGCTACTACGCGATGATGATTTATGAATTTCATCAAAAATACGCAAGCGTGCGAAGTGATGAACTAGCGCTCTTTAGCTTTTGGAACGAAGGCGAAAAGGAATTTTGTGAAGCCTGTGATGATGATCTTCAAATCTTCCACGGTGTTTTATTCGCTAAAAACGATGAAGTCTATTCATTAGAAGAAGATGAAGAAGGATTAAAAATGCTTCGTACTAAATAAAAACGTCCTGCGGGGCGTTTTTTTTATATAAAAAATGAACGATTTCAATCGCTCAAGCGTCATATAGGTGATGAAACAAAAAGGAGGGGTGACCGCTTTGGAACAAGATGATTTCATCCTTGTCCAAAAAGCATTACAAGGTGATGATGATGCCTTTTCATTATTATTTCAGCGCTATCATTCATTTTTATATAAATACCTTTTAAAGCTGACATTAGATGAGGACTTATGCAGTGAATTGTGTCAGGAAGCAATGATGAAATGTTACGTGAATCTTTCTTCATACAAAAATGAAGCAAAGTTTTCGACTTGGATGATATCCATTGCTTCAAGACTGTACATGGATTATTTGCGTAAGCAAAAACGTGAAAAAAGCAGTCTCCAGCGAATAAAGCAGTCTTTATCGCACCAGCTTCAGTGGAAGGCTAAATACAAAGGAGTGGAATGGAGCGAGATGTTTTCCGATTTTAATGAACTCGATTCGCGCTTTCGAATTCCTGTCTTGCTTCGACATTATTACGGATATACATACGATGAGATTGCCCATATGCTGAATATGCGAGCAGGAACGGTCAAATCAAGAGTAAATAAAGGAGTAAACATACTGAGAAAGGAGTGGAAAGAATGAGAGAAGAAAATGACAATCAGTCCTTACATTCTTTAAAAAAAGATTGGGAGCAGCTAGAGAGTTTAGCAAGTCATGAACGTATTTCTCTTCATGCAATTCAAGAACAGCTTCTCATTCAAAAACAAAAGCAGAAAAAAGCTTTCCGGAAAGAGTTATGCTTATTTACATTAACAGCACTTGTTATTTTAACGATAATGGCAACTGCTATTTTACAAATACCTGCCTTATTTATCGCCATTGAAGTAATTGGGATCATTGTTGCTCCTATTTCTTTTATCGTTTTTCACTATAAACGAAAAAAGGAGATGTTTTTATAATGAATGAAAAATGGATTCTTGTGCTGTTTATTTCACCATTTCTCCTTCTCCAAAGCTTTCTACTTTTTATCAATGCAAAAAAACGCGGCGCTCATCCATGGTTTTGGGGAATATGGGGACTGATTCAAATTCCAATGCCAACGCTGTTTTATTGGTTTTTTATTATTTGGCTTCCAGCACGAAGAAAAAGGGGGATGTAAATGAAGGACATTAACTGGTTGTTAATTGCTCCAATTCTATTCTTACAATTGCTTTTAATGATCCCAGCGTTAATAAGCTGCATAAAGCAAGAAGAGACAAACGGACCAAAATGGTTGTGGGGACTCATCATTTTATGTGTAAGTACAGTTGGCCCCGTTTTATATTTTGTTTTAGGACGTAAAAAACAGTGAGGTGGAACGAAGATGTTTATGCAAGTAGAAAGACTGACAAAAGCATATCGTAATATAACCGTTGTGAATAACCTTTCATTTAATCTCGACAAAGGAAAATGTGCAGCGTTGTTAGGCCCTAATGGTGCAGGTAAGACGACTACTTTGCATATGATTGCAGGTCTTACTGCACCTAATAAAGGGAAAATTTCTTTTGAAGATAAACAACACCAAGACGTACGATCATTTATTGGCTTTCTGCCACAGCATCCGACGTTTTTTAATTGGATGACGCCTCAGCAGTATTTAACTTTTTTAGGCCTTTTATCTAACATTTCAAAAAATGTGCTTTCTCAACGAATAGATGAAGTACTTGAAACTGTAGGTTTAAAAGGAAAGGAAAAGCAGAAAATTGCTGGCTTTTCTGGAGGAATGAAACAACGTTTTGGATTGGCGCAAGCCTTGTTACATAAACCTGAACTGCTCATTCTAGATGAACCGGTTTCGGCTTTGGATCCTGAAGGCAGAAAAGATGTCCTAATGATTATCGAAACATTAAAAAAAGATACGACTATCCTTTTTTCAACTCACATTTTGCATGATGCAGAACAAATATGCGATAACATAATCATGATTAAAAACGGACGTATGAAATGGAATGGAACAAAGAGTTCGCTGCGCCAAGAGTTTACGTCTCCTGCTTTTACGATTGAAACAGAAGAAAGGCTCCCTGCATCACTTAGCAGTCTGCCAAGTGAACAGGTGCTGTTTCATTCTCCTTATAAAGCCACTGTAAATGTAAAAGATACATCTCAGCAGCAGCAGCTGCTTCAACTGCTTGTTGATCAGCAAGCAAACCTTGTTTTATTTGAACGAAAACAGCATTCTCTCGAAGATGTGTATCTAGAGGTGATGAACAAATGAACACATTTGGAGTCTTATTTAAAAAGGAACTGCATGAATTATTTGCGAATGGCAAAGGAATTTGGCTGCCAATCTCTCTAATTTTACTAGGCATCACACAGCCTTTAACGAATTATTACATGCCACAAATCATTAATATGGCAGGGAATTTACCAAAAGGAGCAATTATTCAACTTCCTACGCCCACCGGTCAAGAAGTAATGCAAGGTGTCCTTTCACAATATAGCACAATAGGAACCTTACTGATTGTACTAGCAAGCATGA
>Ga0207713_1000610_pt1 | contig 35147 bp, 43 predicted proteins | sample KBSS64metaG_FD_184404 | JGI IMG/M metagenome (GOLD analysis project Ga0207713, IMG submission 184404) | Switchgrass rhizosphere microbial communities from Kellogg Biological Station, Michigan, USA - KBS S6-4 metaG (SPAdes) (version 2) | ecosystem: Host-associated > Plants > Roots > Rhizosphere >... | reverse complement strand
CGGTGAAGTGCGCCTGACCTTGTGTTCGGCGCTGGATGCGACGATTGAGCGGATCTTCACAGCGCTGAACTTCTCGGCGATCGTGATCGATCTGACCGAAACCCGCAGCATCGATAGCACCACCTTGGGCCTGTTGGCCAAGTTGTCCATTCTGTCTCGGCAGAAGGTCGGCCTGTTGCCGACCGTCGTCACCACCCACGAAGACATCACCCGCCTGTTGCAGTCCATGGGCTTCGACCAGGTGTTCAACATCGTTGACCGCCCGATCCCATGCCCGGAATGCCTCACCGACCTGCCGTCCCAGGACCAGTCCGAGGAAGTGGTGCGGGTCAAGGTGCTGGAAGCGCACAAGATCCTGATGGGCTTGAATGATTCCAACCGCGAAGCCTTCCACGACCTCGTCAACGCCCTTGAGCGCCACTGACCTCCTGGGTTGAATGCATTCCAAATGTGGGAGGCGGCAAGCCCCCTCCCACATTGAAGTAAGACAGGCTTCAGATCGGCTGAGCACAAAAAAGGGCGGTACCCGCGAGGGAACCGCCCTTTTTGCCACTGCCTGCCTTACAACTTGGCAGTCAGCAACGCCTCCAGCTTCTCCTGGTCCCGAGCAAACTGACGAATCCCTTCCGCCAGCTTCTCAGTCGCCATCGCATCCTCGTTGGACTCCCAACGGAACTGCGCTTCAGTCAGATGCACGCGCGCTTCACCGGCATGCCCCGGCGACAGCTTACGCTCCAGCTTGCCCTTATCCGCCGCCAGTTTCTCCAGCAGGTCCGGGCTGATGGTCAGGCGATCACAACCGGCCAACTCCTCGATCTGGCTCAGATTACGGAAGCTCGCGCCCATCACCACGGTTTTGTAGCCATTGGCCTTGTAGTAGTTGTAAATGCGCGTCACCGACTGCACGCCCGGGTCTTCGGCACCGGTGTAATCGTTGCCGTTGGCCTTCTTGTACCAATCATAGATACGGCCCACGAACGGCGAGATCAGGAACACACCGGCTTCGGCACAGGCCACGGCCTGGGCGAAGGAGAACAGCAGCGTCAGGTTGGTCTGGATGCCTTCTTTTTCCAGCTTCTCCGCCGCGCGGATGCCTTCCCAGGTGGAGGCGATCTTGATCAGCACGCGGTCACGGCCAACGCCGGCTTTGTCATACAGGTCGATCAGGCGATGCGCACGCTTGAGAATCGCGTCTTCGTCGAACGACAGGCGGGCGTCCACTTCAGTGGAAATACGGCCTGGCACCACTTTGAGAATCTCTTGACCCACCGCCACCGCAAACCGGTCGCTGGCCAGGCCCACATCGCCGTTGCAGTCCTGCACGCACTCATCCAGCAGCTTGGCGTAGCCCGGGATCGAAGCGGCCTTGAGCAGCAGGGAAGGGTTGGTGGTGGCGTCTTGCGGCTTGAGCTTGGCGAGGGTGGAGAAATCGCCGGTATCGGCTACGACAGTGGTGAATTGCTTGAGTTGTTCCAGCTTGGAAGTCATGGGCGTGCTCTGTCCTGTGGGTCTGATGACATTACCCGAGCACCGGCAGGCGCTCAAGGGCGCAAATGCGTTCGATCGTTTGCGAGGGCAACAACCTGAAAACGGCCGTTTGAATGCCTTGTCTTGGTGCTAAATAGGAGGCCAAAACTGCCGACAGGTTCAACCCAATTCCCGCATGATCACCACAATTCAAAGGTGGAAGGGGGCTTGCCCCGATAGCGGCAGACCAGTCCCCCAGACTTGAACGGACTTACCGCCCTTCCAGCAAAGCCCCAGCCTGATCCAGCAACGCCAGCGGATCACTCGCCTTGTGAATATCCACCGACAACAACTGCCTGAACTTGCGCGCCCCCGGAAAACCGGTACCCAACCCCAGAATATGCCGAGTGATATGGTGCATCGAACCACCGCTCGCCAAATGCTGCGCAATATACGGCCGCAACTGCACCAGCGCCTCAGCCCGACTGATCACCGGCGCCTCACTGCCAAACAACTGCTGATCCACCTCCGCCAGCAAATACGGATTGTGATAAGCCTCCCGCCCCAACATCACCCCATCAAACGTCTGCAAATGCTCATGGCACTGCTCCAGCGTCTTGATCCCGCCGTTGAGAATAAACTCCAGCTCAGGGAAATCCCGCTTCAACTGCGCCGCCACGTCATAACGCAACGGCGGAATGTCACGGTTTTCCTTCGGCGACAGCCCTTCCAGAATCGCAATCCGCGCATGCACGGTAAAACTGGTGCAGCCCGCGTCCTTCACCGTCCCGACGAAATCACACAGCTCGGCGTAGCTGTCCCGGCCATTGATGCCGATGCGGTGCTTCACCGTCACCGGAATCGACACCGCGTCACGCATCGCCTTCACACAATCGGCAACCAGGGCAGGATGCGCCATCAGGATCGCGCCGATCATGTTGTTTTGCACCCGGTCGCTGGGGCAACCGACGTTCAGGTTCACCTCGTCGTAGCCAGCGGCCTCGGCCATACGCGCGCAAGCCGCCAGATCAGCCGGAACACTACCGCCCAACTGAAGGGCCAGCGGGTGCTCGGCTTCATTGTGACGCAGGAAACGGTCGTGGTCGCCGTGCAGGATCGCGCCAGTGGTGACCATCTCGGTGTAGAGCAGGGCGTGCTTGGAGAGTAGGCGCAGGAAGAACCGGCAGTGGCGGTCGGTCCAATCCATCATCGGCGCCACGCTGAACCGGCGTGACGGTTCTGAGCATGAGGGGCTAGCGTTTACTAGTGATTCGGCTTTTTCGGAATTCATTAATACTGTTCTTTTATACAGCGGTTTTTACCCGTTTTCCCTTGTTTTCTAGAGTCGGTTGCTACATTGTAGCGATCGAATTCGGCAATGTAGCAACTGGAAATGGGCACGATCACAGCACGTAAGCGCAAGGACAACTCGACAGCCTACACGGCGCAGATACGGATCAATCGGGATGGCAAGACAGTTTATCAGGAAAGCCAAACCTTCGACCGTAAGCAGGTCGCCCAGGCCTGGATCAAGCGACGGGAGACCGAGCTGGCCCAGCCAGGTGCTATTGAGCGGGCGAATCGGAAAGGGGTGACGATCAAGAGGATGATCGAGCAGTACCTGGATGAGTACGAGAAGATCCGGCCGCTGGGGAAGACCAAGAGCGCGACGTTGAGCGCGATAAAGGAAACCTGGTTAGGTGAGTTGGATGATGCAGCGTTGAACAGCCAGAAGCTGGTGGAGTATGCGCAGTGGCGGATGAGCGAGGAAGGGGGCGGTGTGCAGGCGCAGACGGTTGGTAACGATCTGTCCCACCTGGGGGCTGTGTTGTCTGTGGCACGGCCGGCATGGGGCTATGAGGTCGATTCTCATGCGATGCCTGACGCTCGCAAGGTCTTACGCAAGCTTGGCATGGTCAGTAAGAGCAAAGAGCGTAATCGCCGGCCCACGCTCGATGAGCTGGATAAGCTGATGGGGCATTTTTTCGAGATGCAGAAGCGCCGGCCGGACTCTATTCACATGCCAAAGATGATTGCCTTTGCGCTTTTCTCGACGCGCCGGCAGGAGGAGATCACTCGGATTCGATGGGAAGATCTCGACTGCGATCGGCAGGCTGTCTTGGTGCGGGACATGAAAAACCCCGGGCAAAAGATCGGTAATGATGTGTGGTGTCATCTGCCGGATGAGGCTTGGGCGATCCTATGCACCATGCCGAAAGTTGAGCGAGAGATCTTTCCTTACAACGCGAAATCGGTGTCAGCCTCATTCACGCGGGCATGTCCGATGTTGGGGATTGAAGACCTCCATTTTCATGATTTACGCCATGAAGGGGTCAGTAGACTGTTTGAGATGGACTGGGATATTCCGAGGGTTTCGAGTGTTTCAGGTCATCGGGACTGGAACTCATTAAGGAGGTATACGCACCTAAGAGGGCGAGGTGATCTCTATTCTGGGTGGATCTGGTTGGCGCGATTGCTATGTGACTGAGGGTTGTATTATTTTTTCATGGGTCTTGAAATTACCTATATTGCCCATACTTTCAGTTCGCAGGGACTCAGTTTTGCATTAAGGATTACGCATGGATACTTATTTTATTAATGGGATAAAACTCGATGATGCAGGTGAACATATCGAGTGGGTGCGCGTCAGAAAATCGACTGACAAGAAGCAGTTCGTTGTTCGACGTGAGTTCATTGCTCAATTAATCGGAAGCGGTGTAACGTTCAAAAGTAGGTATTTGAATGGTGATGATTGGACTACCGGTGCTGATGTTGAAGTCTATGATGTAACCTTCCTGCGTGCGAACCCAAATAGCACCGGTAAGGACAATTTGCGAAATTTGCAAAAGTTTACGAAAGTTATAGTGTAAGTTGACCTGGCATTTTCCGTCCCTGTAATGCCAGGGTTTACGTGCATGAGCTGTCCTTTAAGCTGCTCGCCCCATAAGCTGGTTTTGTTCTTTTGTCGCCTTCTCTCTTTGGCGATCAATGTAGTCAGCCAAGTCCTTCAGGTAAATCCCAAGTGCAGCTTTCTGGCTATCGGCGCCCAAGCGAACAATGGGTATATCTATTTCTCCATCCAAGCGTTTACGCTTAAATTTTTCAACTGTTAAATTCATATAATCTGCACAAACGCGATCAATGGGGATGACTGCTTGCCCTTCATACTGGGCCATGAGTAAGAAAAGGGTATTCATGCTGCCTCCTTGATCATTTCTGTGCCGTATCGGTCACTATTTGCTTTTACCAAAGCCATCATTGGCCACGGTGACACTGAGTTACCTACCATCAGTACCTGGGTTTTATTACTGAACTTTCTGCCATCGTGCCCACGATCAATTACGTAGTTGTCGGGGAAACCCTGAGCGCGGTAAAGCTCGCGAGGGGTGAGCATGCGCATACCGATATCAACGATCACGTAAGGCGTGCCTTGAATCGTCACCGTAACAAGCGCCAAGCGGTCCCGCGTGGTGATGGTCGCGGCCGGGTTACGCAGGTCGTAGGTGTTGTCGCTGCCGTAGTAGCCCATCATGAAGGCGGCAACACGCATAGCGCCGGCATGGACCTCTGGAGCGAGCTTATACTCGACCAGCGCGTGATGTTCTGCGCCGGCCGTGATGGTCGGTACCAGTTCGTCCATACCCCGGCCAACGCAGTTCCTGCGAAGTGTTGATAGGTGCGCGGTGACGACCTGCTGCTGACTACCTGTGGTGGTGATGGCCGTCAGCGGTTTCACTGGATGATGCTCAGGCGTCTCGTTGTACCCGCCGTTGTGCTGTGCAACATAGGCTACGGCCAACGCGAAGTGCCCGCCCTTCACACCGCTGCAAATTGTTCGAAGGGGATCATCACCTGGCATGTTGCGTTGGCTGCTGCCATTGGCATGTTCGGTGATGAAGGGCGCGAATTGGGGAGTGACAAGTGCAAAGCCCTGAGCGCCTGTGATGGTCTTTGCCGGGTCGTCCACAGATTGGCAGCGCGCCAGGTCGTTGCCTGTGTGGTTCACGCTGACGATGAACGGGTTCTTGTGCTCGATGACGTAGCGCTTGGCGCCTTTGCGCAGGCGCTCCATCGTGTTGGTCACCAGTGGTCGCTTGACGCCTGCTGCACGGCCTTCTTCCTTGGTGAGGAAAATGCTCGGGCATGGGATCGACCAGTCGATGCAACTGGCGGCGGTGCGGTATGCAGACTGCCCCTTGTCCGGGTTCTTGAAGTGCGTCGGTTCCGGCCAGCGCAGTGGCTGTCCGTCACGCCGTGCGATCAGGAACAAGCGCTCGCGGGTGGTAGCGGCGCCGAAGTCGCAAGCCTTAAGCTTGCCGTACATCAGGTCGTAACCCATGGACCGCAGAATGCTTTCGAAACGACGCCAGGTCTGTCCTTTGCGCTTTGGATCGGGCACCAGGTACTGATCCTGCACCGGTACTCGCTCGCCGGCAGCGGCAATGGTCATATCCCGGCGGATCACTCGGCCAGTCTTGGTGCAGCGCTTTGCTATCAGTGGACCCCATTGGAGGATCTGCACGACGTTTTCCATGGTGATCATGCGGGGGCTGGCTTGCCCGCCCCATTTTAGAATGACCCACGACTGCGAACGGCTGGTGGTGCTGCGCGCCTGCCCGCCGGCAGCAAGGCTGTGGTGCGTACATTCAGGGCTGGCGTGCAGGTGGGCAACTGGACGGCCGCGAGTCGCCAGGCGCGGACACACGTCGTAGACGTCGGTGATGTAGTGTTCGGCGCTTGGGTGGTTGCGCTTGTGCATGCTTATGGCGTCGGGGTTGTGGTTTATGGCGATGTCGACCGGCATGCCGGTGCCCATCTCCTGGCCCATGGTTGCACCACCGCCGCCAGCGAAGAGGTCGACGCGGATCTCGCCGGCGAAGTCGAGGCCGAACTGGGTTTTGACGGCTGATGTGATTGGGTGTGTTTTGAAGGCGGTCATACGCGTTGCTCCCTGGAATGCAACGGGTCTGCGCCTATGAACACTTCTTCCGGTGCCTCGGGCCACTCCTCACGGATTGTGTCGAACTCGCCATCATTCCAGATTCGAAGGAAAGTCATGCCGTCTTCTGCAGATAGAGCAAACTGGATTGCTGCTACCGATGCGTCGCAATCTGAATGACTGGCTGTGCCACAAGGCTGGCGTTTGTAGAGCGCGACTTTGTATTTTGATGCTGCTCCAGAGCGGACCACGGCATGTCGATCCAAACCGCCTTGTAGGTACTCAAGATCCTTCAGGCCGATGTGGCATATCGGATGTACATCGGCCTGAGCCTCGGTGGGGACGCCATTTGATTCGGTCACGCGGAGCCCTGCAGCATGGATTCGCTCAGCCGTCCTGCGGCCCACGCCGTGGATGCTCATCAAGTCTTTGAGTTCGGCTTTATACCCCACGGCAGGCTGCGCGAGCGGGCCTTCCTGAGCGTTTAGCGTTGCATCATCAAACGCTGCTCCGCGCAGCCTCATGCTGCATCCCCCTTCAGCTCGAAGTGATCCATTAGCGCAGCCATGTCTAGCGCCTGGTCACGTAGGGCAAGTGCCTGCGTTGCTTGGCTTTCGGATCTAACGGCGCGGAAGGTGTCAGCGGCAAGCTTCAGTTTCTCGGCGATGGCGAGAAGGGTGTAGCGGTCTTGTGGCTCCCTGCTCAACAAAAGCTCAGTGCGTCGGCATTGGTCTGACATTTTTTGGAGAGAGGTTGCGTATGCCGCTGAAGCTTCGTCCCGCCCCATGGTGTATCCGTGAGAGTGCCCTTCGCCGTAGCCATCCTCTCGGCCATCGGCCAGCCCGCCGCGGTATCCGACCCAATAAAGAGTCGCGGCGGCGATAACGATACTGATCAATGCGCAGATTTGAATTGCAGTCATGTGGTGTGCTCCTGGTGGTGTTGGCTGGTGGTGGCAGCCGTCTGAGTTACTTGTCTTGCTCGCATGAATCGTTTTGCGGTCGCGGCATATCCTCGTCCGCCTTGTAGGCGCGGATGTCGATCAGTGCTGCGACATGCTTTATGTGGGCATACCGCAGAGCCTTGACGCTGTGATCAAGGGTGGTCACTGGCAGTTGAATCCGGCCGCAGTTGATCGCCTCGGTGAAGGTCTTTTCGCTGAGGTTTTTGAAGTAGTGCGCGCGCAGCTTTTCCAGGGGGATAAGTACGTCGCCGAAGAGTTGGTGCAGCATTTCGACTGTCGCGCTATCTGGTGCATGCAGCAGCCTTAGCGGAGGCTGGTTGGTGGTCATCTCTGTGAACTCCCTATTGATCTATATTCTCGCTTCACCGCCGGATGCGTGTTCGCGTCCAGTCCTGGACCTCTGAAAGAATCCACGCTACTGGGGCGCTCTTGCCCGTGGCTTCGGTTAGCTTGACTGGGCGGGGAAACTTGCTTTCGGGGTTGCTGAGTAACTTGTAGATCGTTGGGCGAGCCAGGCCGACAATCTTTGTAACTTCGCTCATTCGGATGAGGATGCAACTTGGATCCTTCGCCCCAGTCTCTTCGGTCCGGCGCGCGTCGGCGGGTTGATCGTTTTGATTCATGCCTGCCACCTCAGCCATAAGTTCTAGGGCGCTTCTGACTTTTTTTGCGGCGCGATCTGAGTGAGGCGAATCAAGTAGGGATCTCAGCAAGTAATCTAAAAGGTCATGGTTCATTGAGTTTTTTCCGTTTCGGATGATTCCAAGCATTCAAACAGTGGCGTTTGGTCAGCTCCCGCAGATGCTCCGGCACTTCGAGAAGCGCGGCGTTGCGCTCCTCGCGTGTGTGCATGGCGACGATCTGGCGGGCGTACTCCCTAGGCCACGTCACGGTTGTCAGCCGGGATGGCTGGCAGTTCGAGGCCGAGCTGTTCTGCGAGCCAACGAATTCCGGCTTGCCTGACCTTGGTCGACTGGCTGTACTGCATGCCCGCTTTCTCGTGGTACCAGTTGCTGTCTTTGATCCGCAGGTACTCGCGATCACGCACGGGGAAGGCTGGCAGGTTGCGGTCGTTGAGTAAGCCCTTGTCACGCATGAGAGCGATCAACTTTGGGCGGGTGAGGCCGAAGTACTTGGCGGCTTTTTCCAGGCTACGTTCCATCACGGCCTCCTAGGCTGCATGCGCGGCGGGTGTAGCCACGGCAGCCAGGTGGGTGATGGATTCGGCGACCATGGAATAGATCTCCACATCGCTGCCGTACACCGTGAAGCACTTGGTGCGCGGCTTTCTGACGCCGATGCTCATGATCGTGGTGATGCCGGAGCGGGATTTGTTGCGGTGGATCGCTAGGTTGATCGGTTGCTCAAAACCCATGTCGAGGCTGAGTGCGCCGCCGGTTCGCACCAGATCGAACACCTGTTGCTTATGTTCGGTTTCAAACACGCCGTAGCATCGATCTGCATGCGGCGTGGCAGGGTTGGACGGTCCGTTGACGATCTCTTCAATGAAGTCCGCAAGCTTGAGGTGCATCTTCTTGCTGTTGGTCAGGGTCAGCGTGTGGCGTTCGCTGCCCAGCTCAACGGTGAAGTGCGTGTCGATAATGCGGCGTTCGACTTTCAGGCGGAAGGACAGGGCTTGGCGCTGTGTCTCGGTGCGCAGGAGGTGGTTGAAAGTTTCGGTCAGGCTGACTTGGGCCTTGAGCAGGGCCAGGGTGCGGTTGTCGAGTTTGTACTTGTTCATGCCGCTTGCCCTCCGCCGTTCGGATCGAGCGGAGCAGGCGCGATGCGCTGTTTCAGCTTGGGTTTGGACGCGATGAAGGCGCAGCCGCAGTCTTGTGCCAGGCGGCGGATTTCGAAGATGCGGGAGGGGTTAGCAGCGGCCGGATGGACGTGCAGGGTAGCTGTGGTGTGCATAGTGTTGCCTCGCTCTGTGGTGGAAGAGTAGGCAAAATATCAACTGATGGTTTACAAAAGTCAACTGCTGGTTGTTTTTTGTTCCTGTCGCTCATTTGCAGGCGGTAGGGGGAGGTGGCGATCAGGAATAGCAGGTGCTGGGTTTCGTCTTTAAAATTTCATTGATCTTTATCATCTAGATGGATGAGTATACACGTTGAATATTTAGATAATCTTGTAAAAGGAATTTCTTCTATGTCGGATGATGTATTGGATAAAAAAGAAAAAGTCATTGAGGGGAGAGAGTGCGTTCCTTTTTTTGATACTGATAAAGGTCAGATTAAGTTTGAGTTTTTTTATCTGATCGGCCTGCTAGTGAGTGCTATGCTGTTGTTGGGCCTGATACAGTTTGAAATTATGAAGTTGGCTTATAATAATAAAATGTTCGTGTATGCGCTTGTCGGTGGGTTTTTGGGTGGGTGGGTATATGATACTAAATGGTTTTACAGGGTCACTGCTCGTGGTAGAAGTGATCAATACAAGTATCCTTGGCAATGTCATAAGTTTTACTGGCGGGTGCTGACTCCTTTTTTATCGTCTGTAGTTGCCTTCGTAACATATTTGCTTATTGCTTCGGGCATGTTTCCAATAGTCATGAAGAACGCTTCGGCAGCTAGCACGGCCTTTTCAATGTGTTTCATGTTCGGATATTTTTCAGATCTTGTTCTAAGCCGTTTAGCTGCTTGGGCGGAGGAGATACTGCCGAAGGCAAAAAAAAATGAAGCTCAAAAGAAAGATAACAATGAAGAAGTGTAATATTTGCCAAGAGTTGCAGATGTCCCCCGATATTGATTGTGACGCAAAATATCAGGAGATTGTTTCCAAGCGTCAAAATATTCTGGATGAAACAGAGGATTTTGTGGTTCTCCCAAGCTTAGGGCCTCTAAATGATGCCCATGCTATGATTGTGCCAAGAAAGCATCAAAATAATTTTGCTACAGTTACAGAAGGGCAGCTTCGTCAAGTCAGTGACCTGATGCAAAAGATGTCATCTCATATATTGTTGAAAACTGGAAAGCGTTTGGCGTTTTTTGAGAGTGGTGCTGGAACAACATCATATCATTCGGGCGGCTGCATCATTCATGCTCACATTCACTGCGTTTATGAGTCAGAGGACTTTTATCAGAGGCTTATGGGTGAGGTTGCTTTTGAGGAAGTTTTAGGTGGATGGTACCAGGGTGCTGATGTTCAGTTCGGGTATGCGTGGTATAAGTCAAGTGGCGGTAGAGCATTTATCTGTAATAATCCTGAGCTTCCGTCCCAGTTTCTTCGCTATGCTTATTCAATGGCGGCTGGTGACGTAAGGTTTTGGAACTGGCGGCGCCATAATAATATTGAAGGGGTACTACGCGTAATCGATATTTATAGTGGTATGGCGGCAGAGTGCGAGAAATAGTTTGCTATTCTGGAATGAATGAACCCACGACTTTCCCACAGATATGTGTCTCTTCCGTAATGTCAATGATTGGGTATTGCGGATTGATGGGTCTTAAAAATTGTCGACCTGCGTCCTCGACTAAAATCTTAAATGTGGCTTCGTTTGTACGTGGGACCCTAGCAATTACTCTATCCCCCGTCTTTGTCTCAGCTTCTGGGTCCACAAATATAATGCACCCTGTCGGGTAGCTGCGACCTGGGCCGGGGTTCGTCATAGAGTCACCAAGTACTTTCAGCGCATAACCGCTCTCGCTGATAGGTACGGGGCAGGATAACCATGATTCCCCGTCATGCTGCTCAAAATTTGACTCACACCACGCACCGGCCTGCACCCAGGAAATCAATGGGACTTTTCCAAAGCGTCTAGTTATCTCACGGACATTGCTGCCACTGCCTGCCCCGAGCTGATGGACATTGCTGTCCCCTGTTGGCTTTTTAGGCAGTACTCCGTACTGCAACCATTCCTGCCTTACCTTCAACCACGAGCACAGTACAGCCATGCTGTCCGGCCCAGGCACAGCGTCGCCATTCAACCACTTGCTGATAGCTTGTGGCTTTTTTTCAGCCCCAACCTTCACCAAATGTCTATGAATGTCTGCACCACGTCCCCGGGTGCGTACACCGGCATCGTCGAGTGCTTCGTGAAGGCGCGCCGTGAAAGCTGCCCGTAGCTCGTTCTTATCAACCATGAGTTGATACTCTCACAGGGGTTGCGCAATAGTCAGTTGATGTTAATATCAACTGCGAGTTGATAAATGGAGGTTGCCATGTTGGACCCCGCAGATTTTCCGAACGCCATCGCGTTCGCATTTGAAGCAGTAGGCGGCATTGGTGCCGCCGCCAAGGTGTGTGAAAGGAGCTATCAGGCGCTCAATAAATGGCGCTTGGCTGCCAGCCTTCCCCGCACCGATTACACCGGTGAAACCCACTACGCAAAACTTTTGGCGACCGCTGCTGAGCAGAAGGGCAACGCGTTTGACGCTGCCTGGTTGCTCAACGCATCGGCCCCTCAGAGAGTCGCAGCGTAGATAGAAAAAAGGCGACCCAAGGGCCGCCCAGTTCCTCCCGGCACACACCACCACAGTGCTGTCGGGTCGCGACGAAGGTTGGAGGGCACACCACATGCAAACCACCTCCCTTTATCGCGCTGCCAAGACACGGATGTCTTGGGTTGCTGCCTTTTCCACCACAGATTAGGCAGCTGTTGCGCCAGAGGTGAGCAACGGATTGTTCGCCTCGGCACGGTGCCGGTTTCGATCCACAGATCTAGCCGGCGTTTGGGCCCTTTCAAGCCACGCGACAAATGTAACACCACTGCATGTCGCGGGGCACTGGCAACTTCGTAGGATTAATGCCATGAGCCGAGTAGCTTTAAGCTGTGTTGATCGAGCGCAAAGGGAAGTACTGACGCTCGAATTAGCCTTGTACCACGCCGCACGGGACTATCCCGGCGGTGCCGCTGCAATCGCCGCCACCACTGGTAGAAATGCCACCACGCTGCAGCACAAGTTATCTCCCACACACCCCTCGCATACGGTCAACATCCAGGAGTTTGGCGAGATCCTCGAACTGACGAAGGACCGCCGCATTCTCGATGCGGTGCACGGCCTTGTCGGCGACACGATCTGGCAGGAGTTGGCCGAGGCGTACACCAATGACATGCCCGAAACCCTAACCACGGGCATCGCGCAGTTCTTCCGGCAGGTCGCGGATTTATCCGAGACCTGGGCCAAGCACATTGGCGACGGCAAGGTCGACGACGGCGAGTTGGCCGAGATCCGCCAGTTGGTGTTTCGCGGCATTCAGGGATTGTTGGGCATGTACAACCGCGCCCGTTACGTCAACCAGACGACTCGCGGGGTGGAACGTGGCTGATATTGCTGACTTTGCAAATGACCTGGTGCAGGAGCGGCTTGATCAGGCTCAAGCCGCACGCGCTGCTCTTAAGCGCGCCACGGCTCTGCATTCCCTAATGTTCTGTGATGAATGTGATGAGCCGATCCCGGAAGGTCGCCGATTGGCGCAGCCTGGGTGCACCCACTGCATTGAATGTCAGGCCGCTGATGATCTGAGGGCTTCCCGTTATGCTCGATGAAGTAATCATCCAGTTTGCGGACTACGGCCTTGAGCCCGACCAACCTTTAGTGTTCGGCAAGCTCACCCGTTGCAAAACCACCCAGGACAAGGGCAAGGAAAAAAACGGCTGGTACATTGTCCATGAGCACCGTACTGAGAAAAACGAAACGCTGATCTTCGGCAGCTTCGGTGACTGGCGCTCTGGTGACACCCAGAAGATCAAGGTCAAGGCCGGGCGCATGAGCCCTGAAGAACGCGAAGTCATGCGCGCTCGCCAGGAAGAAGCCAAGCGCAAGGCTGCCGAGGTCGCCGCCAATGCGTCGCGTCGGGCTGCCAACCGTGCTGCCAGCCTGTTCAAACGCATGCCCGAGAAGGGCAAGAGCGCCTACTTGAATCGAAAGCAGATCGTAGGCTTCAAAGTCCGCTATGCGCCCCGTACCGGCGCATTTTTAGTGCCCATGTGCAACGTGCGCGACCAGATCGTCGGCCTACAGGTGATCTTCCCGGTCAAGCAAGAGGACACCGGTCGCGACAAAGCCTACTGGCCCTACGGCATGTCGAAAGAGGGCGCTTTTCACCTGATCGGTCCGCATCCAGAACCCGGCGAGCCGGTGCTGGTTTGTGAGGGCTACGCCACGGGCGCAAGCCTGCACATGGCGACGTCGCTCACTGTCGCCATCGCCTTCGACGCGGGCAACCTGCTGCCGGTCTCGAAGGCGATGCGCGAGCGCTTTCCCGGTTGCCCGCTGATCATATGCCGCGACGATGACTGGAAGACCAAGCGCACCAACGGCGATCCCTGGAACCCTGGCGAGGAGAAGGCTGTCAACGCCGCGCTGATCGTCGGTGGCCAAGTGGTTGCCCCGGTGTTCTCCGGCGAGCGGGAGATCAAGTGGACCGATTTCAACGACCTGCACATTGCCGAGGGATTGGAGGCCGTCCGCCGCCAGGTATTGGCGGTGGTCAAACCTCCCGCAGCGGGTGGTTGGAAAGACCAACTGGCCCGCACCGAAAACGGCTCCCTGATCGCGCATATGCAAAACGTTGAGCTGATCCTGGGCAATGACGAACGCTGGGCCGGTGTCATCGGTTACAGCGTGTTCAGCTCCAAGATCGTCAAGCTGCGGTCTGCGCCTTTCGGTGGCGGCGCGGGTGACTGGGCCGACATTGATGACATGCGGGTGATGAAGTGGCTCGCGCAGCAATACAATCTGCGGGTCAAAGCCTCCCATGTGATCGAGGCGGTCAGCGTGGTTGCCCACGACCATGCCTTCCACCCGGTGCGCGAGTACCTGGAGAAGCTGGAGTGGGACCGCGTACCACGCATTGAGACCTGGCTGACTGACGTGCTGGGCGTCCAGGCCAGCGAGTATTCCGCCAAGGTCGGCAAACGCTGGCTGATCTCCGCAGTTGCTCGGGTGATGCGCCCAGGCTGCAAGGCCGACTCGGTGATGATCCTCGAAGGCGGGCAGGGCGCCGGTAAGTCCACGGCTATGGGCGTCCTCGGCGGTGAGTGGTTCATGGACACGCCTTTTGCCCTCGGTGACAAGGACAGCTTCCAGGCGATTCGCGGCAAGTGGATCGTCGAGCTGGGGGAGCTGGACAGCTTCAACAAGGCGGAAAGCACCAAGGCCAAGCAGTTTTTCTCCGCGTCCACCGACACCTACCGCGAGAGCTACGGCCGCAGAACGAACGACGTGCCACGCCAGTGTGTTTTCGTGGGTACCACCAACCAAGAGGAATACCTCAAGGACGCCACGGGCAATCGTCGCTACTGGCCGGTCTTCTGCAACAAGGTCGACCTGGAGCAACTGCGTGAGATCCGCGACCAGCTGTGGGCAGAAGCGCTGTTCTGCTTTGAGGCGGGCGATATCTGGTGGGTGAACAAAGACGAGTCGAAGATGTTCGCCGAGGCCCAGGACGAACGCTTCGTCGTCGACGAATGGGAGGGGCCGATCCTGGCCTGGATGGAAGAGTCGCAGATCGGCGAGACCGCCACTGGTAACGAGATCCTCACCCAGGCGCTCAAGCTGGACTTCGGCCATTGGGGCAAGCCTGAGCAGATGCGTGTCGGCGCGATCATGCACCGGCTGGGTTGGCGTAAGCGGCGCATGCCGGCATTGCCTAAGAGCGGGGTGCGGCCATGGGCTTATGAAAAGCCTGCGGGTTGGGGGCGTGCGTCTGCGTTGCAGCAGTCGGTGATCGAGGAGCCATGCTTCGATGATTAAGCGAATCGACGAGATGCTCAAACTGTGGGCGCAGGATCTGCACTCACCCATGCCGGAAAACATGGGAGGGCCGAGTGGCGGCAACATGATCGCCATGCTGATGGAGTGCAAGGGTGAGCTAATACGCGGCACACGCGGCAGTCGGGTGCTGCTGGATGAATCGGCGGACATTGAGCTGATCGTCAACAAGCATTTGCCGCCGCAGCTGTCGGTCGTCGTGCGCGAGCACTACTGTAACCACGAAAGCTTCCTGTCGCAGAAGTACACCCACTGCGGATGCGGTCGGGATACCTACTACCAGCGTCTGCACGAAGCCCACCTGCACATCGCCGGCATGCTGATGGGGAAGGCTGCATGACCCTCGGCGTCACTCCGCGTGCCTTTGTCCTACTGTCCGCCCTTGTCCGACTGCCATTTAGCGCAGTTGGACAGGCGCAGGCCGCGCCGTTGTTGGCCTGTCCTACCGTCCAACCTTCACCCGCCCCACGCACACATGAGCATAGCGGGCACGTAATCGCGCCCGTGGCGCGCATGCGTGCTTTTAGCTTTCTCTCTATACACAAGAGAAAAGGAATAAGGGTAGGACAGTAGGGCAGAGCCCCGTATTCAGGCGCCTATAGCTGTCCTACTTCGATTCAGAATAGTGGGACAGGTCAGACGGGGCACCAGAAGCGATAGCCGATTGAATGTGTTGTCCCTGTGTTGTACCTGCGTCATACCTGTATTGCACCCGTATTGCGCCGTGGCATTAAAACCCGCTTGCTGCCACCGGAATCGAACTGTAAAAAGTACCCATCTTCGATAGGTGCGACCGCAAGCAGCGCGACACACCACCACACTGAACCCGGCCATTGCGCCGGGTTTTTGCGTTTGTGGGGTAACAGAGGTGATTTACTCAACTCTCTGAGGGCTTCGCTTTTTCAGCTCTTTCCTTGAGTACGGTCGCTCGCCAAAGAGCGGCGAATAGAGTTCCGGCGCAAAGGAACGCGAAGAAATTCATGAAATACACGAAGAGCTCGATCACTTCAATTCTGCTCACTGGCCCATTCGATGTTGCAAAGGTTGCAAAGCCATATGCACTCCTAGCCATTACGAATGCCGCCATGACCAATACGGCAACTTTGAAGCCGAATGACCGAATCTTCCGTATTTGCATTGCCGCACTCTCTCTGCTCGCGGGGCTGGCGAACAGCCAAGCAACGATACCGCCTGAGATTACAGACGCGATGACTGTTTGAACGAAAAGCGATGTATCCACCTGATTCTCCTTGAATCGTAGTTGGGGCGAATTAGTAAACCTTATCAAAGAACCCGGTTTGAAAGCCGGCTTCTGCATTTCTGGAGTTGTGTATGACAAACGAGCAGCAAGCGCTTATTGAGATGCCGATCTGGATGGTGATCGTACTGTCCCTGGTCGGCGGGATTTCCGGTGAGGCATGGCGGGCCGACAAGGCGGGGGTAAGCGGCTGGTCCTTGGTCCGTCGCTTGCTCCTTCGGTCCGGGGCCTGCGTGGTCTGCGGACTGTCCACCATGATGTTGTTGCACGCATCGGGCATGTCGGTCCTGGCGGCGGGGAGCATTGGCTGCCTCACCGCGATGGCCGGCGCCGATGTCGCCATCGGCCTGTACGAACGCTGGGCCGCCAAGCGGTTGGGTGTGCGCGATGTGCCACCCTCGGGCGGTGGTCAGGCGTAATGCGCTGTAGGCCACGGAATACGTGGCCTACAGCGGTCGGCACCAAAACGATGCGCCGAAAAGCCGCCGGGGACCCTGGGGGCATCCGAGGGACACGGGGCATGAAACCCGCGGGAAAGTGTTAGCGAACAGTTCACCAGCTTAGTGAACTGAGGTGAACAGGTGAACTACCCCGGATTCATTGGGTGAACAGGAGATTCCATCATGACCGTAATTAGCAAAACGGAGTTTGCGGCACGACGGGGTTGGGCAAAATCTTATGTTTCCAAGTTGGCTAATCAGGATCGCCTGGTGCTGACCGATGACGGCAAGGTCGAACTGGAAGCCACCGAAGCGCTGCTGGCTGAGTCGGCGGATCCAAGCAAAGCCGCCGTTGCCGACCGCCACAACCGGCTTCGCCTTGAGCGAGAGGCGCAAACAGCCGCCGAAGAACCTGCGGTGCCGCAAGTTGGGCAAGCGGCAGACTTTCAAAAGTCTCGTGCTCTGCGAGAGCACTATCTTGCCCTTCAGGAGCGAGACAACTATCGCAAACAACAAGGCACTCTGGTGGATCGCGAAGCGGTGGAAACCGGCGCCTACAATGCGGGCCGCCTATTGCGTGACCAACTGCTAGGGATGTCGCCACAACTCGCGCCGGAACTGGCTGCAATGACTGATCCTTGGCAAATCGAAAGGCATTTGACCGCCGCCATACGGCGTTCGCTGGAAGACGCTAATCGTATGTCTTCCTCTGATCTTGAACATGCACTGACCACGAGTTAAGCCCATGCATACGGAAATTTCTGATGGTGCAGAGGTGTACCGTGAGGCGTATTTCCGTGGGCTTCAGCCTGACCCGGATGTTTGGATTGACCAGTGGGCTGACGAGTACATGCGGATCCCGCGTGATACGGGGGCCGCTGAACCAGGTCAGTACCGCACCTCGCGTACACCATATGCCCGAGAGCCGATGCGCTGCCTCTCGCCGGCACACCCGTGTAAACGAGTCGTCACCATGGTGGCCTCGCAGTTGATGAAAACACAGATTGCGCTGAACTGGATTGGTGGGTTGATCCATATGGCGCCGTCCAACATCCTCACCTTGCTGCCCAGCTTGGGTCTTGCCAAGCGGGTGTCGTCTCGGATCGGCAAGACCATCAAAGCCACTCCGGTATTGCGCGAGCGGGTTGCAGCAAGTCGCTCGCGGGACTCGCGCAATACCATGGACACCAAGGAGTTCGAGGGCGGCTCGCTGTATGTCACAACTGCGGGCTCTGCGGCTAACTTGGCGGAGTTGTCGGCGCGTTATATCTATGGCGATGAGATCGACCGATGGGAAATCGACGTAGGTGATGAGGGCGACCCCATCGAGCTGGCTGAAACGCGAGGCAGTACCTTCGGCCGTAACGCCAAGTTCTACTTTTCTAGCTCGCCGACGATCAAGGGTGCTTCGCGCATCGCCGATCTGTTTGAGTCCAGCGACCAGCGTTATTACTACGTGCCATGTCCGCACTGTGGCCACATGCAGGTTCTTGAGTGGGAAAACCTTCTCTACTCAGCCGACCTTAGTGTGGTGCATTACAAATGTGCTGCGTCCGGCCTGGATTGCGATGTGTTGATCGAAGAGCACTTTAAGGGACAGATGTTAGCCAGGGGGGAATGGCGCTCCCACACACAGGGCGATGGTGAGACCGTGGGGTTCCACCTCAATGCGCTGTATTCGCCGCCAGGTTGGATGGATTGGAGGTCGCTGGCTAAGCAGTTCGAAAAAGCCAAAAAGGCCCAGGCTAAGGGCGACCTTGAACCCATGCAGGTGTTCTACAACACTCGTCTGGCGAAGGTCTGGGACAGTGCGCAAGAGCAGACCAAGGCATCGGTCCTGATCGAGCGGGCTCGTAAGGAGGGTTTCTCCCTCGGTGCGATGCCTGCTGCAGTGATGATGATCACTGGCGCTGTCGACGTGCAGGCCGATCGCCTGGAGTTCATGGCAATGGGCTGGGGTGTCGGCATGGAGCGCTGGGTCATCGATCACCGAGTAATCGCGGGTGACCCATCAGATGAGCGTACCTGGGCTGTACTCGACGAGCTGCTCAAAGAACGCTACCGGCACCCTTGCGGCGTTGGCCTGGGCATTCTTGCGGTTGCTGTCGACTCCGGTGGCCACCACACGGATGAGGTGTATCAGTTCTGCCGCGTGCGTCGCTGGCGCAATATCTTCGCCATCAAGGGCGCGAGCAAGCCCGGCAAACCGGTGATCGCTCAGCGGCCTTCGATGGTTGATGTGACCTGGAAGGGGCAGACCGAGCGCGGCGGCGCCGAGCTTTGGTTTGTCGGTACAGACACCGCAAAGGACTGGATCTACAACCGCTACCCGTTTGAGTCTGGTCCAGGTGCGGTGCACTTTGCCAACGACCTGCCGGATGAGTTCTTCGCCCAGTGCGTTGCCGAACGAAAGGTCGCCAAGTACGTGCGTGGTCACAAGCGTATCGAGTGGATTAAGGGTAAGGCCGAGCGCAACGAAGCGCTCGACCTGATGGTGTATTGCCTGGCAATGGCGCACTACCTCGGCATCAACCGGTATCAGGAACACGACTGGGATCGGGTGCGAAACTCTCTGGCCCAGGCCGGTTTGTTCGATGAAAAGGTGGTCACCGCCGAGCGTGTCACGGTCTCTGAGCAGGCTCCCGTGACATCACAGCCAGCGCAGCAACCCGTTGCCCCGGTCGCCCAACCGCGACCAGCTTCATCCCCACAACGCCGCAGTTCTACAAGCGGTTATTTGAAACGACGCTGAAGCTTTAACAAGTTAATCAATATGGAGGCAGCAATGTCACAAAGCCCCGAAACACTGATAGACCAGGTCAAGGCCTCTGCAGACCTGCAGAGCGAACTGCGCCGGGTAATCGCCGACCAGCTTACGGGTCGTATGGATTGGGTACGGGCTCGAATTTACTGGCGGCTACGGCTTCCAGGCATTGCTACGGACGAGCTGGCAGAAGCACTGACACACGTTCTGGCAGGGGGCAGCTTTCGCCAGGACATCCAATCCCGAAGTCAAAGCTTCGACTGAACTACTGCGGTCGCAGATCTTTTAGAGAATCCTCATGTCCTTCACTCCAAAGCACCTCGAAGTAATCGAGCGCGCGATTGCGCGCGGTGAAAAGACCGTGCGCTACAGCGACCGCACGGTGGAGTACCGCTCCATCGACGAACTGCTCAAGGCCCGCGACGAGATACGCACATCGCTGACCAACGCCGCTGGGCCACGCTCTCGCGTGATTCGGCTCACCCACGGAGGCAAGGGACTCTAATGGCTCGACACTATCCGACGCTGACCCGTAACGGATTCTTGCTGCCGTCGAACATCAAGGCCAGTTACGAAGGCGCCGGGGAGGGCCGTCGTTCGGCCAGTTGGGAAGCCACCGACAACGGTATCAACAGCATCAACACCCCGGCACTGCGCAACCTGCGTGCGCGCTCTCGGGCTGCAGTACGCAACGACCCGTATGCCTTCAACGTCATCGACAAGCGCGTCAGCAACCTGATCGGCACCGGCATCACGCCCAGGCCAACCACGGATGACGCGGCACTGCGCAAGTTGAAGCAGCAGCTGTGGGACGACTGGGTGGATGAGGCGGACGCCGATGAGCTGACCGATTTCTACGGCATGCAGGCCCTGGTGGCACGCACCGTTGAAACGGCTGGTGAGTGTTTTGTGCGGTTAAGGCCGCGCGGACTAAATGAGGGTTTGGCGGTGCCGCTGCAGCTGCAAGCGCTGGCCCCTGAATTTGTTCCTCACGACAAATTCGAGATGGCCAAAAACGGCAACGTGATCCGCGCCGGGATCGAGTTCAACCCGGCGGGCAAGCGTGTGGCGTATTACATGTACCTATCGCATCCCCGCGACTCGTCGTCGTTGAACGCTGGCTACAACCAGTTGGTGCGCGTACCGGCAACACAGGTGCTGCATATCTTCGAACCGATGGAGCCCGGTCAATTGCGTGGTGTGCCGCGTCTAGCTCCAGTGTTGAAGCGCCTGCGTAGCTTGGATAACTACGACGACGCGGTGCTGTTCCGGCAGGAAGTGGCGAACCTGTTCGCGGGTTTTATCAAGCGCCCGGCACCGGAGGCAATGCAGCAGCCTCGCGATCCCGTGACTGGCATGCCATTGAATGTCGACCGCGATGGCTTCACGCCTATGGTCGCCTTGGAGCCCGGCACCATGCAGGAGCTGGGTCCAGGTGAAGAGGTGGAATTCTCCAAACCACCAGATGCCGGCAACAACTACCCGGATTTTATGCGGCAGCAGCTGATGGCTGCGGCGGCGGGTTCGGGCACGCCTTACGAGATCCTCACCGGCGACATGCGCGAGGTCAACGACCGGGCGCTCCGGGTGGTGCTCAACGAGTTCCGGCGTCGCCTGGAGCAGCTGCAATTTGGCGTGTACGTGCATCAGTTGTGTCGCCCGGTGCGGGCGGCCTGGATGGACATGGCGGTATTGTCCGGTGCCCTAGTGCTTGAGGACTACGCGCAACGCCGTCGCGAATACCTGCGCACCCGTTGGGTACCGCAAGGCTGGGCCTACATCCAGCCGGTTCAGGACGTACAGGCGCGGAGCATGGAAGTGAAGGCAGGCTTTGCGTCGCGCAGCGAGATGGTGCTGCGCACGGGCTACGACGCGGAAACGGTCGACGCGGAAAACGCCGCCGATCTCGTCAGGGCCACACACCTCGGACTCAACTACACGACTCTTGAAGCCATCGAGACGATTGATGACAAGGAACAACCATGAGCAAAAAAGCGAAACCTCGCGTTTACGACAAGGCTGGTAAGCAGGTAACCGTCGCGGACAAGAGCTGGTACACGCTCCAGGCCAGCGGCGAAGCCGAGCAGCGCAATATCGAGATCTTCGTCTATGGCGAGATCGGCGCCTGGGGCGTCACCGCCAATCAGTTCGTGCAGGATCTGCGCGCCATGGATGACGGCGTGTCGCCGGTAATCGTTGCGTTCAACAGCATCGGCGGTGATCTGTTCGACGGCCTGGCGATCCACAACGCACTGTCACGCCTGGGCGAGCGCTGCACCGGTCGCATTGATGCTCTGGCAGCTAGTGCGGCCAGTGTCGCAGTGTGCGGCGCTCACCGGGTGGTAATCGCGGCCAACGCCATGTTGATGATCCACAACCCCTACACCTTCACCGGTGGCGATGCGGAAGACTTCCGCCGCGTTGCCGATGTGCTGGACCAGACGCTGGAGGCGATCATCGCGGCCTACAAGGCCAAGGCGCCGGACATCGACGAGGCCGAACTGCGGCGCATGGTTAACGCTGAAACCTGGCTCACGGCCAATGAAGCGGTGGCCTTGGGCCTTGCTGATGAGGTGGGTGACGGCCTGAAGGTTAGCGCCTGTCTCGGCCAGGGAAGTGTACTGCAGCGTTTCCAGCATGCCCCGCCTGAGTTGCTCGCCCAGCTCGATGAAGAGCCAGAGGTGGAACTGCCAGAGCCGGACGTTCCACCGGCGCCGGCTCCCGTGCTGGACGCGGCAAAACTGGCGCTGATGGTCACGCAAGGGTGCGCTGCAGCAGGCATCAGCAACCTGGTGGAACCACTGCTGGCATCTACCAAGCTAGAAAGCGAAGCGGTGATCCAGGCGGCACTTACCAATGCGAAAGCGTTGCACGGCCTCTGCGTTGCAGCCCGCCTGCCAGAGCTGACCGGTGAGTTCATCACCGCAGGCCTGGACGAAGCTGCAGTCAGGGCGCGACTGTTCGACAAGCTGGTGGGCAGTGGCGGCGGCTTTGAAATTAACAACAGCCTGCCGCTGGACCATGACCCCGAACCCACGATCAAGGCCAAGCAGGTCGATACCCACGCAATCTGGAGCAGTCGTCAGGCGGCTCAGAACGGAACCTCGAAAGGAGCAAGAGCATGAAAACTGAATTGATGCACGCGGGCGAGTTCCTGCTGTCTGAAGGTAACGGCACCATTTCCCGCGAAGCGATCAACGTCGCTGCGGGCGCTGCGCTGGAGCCGGGGCAGATCCTCGGTTTGATCACGGCCACCTCCGAATTCGCACCCTACAATCCCACGGCAGAAGACGGTACCGAGAACGCCGTGGCGATCTTGTACGGCCCGCTGGGTGAGTCCGAAGTGGTTCGGCGCGGGCGCGCAGTGGTGCGTAATGCCGAAGTGAGCGAAGTTCATCTGACCGGGCTCGATCTCGCTGCAGAAAAGGCTCTGGCCGCCCATTCCGTCATCGTCCGTTAAGACGATCAACCTATTTACCCATCCCGCCTAGTGCGGGATTTTTCGTTTCTGGAGAGTACCCATGGCCGATATCGCCATTTTTGAAGACGATGCATTCAGCGTCTCCTCGTTGACCGCTGCAATCAATGACCAGGAATACCTGCCAGGCCGCATCAGCAGCTTGGGTCTGTTTCGTGAAGAGGGCATCAGCACGATCACCGTGCAAATCGAGAAGGACGGCGACACTCTGGCCCTGGTGCCAGCGGGTGAGCGCGGTACCTCTGGCCTGGTGGTCGGCGCGACCAAGCGTCAGTTGATCCCTTTCAACACCGTGCACCTGCCGGAACGCTTCACCATCAAGGCTGATGAGATCCAGGGCATTCGCGCTTTTGGCTCGCGTACCGAGTTGCAGTCTGTGCAGGATGTAGTCAACAAGCGTCTGGCAAAGGCTCGCCGTCAGCTGGATGCCACGCACGAATTCCAGCGCATGGGGGCCTTGAACGGCCAGGTGTTGGATGCTGACGGTAAGACCGTGCTGCTGGACATCTATAAAACCTTCGGCGTCCAGCGCAAGAAACTGCCGATGGGCCTTGGCAACCCGGACACTGAGCTGCGTGTGCGCGCCGGCGAAGCGCTCGACATGCAAGAAGAGGCGCTGGGCAGCATTACCAGCACTGGCTCTCGCGCCTTCTGCGGTAAGAACTTCTGGAACAAGCTGATCGTCCACAAGTCGGTCAAAGACACCTATCTCAATACTATGCAGGCCGCTGCCCTGCGTGGCGATGCCCGGGAAAGCTTCGAGTTCGGCGGGATCGTCTGGGAGCGCTATCGCGGCAAGGTGGCCGGCATTTCGTTCGTCCATGACGATAAGGCTCTGCTGATTCCCGAAGGTGTTCCTGATCTGTACATCTCGTCCTTCGCACCGGCTGACTACATGGAAACGGTGAACACCCAAGGCATCCCGTACTACAGCAAGATCGAGCCGCTGCCCTTCAACAAGGGTGTAGCAGGTGAAGCCCAGTCCAACCCGCTGCACCTGTGCACGCGTCCCCTGGCGCAGATCCTGCTGGAACTCTGATCGTGGCGTTTCGCGATCTCATCGAGGACATCGACGACGTGGTCTTCGAAACCCTGGGCGATTCCGCCCAGATCGAAGGTCGCGCCGAGCCGGTGCTGGGCATGTTCATGGCGCCATGGAAGGCGCCGCAGTTTGGCAAGACCCAAACGGCCATCCGAGAGCCGCGCTTTGAGATTCGCGTACGTGATTCGGACGGCCTGATCAAAGGCCTGCGCGTCACTGTCGATCTGCCGGTCCTGGACGGCGGCGGGGAATATGACCTGCTGCAGCTGGAGCCTGGTGGTGACGGCCTGGTGGCCCTGATCTTGAGGAAGCGTCCATGAGTGTCGGCAGCTACGCACAGCAAAAACGCGACGGTGGGTTGATCAACATTCAGCCGTCACTGGCAGACCTGAGGCGCTTTCAGGACTTCGGCCGGCTGGTGCCAAAGGCAGCAGCTGCTGCACAGCGGCGAGCGATCAACAAAACCCTCGGGTGGCTGCGTACCCACATCGCCAGGGCAGTGGGTAAGCAAGAGCGCATCGCCATTGGCGCCGTCCGGCAACGTTTGCGGGCTTACCCCACCAGCGGCGGTGCGATGCGCGGCAAGTTGTGGTTCGGCCTCAACGCCATCGAGGCCAGCCGCATCGGTCGGGTGCGTCAGACCGGCCGGGGTGTGTCGGTGGCGGGACGTCGCTATCAGGGTGCATTTTACAAGCAGGTGTACGGCGGCAGCGCCGATATCTGGATCCGTACTGCGAGCAAGCACTTCAACAGCGATGATTACCCTGAGGCGACTCAGGGCCGTCGGCGCAGTGGTTTCGTTGAGGAAAACGACAACCGCTTTCCTCTGGCGAAAGCCAAGGTATCACTGGAGCAGGCCCGGCCGCACTTTGAGGCGTGGATCAAACGCGCCGATGAACAGCTGCTGGTTGTCCTTGAGCAAGAGCTCAACTACGAACTGCAGAAGTATCTGAAGGGGAGCGCCAATGTCCAATGAGCCGTTCAGCCTGAGTCAGCTGTACCAGGCTATCGAGCAACACCTGACGGAGCATCTGTCGGGTATCCAGGCGGTTGTGTTTTGGCCGGATATACAGGAAAACCAAGGCATTCCACTGCCGTCTGTTTTTCTCGAAATGGCTGAGTTCGAACCGGGTATCGATATCGGTACTGGCGAATCCAGCCTGGTCTGCAAGTTTGAGGCCCGGATCATTGTTGACCCGATACAAGCCAATCACCACGAGCAAGCTATACACCTGGTGTCGCAGTTGGCGGTGCTGCTCCGACAGCAAAGCTGGGGCCTGGAGATCAACGTCGCGCAATTTGAGCGAGCCACTCAGGATTGGACCAAGCCTGAGCTGGATGGCTATGTTGTGTGGGTGGTCGAGTGGACTCACCAAGTCTATTTGGGGGTTGAGGTTTGGCCTTTCCCTGAAGAGAAGCCGAGCATGCTCAAACTCAACCTTGAAGCGTACCCGGACGTTGATAGTCCAGGGGGCGCGCCATGAGTTATCAGACGGGCGAGCATGACCGGATGATCGCGGCCATGTTGATGCCGTGTGTGGTGGTCGGGGTGGATTTGATGGCCCCGGCCGTGCGGGTCAAGTCGGGTGAGTGGGTAAGCGCCTGGGTGCGCTGGCACAGCCAGGCGGCAGGGAAGGCCCGACACTGGCGTGCACCGAGCTTGGGCGAGCAGGGGATTTTGTTCAATCCCAGCGGCCAGGCAGGAATGGGCACTTTTGTACCTGGGCTGTATGGCGGCGCCGGCGCACCACCGGACAACCGGGATCACGTTGAGGTCTGGCGATTTGATGATGGTGGTTCTCTGGTCTATGACTGGAAGACCAAGAGCTACACCATCACTTTGCCCACGGGCACGGTGACCATCAAAGTAGGTGCGACCGAGGCGGTTGTTACGGATAACGCGGTGACGGTCACGACGACCAACGTCAAATTGATTGCAGACGTTGCCATTGAAGGTTCTTTGTCCGTCACGAAAAACGTAGCGGTCCAGGGCGCCTTGCATGCGGTGAAAGACATCACCAGTGCCGGCAAGATCATCGACGCCGGCGGCAACAGCGCGAACCACAAACACTAGCCGTTCAATTTCACATGCCCGCCGCGAGCGGGCTTTTTTGTGCCCGGGAGAAACCATGGCCAAGACTTCTGAAACACCCGTTGCCGGCGCTGGGTCTGGCTCAACGTTTCGCGACAAGCTTTACAACTCACGCACCCTGATTCTGCCCGACAGTGGCCGTGCTCTGGCGGTCCTCAAGCAGCGTGTGTCGGTGCCGGCAACTGACGCTGAAGCGCTGGATTACCTCAAATCCAACGAGGAATTCGAACTGCTGCAGGAGTGAACTAGATGATCGGAATGGACCGCCACACCGGCCAGCCCATTTCGGGCATTACGCATTTGCGGCAGAGCATCGCTGACATTTTGAGCACTCCACTGGGCAGTCGCCGGCAGCGGCCGGAGTACGGCAGTAAGTTGCGTCGGTACGTGGACTTGCCGGTTAACGAGGGCTGGAAAGGGGCTGTCCAGGCCGAGGCGAGTAGAGCTTTAAGCCGCTGGGAGCCCCGCCTGAAGCTGGAGCGCGTTCAGGCCGTTTCTGTCCTGGGCGGCCTGATCAAGATCCAGGTCACCGGGCGCTACCTGGGCGAGAGCGTATTGTTAGAGGTGAGTGTATGAGTATCGTCGACCTGTCCGAGTTGCCGGCGCCGGACGTGCTTGAGCCTCTGGATTTTGAGGAGGTCTACACGGAATCGCTCGGTGTCTTCCGTGAATTCATGGGCGACAACTGGAGTGCGCCGCTGGAGAGTGATCCGGTGGTCAAGTTGTTGGAGGCCGGTGCTTATGCGCGTATCGGTGATCGCGCCCGGGTGAACGATGCGGCCAAGGCTTTACTGTTGGCCCATGCCATTCGTGGCGACCTCGATCAGTTGGGTGCGAACGTCAACACCCCGCGCCTGGTGATCCAGGCTGAAGATCTAAGCGCAGTGCCTCCGCTGGAAAAGATCACGGAAAGCGATGACGCTTACCGCGAGCGAATCCAGATGGCGTATGAGGGCCTGACAACAGCCGGGCCGCGCAACAGCTACATTCGCCATGCCCGCAATGCATCGGCACTGGTGGCCGATGCGTCCGCTGAAAGCCCGTCCCCGGCGTGCGTTACGGTCACGGTGCTTGGCCTGTCCGGTGACGGAGCGGTCGGTCCTGAGTTGTTGTCTGTGGTAGCGGCTGCGGTCAATGATGAAAACGTCCGGCCGCTGGGTGATCGGGTGACGGTGCAAAGCGCCGAAGTGTTGCCGTACCGCGTTGATGCGGTGCTGTTCATGAAAGGCCCCGGCCCTGAAAGCGCCGTGGCGCTGGCAGAAGCAGAAAGACGGCTCGCGGCCTGGATCAACCCGCGCAAACGCTTGGGCGTCGAGGTGGCGCGTTCAGCAGTGGACGCGCAGGTGCACGTGCCTGCTGTTTCACGCGTTGAGTTGACCGGGTGGCAGGATCTGGCCCCTACAAAGGCGCAGGCGGCGTACTGCACCGGCTACAGCGTCAAGCTGGGGGAGTGACATGAAAAGTCTACTGCCGAATAACAGCACCCAGTTGGAGCGTGCGATTGAGGTGGCGAGTTCGGATCAGACCGTCATCCCGTTGCGCTCGCTCTACAACCCCATTACTTGCCCCGTTCATTTGCTACCTCATCTTGCATGGGCCTGGTCGGTTGATCGCTGGGATGATCGTTGGACGGAGACGGCCAAGCGCAATGCAGTGCGAGCGTCGTTCTATATCCACTCCCGCAAAGGAACCATTGGCGCACTGCGCCGCGTGGTGGAGCCGCTTGGCTATCTGCTGGAGGTGATCGAGTGGTGGCAGACGGTGCCCGAAGGCGCGCCGGCGACCTTCGCCCTTAGGGTCGGCGTACTCGACACCGGTATCACCGAAGAAATGTTCAGTGAGCTGGAGCGCCTGATTGACGACGCCAAGCCCGTGAGCCGGCATCTGACGGGGCTCGACATAACGCTCGAAACTCGCGCTAACGCCTATACCGGCTTCGCTGTTTATGACGGTGATGAAATCGACGTTTACCCCTGGGCCAACCCCGATATCGACGTGGTGATTCAAGGCCATGCAGGCGTAAGCGAATACACCCTCGACGAACTGGATGTGTACTCACATGGTTGATAAGAATTCTATTTTTGGCGGCATGATCACCACGCAGGGGGCCGCCAAGAAGACCAACTGCGATGCCCTCGGTATTCCGTGGGAGCCGCGTTACATGTTGATCGGCGATGCGAACGGCACCGATCCGGTGCCCAGTCCTTCGCAGACCAAGCTGGTCAATCAAGTTTATCGTGCGCAGATCAATCAGCTGCGGGTATCTCCGACTGATGCCAATGTGCTGATTGCCGAGGTGGTGTTGCCGCCCGACGTGGGTGGTTGGTGGGTGCGCGAGTTGGCCCTGGAGGACAAGGACGGTGTGTTTTCTGCGGTGGCCAACGCGCCGCCGAGTTACAAGCCAGTGCTGGCCCAGGGCTCGGGGCGCAATCAGGTGGTGCGGATGCACATCATCACCAACGGCACCTCGAACATTCAGCTCAAAATCGACCCGGCGGTGGTGCTGGCTACGCGTCAGTATGTCGATGAGGCGGTTAACGGCCTTCTGCCTGCGAACAAGCCTGCTGGCACCTACACCAAGGTGACGGTCAATGATCGCGGCGTTTTCGTTTCTGGATCTAACCCGACCACGTTGGCGGGGTATGGCATCACCGACACGTATACCAAGGACCAAATCACGGCAATGATCGCCCAGGCCTCGGCTTTGCCGGTGGGCTCGATGATCGGTTTTCCCGTGGATAAGGTGGCGCCGGGCTTTCTGGAGCTGGACGGTAGCGTCAAAAGCGTTGCGACTTATCCAGACCTGGCGACGTTCCTGGGCGGCGCTTTCAACAAGGGCGACGAGGGGGCGGGTAACTTCCGGCTACCCGAGTCGCGTGGTGAGTTCCTGCGAGGCTGGGACCATGGTCGCGGGGTGGATGCCGGGCGCGCAATTGGCTCTATGCAGCTCGATAGTCTGCAAGGCTTCCGCATGGAGTCGATGCGGGGTAAGGCCAGCACATCCTGGGGTAACGATGATGGCGGCGCTGGTGATCCAGCGTGGGGCCCGCCGATGGGCTCAGTCACTCCGAGCACAAGACCCCGCAACTTAACGGGCGCTTTCGTAACTGATGGCGTGAACGGCGTGCCTCGTGTTGGATCGGAAACCCGCTCGCGTAGTTTGGCCGTAATGTGGTGCATCAAGGCCTGGAACGCGCCGATCAATCAGGGGAATATCGACGTTGCGGCCCTGGCCAGCGAAATCGAGAAAACCCGGAACCTCTCGATTCAAGGTGCTTACCGGGGAATCCTGATCTCTGCGCCCGGCGTCGGCTCGCTTATCTCGGCCCGCGTTGATCAGGTGATTGTCAAAGACGGAGCCGGTGTAGCGCGTCGTATCAGCGGCCTTTCTGCGGCGATCAATCTGGCTACTGTCGGAGCCAATGGCGTGGACGTCGGGGTATTGGCAGCGTCGAGCTTTTACTCGCTGTGGGCTATCAATGGTGCGGCCCCGGCGTTCATCGCTGCGCTGTGCCCTGTGCTGACTGGGGCCACCACTGCGGGTTCTGCGGTTGTTACCGGCTTGCCCAGTACCGCGTCACTGCGTGTTGGTATGCAGCTGTCGAGTTCGGCATTCCCTGCCGGCTCGGTTGTGCAAAGCATTGATTCGCCGTCTCAAATCAACGTGAGCGCCCTGGCGTTGACTACGACTGCGTCGGCGTCTTTGCGTTTCCTCTATGAGCCTGTGTTGCCTGCTGGATACACGTCAAAGGCGCGCGTAGGCATGTTTTTGACGGCCTCGAACGGGGTGCCATACGCGTATACGCAAGTCGACAATATTCTCTTGTTCGATCCGACTGCTAGTTCAAATACGCTGAATTACCCGGTGGCAGTCTCGGGTGTAGCAAGTGCGCCAGTATCTGTATCACTCGCAAACCTTGTGCCTCCAACTGCCCGCAAGGTTTCGCTAGTTGCAGGCTGCACAGGTGGCTACGTGGGCTTTGCGCCTGAGGGGTCTTTCGCCTCAACGCCTGGCACTGGCTATCTGAGCCCGGCGCAGTTGAACGGGTTCCCGTTTGCGGGTGGTTATAACGCCTCGGGACCTGTGCCTACCGCACAGGGCGAGTTCATTTTGCGGCGCATGAGCTTCCTGTATTGCGCAACCGCAGCATCGGCTGTTGCACAGGTCATGGGCTGGGAGGACGGGTTATGAGTTTTGCTGTTCGTAATGACGGCGTTTACCGCTGCCGGTCTATCGGTGGGCCTGAGGAGCTGTTGCCCGGCGAGGTGTTTTCTGACGTCTATGTCCCGTTGCTTTCGGTTGGTGTTGATGTTGATGCCGAGCGTTCGTGGCGTGATGGGGAACTGGCCAGTCTCATGTGGTTGCGTGAGCGGCACCGTGACCAGTTGGAAATCGGCCGTGAAACAACACTCTCCGCTGAGCAGTTCACTGAGCTGCTGGAGTACATGCAGGACCTGCGCGACTGGCCACAATCGCCGGACTTTCCCGACATTGAGCAGCGGCCAGTGCCGCCGGCCTGGATCGCCGAGCAAACCCAATAGACGCCCCGCACTGACGGGGCGTTTTCTTTTCCGTTACGCGTAACACGAACAACCCACGGCCTCGCTTATGCGGGGCTTTTTCGTTTCTGGAGATTGCCCTATGAGTTTCTTTCACGGTGTGACCGTCACCAACGTGGACACCGGCGCCCGCACTATCTCGCTGCCGTCGTCCTCGATTATCGGTCTGTGCGACACATTTACCCCTGGGCCGAAGGTGACCGCCAAGCCTAACCAGGTGCTGCTGATCACTCGCGAAAGCGAAGCGGTGGCGGCCTGGGGCGAAGACGCGGCTATCACCAAATCGATCAAAGCGATCTACATGCGCGCTAAGGCGGTGATCGTGGCGTGCGGTGTCGAGAAGATGGCGACCCCAGCCTTGCAGACTTCGGCCATCATCGGCGGCGTCCTGAATGACGGCCAGCGTACCGGCATGCAGGCGCTCCTCGACGGTAAGAGTCGTTTCAATGCTCAGCCCCGCTTGCTGATTGCCCCAGGCCACAGCGCGACTCAGGCCGTGGCCACGTCGCTCGATGCACTGGCTGGCAAGTTGCGTGGCATCACCATCGTCGACGGCCCAAACACTACCGACGAGGCGGCCATTGCCTACGCCGAAAACTTCGGCAGCAAACGCGTTTTTCTGGTCGACCCAGGTGTGCAGACCTGGGACACCCTGCTCAGCGAAACCGTCGACGCGCCTGCCTCGGCCTGGGTGGCGGGTCTGTTTGCCTGGACTGATAACGAATATGGCTTCTGGGCTTCGCCGTCGAACAAGGAGTTTGTCGGCATCACCGGCACCACCCGGCCTATCGAATTCCTCGACGGTGACGCGACGTGCCGGGCCAACCTGCTCAACAACGCGAACATCACCACGATTATCCGTGACGACGGCTACCGCCTGTGGGGCAACCGCACCTGTTCCAGCGACCCAAAGTGGGCCTTCGTGACGCGTGTGCGTACCCAGGACATCGTCATGGACGCGATCCTCTACGGGCACAAGTGGGCTGTCGACCGCTCGATCACCAAGACCTACGTCAGCGATGTGACCGAAGGCCTGGAGAACTTCATGCGCGACCTGAAAAAGCAGGGCGCGGTGATCAACTTCGAAGTGTTCCCGGACGATGAGCTGAACACGGCCAGCCAGCTGGAGCAGGGCAAGGTTTTTTGGCGCATCCGCTTCACCGACGTGCCGCCGGCTGAAAACCCTACTTTCCTCGTTGAAGTCACGAATCAGTGGATCACCGAAGTCATCGAAACCAAAGCCTAAGGAGGCTTCGCAATGTCCATGATTCCCCAAACGCTGTTCATGATGAACATGTTTGTCGACGGCATGAGCTTCGCCGGCGACGTGCCCACCTTGAGCTTGCCCAAGCTGAAAATCAAAACCGGCGAGTATCAGGGCGGGGGCATGGATGCTCCCATTGATATGGACCAGGGTATGGAAAAGCTGGAGGCGTCTTTCAGCACCAAAGGTGTGCGCCGTGAGGCGATGAAGTTCTTTGGCCTGGCTGATCAGACGGCGTTCAACGCCGTTTTCCGTGGCTCGTTCAAGGGACAGAAGGGGGCAACTACTGCAGTCGTCGCCACCATTCGCGGAATGGTCTCGGAGTTGGATCCGGGCGAGTGGAAGCCGGGCGGCGACGCTGAATTCAAGTACGCCGTCAGCGTCAGTTACTACAAGCTGGAAGTCGCAGGCGTGCGTATGTTTGAAATCGATCCTGTTAACGCGGTTCGCGTTATCAACGGCGTTGACCAACTGGCAGCTGTTCGCCGCGACCTCGGCCTTTAAGGAAAATACCCATGCCTCAAGACATCAACAAAATCCCGGAATGGCTGACGATCACCGCTGACTCGGCAACCATCAAACTGTCCAAAATCGTCAAGGTCAATCAGATCGAAACTGATCAGCTGACCATGCGTTCCCCAACCGTTCGTGAGGTTCGTGCCGCGACCAAGGCCGCCCCGGACGATGAGGAGCAAAGCGAAATGATCCTGTTCGCTAGCCTGACGGATGCAGGCCAAAACGATCTGGGGGAACTGAGCGTGCGTGATTACAAGCGCCTGCAGGCCGCCTATTTTCGCCTGGTGCGCGAAGACCGGGTTTAACGAAGAAATACAGAGGAAGCTGGCTCAGCGGCTGGCCCGGGAAATGTCTTTCTCGGCCAGCGAGATCGAGTCTATGTCTTTCTCAACGATGATCTGGTGGCTCAAGGAGTGAGCCGCCTGGACCTTTTCGGAGTGACCCCATGGCGAACAACCTGGCGCTTGGCGTCGTCATCGGCGGTGCTATCAGTTCGACCGTCGGCGCTGCCTTCAAGGATGTTGAGGGGCGCATCAAGAAACTCAGTGACCAGGGCACCAAGGCCCGGGTACTTCAAAGCACCATTGGCGACACCATCCGCCTGCGTGATGAGTGGAAAAAAGCCCATGACACCGGCTCTGCCTCTGCAGATGGCCTGCTGAAAAAGTTGGAGACCAACCTCAGAACCCTCAAGGATCAGGGCGTCGAGGTCGGAAAGTTGCGTAACGAGTACCAGAAGCTGGGCCAAGTAGCCCGTGGGGCTGAGCTTAAGGCGCTCGGTCACACTCAAATCAAGCAGGGTAAGGACGGGCTAAAAAGTTCGCTCGGTCAGGCCACGGCGCTGTCAGCGGCGGTCGCTATTCCCACCAAGATATCCGGCGACTACCAGGCGCAGATGCGTCAGATGTCGCTGTGGGCGCACACAGCCGGCACCGATGACGAAGGCAAGATGAGTGCGATGGTCTCGACCATTGCGGACGACAAGGGCATGAGCCGTCAACTGCTCGCCAAGGCGGTGGGCGGCCTGATCGAAAAGGGTGTTGATTGGCAGGAAGCCAGTGCCTATGCCGGCCAGATTGCCGATCTGATCGATGGGCAGGGCATGGAAGCCGAAACCATTGCCACCTTGATCAACTCGTTCAAGGAGGCCGGGGTTAAGAAAGAGGACATGGCCGGCATGCTGGGCCAGGTCGCTGCAGCGGGGGACATCGGGGCCTTCGGTCCCAAGGACATGGCTCGGTATCTGCCGTCCATGCTCGGTAACATCAAGCGCCTGGGCATGGAAGGCCCGGAGGCGGTGCGCTTTCTGGGAGCCAGCTTGCAGTCGCAATACTCGCAAACGCAGGACTCAGCGGCCGCTGCGACCAACATGAACAACCTGTTGAATGCGGTGATCAGCAGCACCAGTCAGGAGCGTTTCGCCAAGGAAGGGTACGACCTGGCCGGCTCGATCATCGCCGCGACTAAAAGCGGCAAGGCAGCCAACCCGGTCGACGCTTTCATTATGCTCAGCCAGGAAATGATCAAGCGCCAGGATCCGGCGAAGGCCAAGAAGATCGAGGCTCTCAAGGCCAAAATCAAGGCGGCAGCGGATGGCAGCGCTGAGGAACAGCAGGCCATGGTGGCCCTGACTGAAGCGGCAGGCCTGGCTAACATCGTCAGCGATCAGAGCGCGAGTGCGGGTTTGCTCGCGCAAATCAAATACGGCGACAAGATCAAGGCCGACATGGTCACGATCGAGAAAACCGACGGCAAAACCAAGATTGAATCGGACGCCGCCAAGGCACGTGAAACCTCCAACCGCCGCTGGGCGGAAGCCACGGCGGGCATGGAAGCTTCCATGATCAGCCTGGGTGATGGTTTGCGGCCTTTGACCGATAAGGTCGCGGATGGCCTGGGGAAGGTTGGCTATGCGCTGGCTGACCTGGCCAACAAGTACCAACCAGTTACGGCGGTGATTGCTGCGGTTGCTGCAGGCGCAGTCACGTTGGGCGCCGCGCTGAGTGCGCTCAAGATCGGCAAGGGCCTGTTGAACGTCGGTCGTGGTTCGCTGATGGGCAATCCGAACATACCGCAAAAGGTAATCGTCACCAATCTGCCAGCAGGTGGCTTGTGCGGCCTGGATGGTGGTGTAGATGGCAGCGGCAAAGGTAGGAGGGGCGGCAAGGCGGGTGGTCGCGGTTTGGGCTTACCCAAGGGCGCCAAGCTGCCTGCGGCCCTGGCGGTCATTGAGGCTGGTTACAAGATCAAAGATACCTATGACAACGCCACGACCCGCGATGAAAAAGCCGAAGGCTATGGCGAGGCTGCAGGGGGCTTGGCGGGCACGCTTGCCGGCGCTGCGGCCGGTGCGGCGATTGGCTCAGCGGTACCGATAATCGGCACGGTTGTCGGTGGGTTGCTGGGTGCCTACCTGGGCAGCCTGGGTGGCGACGCTCTGGGCGGATATTTGGGTAAGTCCTTCTTCGGCGGCGACGATGGGCTGAAGAAAATGCCCGATGCCGGTCCGCTGATGATGGTCAATGCCGGCAAAGACATTCCGCCGGTGCTCGGCGATATCGCGACTTCTTTCGCGCCTAAAGGTGATGGCTCTCTGCTGATGCCTGGCGCCGTCAAGACGCCGGGGCCGGTGGGTGGTGACGTCGTTCGTT
>Ga0207713_1000606_pt1 | contig 35214 bp, 25 predicted proteins | sample KBSS64metaG_FD_184404 | JGI IMG/M metagenome (GOLD analysis project Ga0207713, IMG submission 184404) | Switchgrass rhizosphere microbial communities from Kellogg Biological Station, Michigan, USA - KBS S6-4 metaG (SPAdes) (version 2) | ecosystem: Host-associated > Plants > Roots > Rhizosphere >... | reverse complement strand
GCTGATGAGCATCAAACCGTCTTCGGACACGTTGCCCAGAAAGCCGATGGGTTTGTCGGTGACGCTGTTGAATACTCGCAGAAAATACGGCAGCTGATGCCGTTCGATTCGACGGTCGGTAAACATAAGCAATTCGCCATGCAAGGCTCCATTACAGAGCCGCACTCTCGCTTCGGAACGGACCTGTGCGTCAGGTTCGCTCTCCCCGCACCCGGTGTGGCGCTCGCTACGCGCATCTCATGCCAGTCGCAGGTGTTGCGCCGGTACAGATATCGATCTGCACCGGTGTCATTCGACTATAGCTCACCCTATACAAGCAGCCAGCTTTTGTATGGCAACCGCCATCAGAACCGGGTTGGACGTACCACGGCGGCAGCGCTGCGCGTCGGGTAGTGACCCAAGCTCTGCAGGGTTTCCAGACGCGCGCGGGCGCGGTAGGCGTATTCGCTGTTGGGGTACGAGGCGATGATGAACTGATAGGTCTGCGCCGCATCGACGAACATTTTCTGCCGTTCGAGGCACTGGCCGCGCATCATCGACACTTCCGGCCACACATAAGGGCGGGCGCGGCTGGCGCGTTCGACCTTGGACAGTTCAAGCATCACCTGCTCGCAATTGCCCCGGTCATAGGCGCTGTAGGCGTTGTTCAAATGATGGTTCATCGACCAACGGGTGCAGCCCGAAGCGGCGAGGACGCTGAGGGCAAGGGCGGCAATGGGCACGAATCGCATGGGGGTTCTCCTGTCTTGTGCTCTGTATCGACCCCTGGTCGGAAATCTTCAGGCGCGTTTGTCCCAAAGTTGCCGTGTTCAATAAAGAAAGTATTAAGTAGTGCAAACGAACAATGACTACACCCTTCGAGCATAGTAGCCTTCGCTGGCGCTTGAACCTGAGGAGTCTTTGCATGTCCGTCCGTCGTACCAAAATCGTCGCTACCCTTGGCCCGGCCAGTAACTCGCCGGAAGTTCTCGAACAGCTGATTCTGGCTGGCCTGGACGTCGCCCGTCTGAACTTCTCCCACGGCACCCCCGACGAGCACAAGGCTCGCGCGAAGCTGGTGCGTGACCTCGCTGCCAAGCACGGCCGCTTCGTCGCCCTGCTGGGTGACCTGCAAGGCCCGAAAATCCGTATCGCCAAATTCGCCAACAAGCGCATCGAGCTGAAGATCGGTGACCAGTTCACCTTCTCCACCAGCCATCCGCTGACCGAAGGCAACCAGCAAGTGGTCGGCATCGACTACCCGGACCTGGTCAAGGACTGCGGCGTGGGCGACGAGCTGCTGCTCGACGACGGCCGCGTGGTGATGCGCGTTGAAACCGCCACCGCGACCGAGCTTAACTGCGTCGTGACCATCGGCGGTCCGCTGTCCGACCACAAAGGCATCAACCGTCGCGGTGGCGGCCTGACCGCGCCGGCCCTGACTGAAAAAGACAAGGCCGACATCAAGCTCGCCGCTGAAATGGAAGTCGACTACCTCGCCGTGTCCTTCCCGCGTGACGCCGCCGACATGAACTACGCCCGTCAACTGCGCGACGAAGCCGGCGGCACCGCCTGGCTGGTGGCGAAGATCGAACGCGCCGAAGCCGTGGCCGACGACGAAACCCTCGACGGTCTGATCAAGGCTTCCGACGCGGTGATGGTTGCCCGTGGTGACCTCGGTGTGGAAATCGGCGACGCCGAGCTGGTGGGCATCCAGAAGAAAATCATTCTGCACGCACGCCGCCACAACAAGGCGGTGATCGTGGCGACCCAGATGATGGAGTCGATGATCCAGAACCCGATGCCGACCCGCGCCGAAGTGTCCGACGTGGCCAACGCCGTGCTCGACTACACCGACGCCGTGATGCTGTCTGCCGAATCCGCTGCCGGCGCTTACCCGCTGGAAGCCGTGCAGGCGATGGCGCGCATCTGTGTCGGCGCTGAAAAGCACCCGACCAGCAAGACCTCCAGCCACCGTATCGGCAAGGAATTCGAGCGCTGCGACGAAAGCATCGCGCTGGCGACCATGTACACCGCCAACCACTTCCCGGGCGTCAAGGCGATCATCGCACTGACCGAAAGCGGCTACACCCCGCTGATCATGTCGCGTATCCGCTCCTCGGTGCCGATCTACTGCTTCACCCCGCACCGCGAAGCCCAGGCTCGCGCGGCAATGTTCCGTGGCGTGTACACCGTACCGTTCGACCCGGCTTCGCTGGCACCGAACGAAGTCAGCCAGAAAGCCATCGACGAACTGGTCAAGCGCGGCGTAGTGGAGAAAGGCGACTGGGTCATCCTGACCAAGGGCGACAGCTACCACACCACCGGCGGCACCAACGGCATGAAGATCCTGCACGTGGGCGATCCGCAGGTCTGAATGACCGGTCGCTGAAAACGAAAAGCCCCGCCATGTGAATGGCGGGGCTTTTTCATTTCAGGAGTGTTGATCGTTACTACGTTGATCGTTCCCACGCTCTGCGTGGGAATGCCTCAATGGGCGCTCCGCGTCCGCTTCGGCATGGGACGCGGAGCGTCCCGGGCTGCATTCCCACGCGGAGCGTGGGAACGATCGGTGCGCGGAGTGCGGCCGCGGTCGATGCGCAGAGTGCGGGGGCGATCAGTGCGCGGAGCGGTCGGTGGTCGGTGGTCGGTGGTCGGTGGTCGGTGGTCGGTGGTCGGTGGTCGGTGGTTATTTCAATGCCGTTTGATGAACCCCGTCAACGCCGCCAGCGCCTCCGGCGAGCGCAGCCGCTGGGTGAACAGTGCGCCCTCCTCCTCGATCACCTTGCGAATCAACTCGCGATCCGGCGCGCGCATCAATTGCTTGCTGATGCGCACCGCCTCGGCCGGCAACTCGTCAAACCGCAGCGCCATCTCCCGCGCCTTGGTCAATGCGGCTTCGCCGCTGCCCAGCGCCTCGGTGGCGATCCCCCATTGCGCGGCTTGCTCACCCGTGAAGCCTTCACCGAGCAGCAGCAACTCCGAGGCTTTGGCCTGCCCGAGCAAGCGCGGCAGGATCAGGCTGGAGCCAAACTCGGGGCACAACCCTAGATTGACGAATGGCATGCGTAACCGTGCATCCCGCGCCACGTACACCAGATCGCAATGCAACAGCAGCGTCGTGCCGATCCCCACCGCCGCCCCGGCCACGGCGGCGATCACCGGTTTACGGCATTCAAGCAAGTTGAGCATGAAGTGAAACACCGGGCTGTCGAGGTCGCTCGGCGGTTGTTGGATGAAGTCGGCGATGTCGTTGCCGGCGGTGAAGCACTCGGCGCTGCCGGTGATCAGCACGGCGTTGATTTCGGGATCGTGATTGGCTTGCTTGAGCGCTTCGGCCAACTGGCTGTACATGGCCCGGGTCAGGGCGTTTTTCTTGTCCGGGCGGTTGAGCCGCAGGGTCAGCAAACCGCGTTCGCGGTGCAGCAGGATGGCGTCGGTCATGGTGTGTCTCGCGTCTGAAGAATCAGCGCTCAACCACGGCTCAGGAAGACATCGGCCAGCAGTTGGTTGCGCGGCAGTCCGGCCAGGAACAGACGCTTGGCAAACGCGTCGACGCTGGCCGTCGAGCCGCAGACTAAGGCCAGGGTTTGCCGGGAAACAAGGCGCAGTTGCGCCAAAGCGCCCGGCAACTCGGCCGCTGTCCACAGCTCGACGCTGAGGTTTTCCCGCTGCGCGGCCAGTGCCTCAAGGGGTTTGGCCAGGTAATGCCCGTGGGCATCATGGGCCAGGTGAATGACGCGGATGGCGCCCCGATGATCGTGCCGCAAGGCTTCGCGCAACACGCCGAACAACGGGCCTAGTCCGGTGCCGGCGGCAAGCAGCCACAGCGGCCGGTCGTGCCAGTCCGGGTCGTAATGCAGCGCGCCGCCACGCAGTTCGCCGAGGCGGATCGGATCACCGATCTGCATGCGCCGCGCGGCATCGCTGAATTCGCCGGGCTGGCGGCAATCGAGGTGAAACTCAAGAAAGCGGTCTTCTTCCGGCAGGCTCGCCAGCGAATACGGCCGCGCAACGTGGCCGGCCCACAGCACCAGATGCTGACCGGCGCTGTAGCGCAACGGTCGCTGGGTTATCAGGCGCAGACGCAACACGCTGTCGCCGAGCCAGTCCAGCGCCTCGACCGTGGCCGGGCGACCATCGGTGACGGGATCGAAGGTGTGCACCTGCAAATCCTCAATCACCTGGCACTGACAGGCCAGCCGCCAGCCCTGATCACGTTGCTCGGCGCTCAGGGCATCCGGGCGACTGTCGGCAGGCAAGCCTTGCACGCATTGCACCAGACACGCGTGGCAACTGCCGGCGCGACAGCTATAAGGCACCGCCACACCGTTCTGATTGAGGGCATCGAGCAGGTTGCTGCCCGCCGCCACCGACCACTGTCGTTCACCCACTCGCAGTTCAGGCATCGACGTTCTCCCATGCCGCCGCGCAACGGTTACGCCCGTCACGCTTGGCCCGGTACAGCGCCTGATCGGCACGCTGCAAGGCGTCGTCCAGATCGTCGCCCAGCTCCAGCAGGGTCATGCCGGCGGACAGGCTAAGGTTTTTCACATTCAGGCCCACCAGTTCAACGTCGGTGAAGGCGATGCGCAGGCGTTCGCAACAGGCGGTCAGGCTTTCAGCGTTGCAATCGGGCAGCAGCACCACGAATTCTTCACCACCATAACGCGCCAGCACATCGCCGTCGCGCAGGCAGGCCCCGGCTACCCCGGCGAACGCCTGCAACACCTGGTCGCCGGCAGCGTGGCCATGGATATCGTTGATGCGCTTGAAGTGGTCGAGGTCGATCAGCGCCAGTCCGTGCACCACGTCGGCCTCCATCGCATTCAGCTCGCGGGTGGCCAGGCGCAGGAAATGCCGGCGGTTGAACAACCCGGTCAGCTCGTCGGTGGCAACAAGGTCTTCGAGTTGGCGCATCATCCCGCGCAGGGTGTCCTGATGCGCCTGCAGGGCGAACCGGCGCTGACGCATGCGTTGGCGCGAGGTCTGGACGAAACGCGCATAGATCACCAGCCAGGCCAGCACGATCAGCAGGATGCAGGCCTGCAACGCGGAAAGCGCCGGATCGTGCAGACGGAAGTGGTAACCGTCCCACAGCGTGATGGCGCAGAAGCTGAAGAACACCAGCATCGCGCAGCGTACGAACGCCCGCTGTGACAGATGGAACAGGCCGAACAGCAGGACCAGCACATAGAAAACCAGAAACTCGCCCCGAGCCTCCTCCAGATGAGCAATCAGCCACGTCTGCCAGCCAAGGCCCAGCAGCACTTGGGCTTCGGTCAGGCTCGGGTCGGAGAAGCGCAGGTTGCAGCCGGAAAAGAACAGGGCGAACAGGATCGCCTGGCTGATCACCACCAGCGCACTGCCGATGGCGACGCCGGCCAGCGAATCGTTGTAGTGACCGGTGAAATACGCCAGCCACAGTAGCAGCAAAGCCAATCCATAGGTGGCTGCAGCGAGGGCGAAGCGTTTGAGCAAAAGACGTTGAATGGCGTTATGGGTCAATCGTTGACTCACCGTGCGATAAGAGGCTGACCGAGTGTCCTACCCTACAGACCGGCTGCCACTTTAGTGGCGCAGGCGATAAATGACCATTGATTTTCGGGCCGGGTATTTGGCGTCAAAAACCTGCAGCCATGCGACCAACGAATGACTCCCGGCAGATGTGCCCGCCCCCGAGGCGCGGTATACTGCCGCGCCTTTTTAGCGTCGCGCCAGCAGCCCCGGCGTGCCTTGAAAGGTGTCTGCGACCGACCGATGCACCCAAGCCGCAGGCACCTTATTGAATGTTCCCGTCTTTTAGAGGAGCGCGACTCATGACCGTGATCAAGCAAGACGACCTGATTCAGAGCGTTGCCGACGCCCTGCAGTTCATTTCCTATTACCACCCCGTGGACTTCATCCAGGCGATGCACGAAGCCTACCTGCGCGAAGAATCGCCAGCGGCCCGTGACTCGATGGCGCAGATCCTGATCAACTCGCGCATGTGCGCCACCGGCCACCGGCCGATCTGCCAGGACACCGGCATCGTGACCGTGTTCGTGCGTGTGGGCATGGACGTGCGTTGGGATGGCGCGACCATGAGCCTGGACGACATGATCAACGAAGGCGTGCGCCGCGCCTACAACCTGCCGGAAAACGTCCTGCGTGCCTCGATCCTCGCCGACCCGGCGGGCGCTCGTAAAAACACCAAGGACAACACCCCGGCGGTCATCCACTACTCCATCGTTCCGGGTAACACAGTGGAAGTGGACGTAGCGGCCAAGGGCGGCGGTTCCGAGAACAAGTCGAAAATGGCCATGCTCAACCCGTCCGACTCGATCGTCGACTGGGTACTCAAGACCGTTCCGACCATGGGCGCCGGCTGGTGCCCGCCGGGCATGCTGGGCATCGGCATCGGCGGCACCGCCGAGAAAGCCGCTGTCATGGCCAAGGAAGTGTTGATGGAATCCATCGACATTCACGAGCTCAAGGCCCGTGGCCCGCAGAACCGCATCGAAGAAATGCGTCTGGAGCTGTTCGAGAAGGTCAACCAGCTGGGCATCGGCGCCCAGGGCCTCGGTGGCCTGACCACCGTGCTCGACGTGAAGATCATGGACTACCCGACCCACGCCGCCTCGCTGCCGGTGTGCATGATCCCGAACTGCGCCGCCACCCGTCACGCGCACTTCGTGCTCGACGGTTCCGGCCCGGCCTCGCTGGAAGCGCCACCGCTGGACGCCTACCCGGAAATCGTCTGGGAAGCCGGCCCGTCGGCCCGCCGCGTCAACCTTGACACCCTGACCCCGGAAGACGTGCAGAGCTGGAAGCCGGGCGAAACCGTCCTGCTCAACGGCAAAATGCTCACCGGTCGCGACGCCGCGCACAAGCGCATGGTCGAGATGCTGAACAAGGGCGAAACCCTGCCGGTGGACCTCAAGGGTCGCTTCATCTACTACGTCGGCCCGGTTGACCCGGTCGGTGACGAAGTGGTGGGCCCGGCGGGTCCGACCACCGCCACGCGGATGGACAAGTTCACCCGTCAGATCCTTGAGCAAACCGGTCTGCTGGGCATGATCGGCAAGTCCGAGCGCGGCCCGACCGCGATCGACGCGATCAAGGACAACAAGGCCGTGTACCTGATGGCCGTCGGCGGCGCCGCTTACCTGGTGGCGCAGGCGATCAAGAAGTCCAGGGTTCTGGCGTTCGCCGAGCTGGGCATGGAAGCGATCTACGAGTTCGAGGTCAAGGACATGCCGGTCACCGTTGCGGTGGACAGCAAAGGTGAATCGGTACACATCACCGGTCCTGCGATCTGGCAGCAGAAGATCAGCGAAAGCCTGGCGGTTGAAGTGCAGTAAGCGCTTCATCGGCTTCGGAAAAAACGGGCGGTCAGCAATGACCGCCCGTTTTTTTTGCCTGCCGTCAGTCGGCACCTGTCAGATCTGACAGGTGCCACGCCCGATGCCCTCTGTTAGCGTGGAACCTCGACGTTTACAGGTTGCGCTGCCATGGTCCCGGATGCAGATGCGCTCGTCACTCCTCCCTCCATCGCCAGGACTGCGTCCATTGCCACCAACGGACGCAGTTGGGGGGAGATCGGTGTCACCGGGCAACGGTCTTACACGCTGCCGTTGCCGACCCTGGACGCGCGCAGCCTCAATCCCGAGTTGCAACTGGTCTACGACGGCAATGCGGGCAACGGGACGTGCGGCCTCGGCTGGGATCTGCCGCTGGCGGCCATCTCGCGCAAGACCAGCAAAGGCGTACCGAAATATGAAGACGCCGACATCATGCAGGCCGACGGCACGGATCTGCGACCCGAACTGACGGCTGACGACAAGATCCTGTCGACCCGACGCACCCTCGGTATTGGGAGGCGGGCCAGAGAGTTTTCGGTGGTTCGCTACATTCCTCGCCTGGAAAGTACGTTCGACCGCTACGAACTCTGGACACCTGACGATGGCAACCCCTTCTGGATAATCGCGCGTGCCGACGGCTCGCAACAGTGCTATGGCATCACGCCGGATTCGTGCATCTGCGATCCTGAAATCCCGGGCCACATCGCCGCGTGGCTGCTGGTGGAAATCCGCAATGCGGTGGGAGAAAACATCTTTTTCGAGTACAAGCGCGACGACAACGAAGTTGACCCACGCTTTGATTATCGGGCCCAGCGTTACCTGCGGCAGGTCTGCTACTGCAACAAGACCGCCAGTGCCGACCTGCTGTGCCTGGACCACGCGCAACCGCAGGATCTGGAGTGGCTGTTCCGGCTGATCGTGGACTACGGAGAACGTGACACCGGGCTCGATGCGGTTCCGCCGTTCAAGGCACCGGACGAACACGCCTGGCCACTGCGCTCAGACCCTTTTCGCATGCATCGCTATGGCTTCGAGGTCGGTAGCCGACGGTTGTGCAGGCAGTTCCTGTTGTTCAACAACACAGGCCCGGAGAAGGTGCTGGTCAATCGCCTGTTGCTGGAGCACCAGGCCACGGCGCTGCTCTATAACCACCTGAGCGCCGCGCACTACATGAATTACGACGCGCAGGGGCATATCAAACACTTTCCCCCGCTGGAGTACTTCTATGAACTGTTCAAGCCCAATCCATTTCCCCAGGCCTTTCTGGCACTCGACACGATGCCAGGCCTCAATGACGGTCAGCCTTACCATTGCGTCGATCTTTACGGCGAAGGCCTGCCCGGTTTTCTCTGCCGGTACGACGGTGGCTGGTACTACCGCGAACCCTTGCGCGGCATGCCCGGCACAGACGAAATCGTCTACGGCCCCTGGACCCTGCTACCGCTGATCCCGAATGCCGACAGCAGCAAACAGGTGGTGCAGATTCTTACCGATCTCACCGGTGACGGCCGTCTGGACTGGATCGTTGCCCAGCCCGGTGGCAGTGGGTATTACACGCTCGACCCGGATGGCAGCTGGTCATTGTTCAAACCGTTCAGCCAGTTCCCCGTGGAATATTTCCATCAACTGGCCCAGATGGGCGACTTGAGCGGCGCCGGTCTGGACGACATTGCGCTGATCGGCCCGAACAGCGTACGGGTGTACGCCAATGTGCGGGAAAAAGGATTCGCGCCCGGCAACGATGTACCGCATACCCCGACCCCGGATTGCTTGCCGCTGTTCGGCCCAGCCCTCACCGAACTGGTGATGTTCGCCAACCTGCACGCCAGCGACCGCTCGGGACTGTGCAGGGTTCGCCACGACAAGATCGAAGCGTGGGCCAATCTGGGTCATGGCAGATTCGGCAAGGGTGTCGAGATCAGCGCTCTGCCTTTCGAATACAAGCACTTCAATGCCGATCACATTCGTTTCGCCGATCTCGACGGTTCCGGCGCGCCTGCGTTGATCAAGCTCTGTTCCGATCACTTCGAGATCTACTGGAATTACGGTGGCAACGCCTTTGCGCAAGTCCCGGAAGTCGTCCAGTGGCCCAGGGGCGTGCGCTACGACAACCTCTGCCAGGTGACCTTCGCCGATCTGCAAGGCATTGGCTGCGCCAGCCTGCTGTTTACCAAGCCGCACATGAAACCGCAGCACTGGGTGTATCACTTCGTCAATGCAAGGCCATACCTGCTCACCGGTTGCAACAACAACATGGGCTACAGCGCTACGCTGCAACATCGCAGCAGTGCGCAATTCTGGCTGGACGAGAAACGCCTGGAGTTGATGGCGCGCAGACGTCCGGTGTGCCGGTTGCCGTTTCCGCAGACGGTGCTCCGCTGCTTGCAACAACTGGACGAAATCACCGGCAATCAGTTGAGTCAGCAATTCGAGTATTTCGAGGGTAACTACGACGGTAGGGAACGTGAATTTCGCGGCTTCGGCCGGGTCTGTCAGATCGACAGCGAGCTGGAACCGGGCACGGCCGAAAGCGGCCATACGGCGCCGATGCGCGTAACGCAGTGGTTTCATACCGGCCAATACATCGATCTGCCCCTCAGGAACATCTGTGAGCTGGATCCGCAAGCCACTCCCTTGGGTGCCACCGTGTATTCGCGTTTCGATGCCGTCGAAGGCACTGAGGTGACCCGCAAGCCCTACCCGGTCGACGAAAATGAAGTTGCCTATGCCCTCAGCGGCCGACTACTGCGCAGCGAAGTGTCCCAGGCTGACGACCCCGAGCCCACCCGGTTGTTTTCCCTGACCGAACATCGCTATCGGGTCCGGCAAGTCCTGGACAAACCTTCGAGCCTGCTGGTGCTTGAACAGGAAACCCGTAGCCATCAATACGAGCGCGTCATGGACGACCCGCTCTGCCAGCATGTGGTCAATATGGAGTGGGACGAGTACGGCCAGTTGACTCACGGTTTTACTGTCGCCTGCGCGCGTCGCCGTACCGAGACCGACGAACCGCCCTTCGACCAGGAGGATCAACGGCAAGCCTGGATGGATAGCCACGATGAGCAACAGCAGTGTTTCTATCTGACGGAAAGCCGTGCCGGGTTCAAGCATTTGACTGAAGACGGCCATCGCCTGCTCGGCTTGCCCTGGCGCCAGCGCAGCAACGCGCTGAAGCTGCCCAAGGGTACGCTGCCGGGCGGACTGCGCCCCGAGGACATCAGTTTTGAAAGCTTCACGCGACATATGGACAGCGCCCAGTGGGCAGCCGCCCGTGAACTGACTTCGCTCTCGCAGCAAACGTATCTGGAGGCCGACGGCAAGCTCCATTTCCCGCCGCTGGCCGGGCCGACGGAACAGGCCGTATTCGACAAGAAGGCATTGTCGGCATACGACAACATCCCGCCGCCATTTGCCATTCGCACAGAATTGCAGACGATCGGATACAGGCCCATGAATGTGTTTTTCCCCGATGACCCGGTGGAGGACGACCTGAAAAACCTGTGGTCAGCCGACAGCGGATTTTTCACCTACACCGGCGCCAACGGTTTTTACCACGTCACCGATGTGCAACAGACCGCCAGCCATGGCGTGACGCACATCACCCGGGACGAAAACCACCTGCTGACCATTGCCATTACCCTGCCGGATGGCTGCACGACGACAATCAGTCATGACCTTCACACGCTCCAGCCCCTGAGCATCACGGACGCCAACGACAACATCCATGAAGTGCTTTACGAGCCAGGCGGCCAGCCCATGGTGCACAGCTTTCATGGTACGGAAGACGGCAAACCGGCCGGCTTCCAACCATTGGCGGAGTACCCCGAGCAGACAGATCTGAGCGTCGAGTACGCCCTCGCCCATCCAAAAGAAGTGCTGGCATCCGCCGCCAGTGTGGTGCGTACGGAACTGCACAGCTGGATGCCATTGCTACCGCCCGGAACGCTGCCGCTCAAAAGAAACGAATGGATCGCCAAAGGGCTGATCCTGCCCGACGGCCATATTCGCGCCTCGGCCCTGCGCTGGCTGAACCAGCGGGAAAAGTGCACAGCCAGCGAACAGACACTGTTCGAGATCATCCGCACGGCCAAGCGGCAACCGGTGCACAGTCTCAATCTGGTTGCCGACCGCTACCACACCGACCCGCTGCAATTGATTCAGATGGTCATTGCTTACATCGACGGCTTCGGCCGCGAATTGCAAAGCAAACAACTCGTCCCGCCGGGCGATGCCTTCGTGGCCACGCCTGAGGACAACCTCGAGACGGGCGCCGATGGCAGGCCGCTCGAAATGCCGGCCGTTCAACGCTGGCGCGTACAAGGTCGTGTGGAATACAACCACAAAGGCGAAACCATCCGCGTTTACCGCCCCTATTTCCTCAACACCCATCGCTACATCAATGACAGCGCGATGCGTGAGCACGGCTACCACGACCGGATGTTCTACGACGCCCTGGGGCGGCCGATCAAGACCATCAATGCCCTCGGCCATCTGGCGTTCGATATCCTGCACCCATGGTTCAAGCTCAGCTATGACTTCAACGACACCGACGACACACCGGCGAAGAAGGTCAAGCCATGAACGCCAGTGTGCATTGGCACACGCCATCGCTGGCCGTCATCGGCCCGCGCGGCGAGGCCATCAGACAGGTCGACTACCTGCGCAGGGTGGCCGGCGAGGATGTGCAGGCGCTCATTGCCCGACAGCACTATGACGTTGCCGGCCGACTGGTTGCGCTGCGCGATCCGCGTCTGCCCACGCCCAATAGCACCATGGTTCACAGGCTGGACGGCATGGCGGTCAAAACTCATAACGTCGACGCTGGCAACGACACTGTGCTGCCAGGTCCCGGCGGTCAACTTCTGCACCATTGGGATGCCAACGACAATCACCGGGAAATGACCTACGACCCACTACTGCGTCTGCTGGCCGTCACAGAAAACGGTGCAGCGAACTTTGAAACCTTTCGCTACCTCGACGCATCGGCCGACCCGACGCTCAATCTGCGCGGGCAAATGACGGCACTGAGCGATCCATCGGGCACGCTCGACCTCGACAGCTTCGGCGTGCACGGGCAGACGCTGGAAGAAACCCGCACCTTCAAGGACGGCAAAACCTGCACCAGCCGTCGGGTCTTCAGCGCCGTCGGCGCACTGTTGCAAACCACTGACGCCGGCGGGCACCTACAACAGTCGACCTACGACATCGCCGGGCAACTCGTCCAGGTACAACTGCAACTCAACGGACAAGCTTTCAAGCCGGTTTTGAAAGGTGCGGATTACAACGCCGCCGGCCAGATCACCAGACAACGGCTCGGCAACGACGTGACCAACCGCTGGTGTTACCGGGACGCCGACGGACGCCTGCTGCGACAGTACGCGCAAAAGGCTTCAGAGCCGGCGATTCAGGATTTCGGGTATGAATACGACCGGGTGGGCAACACCACCCGCATTGTTGACCACACCTATACACCGACGTTTTTCCGCAACCAGCGGGTCGACGGCCAGCGCACGTTTGACTATGACACGACTTATCAGCTGATCCGCGCCACCGGGTACAGCGACGCCCCGCCCAGGGACAACCCGGGCCGGCCTCAGCCAACCGACCCACGGGACCGGCGCAACTATGTCGAGACCTTCGAATACGACAAAGGCAAAAACCTCACCCTGCTCACCCATGTCCGCGACGGCAGTACCCATACCTTCGAGATGTTCATCGACCCGGACAGCAACCGCGGTGTGCGCTGGAAAACGGGCGATCCGGAACCGATCTTTCCCGAATGGTTCGACCCCGCCGGCAATCTGCTCGCCCTGCAGCGGGGTCAGCCCATGCAGTGGAACAGCCGCAATCAACTGGCGTCACTGACCCTGGCGGAACATGCCAGCGGTCCGCCTGACCAGGAAATGTATCAATACAGCCAGGGCACCAGGGTCTACAAACGATACGAGACCCACACCCGCAAGGTCAGCCATGTCGAGGAGGTGCACTATGTGGACAATCTGGAAATCCGAAGCAAGAGTTCGGGTGAAGAACTGCACCGGATTTCTGTAAGCACGGGCGTCGGCGAAGTGACCTGCCTGCATTGGGTCGCTGGCAAACCGCCCGGCATCGATGCGGATCAGATGCGTTATTCCCTGACGGATCATCTGGGTTCAAGCGTGACCAAGCTCGATCAACAGGCGCGGCTAATCAACCAGGAAGGCTATTTTGCATTGGGCGGAACCGCGTGGATGGTCGCAGACAAACTCGTGGAGGCGGATTACAAGTTCATCCGCTACTCGGGCAAGGAGATGGATTGCAGCGGGCTTTATTATTATGGAGCGCGGTATTACGCGCCTTGGCTGGGACGCTGGGCCAGCTCTGACCCGATGGGTGATGAGGACGGGCTGAACCGGTATGCGTTTGTCGGGAACAACCCGATGACGTACGTCGACACTGGCGGACAGACCAGGACGCGGGCAGAGCTGAAAGCTCAAGCTGCCTACTCGATGAAATTCCTGAGTGTTGCCAACAGTGAAATGGATATCCTCGAACGACAGATTGACAACCTTTCGAGTCGGAGACGGTTGCGTACCGTCATAGTTGCAAAATTTCTCGTACAAGTCGCCAAAGTCGTTGCCAGTTGGTTCTCCACAAACGATCTTTTTAGTGCAGTGGAAAAATTAGCAGGAGGAGATCCTTTTTCGTCAATGGTGAGTGAAGTCAAGGGGCTGACCATTGGCAACTTCACTGCTGAACACTCCGCTAAAGTGGTCGATTTGGCTTTTTCAGCCTTCCAGGACGTTTCCAACCCTTTGATACCCCGCAAAACCGATATATCCGCTGATGCAATCTCGAACCAGGCGAGAGGATTAGAAAGTGGTCCCCTCGATGCGTTCATGGACATCAGATCCTTTGAGCCAAAGGACGCCATCGAAGCCTCGGTCAATGCCATCTCCGCCACCGGGGGATCACAACTCTACGGATTAGGAGAACTTATAGAGCTTGGTAAAGTGGCAGAACAGGGGAGCAGGGCCGAAGAAGGCATGTTTTCACAGGAAATCGAAGCCGAGCTGAATGCGCTCGACGCATTGCGTGAAAACATTCTCGGCGTATCCAACGCCGGCCAGACAGCCTTCAGCGAGCTTGGGGTCAACGAGTTCTACAACTCGGATCTCGATTTTGTACTCGACCTGGCACAAAGGAGAGTCGGCACTCAAAAAGCCAGGTCTGTCCGACGCGAGAATCTGCACGCACTCACTGAAAGAGCCTTGTACGTTATCGATGACAGAAAACAAATGCTCAGGACCTATGGAAGGCAAACTGCACACAAACAGCAGAACAAATAACAACCGGCAGGTGACCAGACCGGGCACGCAAGGGTAAACCTATGGGCAAGTGGCGATGAAGGACACCCAAGCCCATCGACACACCCCTTCGGTGATAGCGACTGACAGCAGAGGCTTGCCCGTTCGCCAGGTTGCTTATCTGCGCGCTATCGCCGATGCCCCTGTGGAAACACTCATCACCCGCCTGCGCCACGACACAGCCGGGCATCTGCTCGAGAAGCAGGATCCGCGCCTGTCCATTGCCAGTCAGGTGACCGTTTTTGCGTTGAGTGGCCAGCCACTCAAGGTCAAGAGTGTCGATGCCGGCATGAGCGTGGTACTGCCGGGTCAATCGGGAGAGGAACTTCAGCGCTGGAATGCACGGGGCAATCACTGGCTCACGACCTACGACAATCATTTGCGCCCGTTGACCGTTTAACAGAACGGGGCACCGGATATCGAGACCCGGAAAGGACATTGGGTGGGCCTTGGGGGGCAAGGTCCCGTATGTAGGGCCGGGCATAAAGGCGATTCCAGGGACACAAGATATTCTTAAAGAGGTCAAAGCCATTGGCCAAAACCTTACGCAAGAACAAGAAGATGCTCTGGATTCAGACATCACTGGACTGATGGATTTGCTGCAGGTTGGCTCACAACGATTGATCGAACGAGCAACTCTGGCAGGAGAAACACAGTTGCTGGGACGCTCGCTGGAGCGCATCAGACAGAAGACTGAAAAACGCATTGGTGAACTCAAGGATCTGCGGGCGGTGCTGCACTCCAGATCCGCGAGGATTACCGCGGTGCAGGACACAGTGGAACGACGCCTCGTGGTATGGTGCCAACCCCATTTCACCCTCAGTTTTCCCAGCATGCTGCCGACTTCCCGTACCTTGCGTCTGTCGTTGTACACCCTGCTGATCATCGCCGGTGCCGCCCTTGCTGCAACGCTTGCGATCCGCCACGCCGAGCGCCAGGCGCTGGAAGAAGACGCCGCGCGGGCCAATCAACAGCTGGCGCTGTACGCCAACTCGCTGCATACCCTGATCGACCGCTATCGCGCCCTTCCAGCCGTGCTGGCGCTGGACCCGCAATTGCGTGCGGCGCTGGCCGGCCCGGTCGACGCCGAACAGCAAGCGGCGCTCAACCTGAAACTGGAAAAGATCAACGGCGCGGCGCAGTCCTCGACGCTGGAACTGCTCGACCACACAGGCCTTGCGGTGGCAGCCAGCAACTGGCGTCTGCCCAGCAGTTACGTCGGTCACAACTACGGCTTTCGCCCCTATTTCAGTCAGACCCGCACCCAGGGCACCGGGCGTTTCTACGCGGTTGGCGTGACCAGCGGGATTCCCGGTTACTTCCTGTCCAGCGCGGTGCTCGGCGACAACGGCGAGTTCCTCGGGGCGATGGTGGTCAAGCTCGAATTCCCCGAACTCGAACGCGAATGGAGCCAGGGCAATGACACCCTGCTGGTCAGCGATGCGCGCGGGATCATCTTCATCGCCAACCAGCCCGGCTGGCGCTATCGCCTGCTGCACCCGCTGAGCCCGGCCGATTACCGCGAGATCAAGGCCACCCGCCAATACGACAAACAGTCGCTGGTGCCACTGACTCACCTGGCGCTGCGCAGTTTCGACGACAACAGTGACCTGCGCCGCGTCGAAGGCCCGCAGGGCACGGCGGATTACCTGTGGGAATCACTGCCGCTGACCGCCGAAGGCTGGACCCTGCATCTGCTGCGCCGCCCGCAATTGTCCTTTGAAGACCAGCGCAATGCCGGGCTCGCCGCTGCCGGGGTATGGCTGGCGCTGGTGTTCCTGTTGCTGTTTCTCAATCAGCGCTGGCGTCTGGCGAAGATGCGCCAGCGCAGCCGCGCAGAGCTAGAGCAACTGGTCGAGGAACGCACCCGGGATTTGCGCACGGCGCAGGACGGTCTGGTGCAGTCGGCCAAACTCGCGGCACTGGGACAGATGTCCGCCGCGCTGGCCCACGAAATCAATCAGCCGCTGACCGCCCAGCGCATGCAGCTTGCAACTCTGAGACTGCTGCTCGATCACGGTCGCGTCGACGACGCCTACAAGGCGCTCAAACCGGTGGATGAAATGCTCACGCGCATGGCCGCCCTCACCGGCCACCTGAAAACCTTCGCCCGCAAGAGCCCCAGCGGCTTGCGCGAACGGCTGGACCTGGCGACGGTGGTCGATCAGTCCCTGCAATTGCTCGATGCGCGCCTGCGTGATGAACAGGTCAGTCTGGTGCTGCACCTGACGCGCCCGGCCTGGGTGCGCGGCGATGCGATCCGTCTGGAGCAGGTGCTGATCAACCTGTTGCGCAATGCCCTCGATGCCATGCAGGGCAAGCCCTGCAAGCGTCTGGAAATCCGCCTGGAAACCGACGAGCAACTGTGGCGCCTGAGCGTCATCGACAACGGCGGCGGCATCGCCGAAGAACATCTGGGTCAGGTGTTCGATCCGTTCTTCACCACTAAACCTGTGGGTGACGGGCTGGGTCTGGGGCTGGCAGTATCGTTCGCCATCGTCCATGAATCCGGCGGGCGCCTGTGCGCCGAAAACGGCGACAACGGCGCGGTGTTCAGCCTGACCTTGCCAATCGATCTGGAGGCGCACATCTGATGCTCAACGCGGTGATGGTGGTCGATGACGAAAGCAGCATTCGCAATGCCGTCGAACAATGGTTGAGCCTGTCCGGGTTCGAGGTGCAGCTGTTCAGCCGCGCCGAGGAATGCCTGGCGGCGCTGCCCGCGCATTTTGCCGGAGTGATTGTCAGCGATGTGCGCATGCCCGGACTGAGCGGTCTTGAACTGCTGGCCGAAGTGCAGCGCCGGGATCCCGATTTGCCGGTGATTCTGCTGACTGGCCACGGCGATGTGCCGATGGCGGTCGAAGCCATGCGCGACGGCGCTTACGATTTTCTGGAAAAACCCTTCAGCCCCGAGACCCTGCTCGGCAGCCTGCGCCGGGCGCTGGACAAGCGCCGGCTAGTGCTGGAAAACCGCGCCCTGCACGAGCAGGCCGACAACCGCGCCAAACTCGACGCGACGCTGCTCGGCGTGTCCCGTGGTTTGCAGACCTTGCGCCGACAGGTACTCGATCTGGCGACGCTGCCGGTCAATGTGCTGATCCGTGGCGAAACCGGCAGCGGCAAGGAGCTGGTCGCCCGCTGCCTGCACGACTTCGGCCCGCGTGCCGACAAGCCGTTTGTGGCGCTGAACTGCGCGGCGATCCCCGAGCAACTGTTCGAAGCCGAGTTGTTCGGGCACGAGAGCGGCGCGTTCACCGGGGCGTCCGGCAAGCGCATCGGCAAGCTGGAATACGCCGATGGCGGCACGCTGTTTCTTGATGAAATCGAAAGCATGCCGCTGGCCCAGCAGGTGAAACTGCTGCGGGTGTTGCAGGAACAGAAACTGGAACGGCTGGGGTCAAACCAGAGCATTCGCGTGGACTTGCGGATCGTCGCCGCGACCAAACCCGATTTGCTGGACGAAGCGCGGGCCGGGCGTTTTCGCGAGGATCTGGCGTATCGCCTGAACGTCGCCGAATTGCGCCTGCCGCCATTGCGTGATCGTCGTGAAGACATCCCGCTGTTGTTCGAATCCTTCGCCCAGAGCGCCGCCCAGCGTTTGGGCCGGATGTTCCCGCCGCTCAGTGGCGCGCAGTTGAGCCACCTGCTCAGTCATGACTGGCCGGGTAATGTTCGCGAGTTGGCGAACGTGGCCGAGCGGCAGGTGCTGGGGCTGGATGAGCCGGTGCAGGGCATAGATCCCGGCCAATCGCTGGCGGCGCAGCAAGAGGCATTTGAAGCGCAGTGCCTGCGGGCTGCAATGACCCGGCACAAGGGGGATGTGAAAGCCGTACTGGAAGAACTGCAACTGCCGCGTCGCACCTTCAATGAAAAGATGCAGCGCCATGGGCTGACCCGCGAGATGTTTGTGCCGTAATGAAACACAAAGTCTAAAGGGCACTCCACTGTCAGATCTGTCAGGTTACGCGGTACTGCGTAACGCCTAAACTGAGGCCTCTACGTCCTGCCGTGCGGGAGAGGCACAAGGGCATGAATACTTCCCCCCATTGGTGCACACCCTCGCTGTCTGTCCACGACAGCCGTGGCCTTGTGATTCGTCAGGTCGCGTACCTGCGTACGGTTGCCGATGAATCTGTAACGCCCCTGATCACGCGACAGCAACATAACGCGGCCGGCCAGAGGGTGCAGCAGCGTGACCCGCGTCTTGCCCTTGCCAATATCTCAAGTGTTCTCAATCTGGCCGCAGAGCCGTTGAAAGTCGACAGTGTGGACGCCGGTTGGCGACTGAGTCTGCCAGGTCCGGGGGGTGAACCCTTGCAGCAGTGGGACGAGCGCGGCAGTCACTGGCAAAGTACCTATGACGATCAACTTCGCCTGGTGGCCGTGGCGCATAACACCCAACCCGATATTGAGACCTGCGTCTACGCAGACGCATCGGCCGACACAGGTTTCAACCTGCGTGGCCAGTTGATCCAACGGAAGGATTCGTCAGGGCATTTGATTTTCGACAGTTACTCGACGCTGGGTACATCACTGCGCGAAACCCGCACTTACTTTGATGGCAAGGTGTTCACCAGCAGCCGTCTCCACAGTCCAGACGGCAGCGTGCTGGAGCAGACCGACGGCGGCGGACACTGCCAACTGTTCAATTACGACATCGCTGGACAGATCAATCACGTACAGCTGCAGATCAAAGGACAGACTCGCTGGCAGGCAGTCCTGCAGGATGCGAAATATGACGCGGCCGGGCACATCATTGAACAATTGGCGGGCAACGGCGTGACTCGACGCTGGTTTTATGATCCGGCCAGCCTGCGTCTGCTGCGTCAATCGGCTCGGGTGAATGCGCTGCCGCCACTGCAGGATTTCGGATATGAATATGACCGGGTGGGTAACATCACCCGGATTCTCGATCATGTGTTCACGCCACATTACTTCGCCAATCAACGAGTCGATGGTCAGCGCGAATTCAAGTACGACTCTCTGAACAGACTGCGCAGCGCCAGCGGTTACGATGACGCGGCGCCTCAAGACAACCCGGGGCGACCGCACCCCACCGATCCCAAAGACCGGCGTAACTACATTCAAACCTATTCCTATGACTCCGGTGACAATCTGTACCGGATCCGGCATGTGCGTGATGGCCACAACCATACCCGCGAAATGTCCATCGATCCCGGCAGCAACCGGGGAGTACGCCGGGCCTGCGGCGACCCTGCCCCCGATTTCGGCACTCTCTTCGACCGTCGTGGCAATCTCTTGGCCCTGCAACCTGGTAATCCCCTTCAATGGGATTCCTTCGACCAACTGGAGTGCGTCACTCTGGTACATCGCGATTCGGCTCCCGACGACACTGAGTTCTATCGCTACAGTCAGGGTTCGCGAGTTTACAAACGCCACGCGACCTACTCGGCCTCGAACAGCCACTACCACGATGTTTACTACCTGCCGGGGCTGGAAGTCCGGTGCAAAGACAATGGCGAAGAACTCAATGTCATCACCCTGAACATCGGTGTCGGCACTGTACGTTGCCTGCACTGGGTCGCGCGTGCACCCGCCGGTGTCGATCCGGATCAATTGCGCTTCACGCTGGATGATCACCTGGGTTCGTGCCTGATGGAGCTCGATCACCTGGCGCAATTGATCAGCAACGAAGGCTTTTACTCGTTTGGCGAAACGGCATGGATGGCCGCACGCTCGGTAATCGAACTGGCCTACAAGTTCGTTCGCTATTCAGGCAAGGAAATGGATGAAAGCGGCCTGTATTACTATGGCGCGCGGTACTACGCGCCTTGGCTGCAACGCTGGATAAGCAGCGATCCGGCGGGGGTGGTCGACGGGCCGAATCTTTACGGATTCACAGGCAACAATCCCATCCGTTTTATCGATAACGATGGACAGGGACGTTCCCTGTTCCACGAAACGCCGCAAGAACGCGATGCAAGGAAAGCGCAAAGCGCTGCGGCTCAACAGGCCCTCTCAGCCAACAAGGCGCTTTCACACGCGGTTGTCCGGCATATGAAAATTCTCGAGGTCACCGACCTGCGGATCCGCGCCGTTGAATCACAACTCGACAATCTCCAGTCGCAAAATGCGCTGACCGGTAACGCCGTCAAGCGCACCGGCACCTTCGTCGTAAAACAAGTGACCAGTTACGTGGTCGGGATCGGCGTAGGCGCAGTGGCAGGTGCATTGGGCGCGGTCGCGGGCCCCGTCGGTACCGCGTTCGCCATCGTTCTTGGGATGTTAGCCAAGACGACGACCGGTCTGGCATTCGACTATGTTGCGGAACAGCAGGGCCTATCGACGTCAGTCATACTCAAATCCAGAAAACTGAATCCGGAAAGCATTGTGCGCAAAGGCGAATACAAAACCGTCTCGCTGTCAGGCTACGCTCACATGAAATACAAGAAAACGTTTGAGGGCGTCATGGCTCCCACCGAACTCAACGCGCTCAAGGCAACCAAGGAAGTCTCGTCTCCGCTCATATCCATTGCAATGAAGGCCCATGAGTCTCCGCTATCCGGGGAGATCGGTGCCGTTATGAGCACCCTGTTCGGTGCCGTCGAAATCATGTACGAGATCGAAAGAGCCAAGGACGGAATGACTCCTGCGCTGCAAGAGAAAATCGAACTGCTTAATCAGTACATACCCGCTTTGATTGATGTATTGGAAAGAGGATTGGCTGAAGTGAGCACGGCGTTCGATACCGCCAACCGCGACTCGATTCATACCTATCGAATGCTCAGCAAATTCTTCGGGAACGCACCGGGGGATACTTACCAAAGCGTGGCGGATGCGACAAACGCAACCATTTCAAACTTGAGGAATCTTCACGCCCGGACTCAACGCGGTTTCAACTGAGCCATGTTCATCATGCGAGGAGTTGCCGAAGCCAGCAATCTCGGCAACTTTCTGCTCAATCGCCACCGACAATGAGCGGATTTCCGCTCAAAAAACCCACCTCCCCCCTCTAAACCGGCCCTCTCCCCGTTGGCACAGCTCCTGCTATAGCCCTCGCAGGCTGCGTTTCAACGCGCTCCACAACAACAATTAAATGAAGGATCCTTCAATGGATAACTCCAATACCCTGCCCCTTGGGTCGGCTGCCGTGCCGGCCAAAGAACGAACCACCGCCAGTCGCATCAAGTCGATCTTCAGCGGTTCCGTCGGCAACATGGTCGAGTGGTACGACTGGTACGTCTATGCCGCCTTCTCGCTGTACTTCGCCAAAGCCTTCTTCCCCAAAGGCGACACCACCGCCCAACTGCTCAACACCGCCGCGATCTTCGCCGTGGGCTTCCTGATGCGCCCGATCGGTGGCTGGCTGATGGGCCTGTACGCCGACAAGGTCGGCCGTAAAAAAGCCCTGATGGCCTCGGTTTACCTGATGTGCTTCGGCTCGCTGATCATCGCCCTGAGCCCGGGTTATGAAACCATCGGTGTCGGCGCGCCGATCCTGCTGGTGTTCGCCCGCCTGCTGCAAGGCCTGTCGGTCGGTGGCGAATACGGCACCTCGGCGACTTACCTGTCGGAGATGGCGACCAGGGATCGTCGCGGCTTCTTCTCCAGCTTCCAGTACGTGACTTTGATTTCCGGCCAGCTCATCGCGCTGGGCGTGCTGATCGTGCTGCAACAGTTCCTGACTACCGAAGAGCTGTACGCGTGGGGCTGGCGTATTCCGTTCGCCATCGGCGCGCTGTGTGCAATCGTCGCGCTGTACCTGCGTCGCGGCATGGAAGAAACCGAGTCGTTCACCAAGAAGGAAAAGTCCAAGGAAAGCGCCATGCGCACCTTGCTGCGTCATCCGAAGGAACTGCTCACCGTGGTCGGCCTGACCATGGGCGGTACGCTGGCGTTCTACACCTACACCACCTACATGCAGAAATACCTGGTGAATACCGTCGGCATGAGCATCTCCGACTCCACCACCATTTCGGCGGCCACGCTGTTCCTGTTCATGTGCCTGCAACCGATCATCGGCGGCCTGTCCGATAAAATCGGTCGTCGCCCGATCCTGATCGCCTTCGGCGTGCTCGGGACGATCTTCACCGTGCCGATCCTGATGACCCTGCACACCATCCAGACCTGGTGGGGCGCGTTCTTCCTGATCATGGCGGCGCTGATCATCGTCAGCGGCTACACCTCGATCAACGCCGTGGTGAAAGCCGAGCTGTTCCCGACCGAAATCCGCGCCCTGGGCGTCGGCCTGCCGTACGCGCTGACCGTGTCGATCTTCGGCGGCACCGCCGAATACATCGCGCTGTGGTTCAAGAGCATCGGCATGGAAACCGGTTATTACTGGTACGTGACCGCGTGCATCGCGGTGTCCCTGCTGGTGTACATCACCATGAAAGACACCCAGAAACACTCGCGCATCGTCACTGACTGATCGGGTTTATGCAGCCACTGCAATGGTGGCTGTTCTGGCCCCATCGCGAGCAAGCTCGCTCCAACAGATCCAATGTGGGAGCGAGCCTGCTCGCGATTGGAGTCACCTCGGTCTCATGCCGACTCGGCAATCGCCGGTTTTCCATAACGTTTCTGCGCAAAAGACGCGCCGACAATCATCACCAGCAGAATCCCCCCCAGCACCGCCGACGAACCGATGGTGCCAAAGTCCAGCCCACCCTTCTCATGGGACTTGGTCATCAGGTCGCCCAAGGTCGCGCCGAAGGGCCGGGTCAGCACGAACGCCCCCCAGAACAGCGCCACCGTCGAAATCTTCGTGAAGTACTTGAGCAGCACGACTACGCCAATCGCCGAGCCGATCAACAGCGCGCCACCGGCAAAGCCCAGACCCGAGTCGTCCGCCAGGTAATCGCCGAGCGCGGTGCCCAGGGTGTTGGAGAACAGAATCGCCATCCAGTAGAACATCTCGCCGCGAAAGCTCTGCACCTTGGTGACGTTGAGCGAGTCGCCACTCAGGCGCCACACCGCGAAAATCGCCAGCAGGATCGCGATCAGGATCATGGAACCTGTGGCGTAACCCAGTTCCAGCGTACGGTCCATGAAGTCCGACATAGTGGTGCCGGCGGTGCTGGTCGACAGGATCACGACCCAGTACAGCAGCGGTTTGTAAGTCTTGGACATCAGTTGCGCGATCAGCGTCAGGACAAACACGCTGATCAGGATCAGCGAGCTGATGGCGTAACCGACATTGAGGGTCATCGACAGCAAATCCCCCGCGGTTTCCCCCAGGGTCGTCGCGCAGATTTTCATGACCCAGAAGGCCAGGGTGATTTGAGGCAGTTTGTTCATCGCAGGCAACGCTCCAGTGTGTGACGGCCGGTTTTTGGCTTTATGGCCGTGGGCAGACTGGCGTTGCGCGGGTGAAAAACCGGTCGGGAATCCATGAAAAATCTGTCACACAAACGAAAAGCGGCGATTAATCACCGGTTAATGCCCCTGCCGCATCCTGCACCTACCTGATCGATTAACTGCGCGACGCTCGCTGCGACGACGAAAGCGAATTGAATGCGCCGCCCTTAATATCAATTTAATCGATTGTTTTTAGCATTAGTTTGCGCTTTTCAATCAATTTAGTTGGCGTAGCATGAACCCCATGCGAAACACATCGCCAACGAACCCGGAGACAACGACCATGAAAACCAAACTGATCCTCGCCCTGACCCTGTCCGTACTGGCCGCCAACACCTTCGCCGCCGATGGCTCGGACAAAACCAAATCCGCCGACTTCATTTCCGGCGCCAGCGCCGCCATCGAAACCAGCCACACCGGCACCTACGCTGCTGACGGCTTCGACAAGACCAACGTCGGCAAAGCCGTTGCTGCGGATGGTTTCGACAAGACCGGCACTGCCAACGCTATCGCCGCAGACGGTTTCGATAAAACCGGTACTGCCAACGCCATCGCTGCCGACGGTTTCGATAAAACCGGCACTGCCGCAGCCATCAGCTGAATATCCGCACCGCCTTCACAGCCCGGCCTCGGCCGGGCTTAGTCATTTCTGGGGGATGACAATTACTTGAGTTCACACCAAACCCTGTGGGAGCTGCCTTGCCAGCGATGACATTTTTTCATTCAAAGTTATTGTCGACTGACAGGCCGCCATCGCTGGCAAGCCAGCTCCCACAAGGTTCTCACTGGGTGGAATATCGGTGTCTGGCTGGAAATATGCGTCGTGTGCTTGCACTATTGGCCACTTGATCCCGCCCTCTTCAGGACCACCCGCCATGCCCGATGACATCCATTTCTACGAACCGGCCAACGGCCACGGCCTGCCCCACGACCCGTTCAACGCCATCGTCGGCCCGCGTCCCATCGGCTGGATTTCTTCGCAGGATGCCGAGGGTCGGCTGAACCTGGCGCCCTACAGCTTTTTCAACGCGTTCAACTACATTCCGCCGATCATCGGGTTCTCCAGCGTCGGGCGCAAAGACAGCCTGAACAACATCGAGCAGACCGGCGAATTCGTCTGGAACCTCGCCACCCGCCCGCTGGCCGAGCAAATGAACCAGAGCTGCGCGATGGTCGGGCCCGAGGTCAACGAATTCGAACTGGCGGGGCTGACACCGGTGGCGTCGAAGGTGATTGCCGTGCCGCGCGTGGCCGAAAGCCCGGTGTCCTTCGAGTGCAAGGTCACCCAGATCATTCAGTTGCAGCGCGCCGACGGCGAGACAGTGCCGAGCTGGCTGGTGCTCGGCGAAGTGGTTTCCGTGCACATTGCCAAATGGCTGTTGAAGGACGGGATCTACGACACCGCCGCCGCCGAACCGATTCTGCGGGGCGGCGGGCCGGCGGACTACTTCCAGCTGGGGCCGGAGGCGTTGTTCAAGATGTGGCGCCCGGGGGCGACGAAGTAAGCGTTTACCAGATCAGCTCGGCGTCGTCGTTAACGCCCTTGAGCTTGTCCAGCTCATTGATCGCGGCTTCATCGGCCGCGATGGCGCCGGGGAAAACCTGATCGTTCAGCAATTTGTGAAAGCGCGGCGAGCCGCCGTCGACCAGGGCCTTGACGGCGATCGCCGCGTGATAACCCTTGTTGCCGCCCAACTCGACGGGGACTACAGCGGAAACCGCTTCGAAGTGTTCGAACTCTTTACGTGCCATATCGCAGGTCCTGGCTCAGTCGGATAAGCCGGACATTAAACATTCAACCGGCAAGTTTGTGTACCGGCGCAGTGCATTGCCCTACGGCCTGTGCGGCCGAGACTTCCTTGAACGTGTGGAAATCCAGGCTGTTGACCACCAGGTCCTGCACCAGCTCGGCAAAGACTTCCATCGACGGGCTGCTGAAGTACGCGGTCATCGACTGCTGGTTGCTCCAGAAACCGGAGACCAGCCACAACTCGGGATCACACTGCGAATGCTGCAAGGCAAAGCTCAGGCAGCCGGGGGCGGCGCGGGACGGTTCGATCAGGGCGCTCAGGCGCATGCCGAGTTCCGCCGAACGTCCGGCACGCGCTCGAACGAAGGCCATATGACTGACGGGAATCTGCTTGGACATGTTCAACCCTCCCAGGGAGTCGCGTGGCAGCCGGGGACGGGCTGCGACAGGATTCAAGGTTAAGGGCCGCTCCCCGTTCGCCGTTAGTCGATTCCTGCCGTCGCGTTGCACAATCCTGCGAGACTGTCTTGCAGACCTGTAACAAGTCGTAAATTCCTGTCACCGTCCTGTCACACCGATTTCGGGCAACTCTGACCACCTGCGTCCTGCTATGGCTGGATGGGCCAACAACCCAATGCAGGATCAGGCAAGCATTTCGCAGGATGTGTCTACCGCCCTGGCTTGCACAAACTTATGCTCTGCTCCACTCCACCGACTTTGCCGAGGATGCCGCACGTGACGTCATTCGATCGTTTTCAAGCGCCACCCGATGCCGACATGGAAAAGCAGCGCGCGGAACTGGCGGCGATCATCCGCCGCAACACGTCCGAAGATGGCAGTTATGCCACTGCCGTCGGTTCGCTGTTCATGTCGCGCCACACCCAGTCCCATGACTTCGCCCCGGTGCTCGCGCAACCGGCGCTGTGCATCATGGCCCAGGGGCGCAAAGAGGTACGGCTGGCGGATGAGTTCTTCAATTACGACCCGCTCAATTATCTGGTGGTGTCGGTCTCGATGCCGTTGAGTGGACGGGTGGTGAATGTCTCGCCGGAGGAGCCGATCCTCGCCGTGCGCCTGGACATTGATCCTGCGGAAATCACCGCGCTGATCGCCGACGCCGGTCCGATGGGCGTACCGACCCGGCCGACCGGGCGTGGTCTGTATGTGGAGAAAATCGACAGCGCCATGCTCGATGCGGTGCTGCGTCTGGCCCGCCTGCTCGACGCACCTAAAGACATCGCCATGCTCGCGCCGCTGATCCGCCGGGAAATTCTCTATCGCCTGCTGCGCAGCCCGCAGGGGCATCGGCTGTACGAAATCGCTATCGCCAACAGCCAGAGCCACCGCATCAGCCAGGCGATCAAATGGCTCAACGGCAACTTCGAACAGCCGCTGCGCATTGATGACCTGGCGAAGGAAGTGAACCTCAGCGTCTCGACTTTGCATCACCGCTTCAAGGCGATGACGGCGATGAGTCCGTTGCAGTATCAGAAGCAGCTGCGCCTGCAGGAGGCGCGGCGTTTGATGCTGGCTGAGGGGCTGGAGGCTTCGGCGGCCGGGTATCGGGTGGGGTATGAAAGCCCTTCGCAGTTCAGTCGCGAGTACAGCCGGCTGTTTGGGGCGCCGCCGTTGAGGGATCTGGCGCGGTTGCGGCTGACCGTCTGACTCTCAAAAGCCCCTCACCCTAGCCCTCCCGAAACGTCGGACCGCCCGGAGGGAGAGGGAACTGATTGGGGGATATTGACGAAATACACCGACCTGAAATTGCTTTACCGAATCCATAATCGACTCGATCTCACAGGTCGACGGATAACGCCAGACACCTCGGTCGGCTCCCTCTCCCTCCGGGAGAGGGCTGGGGTGAGGGGGATTCGGGGGCAAGTCAGTATCAAGCGCCCAACACCCGACACGCCTCACTGGGCAACGTCACCGACACCGGATGCCCGATCCCCAACCCAATCCCCTGACACGGCGTACTCAGCGCCGTGAAGGTCACCCCGGAACATTCCACCGTAGTCTCGATGGTCGCGCCAATATCCCGCACGAACGTCACCTTGCCCAGCAGGCGATTGCCCGCCGTGGCCTGCGGCGCTGACAGTTGCAGGTCTTCGGGGCGGATCAGCATTTTCACTTTCTGCCCGACCACGATGCTGCTGCAGATTGGCACTTGCAGGGCATCGCCACCCGGCAGCACGACCTTGCCATCGCCCAGTGCGGTAGCCGGGAAGATATTGCCGGAGCCGATAAAGTCCGCGACGAATTCGTTGGCCGGATGCCGGTAGATTTCAATCGGCGTACCCACCTGCTGCACCCGATGCTCGCCCAGCACCACCACGATATCGGCCATGGTCATGGCCTCGCGTTGATCGTGAGTGACCATGATCGTGGTGATGTTCAGGCGTTGTTGCAGCTGGCGGATTTCCACCTGCATCGACTCGCGCAACTTGGCATCCAACGCCGACAGCGGTTCGTCGAGCAACAGGATTTTCGGGTGCGAGGCAATCGCCCGGGCAATTGCCACTCGCTGACGCTGGCCGCCGGACAGTTTGGCCACCGGGCGATCGATCATCGGTTGCAGCTGGATCAGTTCCAGCAACTCCACCACCCGTGCCTGTTGATCGGCCTTGCTGACGCCGCGCAGTTTCAGCGGATAGGCGATGTTTTCGCCCACGGTCATGTGCGGGAACAGCGCCAGCGACTGAAACACCATGCCGAAGTTGCGCAGGTGCGCCGGGGTGTGGCCGATATCCTCGCCGTCCAGGCGGATCTCGCCGCCGGTGAGGGTTTCCAGCCCGGCGATCATCCGCAGCAACGTGGTCTTGCCGCAACCCGACGGACCGAGGAAGCACACCAGTTTGCCCTCGGGCAAATGCAGGTTGACGTCTTTTACCGCGCAGGCCGAGCCGTAGTGTTTCTCGACGTTTTCCAGAATCAGACCAGACATAAAATCACCTCAAGAAATCAAAAGGAAACGCCGCCCTCACCGACCAGCTTCTCCAGCGCCCAGATCAGGACGAAGTCGATCAGCACGATCAGCACGGCAAACGAGAACACGGTAGGGTCGAGCGATGACACGGTGCGGCTGTACATCCAGATCGGCACGGTCATGACGTCGATGGTGTAGAGGAAATAGGTCACGGTGAATTCGTTGAACGAGACGATGAACGCCAGCAGCATCCCCGCCAGAATCCCCGACTTCATCAACGGCACCACCACATCGACGATGGCCCTCAATGGCGACGCGCCAAGCATCTGCGCGGCTTCTTCGACTTCGCTGCCGATGGAGAGCATGGCCGCCGTGCAGTTCTTCACCACGAACGGCAGCGCCAGAATCACATGGGCAATCACCAGTCGCGAGGTGGTCATGTGGAACGGCAGGCTGTCGAATACCAGCAGCAAGGCCAACCCCAGCACCACCATCGGGAACACCAGCGGCAGCGACATCAGTTGCAGCGCCACACCCTTGCCACGGAACTCGCAACGGGTCAGCGCGTAGGCCGCCGGCACCGCGATCAGCGTGGCGAAAATCATCGTCAGGCACGCCACCAGCAAACTGGTGCCCATGGCCTGGCCGAGGCTCAACACATCGCTGGCATCGGGCGAGACAAAGGTGTGCCACGCCGCCTTGTACCACTGCAGGCTGTAGCTGCTCGGCGGGAAGTCGAGGTTCGATGCGCCGCTGAACGACATCACGATCATGGTCAGGATCGGCAACACGGCCAGGAACAAAATGATCCCGGACAGGATGCCGGCGAACTTGCCGGTATCGCCCGGCAACAGCGACTGACGCTTCTTGATCAGGGCACTCATTGCGAAGCCTCCAGCAGACGGCGACGGCGGCCGGTGATGTATTCGGACAGGGTCATGATGGCGAGCGTGGTGACGATCAGCACCACACCGGCGGCGGACGCGGCAGGCCAGTTCATCAGCGGGGCGATCTGGTCATGCACCATCACCGCGAGCATTGGCACGCGCCGACCGCCGAGCAACAGCGGCACCACAAAGCTGCTGGCGTTGTAGGCAAACACCAGGGTCGCGCCGGTGATGATCCCCGGCAGGCTCATCGGCAGCACCACCTGACGGAACACCTGAAAACGACTGGCGCCCAGCGTCGCGGCAGCCTCTTCGTAGCTGCGGGCGACGCCGCGCATGGCGCTGGCAATCGGCAGCACGGCCAGCGGAAACGCGGTCTGCACCAGGCCCATCAACACGCCATTCTGGTTGTACAGCAACATGATCGGCCGCTTGATCAGACCCAGGCCCATCAGGGTCTGGTTGAGCATGCCGCCGGGGCCGAGGATCACCAGCCAGCCGTAGCTTTGCAGCAATAGGTTGACCAGCAGCGGCAACAGCACCGCCGCCAGAAAGATCCGCCGCACGAACGGCGAGGTCAGACGCGACATGGTGTACGCCACCGGGATCGCCAGCACCACCGCGATCACCGCGCTGATCAGCGCCAGACGCAAGGTCAGCAGCAACGATTTGAGGTAGTAGGGTTCGAGCAACTGCGCGTAACTGGCCAGGCTGAAGCCCGACCACTCCGCGCCCTTGGTGCCGACGCTCATGCGCAGCACCAGCAGGCTGGCGGCAATCAGCACGCCGAGAAACAGCATCGACGGCGTGAGGAAAAACCACGCCCGCGCGGTCGGCGAAACACCGCGCGCCGGGCGCACGTCACCCGTGCCGACCGGTTGGGTCAGGGATTGATGTTCCATAGCAATGATCTCGTCAATGGAAAAACAACGGCTCAAGCTCACCTGGCCCTCTGTGGGAGCGAGCCTGCTCGCGATGCGGACTGACATTCACCAACAACGTCGGCTGACAGATTGCTATCGCGAGCAGGCTCGCTCCCACAGGAACTTTCAGTGTTTGAGAGCCTGTGTACGTCACTCGATCAGGAAGAAAAGATTTCCGTGTAGCGACGAATCCACTGGTCATGCACGGTCGCCAGGAAGGCGTTGTCGTGCATGATCGCCTTCTCCGCAATCTGCTCCGGCGTGAGGATGAACGGGCTCTTGCGCGCTTCGGCGGAGATGATCGCCTTGGCGTTGACCGGGCCGTTGAAGATGTCTTCGGCCATCTTGCCCTGCACCAGCGGGTCGAGGGAGTGATCGATGAAGGCGTAGGCCAGGTCGGTGTCGCCCGGACGGTTCTTCGGCATCACCGAGAGCATCAGGTCGGTGTAGAAACCTTCCTTCATGCCGAACGTGGCACCGAGGCCATAGTTCGGATCACGGATCTGCTTGGGGAAAAACGCCGGGGCGTAGAGGCCGCCCATATCCAGGGAGCCGGTGCGGAACAGCTCGGCGATCTGGTTGGGGTTTTCGCCCAGGGTCACCACGCGGTCTTTCAGCTCCGCGAGTTTCTTGAAGCCCGGCTCGATGTTGTGCTCGTCACCACCGGCCAGTTTGGCGGCAATGATGATCAGGTCCATCGCCTCGGTCCAGTTCGGCGGTGGCAGGAAAATGTTCGGTGCCAGATCGGCGTCCCACAGCGCGGCGTAACTGTCCGGCGCTTCCTTCTGAGTGCGGGTGCTGTAGACCAGACTGTTGCACCACAACAGGTAACCGATGCCGTGACCGTTGGCCCCGGTGCGGTATTTTTCCGGCACGTCGACCAGGTTGGGAATGCGGTTGAGATCGGGTTTTTCCAGCAGTCCGGCAGCGGCCAGACCTTCGGCGCCGACGCCAGCCAGGGTGATGATGTCGTACTGAGGACGATCACCACCGGCCTTGAGCTTGGCGACCATTTCCGAGGTGCTGCCGGTACGGTCGGCAATCACTTTGGCGCCAGTCTTGGCTTCGAACGTTGCAGCGATGTTGCGCAGTGCAGCCAGGCCCGTGTCATCGGACCAGGTCAGCAGCCGAAGGTTCTTGCCGGCGAAGCGGGTGTCGCTGGCACTGGCCCGGATGAAGGGCATGCTCATGGCCGCCGCAGCCACCGAAGCCACGCCGACGGTTTTGATGAATTGACGCCTGTTCAGATCGTGCTCGCCCATTTGGGACTCCCATTATTCTTGTAAGTATGAGATTGATCGCAACCCTTGCATCTGCTTGACCGAGATTGCTCAAGCGCCCGGTTTCAAAGGGCTTGAGCGTGGTCTGCGGGTTCATCCTGAGGTCGTGCAAAACACCTGACTATCGATAAAAACTCATTGGAGCCATGACGCCGGCGCATGCCTCGTTGCGAGGCATGCGCTGACCTTTTTCGGGCATTCAGAGCGCGCGGATCACGTGCTTGATTTCCTGAAATGCCGCCAGGCCCCACGGCCCCAATTCGCGGCCGAGGCTGCTCTGTTTGTAGCCGCCCCACGCGGTCTGCGGGAAGATCACCTGCGGCGCGTTGAGCCACACCAGCCCCGCCTGCAAGGCATTGGCGACCCGATCCGCGGTCTCGGCATTGCGCGTGACCACGCTGGCGACCAGCCCGAACTGACTGTCGTTGGCCAGGGCAATCGCCTCGGCTTGCGTAGCGAAACTGCGCACGCAGATCACCGGGCCGAAAATCTCTTCGCACCACAGCGCACTGTCGAGGGGCACTTCGGTGAAGATCGTCGGCTGCAAGAAATATCCGCGCGGCAGATCGGCGGGACGATTGCCGCCACAGATCAGCTTGGCCCCGGCACTGAGGCCACGGTCAATGTGGCCGAGTACGCGTTGGTACTGCGCCTGATTGACCAGCGCGCCCATCTCGACTTCAGGATCGAACGGATCGGCCACACGGATTTTTTCCGCGCGGGCCTTCAGACGAATCAGGAATTCATCGGCCAGTTCATCGGCAACCAGCACCCGGCTGGTGGCCGAGCACATCTGCCCGGCGTTGAAGAAACCACCTCCGCAGGCCAGCTCCACCGCCAGATCCAGGTCGGCATCTTCCAGAATCAGCAGCGAGGATTTGCCGCCCAGTTCCAGGCTCACGCCCTTCACGGTTTCAGCGGCGCGCTGCATCACCTGCACACCGACGGCGTTGCTGCCGGTGAAGGAAACCTTGGCGATGCGCGGGTCCGCCGACAGCGGCGCACCGACCGCCAGACCGGTGCCGCACACCAGGTTGAACACGCCTTTGGGCAGACCGGATTCGGCGATGATGGTCGCCAGTTCCAGCTCCGGCAGCGGCGTGACTTCAGACGGTTTGAGCACCACGCAGCAACCTGCAGCGAGAGCTGGCGCGAGTTTCCACGCGGTGGTGACCATCGGGAAATTCCACGGCACGATCAGCCCGACGACACCGCACGGCTCGCGGCGCAGACGTGCGCTGAAGTCGTCGCTGGGCAGCGGCACGTTGCTGTCCTGTTTCGCATCGAGGCCTTCGGCGAGTTCGGCGTAGTACTCGAAGGTGGCGATCACGTCATCGACATCGATGCCCGCTTCGAACTGCGGTTTGCCGTTGTTGCTCGACTGCAACTTCATCAGATGTTCGCGGCCGTTGCGCACGCCATTGGCGATGTTGCGCAGGATCGCGCCGCGCTCGGCACCGGTGGTTTTCGACCAGCCCTTGAAGGCTTCGGTCGCCGCCGTTACCGCTTGATTGACGGCGCTTTCGTCACCGCCGTTGACCGTGGTCAGCAGTGCTTCGGTGGCCGGGTTGATCACACGCAGGTGTTCGCGCCCGGCGGACCATTGGCCGTTGATGTACAGGCCGTCGAGTGTGGTCGGGAAATTCATCATTGGGCCACCGCCTTCATCCATTGGGTCTGGTCGATCTCGATCAGGGTCGGGCCCTGACGATCGGTGGCGGCGCGCAATGCACTGCGCAGGTGTTCGGCGGAGCTGATCGCCTCGGCCGCGCAACCCAGGGCCTTGGCCACACCGATGAAGTCCGGGGTGTAGATGTCCACGCCCACCGGCTCGATGGCACGGTTGACCATGTATTTCTTGATCTCTTCGTAACCCTGGTTATTCCACAGCAGGATGATCACCGGCGTGCGCGCTTCCACGGCGCTGGCCAGTTCCGGCAGGGTGAATTGCAGACCGCCATCGCCGATCAGGCACACCACCGGCGGACGCGCGCCGTGTTCGAGGTTGCCGCCGAGCCACGCGCCAATCGCCGCCGGCAAGGCGTAACCGAGGGTGCCGTAACCGGTGGACGAGTTGAACCAGCGGCGCGGGCGCTCCGGGTTGAAGGTCAGGTTGCCGGTGTACACCGGTTGCGTGGAGTCGCCGACGAACACCGCGTTCGGCAATTCGTGCAGCACGGTTTCGAGGAAACGGGTCTGGGCCAGGGTCGGCGCGTCCCAGGTCGCGGCCAGGTCTTCACGCAGACGCGCGGCGCGTACCTGGCCCCAATCGTTGCGGCGCTCGGCCAGCGGTTTGTGCGACAGCGCACTGAGCAGCGCTTGTGCAGCGTTGCGCGAGTCGGCCACCAGCGCCACGTGCGGCGGGTAATTGCGCACGGTCTGGTCCGGATCGATATCGACGCGCAGCAACTTGCCGGGGATTTCGAAACCGCCGGCGAAGGTCACGTCGTAGTCGGTTTCCGCCAGTTCGGTGCCAATCGCCAGGACCACGTCGGCATCGGCCACCAAAGCACGGGTCGCGACCAGGCTCTGGGTCGAACCGATCAGCAGCGGATGGCTGGACGGCAGCATGCCTTTGGCGTTGATGGTCAGGGCCACCGGTGCGTCGAGCAGTTCGGCCAGTTCGGTGAGTTCGGCAGCTGCGTCGATGGCGCCGCCACCGGCGAGGATCAGCGGACGCTGGGCGCCGGCCAGCAGTTCAGTCATGCGGCTCACGGCGGCCGGCGCAGCACCGGCGCGGTCGATGTTGACCGGCACGCTGGTCAGCAGTTCGTCGGCTTCTTCGACCAGCACATCCAGCGGAATTTCGATGTGCACCGGACGCGGACGCCCGGCCTGGAACAGCGCGAAAGCACGGGCCAATACGCCCGGCAATTCGGACGCCGACATCAGGGTGTGGGAGAACGCCGCCACGCCACCGACCAGTGCGCTCTGGTTCGGCAGTTCATGCAGCTTGCCGCGTCCGCCGCCCAGTTGACTGCGCGACTGCACGCTGGAGATCACCAGCATCGGGATCGAATCGGCGTAAGCCTGGCCCATCGCGGTGGTGATGTTGGTCATGCCCGGGCCGGTGATGATGAAGCACACACCCGGTTTGCCGCTGGTGCGGGCGTAGCCGTCGGCCATGAAGCCGGCGCCCTGCTCGTGGCGCGGGGTGACGTGGTTGATGCTCGAACGGGCCAGCCCGCGATACAGCTCCACGGTATGCACACCGGGAATGCCGAACACCTGCTCGACCCCATAATCTTCGAGTAACTTGACCAGTACTTCGCCACACGTCGCCATGTCTTTTCCCTTCTTGTTCGTTGAGGCACCGGGCTTTAAAGGAGCCGGTGATTGGCCTCATTGAAACGGGCGACCCGTAGCCGCAACAATCGATAAAAGCTCATACTAGCCATGTCCTCACGTCATACCTTGGATCCACATGAAACGACTGCCTCCCCTGCCCGCCCTGCA
>Ga0207713_1000601_pt1 | contig 35469 bp, 34 predicted proteins | sample KBSS64metaG_FD_184404 | JGI IMG/M metagenome (GOLD analysis project Ga0207713, IMG submission 184404) | Switchgrass rhizosphere microbial communities from Kellogg Biological Station, Michigan, USA - KBS S6-4 metaG (SPAdes) (version 2) | ecosystem: Host-associated > Plants > Roots > Rhizosphere >... | reverse complement strand
GTCGCAGGCAAATTCCGAACAGCCCAACGAAGGTCACGGCGATGCGGCCAACCAGGGCGGCGGCGAATAGCGCGAAGCCGATCGCGGCGACGTCAGCGAGTACCTGTTGGCGAGCATTGATAGACGCAAGTTCCTCGCATCGCGCAGGTGTGTGCACTTCCCTGCGGCATGCGCGTGGTTTTACGATCGTAATGGCGTCGGCCAACTCTTGGAGGCCGCTCTGGCGAACGATGAAGGCCAATGCATTTGATGGTTCGATCATGTGTTCGCTCCTCATCGGCTGCGTTCGATGTTGCGTTCGGGTAGATCTACTTCCTTCGCCGGCGGCGGCATCGTCGGCTCCTTGGTCGAAGAAGGCATATCGACGCCGTGGGTCAGGAAAGCCGCTTTGGCGGCGGTGCCGACTAGGATGCCTGCTGGAATGGTTGGGCTGAAGGTTCCTGCCTTTGCAGGGTCGAGGCTTCGCCCCGTGTCGATCCGCTTCTCGCCGGTCGTTTCAAGGGCGCTTGGCTTATCGCCCGGGTTATGGGTGATGGCTTGGAGAACCTGGTCCCTGTCGTTCGTGAAGATCTCGATGTCGAAGCGAACGCGGGTCAGCATCACGTAAGTCAGGCGCTGGGTAGCGAGGTTCTGCTCGGCAGAGTGCATCACCCCGATGCCCTTGTCGGTGGTCATGCCCTGCGCTTGATGCATATTGATGGCGTATGAGAGTCCGAGCCGCTCCAGCATCTTGTCGCCTTGCTGAAGCTCGAACACCTCGCCCTTGGAGTTCTCGATCTTCACGCCGTGCTCGCTGACGGAGAGCACCTTCGCGTGGTCAGAATTATCGAGATTTCGGGTTTTGTCGGTATGGGTCCAACGGATTTTGTCGCCCTCGTGAAGGGTTGTATCCATCTTCTCGGAGAGCTGGAGAGCGTCCCTCTTATCGTCCGTGCGGATTTTTTGCGGATCGAACCGGATCTCCTTGCCGCGCTCGCTGCGCACCTTGATGCGGTTCTTGGCATCCACCCCCAGCACCTCATAGCGGCCGAGCCCGAGGCCGATGTCATGCGCCTTCCGAACAATGTCGAGAACTTGGCCGGCACGGTAGGTCTGAACGTAGCGCAGCTCCTCGCGCGTGATGTTGACTTGTTGGAGCGTGATAAGGCTAAGGCCCTCGCCCTTGATGGTGCCTTCCGCCTTGAGCCCCTCCTGGACGAGCCTGTTGAGAGTAGTGCGCGATGCACGGCCGGACGCGTAGATGGCGGTCCCGTCGCGCTCCTCGGCAGGCAGGCTCAGCCACTTCTCAGCCGCCTTCTCAAGATACTCGTTGCCGTGCGACTGGACGCGGTCGCCCAGCACGTCGAAGGTCTCCCGGAAATTCCCGGTACGGCTGAGGGCCGCTACCTGCTGCATGTGCTCGGTCTTCTGTCGTTGGCTGATGTCGAGCTTGGCTATCGCTGGTTGATGGCTCTGGACGAGCTGGAAGGCTTTGCCGGCATCGATCGATTGCAACTGCTTAAAGTCGCCGATCATGACGAGACGATCGACCTTCAGGTTGTTGGCGATCGTCACCAGGTTGTTCATGGCGTCGTTCGCCACCAGCGAGGATTCGTCCAGGACGATCACCTTGCCCGCTAATGCCGCACTCGAGGCGTCGAACGCGGGCCCGCTCCCCGCGAGTGCTCCGCGCAAATGCGCATTGACGAAGCTCGATACGGTCTCGGTCTCGATCTTCGCCTCGTCGCGCAGCATGCCGACCATCTTGTTGGCGAAGGCGAGGCCGAGAGTTTCCCGGCCCTCCTGCGCGGCCAGTTCCTTGATGGATTGCACGAGGGTCGTCTTGCCGGCACCGGCAACGCCCTGGATTACCGCAATCCGGTCGGACGTTGACAGTGCCAGCGTCGCGGCGGCAAGTTGCTCGCCGTTCAGCTGGTGCTCGCCCGTGGTTGCTCTCAGGCGTTCCCCTACCTCGTTGGCTGCGACGATCGGCGTGGATGCCTCGCGGGCCTTGTCGATACCTGAAAGAAGCTGCCTCTCCTGAGCAACATGCTCCGGCGTGGTGACATGCGTGAATACGCCGTCAATCCGCTCAGTCGCCCCCATGATGAGCTGCCCGCCCTCCATGAGGGACGTTACACGCTTCTCGACGCCGCCGATGGTAACGCCGGCAAGCCCGAGGTTCAGCGCGGTCTTGTATATGTCGGTGAGAGAGAACGCCGCCTCTCTTTGCCCGAGAATACGGATAGTGGAACCCACGGCCAACTCGGTTCGCAACTCGGTGGGCGTGAGCAAAACTCTAGCGACGCCGTTCGTCGTCAGTGGGTCGGATGGAGAACGGAGATAGTCACCGATCGCATTCGCGACACCCGCGATCGTGTCCATAACCCGGCCGAGTATTCCAAGGGGACGGTCGCGCTCGGGGGCGACATCGCTACGACCTATCGCTCCGGCGACCAGGCTCTTGCCATCGAACCCCAGGGCAGCCGAACGGTCTATCCAAGTTTCCTTCAGCTGAGCTCGATCCTCGACGGTTAGCTTCGCGTCACGGGTATTCACGACTACCTTGTCGCGGCCCTGCGGCGTCGAGACGCCGATCTGATCCGCCCTTTCCTTGATCTCCTCGCTGCGCTTGCTGAACTCCTGGATGACCTCCTGGGGCACTCCCTTGATCTCGAATTGCCCGTGTTTTCCGGTCAGTCTGGTCTCGTATCCTAGCTTGGCCAACTCCTGACGAAATGCGGCGTGGTAAGCCGAGCCGATGGTCGTGTTGTTCCTCCAAAGCTCATGGTTTCGGAGGGCCTGCCACTTACCCGCAGCCGTTCGAGTAAGAGCTGCAACAACCACGTGGATGTGCCCTTGCGGGTCGAGCTTCCGGCTCGTGTCGTGCTCAAACAGAGCATAGACCAAGTTCCCCGTTCTGACCGGCTCGCCAGCCCTTTTGCGGCTGTAATCGCGAGTCTCAGCCATGCTCTTTTCAACCCAAGCCATGGTCGATTTGACGGCCGCCATGTGAGCATCAAGGATGCGCTTGTCGCCCGCAACGTAGGCCATGACGCTCGCGGATTTCGGCATCGAGAATGTCATATCGATCCCGGTGGTGCGCTTGGCAGTCTGGTTCACCAGCGTGCCATCGGGTAGCCTACCATTCAGGATGTTCTCGAAGTCCTCCTTCTTCACTTCTCCTGAAAGTCCGAGAGCCTCTGCACCCTTCCCGCCCCAACCGGTCGCCTCGGATGAATGCTCGGCTGTGTAGTAGTCGTCCTTGGCGAAGTAACCTGCTGCCCCGCCAGCGGAGCGCACCGATGCGATGGAGTGCATGATCTACAACTCCATCCCAAAATCATCGCCGACATCGTGCTCTCGGCGAGGCGTCACGGCTTGGGAGCGTGATGGGAGGTGCGAAGGTGCGGCGTCAGCCGGTCAGAGATCTTCGATGTCGGCGAGTAGCGGTTCGGCGTGGATAGGCGCTGCGCCAATTTCGGCGGTGTAGGTCATCGTCATCTCCTTTCGTACGCAGCACCCTCTCCCCCTCACCTTTGATCCGCGGGGTGAGCGTGGGAGCATCCCGCAAAAAAAAGGCTCGCCTCACCGAGGGAGGCGAGCCAAGGATGCGGGCCGACGCGGGAGGCGCGCGTCGGCCCTGGGGACATCGTCAGGCGGTTTCGGGCTCCTTCTGCCGCTTGCCCCGTGCGGGCGTCTTGGGAGCGGGTGGGTGCTGTCGCCGAGGCCATCGCCGGCAGCGGGAGTCTGGCCGCCGGCGTGCTCGTCCTCGGGACCCGCAGCGACATAGGCGGGAGGGCGCTTTCACAGCCCATGGCGGGCATCTCGCGCTTGCGCTGAGGGCGTCGCCAGCTGACGTTGTAGTGTCCCTCGACAGGTAACCTTGCCCGCTAGGCCGGGATGGACCATGAACCTGTCACAACGCAGTGACACAGTTCTTGCCCGACGATGTGAACCTTTGACACGGCTCTTGCCCGCTCGTTCTTTCTCGGGGATCGTCCGGAATGGCGTGGCTAAGCGCCCTGCTTTCAGCTAATCTGAGGCCTCTTGCACGTCCGGCTCCGACTAAGGATGCCTTTCGAAGGCTGTGCTAGCACCCAACGCGCTTAGGGCGCTTATTTCAACGCGATCGGGTAGCTAGCTGCCGTAGCTGTCCGGCCCGAGCTGGCCTGTAGATCTCAGCAACGCGGCCTGTCCGATCAGCACATCGCTGCGGCTGCGTGCAAGTGCAAGTTGAGCGGCACGGAGGCTCTCATCGGCAATCAAAATATCCAATGTCGTGCGCAGCGAGACGGCATATTCGGCACGAACCCCCCTTAACGCCAGTTCGGCCGCCTCCACGCGACGGACGTTGGCCTGAACGCGAGATTGCGCTGCAACCAGATTCGCCCATGCCGTTTCGACTAATCGGACGGCATCGCGCTCGGCAGCATCGATCCCAAAGCGATCGGCGCGGTAGATCGCCTCAGATTGACGCACTCGGGACGACACAAGTCCGCCGGTAAGTAGCGGTATGCGCAACGTCACGCCAGCGATTGCCGTACTGCTACCGTCAGACTGCCCTTGCCCGGCCGCGTATCCATAGGTGCCACTCAACGCGACATAAGGATTATACTCGGCGCGTTGTTGGTCGATGCGAGCTGCATCAGCAGCGGATGCAAGACGTTGCTGCCTAACAATCGGATTGCCTTCGATGGCCTGATTACGCGCAACATCAATCGTCGCCGGGAGAGCTGCTGGTGCTGGTGGTGTCGTTTCCAAGTTGCCAGCGACATGGCCAACCGTCGCGCGATAGGTCGCGGCGATGGCTGCCGCTGTCCCTTCAGCTTCAGCAAGGGTTGAAATAGCCGATTCATGTTGAGCCTCGAGCTGCGCAACGTCGGTGCGAGTCGCCTGCCCAAGTTCAAAGCGCGAGCGTGCCTCTGCAACTTGATTATCAAGGAGATCGATGTCAGCACGGGCGACGGCAACGGCCTGCTGGGCATAGAGAAGATCCGCATAGGCCCCTACAACTGCTTGCAGAACGATTGCTTGTGTGTCGCGCAAACCTTCGGCTCCAGCTGCTACGTCGCCGGACGCTGCCCGCACAGCAGAGGATACGCGCCCCCCCGTCCAGATGGGCAAGTTTGTGGTGATACTCCCGCTGCCACCCTTTCCGTAGTCAAACCGATTGTACCCACCTGTTCCCTCGGCTTCGGCCGTCAGTCGTCCCGCAGCTTGCGCTTGCTCCGGCGCCTCAGCCAGCGCTTCCTGTCTCGCTTTTGCAGCGGCAAGCTCGGGATTGGTGACGTAAGCCTCAGTTATCGCGTCGCGCAGTGTCTCAGCTGAGGCGGTGTCCGAGAGACACAGCGCTGCTAGCGTAGCGATCATCCGCTTAGTCATGCCGTAGCGCCCAAGCTGGAGCAGCGCGGCTCGCACGCAGTGACTGCCCGAGAATAGTAAGTACCGCGATCGTGATCGCAAGCAGGCTCGGCCCTATGAAGAATACCGGGGAAAGCGCGATACGGTCGGCGAATCCGCCTAACCAGGCCTGCAGAGCGAAGAAGGCGAGCGGCCAAGCGATGAGGTTGGCAATCAGAACCGGCCGTAGGAACTGCCCAACAAGCAGCTTGACGATATCAGCTGAGGTCGCACCCAGTGTCTTGCGGATACCAATCTCTCGCACGCGCCGCGACGTGTTGAAGGAGGCCAACCCCCAAAGGCCAACACAGCCAATGAGCACAGCGAGGCTCGTGCCGATGCCGAACAGTCGCGTTACATGATCGTCACTTTGATAAAACTTGGCGAGCGCATGCACGCCAGTGTCGCCGTCGAATGGCACTTGGGGGGCTAAGCGCTGCCATAGGTTTTTGACGCTTGCTTGGATAGGTCTCGGGTCGCCGGAGAAGCGCAGCGTTGCAACCGGATCAGGTGCGATATCACCGAGGTAGGTATAGTAGGTTGGGTCGTCAGGTAGGCGCGGTGAATAGAAGCGCAGTTGGTCGATGACGCCGATTATTGTGAGTTTGCCATCACCAACTGTTTTGCCCAATGCATCCTGTGGTGAGCTATAGCCGAGCCTCGCAACCGCAAGGCGGTTTATCACGATGTTGCGTGGACTGTCTGGACCCAGTGTGCTCGAATCATCGGTGCCGTGTGCGTCATCGAAAACGCGTCCAGCGATCGGTCGTACGCCATGGGTTTCAAAAAAATCACGCCCGACCTTGATCGAACGAAGAGATACTCCTGGCTTAGGCCGACCAGGCACATCGACATTACTGAAGTTGTTGATGCCGTTGTTTCCGACCGCGCTGTTAGCTGTAGTCACCTTTTCGACGCCTGGCAGGCGCCGAAGCGCGGCAAGCAATGCGAGCTGACGGGCTTTGTCTAGGCTGCTGTTTGCCAACCCAGGTACGACCAACAGTCCCTCCCGTTGAAAGCCCAGATCAGTGCTGCGGACGTGCCGCGCCTGTGCGACAAGCACTGCCGTGCCGATCATGAAGGCAATAGCGAGACCGAATTGGAACACGACCAGTGCTTCTCGTGTCCGAGTGCCCGCACGACCGCCGCCGGGCGCACGTGCAGATGCAAGCACAGCTGCGGCAGGAAACCGCGCGAGCAATAGAGCTGGATACAAGCCCGCCATAACGCCAACGATCAAAACAAGAAGGGCTAAAATAGGTGTGACAAATCCGTAAGGCACGGAGAGGGTCAGCCCACCAGCAGCATTCACCAACGGCAACCCAGTTTCTGCGATAATCAGGCCAATAAGCGCAGCAATGGCCACGGTAAGAATTGCCTCACTCAGAAACTGGCCTACCAATGCGCCTTGATCAGCACCTAGCACCTTGCGCATAGCGACTTCTCGTGCGCGCAGGCTGGCACGGGCGGTTGCTAGGTTGATGTAGTTTACTATCGCAATCAGTAACGTCAGGACTCCGACTATCCCGAGGGTGATGATAGTGGTCTTCTTAGCGGCGCTCGCGAGGCCCTGAGGCTGAAGATGTGCTTGGGCTATGGGAAGCAGCGACAAACCCATTTGATCGATGACATCAGGCCCCATATCGTGAGTGCCGCGGCGCTTGATAAAGGCCGGCATGCTTTGCTCGAAGGATTGTGCCGCTTGGGGGCTCTCAAAGCGTAGGTAGGTGGTTAGAGCCGTAGACCCCCAATGATACCAAGAGGGACTTGAATTTCGCTCTTGTCGAGCCAAGATCGAAAAGCTCAGGTCGGAGTTGCGCGGCAGGTCTTTGAAAACGCCGGTTATGTGGTAGGTCGCAGGCTTCTCGAACGCTAGCGTCATGATCTGACCAACAGGATTACGGTTACCGAAGTAACGTTGCGCGGCCGACTGGCTAATCACGATGGCGGTTGGATCTCTGAGCGCTGTCGCTTTTTCACCAATGATCATCGGTAGATCGAAAACTCTGAAAAAATCTGCGTCAACGCGCGCAATGTCTTCTGTTTGCGCAGCACCATTTCTGATGACCGTGCCGCCGTCCTCTCCGCCATTGATGCGTGTTCCTACTAAACTTGGAAAATCCTCAATCATCTGCTCCAGCAGCCCACCCATCGTATCCTGGTAAGTGCCGCTGAAGGGGCTACCGTTGTCTTTGAATTCAGTCTGCACCACGTAGATGCCATCGTGGCGTGGTAACCATTGTTCGAAGCTTGTCTCGAAGCGCACATACAGGCTGAGGATGAGGAAAACGGCAATTCCGATTGCGAGGCCGCCGATATTAAGGGCTGCATAGAGCTTATGGCGGGCTAGCGAGCGATACAGGCTCAGTAGTGCAGAGCGGTTCATCGGTCCCAGACCCCTTACATGGTATGCATGGCTGAAGCGACGATGCGACCATCGAGCATGTCGATGCGGCGCTTTGCCATATCGGCATGGCTGCGCGAGTGCGTAACCATGACAATCGTCGCCCCCTCGGCGTTGAGACCCGCCAGGATGTTCATCACCTGTTCGCCATTGGCCGTGTCCAAATTGCCCGTTGGCTCATCGGCGAGTATCAGTCGCGGATTACCGACGATCGCGCGAGCTATGGCGGCTCGCTGCTGCTGGCCACCCGAGAGCTGATGGGGGTAGTGGCGGGCTCGGTGAGCTATGCTCACCTTGTCCATCGCTGCCGCCACACGTCCTCGTCGGTCGCTCACGCCATTTCGGTAGGCGAGGCCAAGTCCGACGTTTTCCTCGATTGTCAGTTCGTCGATGAGGTTGAAGCTTTGAAAGACGAACCCTAAGGTTGACCCGCGGAACTGTGCGAGCGCTTTTTCGTCGAGCGCCGCCAAGTCACGTTCGCCGAACAGATAGCGGCCGCTGGTGGGCCGATCGACAGTGCCCAGTATGTTAAGCAGAGTTGACTTGCCACAGCCAGACGGTCCCATGATGGCAAGAAATTCCCCGGCATCGACGTCGAGTTTGATGTCGTGGAGTGCGGTTGTTTCCACCTCGTCAGATAAGTACCGCCGCTGGATGTTCTCGAGATGGATCACGGTTCGCCCTTTCGGCCTAGCGAATGTTGAGTAGGTCACCCTTCACGGACGGCGTAGCGGATGTGACGATGCGCTCGCCAGGTTGAAGCCCTGTGAGAATCTCGACCTTTTCGGGATTGCGTCGTCCGATCCTGATCGCGCGGCGTTGGGCATGATGGCCGTCAGCATCCAGGACGAAGACGTACGATCCGCCGCTCGCATTTAGCCAACTGCCGATCGGCGCGACCAGGGCGGGCGCAGTGCTCCCGAGAGTGATCCGAATATCGAGCGTCTGTCCGCGATTAAGCTCAACGGAAGTCGCCCCATCGAACGTTAACTCTACCCGGAACCGGCCATCCTTAACACTCGGCAATACCTTGGACACCGTGAAGCGGGCACCATCGGTGTTTGCCTTCTGCCCGACATGGACGCGGCTCAGATAATATTCGTCCACGTCCGCTTCGAGCTTCCACGATCCCTCGCTGTCGACTTGGCCCGCTGGATCGCCGGGCTTTAGCGTCTGCCCTGGCTGAATGATGAAATTTGTCAGCCTTCCCGTCGCTGGTGCACGTATGATTAGCGCATCAAGGCCGGCACGTACCGCGGCCAGAGTGTTGGTCAGCCGCCCGCGCGTATCGTCTAATCGCTGCTTCTGCGTTGCTGTAATGCGCGCTTCTGAGGCACTACCCAAACGAAGCTGCGCCAGCCTTTTGGCTTGGTAATCAGCCTCCGCTGCATAACTCTTGATACCCTCGTCCGAGACGAAGCCCTGATCGTGGAGCTGCTGGCGTACTGTCAAATCGCGGCGGGCCTTGATGAGGTCGTAACTTGCCTGAGCAACCTGCCCAGCGCGATCAAGTCTGTTGCGTTCAATACCGAGATCTTCGCCCGCCACCTGGCCGAGTTGGCTTGCGATCTGTGCCTCGCGCGTCAGTACGTCGAGCTTGAGCGGTGGGTTGGCGAGGGTCGCGAGCGGCTCGCCGCTGGTCACCATCGAGCCATCCTGCGCCAACAGCTTCTCGACTTGGCCACCCGAGAGCACGCCCACCAACGTTGTGACTCGCGGCGCTACGGTCGCACGCACCGGAAGGAAATCGGCGAACGGCGCACGTTCTACCGTGCCGACTTCAATGTCGTCTGCGGTTACATCAGTCGAACCGGCGGCGGGTAGGAGGCGCCAAACGAGGACGATTACGATCAACATCCCGACCGTGATCAGCGTGCCGCGCTTTCTCCGCCAAGGCGTGAGAGTCCGTTCCACCCGGCGGTCCATCGCGGCACCGGGCGAAGCAGTTGCTTGTGTCGGCAGTTCGGTCATCATGCAAGCAGTGTTGCTCAAAACGGCCTGAAAGCCTAAACTGTTATGGATAAGCCTTTTTCTGTAGATTCAGACATCAGCAGTCGTCCGTCACCGAACGCACCGTCCACGGATGGACGGCTGCAGGACGTGTCAAGCGAAGCGGCGATTCTACTGATCGATGATGACCCGATGGTAGCGCGTGCCATCGACATAGCTCTGCGGATCGCAGGCTATCGGGTGGACACAGCGAGCGGACCGGAAGAAGCATGGTCTCGGCTCGCTCAACGACGGTATGCAGCTATCCTCCTTGATATGAACTTTTGTGCAGGGGCGGCCGATGGTGAGGAGGGACTGGCTTGCCTCCGGCGTATCCTCGCCGACGACCCGCAAGCCTGCGTCGTGGTCATCACCGCGCATAGCGGTATACGCATCGCAGTCGCGGCTATGCAGACGGGGGCACGCGACTTCGTGATGAAACCATGGCGAAATGCAGAATTGCTTGCCAAGCTGGAGGCGGCAATGGCGCGGACTGCAGTCGGTTCAGCTGCACCGACACGGGCATCAACTGTCGAAGCGCCTGCTGTGCTGATCGGAGAGAGCGATGCCATGCGCGACCTACGAGCGCTGATCCAGCGCATTGGGCCTACCACCGCTAGCGTCGTTGTTACTGGTCCCGCCGGCAGTGGGCGGACACTTGCTGCACGTGCGATCCATGCAGCATCACCGAACTCAGCTAATAACGTTCAGCGCATCGATCTGCGGAGCGAAGATCGATTGCGTCAGGTAAAAGGGGCATCTGGGACGGTCATCCTGCGCTACGTTGATCGCCTCGATCAAATTGCTCAGGAGGCCTTGGTAAGCCACTTGCCTGGAAGCGTTCGTTGCATTGGTGTCGCAGACACCATTGAGCCGCTGATCCCGGCATTGCGGCGGCGGCTTGCGACGATTGAGGTGGTTATGCCGCCGCTTGCCTCTCGCGGGGACGATGCAATCCTGCTTGCTCGCCATTTCGCGCGCGTCGGCGCTGAGCGGTTTGGCAAGCCGACAACGCACCTCACCGCAGCGGCTGAGATGGCCCTTGGCAGAACGAAATGGGCGGACGAGGTACGCGGCTTGGCCCTTGCTGTTGAGCGAGCGGTTCTTCTTGCTGATAACGGTGTGATTGATGCGGCATTGCTGGCTCCGACACCTGTTGTCATCCAATCCGTGTCTCTCGGTGATACAAGCTTCACGCTTACCGATGCTGAGCGTGCAATGATTCAAGCAGCATTGCGCGAACACCGGTACAACGTCACCCGAGCGGCTACAGCGCTGGGGCTAAGCCGGGGTGCGCTCTACCGCCGCATGGCTAGATATGGCTTATAAGAGAGGCTGGCGCGCCGTTGCCTATGCAGTCTTGTTGGTGGGGTGCGGCGCAGCCGCCAACGCTGCATGGCAGAACAGATTATGGGGATCGTTGGCGGGAGCGACCCTGGTCGCTCTATGGCTCACAGTGCTTAATTGGTGGTTTGCTTGGCGGCATGCTCCCACGCCGCCAACCGAGAGCATGACATCTCACGATCTAGCTGCCGATCGCATTCTGCTGGATGCAGCTCCAACCCCGATGGTGATAATCGAAGGGCCCCATGCCCGGGCCTTGAACCGGGCTGCCAGACTTCTGTTCGGGACAGACGATCGACTTTTGCCAGTTCCTGTAGCACTGATCCGAGGTGATACTCACTTGCGACATGAAGGTCGGCAGTGGCGGATCGATCGCGTGATCCTTAACGGAATGGCAACGCCACGATCGGTCGCGGCTCTAGTAGACGTCGAACAGGAGCAGCGCGTTGCCGAAGCGCGGGCGACGGCGGAAATGATCCATGTTCTAGGTCACGAACTTCTAAACGGATTGGCGCCAATCGTCTCTCTGGCGGAAAGCGGCGAATCTGCGCTTAGCCAACCCAACCCTGATCCGAGGTTGTTGCGCGAGATCTTGGGCACTCTCGGGCGACACGCGGAAGGATTGCAGCGCTTTACGGCAGGTTATCGCAAACTTGCGCGCTTACCCGCGCCGCGGCTTTCGCCTGTGTCTCCCCGCCATATGGTTGATGACCTCTCCCGCCTATTCTGCGGACGATGGCCCGAAGTCGCGTTGCACGTTAAAGTGGATAATAGTCAGGAATGGCTGCTCGATCGAGACCAGCTGCATCAAGCATTATGGTCGCTATTGCAGAACGCTGCTGAAGCCGCCGCAGCCAACGAAGGCGTAAATGCTACTGTTAATTTGACGATCAGCTTGACGGAAGCGAGCCTATTCATTGAGGTGCAGGACAATGGGTCCGGCATCACCCCCGATGATGCGACGCGGGTTTTCAGGCCATTCTATACTACCAAGCCGAATGGAACTGGAATCGGACTAAGCCTAGCACGGCAAATTGCGCTCGCCCATGGCGGCTCACTGTCGTTAATACCTAGTAAGATTACTACGTTTTTATTCACGATCCCTCGGATTAATGCCTAGACAGCTTCAAACCAAGATCAATTCCGGGCTATTTAAGGCAGATTTTGGTCGGAGATCTCAATAGTTCGCCCTCGGGCCGATTCGAGTCGATCGCTTGTTACCACCATTGACCGGACATTTGACGATAGACCGTTCAATTATCACGACCAACCGAGCAAAATAGTGTGTCGCTAAAATGGACGCCGCGGCGCAATATATCAGTGGCTGGTACCGGCTTTAACTCTAATAGGGGTAAAGTCATGAAGAATCGTCAAGTATTCTTGGGTGCAATTACCACACTTGCAGTTGCTGCGGTTGTGCCAGGTTTGGCGCATGCGGCTGCGTCGACTGAAGCTGCTGTTCCACTCAGCAAGTCGCTTGAAATCACCGTCGACGCTTACGGGCGCCCCCTCATTGCCGGCCAAGAAATTGGTCAGCATGTCGAGAAGGCCCATAGGAAGCCCCTGCGTGTCGCGGGCAATTACAGGTGCTCAAACACTAGCTGCAAATCGCAGCCCACAGGACAGGCACAACCGAACGGCCAAGCTGCGGATGTGGCTTCCGTTTAACCTCCAGTTGCCGATCGGGAAGCATCTAATGCTTCCCGATCGTTCTACCAATTACAGGGGGCTACACGATGATCCAAGCTCGCGCTCATAGCGATCTCAGCTCTAAAGAGGTAAGTTGGCAAAGCCGAGTGCTGTTCGATGCACTGACTGACGATAAACTTGAGCTTACATTGTTTCCGACCGAACACTGCAACTTCCGTTGCACCTACTGTTACGAGGATTTTTCGATTGGTCGGATGAGTCCGAGCGTCGTAGGTGGAGTGAAGGAGCTAATAAGGAACAGAAGTGCTGACCTCAGTCAGCTTCAGATATCTTGGTTCGGAGGGGAGCCACTTATCGCGTATGATATCGTACTTGATATCAACAGATACGCGAGCGAGATTAGCGCGAAGAATGACATCGAGTTGGTAATCGGCATGACGACAAACGGTTATGCCCTCTCAGAAGTTCGCCTGATCGAACTTTATGGCAGCGGCCTACGGCATTACCAAATATCACTTGATGGCTTCGGCGAAGCGCATGACCGGACCCGCTTGCGAGCTGATGGGAAGGGGACGTTCGATGTGATTTGGTCGAATCTCCTGACGTATGAGCGCTTACGCAATGATGGCATTCTAAATCAGAGCGAAGCGCTGCTGCGTCTTCATGTTCATCCAGAGAACCCAGAATCATCTTTGGAGCTAGCGCGTGCGATACGCGAACACCTTTCCCCCGCAAATTTCTCGTATCTAATAAAGAACGTGGGATATTACGGAGGAAAAAACGACGGCAAATTTGATATTTTCAAGCATGGAGCCGTTGAGTTCGCAGATCTGAAGTCGCAGATCAACGAGATCTTGAGCCCGTTTATGCCTGACTCGCCTGGCTCGGATGTCCATGTCTGCTATGCCGCTAAGGCAAATGCATTTACGGTGCGGGCGGACGGGCGCGTCGGAAAATGTACCGTAGCACTCCAAAATCCTAGAAATGATATCGGTAGCATCAATTCTGACGGCAGTATAACGTTCGACGGAAAGCGCGCAGGTCTTTGGTTACATGCGATACAGTCATTATCTCAGGATGATCTGGCCTGCCCGTTACCTAACTTGCCTCAACTTGCGCCATGACGAGGTTTCCTCCTTTGATGCTTTGATTCTTGGCAGATTGTCCGCATGCGCCCCCTTACCCTGCGGTTATGCGCATCGTATGGGCATGATTAGGTCTCCTCAGGCGGTCGGGATAGTGCGGGCTAGCGAGAGGGGAAAAGCGATGGATGAACGTCATCTCCCAAGTGGGACCGGGCGAGACTAGGGCTGAGTGTCGGCGTGAATGTCCGTCCATTTTCAGGTTTGTGGCCGACGAACTAGGCCGGCCGGCGATCTCGGGGGCACCTGAAAGGCTTCTCAGTTCGTCGCCGTGTGCGCGCAAGATCGCGAGAGCATCCTGCATCGCTAGGCCCGGACGCGCCGCGTGTCACACCGGGCAAGGTTAGCTGTCAAAGGACAAACCAACCGGGGTGCCCTGCTCGTTCAGCTTCAGATTGCCAATGTTCATGCTCATGCCACTTCTCCAGATGCGCCCGAACCCATTGTCCGGACCCAGCATCCTCCTTCCCCCTCCTCCCCTGAGCCCTTCCGGCCCGGCCCGCGCGAACGCGCGTTGCCGCCGCGCCCGACAGGCGAGGCGTCACAGCTTGGGATCGTGATGGATGCTATCGCTGCGCCGTAGGCCGTATTATCCTGGATCAAACCCCGGAGGGCTGAGATGACGCGATCGACGGAAACACTGACCAGGGCGCATATCGCGGCAGCTATTCAGCGCGAGCTTGGCACTTCTCATGCCAACTCGCTGGAAATGGTCGAAAGTACGCTGCGCCTTATGTGCTCGGCGCTAGCCAGAGGCGAGAACGTCAAGATCTCTGGCTTCGGGACGTTCCTCTTACGCGACAAGTCCGAGCGGATCGGACGCAATCCGAAGACCCTGGAGGAGCATACCATTGCTCCACGGCGTGTGCTCACCTTCCGGGCCAGCGCTGGTCTGCGGGAGAGGATTGCGCCCACTGCCGCCAAAGGGCGGAAACGCGTGGCGGCCCGTGAGCTCGTTAGTCTGGACTGATTGAGAACAGCCAACCGTTGACCGAAAGCATCTCGCTTTCGCCACGATCTACGCAGCAAAGGTCCCGTCGAGGTCGGCATCTGGTTTGATGAGCAGTTCCAGCGTGTGCATCGAGGAGTCGGCGATCACCGGCTTCGTAAAGCCGGCGGCGATTGCCGCAGCCTCGCTGCAGGGTGGTCGGTGCGTTAGACGAGGCTCGCTGGGCGGCATGACTTATGGCTCCGAGATCATCGGTCGGCAATCACAATGCCGGCGCGCACCCTCGGCGCTTTGGATCGCATAGTTTATCTTCTGGGTCGCTTTCGGAGCGCCGGCTTCGCGCAGGAGTTTGCGGGCCTGTCGCATGAGTTGCAAGGCTTGGTCGATTTGCCGCTTTGCATGTGGCTTGGCTGGCTTCAGGCGGCGCATCAGTAATCCTCCCGCGCCATGATGGTCAGCACCCTACGGGTGATGGCCGGCCGGACGGCGCAGGAGGCCTTGGCCGCGCTGACCGAAGAGGCAGCCTCCCGGACGAGCAGGTCGCCCGCCTCAATCTCAATGCCGACGACCATCGCCTGCTACTTCCGCTCGACCTCGCTCGCCAGCTGATCGGCACGCCGCGCCACCTGTCACAGCATCCCGACGGCTTCGTGCTGACCCAGGATCGGCTCGACGACTTAGTGCCGATCGAGCCGGCCCGGATGGCGGACCGGGAGATCATCGAGTGGGACAAGGACGATATCGACGCCTTGAAGTTCATGAAGGTCGATGTGCTCGGCCTGGGCATGCTGGGCTGCATGAACCGCGCCTTCAACCTGCTTGAGCAGACAAGGGTATCAAGATCGGCATGGCCGACCTCCAGGACGACGATCCAGCCGTCTACGCAATGATCCAGAAGGCCGACACGCTGGGCGTTTTTCAGATCGAAAGCCGCGCGCAGATGTCGATGCTGCCTCGGATCAAGCCGAACAAGTTCTACGACCTTGTGATCGAGGTGGCGATCGTCAGACCCGGTCCGATCCAGGGCGACATGGTCCATCCCTATCTCCGCCGACGCGAGGGCAAGGAGAAGCCCGAATACCCCAAGCCCGAACTGCGCGCGGTGCTCGAGAAGACGCTGGGCGTCCCGCTGTTCCAGGAACAGGCGATGAAGGTCGCGATCGTGGGCGCCGGGTTCACCCGGGCCGAGGCCGATCAGTTCCGCCGCGCGATGGCGACCTTCAAGCAGATCGAGGGGTTCGGCAGTTACGGCTTTCCGGAGAGCCATGCGGCGTCATTCGCCAAGATCGCCTATGCCTCATGCCGGGTGAAGCATCATCATCCCGACGTATTCGGCGCGGCGTTGCTCAATGCGCAGCCGATGGGCTTCTATGCCCCGGCGCAGATCGTCCAGGACGCGCGCAAGCACGGCGTCGAGGTCCGGCCCGTCTCGATCAACCATAGCCATTGGGATTGCACACTGGAGGCGACGCGGGGGCGGTACATGGCGGTCAGGCTGGGATTTCATCAGGTACGCGGGCTCGCCAATGTCCATGGCGCACCAATCGCCGGCGCACGCGGTCCAGCCCCATATGAGAGCGTCGAGGAGGTGTGGCGGCGCGCCCGCGTACCCCGCGCCGCGATCGAGCGTCTCGCGGAAGCCGACGCTTTCCACTGCATCGCGGAAAACCGACGCCAAGGGCTATGGAAGGTGAAGGGCCTCGGCGAAGCGCCTTTGCCGCTGTTCGCCGCGGCCGATGAGCGTGAAGCGCAGTTCGCGCCGGAAGGTCTCGAACCATCCGTGTCACTCCGGGCCATGACCGATGGCCGGGAGGTGGTGGAGGATTATCGCTCGCTGAGCCTGTCGCTGCGGGGCCATCCGGTCAGCTTCCTGCGTGCCGAGCTGGATGCGAGGCGGATCGTACGTTGCGCCGATCTCGCCTCTATCCGCGACGGCCGCAATGTCGAGGTCGCGGGCGTCATCCCTGTACACCACCGGCCAGGCTCGGCCAAGGGCGTGTTGTTCGTCACGATCGAGGACGAGACCGGAATTGCCAACGGCATCCTCTGGCCGGACCGGTTCGAAATCTACCGCCGGCAGGTCATGTCGGCCTCCATGATCGCGATGCGCGGCCGTCTCCAGAAGGAAGGCGAGGTAATCCACGTCATCTGCGACCACATAACCGATCAAGACCACATGCTGCGCTCAATCGGGCGGACGGATTTCTCCGTCGCGCCGGGACGCGGTGATGGAGCGACCGGCGGTGGCGGCCCTGACCCGCGCGATCCGCACTTTCCGCGCGGCCGGACGCTGGCCTCGCCGCCGTTCGGCACCGCAGCGGAACAGGAAGAAATTCTCCGCATCCGCAGTCACGACTTCCACTAGTGGCTGGGTGCCGGCGGAACGGAATTTAGCCTGCCGTGGCCAGCTTGGTGATCATGCCCGCGAGATCGGTATCTTTCGGCGTCAGTCCGCCGGCGTCGTGCGTCGTAAGCAGGATGGACACCTTGTTGTAGACGTTGGACCATTCCGGATGATGGTTTGCCTTCTCTGCCAGGATAGCGACTGCGGTCATGAAGGAGAACGCGGCGACGAAATCACCGAACTCGAATTCCCGCATGATCGCGTCGCTCGCTGGGTCGTAGCGCCAGTCTGGCAAGGCAGCCAAGGCTTCCGCACGCTCCCTCTCACTGAAGCGCATCATGACCATCCCCCACCTCCTGTTCGATCGTGCCGAAGATCGGCCGACCGCCCGCGTCAGCCATCCAGATACGCACCACGTCGCCGTGCTTGAGGAAGGGCGTTTCCGGACTGCCGTTGAGGATCGTCTGGACCATGCGCGCCTCGGCAATGCAGCTGTAGCCGAGGCCGCCATCGGCGGCCGGACGCCCGGGACCGCCGTCCGCGCCGCGGTTCGAGACGGTGCCGGACCCGACGATCGTGCCTGCACCTAATTTGCGGCTCCTGGCGAGATGCGCGATCAACGTACCGAAGTCGAATGTCATGTCGACACCCGCGTCAGCCCGACCGAACGGCTGGCCATTGAGGTCGACGTTGAGGGTGCCATTCAGCTTGCCGTCCCGCCAGTTCGATCCCAAGGAGTCAGGCGTTACGAACACCGGCGAGAAGCCGCTCGCTGGCTTCGACTGGTAGAAGCCGAAACCTTTCGCCAATTCGCCAGGAATCAGATTGCGCAACGACACGTCGTTCACGAGGCCAACGAGCCGGATCAGGCCGAGCGCATCTTCACGACTTGTGCCCTGCGGCACATCGTCCGTAACCACCACGACTTCGGCCTCCATGTCACAGCCCCAGTTTTCGTCCGGCAGCGGAATCGAATCCCGGCCTCCGAGAAAGCCGTCGGACCCGCCCTGGTAAACAAGCGGGTCGTGCCAGAAGCTGTGCGGCAACTCGGCGCCACGGGCCTGCCGCACCAGCGCCACATGATTCACATAGGCGGAGCCATCCGCCCACTGAAAGGCGCGGGGCAGCGGAGCGGCCGTCGCTGTCTCGTCGAACGGCTGGCCGACCACGGCTCCGCTATCGAGAGCGCGCGCCAGCGCCTGCAGCCTCGGAAGAACCGCCGCCCAGTCATCGAGCGCGGCCTGCAAAGTAGGCGCAACCGCGCCCGCATCCGCATAGGTCGAAAGATCGCCGGACACAACGACGAGCCGGCCGTCACGGCCGCCCTTCAGACTGGCGAGCTTCATGCGCCAGGCTCCGCGTGCAGCCATTCCGCATAGCGGGGTGCCCGCTTGGTCCGGCTCCATTCCTCGAGCATCAGCGGCGCAACCCGCTTGAGCTCGTCATATTGCTCGGGCGTGCCGATGTTGCAGGCCAGCTCCACGCGATGCCCATTCGGATCGAAGAAATAGATCGACTTGAAGATGCCGTGCCAGGTCGGCCCCAGCACATCGATCCCCTGTGCCTCCACGTGTGCTTTCGCAGCGAGCAGCGCGGTCTCGTCCTCGACTTCGAAGGCGAGATGCTGCACCCATGCCGGAGTGTTGGGGTCCCGGCCCATTGGTGCCTGCTGCGGCAATTCGAAGAACGCCAGCACGTTGCCTCCGCCGCAGTCGAGGAACACATGCATGTACGGATCATCCTCGCCGGTAGACGGGACCTTATTCTCGGCGAAGGCAGTCGTGTAGCTCATGCCCAGCACTCGGGAATACCACTCCACCGTCTCCTTTGCGTCGTTGCAACGGTAGGCGACGTGGTGAATGCGCTTCAGGTCGGGCGCCGCGGTCATACCGGCTCACCCACGTTCAGGGCGCCGCGGCGGACCTGGTCGCGCTCCATGCTTTCGAACAGCGCGGTGAAATTGCCTTCGCCGAAACCTTCGTCCCGTTTGCGCTGGATGAATTCGAAGAAGACCGGTCCGATCTGCGTCTCCGAAAATATCTGGAGCAGCAGGCGCGGATCGCCGTCTCGGGTCGAGCCGTCGAGCAGAATGCCGCGCCGCTGCAATTCCTCCACCGGTTCGCCGTGACCTGGCAGCCGTTCGTCGAGCATCTCATAATAGGTTTCGGGCGGGGCGGTCATGAAAGGGGTGCCGCAGGCCTGAAGCTTGTCCCATGCAGCAAGGAGGTCGTCGCAGATGAATGCGATGTGCTGGATGCCCTCGCCGTTGTAGGCACGCAGGAACTCGTCGATCTGGCCGCCGCCCGTTTTGCCTTCCTCATTGAGCGGGATGCGGATCTTCCCGTCGGGCGCGGTCATCGCCTTGCTGGTGAGGCCGGTATATTCGCCCTTGATGTCGAAATAGCGGATTTCGCGGAAACCGGCGATGCGCTCGTAGAATGCCGCCCAGTGCGCCATGCGCCCGCAGTAGACATTGTGCGTGAGATGATCGATGAGCTCGAGCCCGGCGCCGACGGGGTGCCTGTCGACGCCCGGCTCGTAGACGAAGTCGATGTCGTAAATCGAAAGACCGCAACCGCCTTCGCTTTCATAGCGGTCGATCAGGTAAATGAGCGAGCCGCCGATCCCTCGGATCGCGGGCAAACGCAGTTCCATCGGCCCGGTTTTGATGTCGATAGGCTCGGCACCGCGCCCGATCGCCTCGGCAAAAGCCTTTGCCGCGTCGCGCACGCGCCAGCCCATGCCGCAGGCCGAAGGCCCATGCTCGGCCGCGAAATAGGCAGCTGGGCTGCGTGGCTCATAGTTGGCGATGAGGTTGATTGCGCCCTGTCGCCAGAGCTGGACGTCCTTGGACCGATGCCGAGCAACGAGCGTGAAGCCCATAGCGGCGAACACTGGTTCCAGCATGCCCTTCTCGGGAGCGCTGAATTCAACGAACTCGAAGCCGTCGAGGCCAAGCGGATTGTCGAACACGGTCATGAGCATTTTTCCTGAGAAGTGAACCGGGGCACGGCGGCTAGCAACCGACCCCGTTGGTGACGGGGATGAGCGCGCCATGGATGGCGCGCGCGGAGGGTGAGAGGAGGAAGGCGGCGGCGTCCGCGACCGCGTCCGGATGAGTCCAAGTTGAAAAGTCCGCATTGGGCATGGCGGCACGATGGGCCGGCGTGAAGATGATCCCCGGCAGCAATGTGTTGATGCGGATTCCACCCGGCCGGAGTTCGGCGGCTAGGCATTCGGTCAGTCGTGCGACGGCGGACTTGGACGCCGCGTGGGGCACCATGCCTGCACCGCTTGGAACGGCCGAGGCCGCGCCGATCGTGACGAATGCCCCGTCCGGAGCGAGCAGCGGAAGCGCAGCCTTCACGACACTGAGGCTCGTCTCGAGATTGGCCCGGAACAGGGCCTGCCACAGCGTCGCGTCGCTCCCGGCGACGGGGCGCCAGTCAAAGGCCTCCGCCAGATGCAGAACGCCATTGAGGCCGCCGAGACGTTCGGCTGCCAAGTCGATGGCCCGCGCTGCCGCTTCGAGGTTCGCGAGATCCTCGCATCCGATCATCAACGCCGGTGCCCCTGGTTGCACCTTGAGCACGATACACGCGACCTCATGTCCCTCTCGTTCCAGCAGGCCGGCGGTTGCGGTCCCGAGGGCGCCCGCTGCGCCCGTTACGATCAGCTTCATCCCAGCGCTCCCTGGCTGACTGGGACGACAGCTTGCCTGGCATCCAGGCTAGGTTCGAGGTGCGGCAGCAGCCCATCGACAAAACGGTCGAGATTGGTTTCGTTCAATCCGGCGATGTTGATCCGGCCATCGGCCGGCATGTAGATGCCGTGGCTCTCGCGCATCGCTGCAACCATCGCCGTATCGATCGGCAGCAGAGAGAAAAGTCCGCGCTGAACCGCAATAGAGCTCAGGGCGGGATGCGCCGGGCCCAACGCCATCCTCATGCGATTGAGCCGCAGCCGCATGCTATCGAGCTCGTAACGCCAGGTTCCGCGGAGCTCGCGGTCGTCCAGGATCGTTCGCACCACCGCCGCACCGTGGTCCGGTGGCATCGACCAGAGGCTGCGGGCCAGCGCCAACGCGTTCGCCCGTGCCAGTTCGGCCAGGCGCGCGCTGGCTGCCTGAATGAAAAGCGCTCCCACGCGGTCGCGATACAATGCGAAATTCTTGTCGCAGCTATAGGCAAGCAGCGCAGTCGGAACCGCGTCGATCAGCAGGCGCGCGCCGGCGCCATCAGGCTCGATGCCGTCTCCCAGGCCCTGATAGGCAAGGTCAATAAAGGGGATAAGCCCACGACGGTTGCACAGATCCGCAAGCGTCCCCCATTGGTCCAGCGTGAACTGCGTGCCGGTCGGATTGTGGCAGTAGCCGTGAAGAAGGATGACGTCGTCCGGTCGCGATCGCTCCAGCGCATGGAGCATGGCCTCGAACGCGATATCGCCGATCTCGACGTCGAAATATGGATGGACGAGCGTGGCAAGGCCGGCCTCGGCGAAGATCGGCCCATGGTTGGGCCAGGTCGGCTGGCTCAGCCACACGCGCGCAGCGGGGGTCGCCCGTGCCAGCAACTGCGCACCGAGCCGCAAGGCTCCCGTGCCGCCTGGCGTTTGGAGGCCGAAACATTTCGGATCGGGCTTGGCTGTCCCGAAGACCAGATCGGCCAACAGCTCAGTAAAGCGGACATCGCCTTCCGCGCCGAGGTAGGCCTTGCTCCGCTGCTCCGAGACCAATCGGGCTTCGGCCACTTTAACAGCGCGCATCACCGGCGTCTCTCCGGTCTCGTCGCGATAGACGCCGACGCCGACATCGATCTTGTCGGGACGCGGGTCCGTTCGGTGCATGGCTATGAGGGCCAGAAGCGCATCGGGCTTCTGGGGGCCCAGCGCGGAAAAAGCTTCCAAGTCGCCAGTCATACGGTTGCCCGAGTCTCGGCATAGGCCTGCGTCCCGGCGTGGATCACATGATCCGAAGTCAGGAGTTCCCCGACTTCGATCGGCGCGAGACCGCGCAGGCGCTCATACATCGGCGCGAGGTCGGCATCGCGGGTCTGCCGCAACAGGTCCTCGAAACTCTCGATCACGAAGTAGTTCTGCTGGTAATCATCGATGCGATAGCGCGTGCGCATGACCCGCTCGAGATCGAAGCCGATCCTGTTCGGGGATGCGTCATCGAGCGCGAAGACGCTCTCGCCGTAGGACGACACGATACCAGCGCCGTAGAGCTTGAGATCGGAGCCATCACGGATGAGGCCGAATTCGACCGTGTACCAATAGAGGCGGGAGAGAGCCTCGATCATGCCGAGCTTGGCTGCGCGCAGCCCGCCCTCGCCATAGGCCTGCATATAGTCGGCGAATACCGGATGGACGAGCAACGGCACATGGCCGAACACGTCGTGGAAGATGTCCGGCTCCTGCAGATAATCAAGCTGGTCAGGCGTCCGGATGAAGCGCCCGGCGACGAAGCGGCGATTGGCGAGGTGCTCGAAGAACATCTCGTCGGGGACTAGGCCCGGCACCGCGACGACCTGCCAACCAGTTACTTTCGAAAGGCGATCGTTCAACTCATCGAAGTCGGGAATGCCCGGCTTCGTCATGCGCAACACGTCCAGGCCTTCCATGAAAGCAGGAACGACGCGCGCTGGGAGCATCTCGGCTTGCCGCGCGAAGAGCTGATCCCACACCGTGTGCTCCTCCGCGCAGTAGGACCGCCAGTCCTGCGGGATCGTCCAGTCGGGTGCCGCGTGCGCGGGGCGGATAAGATCGGTAGCCATGGCTGAAACCTACCGGAAATCGCTGAAAAGCGATTCCATATGTTGCATATATTGGCGACGTTCTGATAGGATCGTTGCACAATATCGACAAATGCGAGTGATTTTGATCATGACGCATTTAGCGGAGCGGCAAGCCCCCCGTAGTCCCTAGGGAGATTCGAATGGAATCGATTGTAACACTTCAGGCCCTGTTCGGATGACGCTGCTGCTTCACGGCTACTGGCGCTCGTCCGCTGCGTACCGAGTGCGCATTGCGCTCAACCTCAAAGGGCTCGAATACGGCCAGATTGCGCACGATCTGCGCACCGGGGCACAGCGCGATCCAGCCTATCTGGTGTTGGCGCCGATTGGGCTGGTTCCCACACTCGAAACGGATGGCATTTGGATCACGCAGAGTCTGGCGATCATGGAGTGGCTGGAGGAAAGCTATGCGGGGCAGGCACTGCTGCCGGATGGCGCTACGGCACGCTCAACGGTGCGCGCGATGGCTCAGATCGTGGCGTGCGACATCCATCCGCTCAACAACCTGCGCGTACTGGCCGCGCTGCGGCGGGACCTCAAGGCTGGAGAGGACATGGTCCAGACCTGGATTAGCCGATGGATCGGGGACGGTTTTGCGGCACTGGAAGCGTTGGTCTCCGAACATGGGCGCGGATTCTGTTTCGGAAACCAGCCTACGATGGCGGACTGCTGTCTCGTCCCGCAACTTTACAATGCCCGCCGTTTCGGGGTCGAACTTGATGCATTTCCGACGCTGGTTGACGTCGAGGCGACCTGCCTGACGCTGCCAGCATTCGACAGCGCTACACCGGACATGCAGCCTGACGCTGACCAGGCGGTGGCATGAGCGCGACCCGTAATCTCGACGCGATCGATCGCAAGCTGCTCAGTGAACTGCAACGCGACGCCTCGCTCAGCCATGCCGAGCTTGCCGACCGAGTCGGAGCATCGACAGCATCGTGCTGGCGCCGAATTCGAGCCTTAGAAACCGATGGAGTGCTTGGTCGACATGTCCGGCTCGTCGATCCCGCTCGGATCGGGCGTGGCGTAAACGTGCTTTGCCATATCAAGATCAAGAATCACTCAGCCGAGACGACGGAAGCGTTCGAGAGCTTCGTGGCGTCACGCAACGAGATTATCGAATGCTATTCGATGTCCGGGGACTGGGACTACCTTCTGCGGATCCTCGTGGCCGACGTTGACGATTACAATCACTTCCTGATGCGCACTGTCGTTCGCCATCCGTCCGTTGCTACAGGATCGTCCCATTTTGCACTTTCCCAAGTGAAGTACACGACCGCCGTGCCGATCTAAAAGCGGCATGGTGTACATACGGAACCGTAATTCCTTCGTTGAGACCTCTTGCCCGCCGAAGTCGAAACTCGCTCGATCACGGCTATCAAGCTCGATGATTTTGTGGAGATCCGACCAGAGGAACGCGCTATCCGCAAATATGCAACCTCGGACAATGGGATCGCGGCCATACTGCCGTTGGCCAATGAGCCGATCGGCAATCGCTTGCGGTTAATCCTTGATATGAACACGATCCGGCGGTGACATGCGCAAATCATCATGATGGATCAACGCAAAATGACGAAAGCCCAATTCGACCGTTACGTCGTTCACGAGAGCGGCGAGACTCTCTGGTGAAGTTGTCGCGCGAAGCGCGTCGATGACCGAATGAGTCACGGAAAGGCAAAGCCGGAACGCCGATCGTGTTGGACCAGACGGCATCTTTCACGTCCTCGTGCACCCGCTCTCCTCAAAGGAATACCCTGACACTCGCGCCTCAGCGCTGTATGGGGTACGTCGAGCGCCCCTTTTTCACCCCCTAGAATTTGAGCGTCCGCCGACCCCTTCCCGCAGCGCCGATTTTCCAAGATTGGATGTTTGCTGCCGCCTCAGGCCGCGGAGGCCCATCGGCGTAAAGAGGGAGATGGCAGCGGCCGCCCATCTCGCATTGTTACGCTGCAAGTCGCTCGCCGCTGAATACTTCGGCCCTAAGAGAAAGACTCTCAGCAACCGCTGCGTTGTAAATCTTGCCTCGATGGACATTCAGCCCTTGGGCAAAGCCGGCATCAGCCTTGAGGGCGTCGAGGCCGTTGGCGGCCAGTGCTAATCCGTATCGCAACGTAGCATTATTCAGGGCGAAGCTGGATGTGAGGGGAACTGCTCCCGGCATGTTCGCCACACAATAGTGGACGATATTATCGACCTCGAAAGTTGGATCTGCGTGCGTAGTAGGCCGGGATGTTTCGAAGCAGCCTCCTTGATCGATCGCAACGTCGACAAGTGCGGCCCGCGGCTTGAGCAATTCGAGCATATCGCGCGAAACCAGTTTGGGTGCGGCAGCCCCCGCCACCAGAACGGCGCCGATAATCACGTCAGCAGCGACGAGTTCCTGTTCAATTGCTTCGATTGTCGAGAACCTAGTCCGGGCGCGCCCGCCAAACAGTTCGTCGAGTTGGCGCAAACGCGGGAGAGATCGATCAATGATTGTAACTTCAGCACCCAGGCCAGCGGCCATACGTGCGGCGTGCGTGCCAACAACGCCACCACCCAGCACGACGACGCGCGCCGGTGCTACACCCGGAACGCCGCCAAGGAGCATCCCCGCACCCCCAGCGTGACGCTTCAAGGCGGCACCGGCAGCCTCGATCGACAGTCTGCCCGCCACTTCGCTCATTGGAGCGAGCAGCGGCAGACTCCCATCGGGTGCGACCACAGTCTCGTAGGCGATCGCGGTGCAACCCGACTCCAGCAACCCTACTGTCTGAGCTCTATCGGGGGCGAGATGAAGATAGGTGAAAAGGATTTGGCCTTCACGCAGCTGTACCCATTCGGACGGCTGCGGCTCCTTCACCTTCACGATCATGTCTGCCGATTGGAAGACGTCGCCGGCAGTGGGCGCGATGGTTGCGCCGGCGGCAATATATGCGTCGTCAGTAGCGCCAATACCTTGCCCGGCCCCCGTCTCGACAAGAACGGCATGCCCTGCCGCGACGTACTCCCGTACTGCGCCCGGTGTGAGCCCGACACGGTACTCGTGAACCTTGATTTCCTTGGGCACGCCGATCTTCATCGGTTTCTTTCCTTGTTCGAGATAGATTTAGAATTGGGTGCGGGCGGTCAGACCGAAGGTTCTCGGCCGCATCCGGATAGCCGCAGGCCCGTTGGACAAGCGCACGGCGTTGGTGAAGGAATCCTGGTTGGTGATGTTGTCGACGAAGCCGACAAGTTCGAACCGGTCATTCCTCCAGCCAAGCCTGGCATCGAAGCGATTATAATCGCCGAACTGCAAAGCGGTGGCGTTGCGGAAGTCGCTATAGGCCATCCCGCTATATTGGTGGGCGACCCGAAGGTAGACCGCGCTTCCGTCGCCTAGATCGTAGGTATATTGGGCAAAATTCGAGATAGCGAAGCGCGGTGTACCCGGCAGGCGATCGCCAACTGTAGCTGCTGCGCCCGTAGCGACGGTCTTCAGCTTATTGTGGTTGAAGCTCACCGCCGTACCGAGCTCAAGCGCGCTAGTGACTTTTCCGTGAAGCTCCAGTTCGGCGCCATAGGATTCCGCAGTTCCTGCGTTGCCGACATAGGAGAAGCCGGTTGCCGACAGCGTCTTCAGCTGAATGTTCTTCCAGTCGATATAGTAGAAAGAGGCATTTGCTGTGACGCGACCGCCCAGAATTGTCGATTTGATACCGCCCTCGTAGTTCCAGAGGCTGTCGGATTTATAGTTCGGCGGGATAGGAAGTCCCGATGTGGGATCATTAAGCGGTGTCAGATTGTTCTGGCCGACCCGGTAGCCTTTTGCGGCCTGCGCGTAGAGCAGCACGTCCCGCGTCGCCTGATACGAAAGGGCAAACTTGGGCGTAACCGCGTCATCCTTCGACGAACGATCAAGCACACTCAATCCACCGTTCAGATCGCCGTCGGCCTGGCTGAAAAGCGTAACATGGTTCCAGACCAGCCGAACGCCCGCTGTCGCTTTCAGCTTTTCGGTGATGTTGTAGGAAAGCTCACCGAACAGTGCCTTTTCGATCGATTTCACATTGTAGAAACCGAACAGGGATTGATCGGTGGGATATCCGAAAGCCGCGCCGAAGCCAGGAGTCGCGATATTCTCGTCAATATGCTGCTTGTTGCGCAGATAGAACCCGCCGAGGAGCCATTGGAACGGACCATCGGTCGTTGAGGCCAAACGAAGTTCCTGAGCAAGGCTCTTAGTCGTGATGGCGTCGAGCCCCGGGGAGGGAGCCGTGAGTCCATAGACTGCAGTGATTACCGGAGTAAAATCCCGCACCGAGTCATTGGTCCGCTTAGCGTATGTCGTCGAAGATGTCAGCTTAGCGGAGCCAAGGTCGAGATCACCAACGAGATTGGCGACAAACGACTTGTTGGTCACGAATTGCGGAGTCGCGCCGGTATAGGTGTAACCCGCGTTGCCATAGGTGACGTAAGCCGAATCCTTGGGCTTGTCGCGTTGGTAACTGACATTCGCCGTAATCGTCAGCGCTTCTGACGGCACGAAGCGCAGAAGCCCGCGAACCGAATAGGAATCCTGCTTGTTGACGTTATCGCGCCCGGTCGCGACGTTGTCGACCCAGCCACCGTCGCGGCGATAATAGCCTACGACTCGGGCCGCGAGCTTATCGGTGACAAGTGGCACATTGACGGCAAGGTTCGCGCCGAAGCTTGGGTGGCCGCCGTCGGTGGCTTCTACCGTACCTTCCGCTTTGCCAGCAAACTCGTTCATCACGGGTTTGTTCGTGATGATCCGGATCGCGCCGCCGAGGGCACCGGATCCAAAGAGCGTCCCCTGCGGACCGCGGAGCACTTCGACGCGCTCCACGTCAAATAGCCTCAAGTCCGGTGTCCCAAGCGGGAGATAGGTGTCGAGGGTCGGAAGATCGTCATAGTAGACCGCAACTGGCGATTGCGTGTTGCCCGCCAAGGTTCCGGTACTGATCCCTCGAATGGCGAATGTGCCGGAGTTCGCTCCGTTCTCGTTGTAAACCAAACCGGGAATGGTCTTCGTGTAGTCGGCGAAACTGTCCGCGCCGCTCCGCTGGATGGCTGCCTCACTCAAAGCCGTGATGCTGATCGGCACTTTCTGGATGCTTTCGTTCCGGCGAGTGGCCGTAACGACGATCTCATTTGTCACCACGTCGCTGGCGGGCTGCGTTTGCGCCTGCGCCGGCACTGCCATCAGGCTCAAGGCGCTCGCGCCGATGAGCCAAGCGATTTTCGAACGGTCCCCCATAACTATCTCCCTTTTGCGATCGGACACAATACGACCTTCTTCACAAAGAAAGGAGAGCACTCTCTCTGTTTTATGTCAACTATGTTTCAGCGCTTCGCCACACCGAACGTGCAATCCGCTGGAAATTGCCGCCCATTATCTTCGCGAGTGTTGCAGTTCCGCACCCTCGATCGGACAGTGCCTGCGCAATCTCTGGCAATCGCCATGGGGGAATCATCTTCGGCGCTTCGCCATAGGCTCCTGCAGGAAGAGATGCCGGGCGGGCTGCCATGAGTTCCGTTAACTCATTCTGATCAAACATATAGTCGAGACCGATCCCGACGTGATCGTCCCCAACCACCGAAAGCACGTGTTCGACATGCCGCACGAAGGTTTCCGTGCTATCGTCGTTATCGCCCAGGAATTGCCCAAAGCCGTTTAGGCCGATCACACCGCCCCTTGCCGCGCAGGCGAGCATCAGGTCATCGGGAATGTTTCTAGGGTGGTCCCAGATCGCTCGCGCGTTCGAATGAGAAAAAATCACCGGATCCTTCGACGCATCAATGGCCTGCCGGGCCGTGCGATACCCGGTGTGCGTGCAGCAGATCACCATCCCCACGGCATTCATCTCTTCGATGACCTCCCGGCCGAACATCGTGAGACCACGATCGTCCTCGAGGCATCCGCCGCCCGCGGGGTTCGCAACATTATAGGCGATCAACATCCATCGAACGCCGAGATCATAATAAAGGCGTACCATGCTGACCTGATTACCCAGGGCATTCATACCCTCTATATCGAAGCAAACGCCGAGCCTGCCGGTCGCCTTGGCGCAAGTTAAATCGTTGGGGCGCAAGATGAGCTGGAATTCGTCACTGTGACGCGCGATCCAGGCACGGAAATGCGCCAACATCCGTATGTGCTGCTCGATACCATCGTCGCCGAAGCCGATATTCAAGGTGATGCAGTCAATCCCAGCTGAGCGGCAACGGAGCAGTTCGTCGAAAAAGGCACTATCGTCTGGGCGAAGAGGCATGCACCCATGGTTGTCCCAGACGAGTCCGCCATCGACGAGTTTCTCCAAGCGTTGAGCGCCGGTGGAAAGAATCACGCTTCGACGTCTTCCATGTCGCCACGCTCACGGAAAAGAGCTTGGCCGGTAATGGTCAATAAAAGGCTCTCCAGGGCCGCTTCGGCAGCCTCGCGGGGCTCCGCGCACCCAGCAGCCCGACGGAAGAGCAATCCATAGTGAAAATTTTCGACCAGTGTGGCCGCTGTCTCGGGATCGCCCCCCTCGGCGAGCCCTCCCACCTTAGAGATCCGCTCCAAGGCTCCGTGGATCATCTTACGAGATATGCGGTAATTATCCATCACCTCCTTGGCGACGCTTCGATTTGCTACCGCCTCGGCCAGCATTTGAACTTCGATGCGGATCGTCGCCGCGTAGCCCGGCCGGTAAATGTCCCTAAGTCTGCGAAGCAGAAGCTTACGCAGCTCTGTTATCGTCGTGATCCCCATGTTTGAGCCCATGTCCTCAGCGGATCGCTCGGCGATCGCGAGGATAATGTCGTCTCTTGACTTAAAATGGGTGTAGAGAGCGCCCATGCTTATGCCGGCCTCTCGGCAGATTTCCTTGGTCGAGGTGGAGGCTATGCCTAACCGGTCGAGGCATCTACTCGCGGCGTCGAGTATCTCGCGCCGCCGATCTGCCATGTATTTGCTGTCTCTTTTCGGCATTTCGCTTCTTTCAGACTCGCGCGAGCGCGCGCAACGCGATGTGAAGATACTGAGGCGGCCCGTTTGCGGCGTCCGTGATGAAGTTGACTTCCGTCGGCAGCGTTCCGATCCTGCCCATAAAGGTCGTTTCGCCAATACGTAGCAACGTTACACGCTCATCGTTCATGGTCGAACTCATAACAAGGGTTGCGCCCTCCTCAGCTATTTCAATGGCGAATGTGGGCGACCTGTAGCGCCCGACAAAGGAGCCGAGCGGAGAGTTGCTGTGCGACCCAATCAGTGCAACGCTTGCGTCTACTCCGATAGCGCGCCGCGTTAAAGCTTCACCGATCGTTGCGCCGTTAGGGGTGTTAGAAAGGAAAATAGCGGCTTTCCCAAGAGCGCGACTACCCAAGGCAAACACGGACGTACCCCCTATATGCCCCACCAAATCTTGGGTCTCGTCAATCACACACCAGCCAAGGCCCCATCCGTCGCCGAACACACCGGGACCAGGCATCGCTATTTGAACGTTCTGCATCGCTTGACACAAGGGATCGCTGAAGAGGCGGATGTTCGCAACGCAGCCGAATAAAAGGGCTCCCAGCAGACGCACCGCGTCTTCAACGGATGCCGTCGCGGTAGTTCCCGCCGCAGCGAATATACCTGGCAGCCGAGGCCACATTTCCGTCAGAGCCACGGACCCGTCAGGCGTAAAATCGTGATCGACAGCCGGGCGCTCCGGAACGTTGGATTCGTCGCCCAGCCACGTCGAAGACATGCCAAGCGGTTGGAGGAAACGCCGTCGCACCTCATTTTCCCAGGAATCTGCGGCAATCCGTCGGATAACTTCACCAAGCAGGATATACCCCACGTTGGTGTAGGAAAGGAGCGCCCCCGGCTTTGCGATTGGACCGAAATTTGCGAGGCGGTCGATCAGCGCATCAATGCCGGCGATCGGCTCGAAGAGATCTACAAGCCCCGAACTATGACAAAGCAGGTGCTGGATCGTTATCTCTGCGCCATAGGTCAGTTTTCTTACTTCCGGCAGCCATCGAACGAGGGGATCCTCAAACGATAGCTGGCCGGCTTCGACCATCTGACAAATCGCACCCGCCGTCAGGAGTTTGGTGACGGACCCTAGCGAAAACGGAGTGGCGGCGGTCACAGGTTCGATCGAACTTGCATCGGGGCGACCTACAAATGCGACTTCAACCTCCCCATCTGTCGACACGGTCGCAAGCGCGGCGCCAACGAGCTGGTCGGCATATTCCGAGAGCAACCCCGCGAGCCCGACGGTGGCTGGAACAGCATTGGATTCGGATGTCATGAGTTAAATTTCTCTTGCTCTGATGTAGGAATACGGAGGCCCGCGGCGAGTGCCACGGCGCAGAAACAGCAGGCGAGCAAAACTGGAAACAATACGGCAGCGGGAGCCTTCCCACTGCTAAGCAGGGATGCCGCAGCCTGCGCGCCGATCGCGTGTCCTATGCTCTTTGTGACGAATATGAGTGCGCTCGCGCTGGCAAGCCGGCTCATCGGGACATTTGCACCAAGAAGATCGATGCCTTGCGTGAGCAGCAAGCCGATACCGGCCCCGATCGCAGAACTCGCGAGGAAAAGGCTGGCTATGCTTGCGGGGACTAAAATACCCATCAGCCCTGCCATGATGAGCGACGTTCCGAGCTGCATCACCCAACGGGAGCCGACGTGTCGGCGCATCCATGGGACAAAGAAAGGGGCGATGGCTCCCAGAGCCCCGAAGCCCGCCAGGCAAATACCGCTTAAGGACGGGTTACCGCCCAAACCGCCCTCGATGCGCGGCATCTCCACAATAACGGGAATGAGAACGAAACTTCCAAAAGCGCCCATTCCCGTAGCGGCCGTGATGACCGCTACTCGCCCTACGGCGGGATGGCGTAACAGCCTACGATCGACCACCGGGTTACGCGTTGCTGCAGACTGTTTGAACCAGATCGCAAGCACCATGGCCGCGACGATGGTGTGCCAAAGCGCGGTGCTCGCAGAGGCGCCGATACCAGTCAGAATGGATAGGAAGATGGCGGCCAGCAGGCCGCCGCCGATCCAATCAATATCGCCATCACCAGTTATTGGGCGTTTGGCAGCCTTTAACGTGCCCCCAAGCGCTCCTGCAGCCACGCAGATCAAAACGGGGGCAAGCGACACCCAGTACAAAATCCTGTAGTCCGCCAATTGCAGGAGCAAGCTCGCAAGGAAAAATCCCGCGATCGTGCTCAGCGTGGCGGCGATTACGATCGACTTTGAAGCCGTCAGGTCATTTTCTTGGCAACCAATCGCCACAGATAGTGGCACGAGCGAAAGTGCCGATCCTTGAAGCGCCTGCCCCAGCACCAGTTGCCAGAACGAAGCGGCGGTGGCCGACATCACGATTCCGCCGCCCAAGGCGATCAACACTGAGACAAACATACGCTTAGCGCCGTAAATATCCGCCGCGCGACCGATCAGAGGTGTCGTTATTGCACCACTCAGCGCGAGAGCGCTGAACACCCAGCCAGCTTCGCTTAGAGCGACTTGATAATGTGCGCGAATCTGCGGCAGCGCAGGAATGAGCATCGTTTCGAGAGTAGAGTAAGCAAAGATGCCCGTCGGACAAATCCAGCCCCACGCCCCCCGGCGAGTGGTTGTGATCCCTCTCGCTCTCGCTCCCCCTCTCCCGCTGCCATCGGTCAACCTTCTTCCCCTGAAAATGTGATCAGCACATTGCCCGAATCTCGTTCGGCTGTTAATACAGAGAGATCGCTCTCCTTTGCAATAGATGGGTGTGCTAATGGCAGTGGCTTTTTGGGATGGCGCCGAAGTCGCGCGCCGATTGCCGGTCAGGGGACTGATCGACGCAATGAGCAAGGCATTTCTGGTGCCGCCCTCCACCCCAGTGCGTCAGCGCATCGATTCGACGTTCGGTCGGGAAATTTTGCTGATGCCATCAGTTGGCGAAGCATTCGCGGGCGTTAAAATCCTGACGATCATGCCAGACAATCGCAATCTGGACCTCCCCGTAATCCAAGGCATCTTTACGCTGTTCGATTTTCGTAACGGCATGCCACTGATATCGATGGATGCCGACGAACTGACGGCGCGTCGCACGGCAGCCATCTCAGCTATCGCGGCAAGGCAACTTGTTCGAGAGGACGCAGGGTCGCTGCTCCTCGTTGGTTCGGGCCACCTAATTCCTTTTCTCGCGCAGGCACACACACAAGTTCGCGAATATTCTTCGATCAAACTTTGGGCGCGTAATCCTGAAAAGGCGGCTCATACGATCGCTAAAATCGCAGACTTTTCCGGGCGAACGGTAGAGTTCGCGCCGGACTTGAACGGCGCAGCCCGCGAAGCTGACGTGATTTCTTGCGCCACACGGTCCAAAACTCCAGTGATCTGCGGCCGGTGGCTCAAACCGGGGACGCATCTTGACCTTGTCGGCGGATATCGCCCGGACATGCGCGAGGTCGACGACGAAGCGGTCTGCGGAGCTAAGATTTACGTAGACACTCGTGCAGGTGCGCTTGCAGAGGCAGGTGATTTACTCGATCCGATCTCGCGTGGCATAATTTCTGCGGAGGATATCGCCGGCGACATAACCGACCTTACGAAGGGCGACAGACGAAGTTCTCTGGCGGAGACGACGATTTTCAAGACTGTTGGCTCCGCTGCCTCCGACTTGGTAGCTGCTGAATTCGCTTGGACGGCAGCCTGACAGTGCCCGGAACGCTGATCTTAGGCGGGGGCATCATCGGCTTAGCCTGCGCGCTTGAGCTCCAAAAGCGGGGTCAAGCCGTAACTCTCATAGATCGAGAAGAGCCCGCTCGAGGGTGTTCCTTCGGTAATGCCGGTATCATCGCGACATCGGAAGTATTTCCGATCATCTCAGCAAAGCGCGTCATCGGCCTTCCGAAAATGCTGTTGGACCGTGACGGCCCAGCCGTCATGCGCATGGCTGGCTTTAAGGATCTTCTGCCTTGGTTATTGCGCGCTTCACTGACCCTGACACCTGAAAGACAAAGAGGCATTTCAACAGCGCTCGGTAGTTTAAACACAGCGGCCCTGCCTGCATGGCGGGCACTTTTGAACGACATTAGAGGAAGTGCGCTTTTACGTGAGCGCGGGATGATCGAACTTATGCGAGCGCCCGCCTCGCCTGAAGATTTAGCCGGTCATTGTCGCAGTTTGAACGATATGGGGCTGAGCACGCGTCCGCTGTCGGGTGACGACGTGAGAGAGCTTGAGCCAATGATCGGCGAAACGTCCACAGGCGGAGTTCTTCATGAAAACACGGCGCACGTAACCGATCCGTTCGACGTCGCAATGGCTCTCCTCGCTGCATTCCAGGGCCGAGGAGGGCAAATAGTGCTTGATGAAGCGATTACGATCGAGCCTCGGCATAATGGACATACAGTACACGGACGATCGACATCTTATGTGGCGGACACCATTGTCGTGGCCGCCGGTATGGCGTCGGGAGCACTTTTAAGGCCCTTGGGAGCTACTGTGCCGCTCCAAGCGGAACGGGGCTACCATTTGAGGCTTCCTCTTCCGACGGGGTGGCTCAATCGCCCGCTTACATTTCATCGCGAGTCTTGTGTCGCGAGCCCGCTGACGGGAGGATTGCGCCTCGCCGGCACAGTGGAGTTCGCATCACCCGACGCGGCTCCCGACTGGTCACGCGCTGATCGCCTAGCGCAGTTTGCCCAGCGCTACTTCTCAAAAGAGATACCGCTAGGCGGCGCCGAACGATGGATGGGCAGTCGACCATCATTGCCGGACTCCCTGCCCGCCATAGGGCTGCACCCCATAGTTCCTAAGTTGGCATATGCCTTCGGACACCAGCATCTTGGTCTTACCCAAGCTGCGGTTACGGCCCAGCACATCGCAAATCTTCTGACGGCCCGGTGTTCACCCACGAGCCTCGCGGAGTTCGATCTGTCACGATTTGGGTTTCGGGCATTTTAAGATATACATTGGTTCACGAAGCCCCTGGTACGATGGACTTTCCGGAACGGCTGCAGGTCGTCAATGACCCCCTCTCCTTTGATCTTCCGGTGTGAGGCTAACCCGCGGAACGGCCTGGGCCTCCGAGACGGAGGGCTATGCGAGACGCCGTCAAAGCAGCGCGTGCGCTTCTTCTATGATGCTGCCAAGTTCGGCTGCGTAGTCGAAGTCGTCGACATACGTGTCGTAGCCCGAGCGGGATCAAACTCGCGGCAGTTTGGTGATGAGCGCTGCCGCTTTGGTGCCTGAGGACGGTGCGGCCACACTGGGCAGGTTTTCCCGACCTCGATGTTCATGACCATGGACCCGTCTGTGAAAGTATCGCGCACGAGCACGATGTCTCGCACCTCGACATAGACGGTTTCGAGATCGGCGTCTTCGCAGGCGATGTCCGTCAGGATCTCGCCATCGCATCACGCAGCTCGGCGGCGTTCGTGGGCACCCAGCGGTTCAGGACTTGCTTGGGCATGGAAGCCTCCTTGTGGTGGGATGGCGTGAAAGCGCTCGA
>Ga0207713_1000595_pt1 | contig 35708 bp, 34 predicted proteins | sample KBSS64metaG_FD_184404 | JGI IMG/M metagenome (GOLD analysis project Ga0207713, IMG submission 184404) | Switchgrass rhizosphere microbial communities from Kellogg Biological Station, Michigan, USA - KBS S6-4 metaG (SPAdes) (version 2) | ecosystem: Host-associated > Plants > Roots > Rhizosphere >... | reverse complement strand
GATCCCATTGATCGTCTCGTAGGGCGTAGCGACGTGCCATTGCAGGGAAATGCAGGAAGGGGCGACAAGCATCGCCTATCTGAGCAATTGATGACAGGCCCTAGCCGCGTGGCCGAAACCGGGCCATCCGGCAGCGACGCGACCTTCGTCGTCCATGCAGTATGCTCCGGCCCTCACATCACCCAGGGAGAAGTCCATGCGTTACACCATGCCGGCAACGCTCGCTGCTTGCATGCTTCTCGCCGCCTGCAGCAAGGGCGGCGAAAGCGTCTCGATGTCCAACGCCCCGGTCGAGCAGGTCGCCAAGGCGCAGGCCGGCAAGCTGCAGCCGGGCGAATGGGAAATGCGGGCCGAGCAGGTCAGCAGCGAGGCCACCGGCGGCGCGTCCAACATGCCGCCGATGCCGAAGATGCCGCCGACCAGCACCAAGGTGTGCCTGACCGAGGAGCAGGTCAACGATCCCGCGAGCATCTTCGGCAACGCCGCGCAGATGCAGCAGAACTGCGTCTACGACTCCTTCACCATGAAGGACGGCAAGGTCGACGCGAAGCTGCATTGCACGATGGGCGACATCAAGGTCGAGGGCACCACGACCGGCACCTTCAGCGCCACCGAGATCGCGTCCGAGTCGCACACCACGGTCAGCGGATTGCCGGGCGGCATGACCACCAAATCGCACATGAAGATCGCCGGCAAGCGGCTGGGCGACTGCCAGCCGGGCGACGTGAAGGCCGGCGAGACCAAGGCGCCTGCCGCCAGCTGAGTCCGCGCCGCGGCAGCCTGCGGCGCGCACAAGCGGGGAGACCACCGTTCTCCGCACAACCCGCCATGACGTTCACCGTCATGGCGGTTGCGGCACACGCCTCGATCCGACTTCGCGAATCCCCCTCTTGCTTCGTGGGCTGGCATCGCCAGCCATCGACGATGCAAGACTTGCACGAAGCCGGCGACCCCCGGCGAGCCGGTCGCGCGGAAACGGCGCCCGGTCTTGCACCCGGTCGAGGCCGCACGAACGGCGCTCGCGCGCCGATCCGATCACTTCAATGCGTGCCAGTTCCGTCCGGCGCGGAAGGAGCGTTCCAGCGTGGCCGCCAGCAGGCAGATCTTCAGCGTCTGCGGGAGGACGCCGTCGCCAGGATCGCTGGGCGTGCCGAGGACCACGGAAAGCTGATTGGCGATCGCCTCCCACACCACCTGCGGATGCGGCCCGATCAGCCGGGTGATGCCCATCCACGCCCAGGCGCATGCCCAATCCAGCGCGCGATAGAGCACGATCAGCGCCACCAGCGCTCCCAGGCCGGTGGCGCCGGCCAGTTGCACGCTGTTCGCCGCCGCGCGGTAGCGCGAGGCGGTCCCCGCCCAGAAATGGGCGATGAAATCGCGCAACCACTTGGGCAGCTTGCGCCACGCACCGACGGTGCCGTCGACCCGGCTCGCCCACGCACCCGGCGCGCTCCACTGCGCATTGTGCACATCGTAGCGGTAGATCAGCGCGGCCAGGGCCAGCCACACCACCGGCAGCAACGCGGAGAAGAAGAGCGGCACCAACATGTCGGCGACGCCCGCCGGCACCTGCTCCACCGGCCCCGGCAGCGCCGCCTGGGCCACGCCGATCGGATGGGTGACGCCTTGCCAGATCGCCTTGCCGAGCTCGGCGATGCGCAGATTGGCCAGCCAGCGGAAGACGCCGCCCCGCCACTCGGTGATCACGTAAAGGCCGACGAAGGTCCAACCGGCTTCGCACAGCACGATCAGCATGCTCCACGCCGGATGCTCGCTGCGCTGCTTCTGCTGCTTGGCCCCACGCCGGATCAGCCAGAGCAACGCGACCGAGGCGATCAGCCACCAACCGCCCGACACGTCGAACAGCGAACCGCTGTAGGTGGGATCGAACGGATTGAACTGCCCCATCGCCTCCCGCCCGTATGCGCGGATCGTCTCGCCGAGAAATCCCCAGGCCGCGTAGTAGGCGAAGAACGGCACCAGCGCCTGCGATACGACGACCGGCAGACGCCGCCACCCTGCCCTGGCCGCGCCGTTCTGCTGTGCCGACGCCTCCGCCTGCTCCACGCGCGATGCGCTGGCGATCGCCGGCAACGCGGGGCGCAGCGTCTCGAACATCAGGACGATGATCACGAGCTTGACCAGCACCACAAGCGTCAACGAAAGCAGGCCGAGCAAGCGGTTGTGATAGCCGAGCCAGACCGCGCCCTGCATCAGCGTTTCGTTGAGCAAGGCGCCGAGCAGCGCCAGCGCCAACAACTGCGGCAGGTACCGGCACCACAGGCCGACGCTGTCGCGGATCAGGCCGATCGGCCCGCCGCGCACGACCGTCTCAGTCATGGCGCTGTCCTTGCGAAAAACGGAGGTAGGCCGGGCGTCCCTCGCGCGTGCTCAAGGTGACCTGCAGCGTGGGCGCGACGGCGCGTGGCACCAGATAGTACCCGTCGATCGCCAGCGCGCTGCCGGGCTTGGCCGCCGACACCGCAAGGCCATCGCAACTGGCGCCCTTGGGTTCGTCCGGTTTGGCCAGGGCGCGTCGCAGCAGGTCCGGCACCGGCTCGACCGCCTTCCAGGAACGGCCGGCGGCATCGACGACGTTGAGCCTGCAATCGTTCCACGCCGTGCCCGCACGCCGCGGTTCGACCAGCAGCCGGGCCCGCACGAAGGTGCGATCGGCGGGCAACCCGGCCTCGAACGGCAGCACGGCGAGACCCACGAGCCGGACCGCGGCCCCGTCGTACTCCACCGATCGCGGCGCGGGGACATCGACCGGCCGCAGTTCGCGCGTGTGGAAAATCTCGCGCGCGTCGCGCCAGCCGGTCGCGACGACCGTGCATGGCACCAGCACCACCAGCGCGGCGGTCGCAAGCCGGCGCATGCGCCGTTCGAAGGAGCGGCGCTCGCTATCGCGTTCAGAGCTCGGCATGCAACAGGTCCAGATCGAGCACGTCCACGGATGAGCCCGCCGCGGCCGCCGGATAGCGCAGCTGCGCTTCGGCCGTCAGTTGCGGATCCCGCTCTTCCGACAACAGCAAGGTGCCGGCGCCTGCCGCGAGTGCGGACGGCAGTTCGAACACCACCAGGTCCTTGCGTTCCAGCCCCGGCTGCAGCGTCTTGATCGACGACAGCACCACATCGCCCTGCTCCAGCCGGGCACTGGCACGATAACGGCGCCCGTCGGCCGCGACCCAGATGCGGCCGTACACATGCGCGGTCGCGCGCTCCACGCGCGATCGCACCGGGATCACCAGAAAGGTTCCGCCGCTCTCGCGCAACTGCACCTGGCCCGCGGCCTTGAAGCGCAGCGTCCGCGCCAGACGCGGCGTGCCGGCTTCGACGGCCAGGTTGTCGGCGTGCACCCATTTTCCGGGGCTGCCGGAAAAGGCGATCGGCCCGGTGATGCGTTCGTAACGCGGCATGGTCCAGCGCATTCCCGCAAGGGCAACCACGCCGACCAACAGTATCGCCACACCCGCAAGCCGCTTCACGACTCACCCGCGGGCGGATCGGGCCGCGCCGTGGCCAGCGGCAGTTCGACCGCGCCGACCGGATGCGGATCGGTCCACAACGGCTGCGCGTAGAGATTGTCGAAGGGCTTGAACGTGCTGGCGGCCACATCGAAACGCACGCGCGGTGCGGCGGGCTGCGCGGCCGGATACGTCCAGACCAGCGCGATCTCCTCCGGCAAGGCCGGCTGCAATTCGGTCAGGGCGGTGCGATCGCGCAGCAGATACGCGGTCGGCCGGGCATCGACGCCGGGAATGGGCGTGGCCAGCGCGATCGCGCGCGGCAGCGTGCCGCTGGTGCGCGCGGTGCGATTGGTCGCCTCGAGGTACAACACGATCGCCTTGCGCCCCGATTTGGCCAGCGCGCTTCCGTCCGGCAGCCGATCGCTGAGGTCCGCGCGCTCGAATCGCAGCGACCACTCGCCTGCGGCAATGGCCTGCGCGACGGGCAGGTTCGCGCGCACGGGCTTGTCCTTGGCCTCGAACAATCCCATCCCCCAACTTGCAACGATTGCAGCGATTCCGCCAGCGCCGGCCATCGCTCGGGTCCGCCATTGCCCGAAGAACGGTTTGCTCGCCAAAACAGGCTCCCTTGCAAGCTCGGCGCGACGGTAGCACTCGCCCGAGACGGATTGCAACCGAAGCCAAAACAGACGCAAAACAGCGGAAACGGGTGGCATGTCGCCGAATGAACTGGGCGATCGGACGCCGCATCCGCGTCCGCGAGCGGGAGCAACCGCAAAAAAAAGCGACCCGGCGGGTCGCTTTCTTCAGCCGCGAGGCAAGCATCCTTACAGCGGATGCGCCGGATCCAGCAACCCGTACTGCGTGGCCAGACGCGCCAGCGCGATGTTGTCGTGGATGCCGACCTTCTCGAACAGCCGCGCCTTGTGCGTGTTGACGGTCTTGGCGCTGAGGCTCAGGCGCTTGGCGATGTCTTCCTGGCGCAGCCCGCGGGTCAGCAGCAAGGCGACCTCCAGTTCCCGCGGCGACAGGGCATCGAACGGCGAACCGCCGCCTTCCAGATTGGCCAGCGCCAGGTTCTGCGCGATGTTGGCGCCGAGGTAGCGCTTGCCCATCGCCACGTCGCGCACCGCGCGCAACAGTTCCTGCGCATCACCCGCCTTGCCGACATAGCCGGACGCGCCGGCCTCGAGCAAGCGTTTGGGCAACGGACCATCTTCCAGCACCGACACGATGATGACCTTGGTACCGTGGTCGCCCTTGACGATGCGTTCGGTGACCTCGAGTCCGCTGACACCGGGCATGTGCAGATCGCACAGCACGATGTCGGGCTTGAGCTGGCGGATCTGCGGCATTGCCGCCTCGCCGCTTTCGGCCTCTCCGACGATTTCGATATCGGTTTGATTCGAAAGGATCAGCTTCATGCCGGTACGGACAAGAGCATGATCATCGACCAGAAAAACCCTGATGGCCATCTCGTATAACCCCAATGCGGCGAACGCCACGCCACCAGCCTAGCGGCGTGAATTATTCAGGGCAACCGAAATTTGTAGACAAAGCCACCGAAATTCACGGCACGCTAAGCAAGCATCCGGGCCTTGTCATCAGGGTGAAACAAATACCACGCCGAGCTTACTCAAGGCTCGACACGCAGGGCGAGTGACCAGCCTGTTCGCTCCTCTAGGGTGAGCGCGGCGGTACCTGCGTCAGGCAGGCGCAGTATCGCGACCGCCAGACAAAAACGTTATCAGGACAAAGCCTGATGCCGGGTCAGATTTTCCTGACCTTGCCCGTCCCGAAATCCGGACGCAACGCCACCGCGCGAACAACTCGCCAAATCCGAATTTTCCGATAGCCCCGCGCGGGCACTGCCAGAAGTCGCCGCGCATCTAGGCACCGGACGCTTCCCCGACCCTCCCGACGTACAACAGCGAAGGCAGCGTTTGGCGGAGAGAGTGGGATTCGAACCCACGGAAGGTTTGACCCTTCGCCGGTTTTCAAGACCGGTGCCTTAAACCGCTCGGCCATCTCTCCGATTGCGACCAGACCACGCGCGTCGCGAGGACGCGCTCGACCTGCTACTGCGCATCCCTACTTCGTGCCGCGACGTGAGCGCACCAACAGGCATCGAAAATCGCGATACAGCGCCGGCGCGCGCGCGTGCATTTTCGCATGCCCGCGCGGGTTTTGCTCAGCCGGCCTCGACCGCCATCGCGCCCAGGGTCGAATGCTTGACCTTGACCCGCTCCGGGCAGCCGCTGCAATCCAGGCGCGAGGCCTCGATCTGGCGCGGCAGGTGCTCGGCGAGGAAGTCGATGAACACGCGCACCGCCGGCAGCAGCCCGCGGCGCGAGGCGAACACGGCGTGGCAGATGCCCTGCGGCAGCGACCACTCCGGCAGCACCACTTCCAGTTCGCCGTTGCGCACCGCATCGGCGCAGACCGTTTCCGGCAGCAGGGTGATGCCGAACCCATCCTTGACCATCGACTGCAGCAGCGGGAAATCGAAGCCGGCCACGCGCGGCTGCAGGTCGACGCGGCGCACTTCGCCGGCCGGCCCGTGCAACTCCCAGCGCTGCCGCGCCTCGTCCTCGCTGATGCTCAAGGTCACGTGCGAGGTGAGTTCCTCCGGGTCCTTGGGGCGGCCGGCGCGGTCCAGATACTTGGGGCTGGCGACCAGCAGTTCCTGCACCTGGCCGAAGCTGCGCATCACCAGGCTGCCGTCGTCGTCCAGGCGCGAGCGCACGCGCAAGGCGACGTCGTAGCCTTCGTTGATGATGTCGACGCGGCGGTTGCTGATGTTCAGTTGCAGCCGCACCTTGGGGTACTGGTCCAGGAACATCGGCAGCAGCTTGGGTAGCTGCATCTGCGCCAGCGACACCGGCACGCTGACCCGGACCAGGCCGCGCGGCTCGGCGCTGAGCCGGTCCACCACCTCGCGCGCCGCCTGCGCCTCGGCCAGCATGGTCTGCGCGTGGCGATGCACGCTCATGCCCAGGTCGGTGACCGCGAAGCGGCGCGTGGAGCGCTGCAGCAGGCGCACGCCCAGGTCGGTTTCGAGCTGGCTGATGCGGCGGCTCAGGCGCGATTTGGGAATGCCCAGGGCGCGCTCGGCCGCGGCGAAACCGCCGTGGTCCACCACCATCGCGAAGTAGTACAGGTCGTTGAGATCGTGCATGTTCTTTCGATATCTAGAACGATGGATGAAATCGCGTTGGGTTCATTCTACTCCTACAACGATTCTGGCTGTGCACCCGGCCTCCGCCAGCCATGGCGCGTTCCGGAGGCAGCGAGGCAGCGGCTTCCGCTTCGGCCAGGGGAACGCCCTGCCCCGGCCGTGCGTTTGCATCGACACGTGGCTGCCGGGCCATTTGCAGCAGTCGCGGCAGACTTTCTTGGCGATGCCCGTCGCGACTGGAGGGCACCTCCAATAGCTGCACGCTGCGCGTTTCGATGGCGCGTCGTTTTCATGTCGCGGCTGAAGCCGCTCCTACAACGGCGCGGCGCCCCTGTAGGAGCGGCTTCAGCCGCGACAGGAGGACGAAATGGCCGTGATGCCAAGGCATCCATGGAAAACGCGGCCGCAACGCCACCGCGTCCCATCGCCAATGCGCCTTTGCCACATCAGGGCACCGCGAAGGTCTCGATGCCGGACCCGCGGGCTTGGCGCATCGTCGGCTCGAAATGCATCGACATGCTTTTTGGGTTTAGAGGTGCCTCGACGTCGCTCCCGCAGATAGCGCCGGATGCTGTCGCAAGACCGGTCGCCGCACCGCGTGCACGGCGCCTGAGACTCAACCGATGCGGTCGATACCACCCATGTACGGACGCAGCGCGTCGGGCACGTCGATCGAGCCGTCGGCGTTCTGGTAGTTCTCCATGACCGCGATCATCGCGCGCCCCACCGCGGTACCCGAACCATTGAGGGTGTGCAGCAGTTCCGGCTTGCCGGTGGCGGGATTGCGCCAGCGCGCCTGCATGCGCCGCGCCTGGAAGTCGCCGCAGTTGGAGCAGGAGGAAATCTCGCGGTAGGTCTGCTGCGAGGGCAGCCACACTTCCAGGTCGTAGGTCTTGCTGGCCGAGAAGCCCATGTCGCCGGTGCACAGCAGCACCTTGCGGTACGGCAGGCCGAGCGTCTCCAGCACCACCTCGGCGCAGCGGGTCATGCGCTCGTGCTCGGCGGCGCTGTCCTCCGGACGGCATACGCTGACCAGTTCGACCTTCTCGAACTGGTGCTGGCGGATCATGCCGCGGGTGTCGCGGCCGCCGCTGCCGGCTTCGGAGCGGAAGCACAGCGAGTGCGCGGTCATGCGCAGCGGCAAGCGTTCGGCCTCGACGATCTCGTCGCGGACCAGGTTGGTCAGCGAGATTTCCGAGGTCGAGATCAGGTAGCGCTTCTGCTCGCCGAGCTGGGTGGCGAACATGTCCTCCTCGAACTTGGGCAACTGGCCGGTGCCGTACAGGCTGTCGGCGTTGACGATCACCGGCACGTTGGTTTCCTGGTAACCGTGCGGGCCGGTGTGCAGGTCCAGCATGAACTGCGCCAGCGCGCGGTGCAGGCGCGCGATCGGTCCGCGCAGCACGGTGAAGCGCGCGCCCGACAGCTTGGCCGCGGTCTCGCCGTCCAGCCAGGCGTGGCGCGCGCCGAGTTCCACATGATCCTTGACCTCGAAATCGAACGCGCGCGGCGTGCCCCAGCGCTGCACTTCGACATTGTCGGCCTCGTCCTTGCCGGCCGGCACGTCGGCCTGCGGCAGGTTGGGAATCTCCAGCGCCAGCGTCTCCAACTGCGCGCGGATCTCGTCCAGGCGCTGCTCGGATGCCTTCAGTTCGTCGCCGAATCCAGCGACTTCGGCCATCAACGCCGCCACGTCCTCGCCCTTGGCCTTGGCCTGGCCGATCGCCTTGGAACGGCTGTTGCGCAGGCTCTGCAGTTCCTGGGTACGCACCTGGATGCGCTTGCGGTCGGCCTCCAGGGCCTCCAGGGCTGCCACGTCCAGCGCGTAGCCGCGGCTGGTGCGCAGGCGCTCGGCGAGGTCGGCGGGCTGTTGGCGGAGCAGGACGGGATCGAGCATGGGCGCGGCACGTGGATGGATCGGAGCCGCGCATTATCGCCTGTCGGCCGCGCTTTTGCCGAAACGGAAGGCTGCGCCCGCTGCGCACCCGATTAACCACGGCTATGCCAGAATCCAGCGGTTCCCTACGGTGAGTCCCATGTCCACGTCGCCTCCGCCCTCCAATACCGGCATCGTGCTGCGCCTGCCGCGCCGGCTTCTCGTGATCGTCGGCATCGCCTTCTGTGCGGGTCTGCTGCTGTTCCTGGCGGTGTGGCTGGTCGGGCGCAAGGACAACGACTTCTACAAGCCGCAACCGGCGCAGGTGCAGCAGGACACGGCGGAGATCAAGCCGTTGCCCGAGCCCCTGCCCGCCGGCAGCGGCGCCAGCGACATGCCGCAGGCCAAGCCCCCGGCGACGACGACGACGGAGGACACACCGAAGCTGGTCGAGTCCGCGCCACCGGCCCCACCGGCAGGAGCCGATGCCATCGCGGCTGGCCCCGCCGGCAGCGACGGCACGGCCGCGGGTGCCGGCGGCACTGCCCTGGCACCCGGCGATCGTCCGGTGCCGCTGGAGGGACAGGCGCCGCCACGTTACCCGACGGCGGCCTTGCGCCGCGGCGACAGCGGCACGGTGGTGGTGCGGGTCGAGGTCGATGCCAGCGGCGCGCCTGGCGGCGTGGCCCTGGTCAAGCGCAGCGGGTCGCGCGAACTGGACCGCGCCGCGATGGAAGCCGTGCGCCGCTGGCGCTTCCGGCCCGCGCAGAAGAACGGCCAGCCGGTCGCCGGGAGTCTGGAGATCCCGTTCGACTTCAAGCCGGCTCAGTAAGCTGAATCCCGCTTGCGGCGGAGATGCCGCGTTCACGGGCGGCTGACACACCTTGCGCCGTCACGGGCAAGACTAGGCGCGTTGCAAGATGCAAGGAGCATGGTCATGTCCAGTCCTCAAGACATCCGAGATCCGTATGCGCAGGGGCGCGACGTCAAGCCCCGCTCCCACGCCCATCGCGGCTCGCCGTGGGCGTGGGTGGCGCTGGTCGTACTGATGCTGGCGGCCGCCGGCTGGTGGTTGAGCCGCGACGATGGCGGCGAGGCACCGTCGCCGGACGCCCCAGTGCATGCAGCACCGGCGACGCCAGCGAGCGACCCGCCACGCACCCCGTAGGCACAGGACCAACGCGACGGATGCATCGCGGCGTGCGCCGCGATGCCACGGATCGGGGTGGTTCGAGACCGCTACGCTAGATCGGCGGCGCGCAGACCGAATCCGGCGCCGCGCGCCAGCGTATCGAACCCCGGGAACGAGGTCGCGACGTTGGCGACGTCGTTGATCCGCACCTCGCCCGCCGCCAGTTGCCCGGCGATGGCGAAGGCCATCGCGATGCGATGGTCGCCATGGCTCTCGATGGTGCCTGCGCCAAGCGTGCCGCCGTGGATGGTGGCGCCGTCCGGCGTCTCGTCGACGACGATGCCCAGGCTGCGCAACCCGGTCGCCATCGCCGCCAGGCGGTCCGACTCCTTGACCCGCAGTTCCGCCGCGCCGCTGACCACGGTCTGGCCCTGCGCCGCGGCCGCGGCGACGAACAGCGCCGGGAACTCGTCGATCATGTCCGGCACCACCGTTTCGGGAATCCGCGCCCCGCGCAGCGGCGCGTAGCGCACGCGCAGGTCGGCCACCGGCTCGCCGCCATGTTCGCTGTGGTTGTGCTCGACGATGTCCGCGCCCATCAGCCGCAGCGCGGCCAGCAGCCCGGTCCGGCGCGGATTGAGCCCGACCGCGGTGAGGGTGATGTCCGAGCCGGGAATGACGCTGGCGGCGACGATGAAGAACGCCGCCGAGGAGAAGTCCGCCGGCACCGCGATGTCGGTGGCGCGCAGGCGCTGGCCGCCGCGCAGGCGCGCCTGGCCCGGCGCGAAGTCGATGTCCACGCCGAACGCGGACAGCATGCGCTCGGTGTAGTCGCGGGTCGGATGCGGCTCCTGCACCGAGGTGACGCCATCGGCATACAACCCGGCCAGCAACACCGCCGACTTGACCTGGGCGCTGGCCACCGGCGACACGAAATCGATGCCGCGCAGCGGCTGGCCGCCATGGATGCGCAGCGGCGGCACGCCATTGGCCTCGGTGTCGATCCGCGCGCCCATCAGCGCCAGCGGCTCGGTGACGCGGCGCATCGGCCGCTTGGACAGCGACGCGTCGCCGACCAGCACGCTGTCGAACGGCTGCGCCGCGAGCAGACCGGCGAGCAGGCGCATGCCGGTGCCGGCATTGCCGCAATCCAGCTCGCCCTGCGGGGCCTGCAGGCCATCGACGCCGACCCCGTGCACGATCCGCTGCGACGGCGACGGCGTTTCGATCCTGACCCCGAGCTTGGCGAAGATCGCCGCGGTCGACCGCGTGTCCTCCCCTTCGAGAAACCCATCGATCCGCGACGTGCCGTCGGCCAACGCCGCGAACATCACCGCCCGGTGCGACACCGACTTGTCCCCCGGCACCGTCAGCGTGCCCTGCAGCGCAGTGCCGCGCGTTGCGATCCAGCCTTGCTCGTTGCTCATCATCGTTCCTGAAAGTCCAACCACCCGAAGATCCACCACCACCTGATGACACCGGCGCCGCTACAGCGCGCTTTCGCTACCACCACGTTGCTTACACCCAGTCCATCACTGCTGTTGCTGTTGCTGTGTTGCTGTTGTTGCTGTCGCTGTTGCTCTCAATCCCCCGTGAGGGCTGGCGGGCACGACGGGTAAAACCCTGACAGGGGCGACGCGCAGGATGCGCGTCGTTTTCGGCAGGCACATGGATGTGCCTTCCGAAAATTCCCGTCGTGTCCGCGGACCCCGCGCGCAGCGCGGGGCAGCCCGCCCGGGTGTGCTTTCTTTTGGTTACTTTGATCAGCCTCCGGCTGTTGTAAAACGCTTCTTTGCACAAGCAAAGAAAAGTGACTCGCGCGCCAGCGCGAAAGCTGTTGCTGTTGCTGTTGCCGTTGAAGAAGAGATTTCATCCCGAGGAACGCCTCATCGCGGCTGAAGCCGCTCCTACACGCGACGCGCTTGTGAGCGCGAAGCCCCCCTCAGCGATTAGAACCGCAACAACAGCGCAACCATCTCAAGGCACCGCCACCGGATACGACCCCAACACCTTGATCTGCGCCGAATGCGCCTTCAATTCCGCCAACGCCAACTTCATCGCCTCATCCTCCACATGCCCTGCCAGATCGATGAAGAACCCGTACTCCCACTTCGCCTGATGCGACGGCCGCGACTCGATCCGATTCATGCTGATCCCATGCCGCGCGAACGGACTGAGCACATCGAACAACGCACCCGGCTTGTCGTGGATGAACACCAGCACCGACGTCCGATCGTGCCCCGACGGCGGAAAGATCTGCCGCCCGATCACCAGGAACCGCGTCGTGTTGTCCGCGTCGTCCTCGATCGACTTCATGATGACCTTCTTCAGCGCATACACATGCGCCGCACTCTCCCCGCCGATCGCCGCCGCATCGTCGGCATTGCGCGCACGGCGCGCACCCTCGGCGTTGCTGGAGACGGGAATCTTCTCCACCTTCGGCAGATGCGCGCGCAGCCAACCGGCGGTCTGCGCGAACGACTGCGGATGCGCGTAGATCCGCTCGATGGCGTCCAGCCGTCCGCTGCGCGAGAGCAGGAACTGGTGCACGCGCAACTCGGTCTCGCCGCAGATCTTGAGGTTGGAGGTGAGGAACATGTCCAGCGTGACCTGGATCGTGCCCTGCCCTGAATTCTCGACCGGCACCACGCCGAAATCGGCGTTGCCGCTTTCCACTTCCTGGAACACCTCCTCGATGGTCGCCATCGGCAGGCCCACCGCCGAGCGGCCGAAGTGCTTGAGCACCGCCTGCTGGCTGAAGGTGCCTTCCGGCCCCAGGTAGCCGATCTTCAGCGGCTCCTGCTGCGCCAGGCACGCGGACATGATCTCGCGGAACACGTGCACCAGCACTTCGTCGCTGAGCGGGCCCTGGTTGCGGTCCACCACCATGCGCAGCACCTGCGCCTCGCGTTCGGGCCGGTAGTAGTCCACCGCCGCGGCGAGCTTGCCCTTGGCCTTGCCGACCTGGTGCGCGAACTGCGCGCGCTCGGCGATCAGCGCCTGGATGGTGCGGTCGATCTCGTCGATCTTGGCGCGCACGTCGGCCAGCGCCGGTGCCGCGACCGCGGGTTTGGCGACGGCGGTCGATTTCGGTTTGGCCGCCTTGTTTGGCTTGGCCGGCTTGCCAGGGTCGGCGTCTGCGATTCGGGATTTGTTCGGCTTTGCGGCCATGGATGGTGGTTCCTCGATGTGCCGGACGCTGCGTGCATAGTCCGGTCGCGGCTGAAGCCGCTCCTACAGGGGTGACTCAGCCGTTGCGTTGTTGGAAGTCGCGCATGAAATCGACCAGCGCCTGCGCGCCGGCCACCGGCATCGCGTTGTACAGCGAGGCGCGGATGCCGCCGACCGCCTTGTGCCCCTTCAGCGCCAACAGGCCGGCGGCCTTGGACTCGGCGACGAAGCGCGCGGTCAGGGTCTCGTCCGGCAGGAAGAACGGGATGTTCATCCGCGAGCGCGCTTCGGCGACCACGGCGTTGCGGTAGAAGCCGCCGGAACCGTCGATCGCCGCGTACACCAGCGCCGACTTGGCCTGGTTGCGGCGCGCGAACTCCTCCACCCCGCCCTCGGCCAGCATCCACTTGAACACCAGTCCGGCCAGGTACCAGTTCCAGGTCGGCGGCGTATTGAGCATCGAGTCGCGTGCGGCGTGCGAGCGGTAATCGAAGATGTCCGCGCGCGGCTGGCCGGCGCGTTCGAGCAGGTCGCGGCGAATGATCACCACCGCCACCCCGACCGGCCCCAGGTTCTTCTGCGCGCCGGCGTAGATCACCGCGTAGCGGGACACGTCGATCGGTTCGGCGGCGATGCTGGAGCTGAAATCGGCGAACAGCGGCACCGCGCCGACGTCCGGCGCGTCGCGGAACTCCACGCCGTGGATGGTCTCGTTGGCGGTGATGTGCACGTAGGCGGCATCGGCGCTGAGCTGCCAGCTCGCGCGCGGCGGGATGTCATGGAAGCCGCCGGCCTCGCTGCTGGCGGCCACGTGCACGTTGGCGTACGGGGTGACCTGCTTGATCGCGGTCTTGCCCCAGTGTCCGGTCACCACGTAGTCCACGGTCTGGCCGGGCGCGGCGAAATTCAGCGCCAGCAGCGCCTGCTGGGTGGTGGCACCACCGGAGAGGAACAGCACCGCATAGTCGTCGGAGATGCCGATCAGGCGCCGCAGGTCGGCTTCGGCTTCCGCGGCCACCGCCATGAACTCGGCGCCGCGGTGGCTCAGTTCCACGATCGAGGCGCCCACGCCGTTCCACTCCAACATCTCCGCCTGCGCCTGGCGCAGGACCGATTCCGGCAAGGCAGCGGGGCCGGCACTGAAATTGAACGCGCGCGTCATGGGGCACCTATCGGACAGAACGCCTAGTATGCCGCAGCGCAACAGCTTGCGGCCCGGGCAATTTAGGTTGCATTTGCATCCATTCCACCGATGCCGGCGTAGTCTTGGTGGAAGCCGCCCGCGGTCGCCCGCTCCAGGAGTCAGCCATGTCGTTGCGCGATGCCCTCTCCCTCCCCAGCCGCGAGATCACCGACGAGGCCGTCTACCGCGACCGCCGGAGGTTGCTGCAGGCGCTGGCGTTGAGCCCGGCGCTGGGCCTGGTCGGCTGCGCCGACGCCGAGCCGCCGGCCCCGCCCAAGACCGTGGTCACCCCGGAACAGGCGCGCAGCGGTTTCCGCACCAGCGAGGAGTTGACCCGCTACGAGGACGTCACCAGCTACAACAACTTCTACGAGTTCGGCACCGGCAAGACCGACCCGTCGAGCGCGGCCAAGACCCTGCGCACCGCGCCGTGGTCGGTGAAGGTCTCCGGGGAATGCGAAAAGCCCGGCACCCTGGCGCTGGACGACCTGCTCAAGGGCAGCACGCCGGAGGAGCGCATCTACCGGCTGCGCTGCGTGGAGGGATGGTCGATGGTGATTCCGTGGCTGGGCGTGCCGCTGGGCGAGGTGCTCAAGCGCTTCGCGCCGACCTCCAAGGCCAAGTACGTGGCCTTCACCACGCTGGCCGACCCGCAGCAGATGCCCGGCATCCGCTACCGGTCGATCGACTGGCCGTACAAGGAAGGTCTGCGCATCGACGAGGCGATGCACCCGCTGACCCTGCTCGCCACCGGCCTGTACGGCAAGCCGCTGCCGCAGCAGAACGGCGCGCCGCTACGGCTGGTGGTGCCGTGGAAGTATGGCTTCAAGAGCATCAAGTCGATCGTCGAGATCCGCTTCGTCGAGCGCATGCCGGAGACCGCCTGGCACGAACTGCAGCCGTCCGAGTACGGCTTCTTCTCCAACGTCAATCCGGCGGTGGACCATCCGCGCTGGAGCCAGAAGACCGAGCGCCGCATCGCCGGCAAGGCCAGCAAGCTGTTCGCCGAGCGCATTCCGACCCAGCCGTTCAACGGCTATGCCGCGCAGGTGGCGTCGATGTATGCGGGGATGGATCTGAAGAAATGGTACTGAGCCGGGAGTGGGGATTCGGAAGTGGGGATTCGCAAGGCGGTCGCCGCGCGCGTATGGCGTGCGCACGGGTTGCTGTCCTCGGGGCTGCTGACGTGCTGAGGCTGCATGGCTAAGACCTCCGCTTCGTTGATGGCCGCCAAGGCGGTGGTGCATGCGCTGGCGCTGGCGCCGATGGCGTATCTGGGTTGGCAGTTCTGGCAGGTATGGCAGGCCGGCAGCGATGCGCTGGGTGCCGATCCGGTGGCCGAGGTCGAGCATCGCACCGGGCTGTGGGCGCTGCGGCTGTTGCTGCTGACCCTGGCGATCACCCCGTTGCGGCAGCTCACCGGGCAGCCGGTGCTGCTGCGCTTCCGGCGCATGCTCGGGTTGTATGCGTTCTTCTATGCGACCGTGCATCTGGCGGCCTACCTGGGGCTGGACCTGCGCGGCTACTGGACGCAGATCTTCGAGGAGATCGTCAAGCGCCCTTACATCACCGTCGGCTTCCTCGCCTGGCTGTTGCTGATCCCGCTGGCGATCACCTCCACCCAGGGCTGGATGCGCCGGCTCAAGCGCAACTGGGGCAAGCTGCACAAGGCGATCTACGCGATCGGCGTGCTCGCCGTGCTGCACTTCTGGTGGCTGGTGAAGTCGGACATCCGCGAGCCGCTGCTGTACGCGGCGATCCTGGCGTTGCTGTTGGGTTGGCGCGGCTGGCGCGCGCTCAGCGCGCGCCGAACCACAACAGCCCGCTGAGCGCGGCGGCCAGCAGCAGCGCGCTGAGCAGCAGCCACGGCCAGCGCAAGGCGGTCGCCGGGCGCGGGGCAGGCACGGGCGCGGCAGGCGCCGGCGCGACGCCGGCATCCTGCTTCAATGGTTCGCCGGGTGCCGCCAGCGGCACCTCCAGCACGAAGCGGTGCTGCGCATCGAACACCAGCTGATCGCCGGGCTGCAGCCAGCAATCGCGCACCGCATTGCCGTTCACCTGGGTCTGCGTATCGCCGAGACCGCGCAACAGGACGCGCTCGCCATGCCGCTCCAGGCGCGCGTGGCGCTCGGCGAAGGCCGGATCGTCGATGCAGATGTCGCATTCGCGCAGACGGCCGATGCTGCGCGCCCGGTCCAGGGTGTAGCTGCGGCCATGGTGCTGGCCGCCGACCCCGCGCAGCACCAGCCGCGGATCGTCGCGCTCGCCGGCCTCGGCGGCCTCGGGCGGGCGCTGCAGCGGTTCGCACCCGCCCTGCACCACCATTTCCACGCCATCGGCATACACCGCGTCGCCGGCGCGCAACAGCGCCATGCGCCGCACCGGCCGCCCGTTCACATGGATGCCGCGGCTGCCGTTGGCGACCTGCAGCCACAGCCCGCGCCGGTCCAGGCAGAACTGCGCCAGCAGCAGCGCGCCCTGCGCATCGTCGACCACGCGCACATGCCCGGATGCCTGCCGCACGATGCGGTGCACGCCCGCGCGCAGGGGCCGGTCGGGTTGCTGGCGGTTGCTGAAATGGACTTGCAGGTCGGGCACGGCGGGCAGCCTAGCAGGTTGCCTGCGCCGGCAGAAGCGCGCGGCGTCTGGACAACACTGCGCGCATACGCACAATGCGTGATCGTTTACGCGGGCCGCATGCCCGTACAGGAGCCAGCATGTCCAGCATCGACATCCGCCACGACCACGACAAGACCCCGGCGCAGGCGCGCAAGGCGATCGAAACCGCCGCCAAGAAGCTGTCCGAACGCTTCGACCTGGAATCGCACTGGGACGGCGATGCGCTGCTGTTCTCGCGCTCCGGCGTGGACGGGCGCATCGAACTGCTGCCCAAGCAGGTGCATGTCACCGCCGAACTGGGCTTCCTGCTGTCGGCGCTGAAGGGCACGGTGGAAAGCGAGATCCGCCGCGTCCTGGTGGAAAAGCTGGGCTGAGCCATAAAGCCCCTCTCCCGTCGGGAGAGGGGTTGGGGTGAGGGTGCGGCGCGAAGCGACTCGCGGAGTTTGGGTGCGCGAGGCTGCGCCCGTCCCCTCATCCGGCGCTGCGCGCCACCTTCCCCCGAAAGGGGGCCAAGGTCCCGGCGGGAGAAGGGAACAGCCGTGCATGCGTGGCCCCTCTGCCACCGGACAGGGGTTGGGGTCCGCTCAGTCGAACGCGAACGGCTGCGGGTGCCCGGCGAACAGGCGCCGCGACACTTCGCGCTCGGTGATCTCGATATCGCCGATGAAGCCCTCGGCGTCGCCGAGCTTGGAGAACGCATCGAAGCCACGCTCCAGGAACCCCTGCAACTCCGACAATCCCGCCGCCTTGGCCGGGCCGCGGGCGAAGCGCAGCAGCATGCGCACGCCCGGGGTGTGCACCGCGCCGGCCAGGCCCAGGCCGACGCTGGCGATCAGGTCGATCTGGTGCAGGCGCAGGCGACGCAGCCCGGTGTGCCGATACGCCTCGGCATACAGTTCGTCGTCCAGTCGCTTGCGGCGCGGCGCCAAGACCTGCAGCGCCTCGGCCATGCGCAGGTCCAGCGCATGGGTCAACGCGCCCAGTTCGATGCCGTCGGCGACCGTGTCCAGCAGCGAGGCCGGCATCAGCCGCTGCATCATCGGCAGCACCTTGATGATGTCGGCGTCGCGGCGACTGAAATCGCGGTCGCCATACACATCGGTGAGGAAGAACATCGCCGCCGGGCGCCGCTGCGGGTCTTCCAGGAAATGCTCGAAGCTGCGCTCCAGCCGCTCGGACTGCCAGCGCCGCAGTTCCTGCAGCCAGCGCAGCGCATTGCGCGGCTCGCGGACCGGATCGTGCACGGCCTGATGCCACGCCAGGCGGCGGCCGAGTCGTTCCAGGACGGGATTGCTGCGCGCCATGGGCGCCGATGATGGTGGCAGCCGCGCGCGACCGCAAGCGTCACGCCGCTCGGCTACACTCCGGCCAACGCCTCTCGCAGACCGCGCATGCTCTCCCTCCACAGCGCCTCGCCCCGCCCCCGCTCCCATGGCCGCATCGGCCTGGCCATCGCCGGCGGCGGCCCGATCGGCGGCATGTACGGGCTCGGCGCGCTGCGCGCGCTGGACGATGCGCTGGACGGACTCGACCTGACCCGGCTGGACTGCTACGTCGGCGTCAGTTCCGGCGCGTTCCTCACCGCCGGGCTGGCCAACCGCATCAGCAGCGCCGAGATCTGCCGGATCTTCGTCACCGGCAACAGCGACGACGCGCGCTTCCGCCCCGAGGACTTCCTGCGGCCCAACGTCTACGAATACCTGCGCCGCGCCGCGACCCTGCCCAAGCTCGCCTACGGGTGGTGGTACGACCTGCTGACCGAGCCGCGCAAGACCCGCTGGTCGGACCTGATCACCCGCTTCGGCGGGCTGGTGCCCAGCGGCCTGTTCGACAACGCCGGGGTCGAGCGCTTCATGCAGGACGTGTTCAGCCGGCGCGGCCGCAGCAATGATTTCCGCACGCTGGAGGCCGACCTGTTCGTGGTCGCGGTGGACCTGGACAGCGGCCGCACCGTGCGCTTCGGCGAGCCGGGCCTGGACCACGTGCCGATCTCGCTGGCGGTGCAGGCCAGCGCCGCGTTGCCGGGGCTGTATCCGCCGGTGGAGATCGGCGGGCACCACTATGTCGACGGCGCGCTGCGGCGCACGATGCATGCGTCCACGCTGCTCGAGCGCGGCATCGACCTGATGATCGGGATCAATCCGCTAGTGCCCTACGACGCCACCCACGCGCCGCGCCGCAACGGCCAGATCGACCGCGCGCGCCTGCTCAGCGGCGGCCTGCCGGCGGTGCTGTCGCAGACCTTCCGCACCCTGCTGCAGTCGCGCATGCAGGTCGGGCTGGAGAAGTACGCGCGGCAGTATCCGCGGGTGGACCAGGTGGTGTTCGAGCCCAATGCCGACAACAGCGAACTGTTCTTCACCAATCTGTTCAGCTATGCCGCGCGCCACCGCGTCTGCCAGTTGGCCTACCGCAACACCCTGGCCGACCTGCGCCGCAACGCCGAGGTGCTGGAACCGATGCTGGCCGCGCACGGCATCGCCCTGCGCCACGCGATCCTCAACGATCGCCACCGCACCTTCACCGATGGCGTGGACGTGCAGCCGCGGCGCATGACCGAAACCACCGCGCGCCTGCGCCGTGCGCTCGACGACGTCGACCAGGTCATCGCCGCGCGCCGCGCCACGCGCCGCACGCGGCGCCCGCCGCCACACGCCGACTGATCCGCCGCCGCGCTGGTGTGATTACTCTAAGCAACGCCGTGAGTCTCGAATCCAGCCACCCAACTGCCGAAGGAACCGCATCGCCATGGCCACACTGAAGAAGTCCACGCGCAAGAAGAAGACGGCCGCCGCCGACGAAGGCCTGCAGGCGCAGGCGGAAAAACTGTCCAAGCGGCTGGGCGAATCGGCCCAGCAGGTGTGGCTGGCCGGTGTCGGCGCCTTCGGCCGCGCCCAGGCCGAGGGCGGCAAGCTATTCGAGACGCTGGTGAAGGAAGGCCTGACCCTGGAACAGAGCACGCGCAAGCTGGCCGGCGGCGGCGTCGACGCGGTCCGCGATGCGGTGGAGAACCGGGTCGGCCAGGCGCGCGAACGCGCCGCCGACACCTGGGACCGGCTGGAGAAGGTGTTCGAGGACCGCGTGCAGCGCGCCTTGCGCCGGCTGGAAGTGCCCAGCCGCGAGGACCTCGGTTCACTGGTCGAGCGTGTGGACGCGCTCAACGCCGAGCTGCGCAATCTCGGCGGCGCCCGCAGTGCGCGCAAGGCGCCGGCCAAGGCGCCGGCGGCCAGGAAAGCGGCCAAGACCGCTGCGCCCAAGCCCCGCGCCGCCAAGCAGCCGGCACCGGCGCGGCGTCGCGCCGGTCCGGTCGTCGCCAGCGCCGCGCCTGCGCCCAAACGCGCCAGCCGCAAGCGCGCGACGCCCCCCGCCGCCTCCGAATGACCTTTTGTTGCAAAGCAGCAGATTTTTTCCGACAATCGGGACGGACCCGCCAGTCCATCTGAAGACCGTTTGCTCCCCTCCCCTCTCGGCTTCGGACTGGCGGGTCTTCTCCTGTCCGCCGTTCCCCGCTGCCGCCTTCCCGGCGCCGTGACACGCTGGCGATAAACTGGCGTCATCGATCAGCGTTACGCGGGTGCGTGCATGTTTCCCTGGATAGTGGCAATGCTGCTGGCGGTCGCGACCTGGCTCGCCGCCACGCTCTACCTATGGCTGGTCCGCCGCCGCGAAAACGAGACCACGGCCGGGTTGCACGCCCTGGCCGGGCTGCACTGGCGCGATTTCTCGCGCATGGTGCGGCGCGCGATGCGCGAGCAACGCGACCTGCACGACGATGCCGACGAGGACCCGGCGCTGGAACCGCAGAGCGATTTCGTCATGACCCGCGGCGATGCGCGCTGGCTGCTGTCGTGCAAGCACGGCCGCGCGTACCGGATCGGCTCGGCCGCGGTCAACGAACTGGGCGCCGCGGCGCGGCTGATGGGCGCGCAAGGCGGCATCCTGGTCACCGAGGGCAAGGTGCAGCGCGACGGCATCGCCGCCGCCGACAAGCAGTCGGTCGAAATCCTCGACGGACGCCGCATCTGGCCGATGCTCAAGCGCTACCTGCCGAGCGAGTTGGAGGACGGCGTGGTGGGCGCGTCGCGCCGGCGCGCGCAGCGGCACATCGCCATCGCCGCGCTGGCCTGCGTGACGCTGGGCCTGATAGTGGGACTGGGCGGTCTGGCCTTGCAGCAACGCCGTGCGGATGCCGCCATCGCCGCAGCGCCCGCGCCAGCGCTCCCCACCGCGGCATCGCCTGCGCCTGTCGCCCCCGCACCGGCGCCAGCGGCGGACACGGCACCGGATCCGGGGGCGAACGCCGCTGTTCCACCTTCCGCCACCGAGACCGCGCCGGCCACCGCACAACCCGACGCCGCCACCGAGGCCGGCTATCGCCAGGCGCTGTCGAAGACGCTGGCACGCACGCCCGGGGTGATCCGCGGCATCTGGCAGACCCAGATGACCCTGGTGATCGACCGCAGCGGCGACGACGCCCAGGTCTGGCCGTTGATCTGCAGGGAAGTGGAGCGCTATCCCTCGCTGCGCACCGTGCGCATCCAGCTCAACCCCCGCCCGGACCGCGACGAGCCGGTGCGGTGGCGGCAATGTAGGACGTTCTGAAGAGCTGGGAATGGGGATTGGGGATTCGGGATTGGTGAAAGCGGCATCGCGGCGGCGGACGGGTTTTTGCGAAGCCCGAATCAGGGTTCAATCAACAGCGACACCGCGCGACAGCGCGACCATCACGGTGTCGCAGGCTCGCCTTGTTCCGGCGCGGCGCCTTGCGCTGGCAACCGCCACCACCGTTCCGCCGCGCCGCAGCGGAACAGCAGCGAGACTTAGGCCACGCAATGGCGGATCTGACCTCCAGACCCTGCTTTTGCGAATCCCCAATTCCGACTCCCCAATCCCGGCCCCACTACCAATGCACGCCCCGCATCAGCGCGGCGAACGCGATCTGCTCCTGGCTGGGCTTGGTCTCGCGCAGCGCCTTGCGGTCGCCCTTGGCCGCGGCCGAGTCCGGGAACAGTTCGAAGGCGGTGTTCATCACCACCTCGTAAGCCTTCGGCGCCACGGCGTTGACCAGGGCGGCGAAGATGCCCAGGCGCGTGGCCACGCGGCTGGGGCGTTCGATGATCGCCTTGACCATCAGGTCGGCGGCCTCGTCCACGCTCAGCGTCGGCACGCTGTCGTACATCTTGGTCGGCGCGATCATCGGCGTCTTCACCAGCGGCATGTTGACCGTGGTGAAACTGATGCCCTTGCCCGACAGCTCGCCCTGCGCGCAGCGGCTCCAGGCATCCAGCGCCGCCTTGGAGGCGACGTAGGCGGAGAAGCGCGGTGAGTTGGCCAGCACGCCGATCGAGCTGACGTTGATGATGTGGCCCTTGCGCCGCGCGGTCATGCCCGGCAGCACACCCATGATCAGGCGCAGGCTGCCGAAGTAGTTCAACTGCATGGTCCGCTCGAAATCGTGGAAGCGGTCGTAGCTCAGTTCGATCGAGCGGCGGATCGAGCGGCCGGCGTTGTTGATCAGCACATCGACGTGTCCGTGCGCCTCCAGCACGGTCTTGATCAGGCGGTCGCAGTCGGCCAGGTCGGACAGGTCGGCGGTATAGGCGAAGACCTTGCCGCCCTTGGCGTTCATCGCGTCGCGCGCGGCGTGCAGTTCCTGTTCGCCGCGGGCCACGATGACGGTGATGGCGCCGGCCTCGGCGACGCGCTGCGCGGTGGCCAGGCCGATGCCCGAGGAGCCGCCGGTGATCAGCACCACCTTGCCGCGGACCTTGCCCTTGAGCGAGCGGTCGACGAACAGGTCCGGGTCCAGGTGCCGTTCCCAGTGGTCCCACAGGCGCCAGGCGTAGTCCTCCAGGCGCGGCACGGCGATGCCGCTGCCCTTGAGCGCGCGCTCGGTCTCGCGGCTGTCGAAGCGCGTGGGATAGGTGATGAACTTCAGCACCTCGCGCGGGATGCGGAAATCGCGCAGCAGCATGCCGGTGAAGCGGCGGATCGGCGGCAGGCTGCCGACCGCGGCGCGGATGCTCGAGGGCACGAACGCGAACATGCGCGCGTCCACCCGCAAGGTCATCTCCGGGGCGTGGCCGGCGCGGCAGAACACGTTGAGCACCTCGCCCACGCGCAGCGGTTCCGGGTCGGTGAGGTGGAAGGTGTGGCCGTCGAGCTTGGGCTTGTGCGCGATGTGGTCCATCGCATCGGCGACGAAGTCCACCGGCACCAGGTTGATCCGCCCGCCCTCGATGCCGAGCATCGGCGCCCATGGCGGCAGCAACTGGCGCAGCTTCTTGATCAGCGGGAAGAAGTAGTACGGACCGTCGATCTTGTCGATGGCGCCGGTGCGCGAATCGCCGACCACCATCGCCGGGCGGTAGATGCGCCATTTGATCCGGGTCTCGGCGCGCACCAGCGCCTCGGCATCGTGCTTGGTGCGCAGGTAGGGATCGTCCAGCCCCTCGGCTTCCTCGAACATGTCCTCGCGGAAGATGCCCGGGTACAGCCCGGCCACCGCGATCGAACTGGTGTGGTGGAAGATGCCGGCGCCGAGTTGCGCGGCCAGTTCCAGCGCGTTGCGGGTGCCGTCGAGGTTGGCGATGCGTTGTTCCTCGGCCTTGGCGGTGAGGTCGTACAGCGCGGCTAGGTGGAAGAAATGCTTGACCTTGCCGTGCAGCGCCTTGCGCTGCGCCGCGTCCAGCCCGCAACACTCGGCGCCGACGTCGCCGTGCAGCACCACCAGGCGCTTGGGATCCCAGCCCTGCTCGCGCGCCAGCGCATCGAACTTGCGCTGCGACTCCTTGCGCAGCAGGACATGCACGGTGCCCTTGCGCCGCATCAGGTTGGCCATCAGATAACGGCCGATGAAACCGGTGGCGCCTGTTACGAAATACGTCATGCCGAACCATCCCTCGTTCCGCGGCCACGGCCCCTCGCCCAGCCTCGGCGCTAACTTGCCAGAGTGCGGCGGACAGGACAAACGCACGCCGCAGTATGGTGAGCGCTCGCGCCGTGCTGCACCGCGACATCGGCGCCCTCGCGCGCCGCCGATGCGAGCGCGTTCGCGCGCGGCGCGCGGGACTCAGCGCGCGCCCGGCGAGAACCGCGCGACCAGGTCGTAGGTGTCGCCGAGGAAGACCTGACGCACGAAGGTCACCGCCTGCTCGCCGCGCCAGGTGCGGCGGTCGATCAGCAGGCAGGCGGTGCCGGCCGGTACCTGCAAGCGCGCCGCCTGCGCGGCACTGGCGCCGACCGCACTGATGCGGTGTTCGGCGCGGGTCCAGGGCACATGCTGCAGCAGCCAGCTGCCGGGCACGGTGACCGCGAAGTCCATCTGCAAGGCCTCGGGCACCGCCACCGGATTGATCACCCGCTCCTCCAGCGCGAACGGACGGCCGTCGGCGTAGTGCAGGCACTGCAGCGCCAGCAGGCTGCCGTCCGCGGCGACCTCGGCTTCCTGCGGCAGCGCCGCCCGCGGTGCGCGCTGCTGCCGCTCCAGTAGTTCGAAGCGGTAGGCATGGCCACGCGCGGCGACCTCGACCGGGATGTCCGGGATCTCCAGCGCCACCTGCTCCATGTGCGGATGCGGGCGCGCCACGAACGAACCGGCGCGGCGCCGGCGCTCGATCATGCCGGCGTCGGCCAGCAGCGCCAGCACCTTGTTGACGGTCATCCGCGAGCAACCGTACTGCGCCATCAGTTCGTGCTCGAACGGAATGCGGTGGCCGGGCGGCCACGCGCCGCTGCGGATGCGCGCCTCGATGTCGCGGCGGATGCGCTGGTTGAGCGGCAGCGCCGGCGCGGCCGGGCTCATCGGCGCCCCGTGCCGCGGCAGGCGGACCACGCCGCGCGCGCGTCGCGCCTCATGCGTCCAGCAGCCGCGTCAGCGCGCGGGCGTAGCGCGCGGCCACCGCCTCGCGCTGCAGATGGCGTCCATCGCGCACCAGCTCGCGGCCGTGGCGCCAGACCGCGCGCACCGCGCCGCCGCGCGCGGCGAAGATCCAACTGTCCAACCAGGCGTCGTCGCGGCGCGCCTGCAATGCCGGGTGCGCGGCGTCCAGTTCGACCAGGTCGGCCGGCGCGCCCACGTGCAGGCCCTGGTCGACGCCGAGCGCCTGCGCCGCGCCCTGCGCGGCGGACTGGAACAGCAGGCGGCCGCTGGACTGCGCGGTGTCGCCGGCGAGCACGTTGCGCCCGCGCAGGCTCAGGCGCTGGCCGTATTCGAGCAGGCGCAGTTCCTCGGCCGCATCGATCAGCACGTTGGAATCGGAGCCGACGCCGAAGCGGCCGCCGGCGCGCAGGAACTCCGGCATCGGGAACAGGCCGTCGCCCAGGTTGGCCTCGGTGATCGGGCACAGCCCGACCACCGCGCCGCTGGCGGCGATGCCCTGCACCTCGACGGCGTCGACATGGGTGGCATGGACCAGGCACCAGCGCGCGTCCACCGGCGCATGCGCCAGCAGCCACTGCACCGGCCGCTGCCCGCTCCAGGCCAGGCAGGCGTCGACCTCGCGGGTCTGTTCGGCGATGTGGATGTGCACCGGGCCGTCGCACAGCGGCAGCAGCGCCGCCAATTCGTCCGGGGTGACCGCGCGCAGGCTGTGCGGGGCCAGCCCCAGCACCGCGTCGTCCAACCCCTGCAGCGCACGGCGGCTGCCGTCCAGCAGCGCGGCGAAGCCATCGACGTCGTGCAGCAGGCGCTGCTGCGCCGGGTTCGGCGCGGCGCCGCCGAAATCGGCATGCGCGTAGAACACCGGCAGCAGGGTCAGGCCGATGCCGCTGGTCTGCGCCGCCGCGGCCAGGCGCTGCGCCATCTCGGCGCGGTCGGCATAGGGCCGGCCGTCGGGCGCGTGATGCAGATAGTGGAACTCGCCGACGCGGGTGAAGCCGGCCTCGAGCATTTCCACGTAGGCCTGCTCGGCGATGGCCTGGACGCTGTCCGGATCCAGCCGCTGCAGGAAGCGGTACATCAGCTCGCGCCAGCTCCAGAAGCTGTCGCCGCTGCGTCCGCCGAGCTCGGTGAGCCCGGCCATGCCGCGCTGGAAGGCGTGGCTGTGCAGATTGCCCAGCCCGGGCACCACGATGTCCAGGCGCTGATCGCCCAATGCCGCGGCCACGCCGCTGTCCACCGTGGCGATGCGGCCATCGCGCACGCCGATGCGCACGTCGCGCGCCCAGCCCTGCGGCAGCAGCGCGTGCGCGCACCAGAACTCGCCCGATCCCACCTTGCCGCTGGCCTGCTGCTGCGCCTGGGTCTGCACTGGACACCCTCCATCGACCGCAATATTGTATATACAAAATAACCGACGAGCCCGCCCGTGACCATGCCCTGCGACACGCTCTGGCACAACGCGCACCTGATGACGCTGGACGCCGAGGACGGCGGCCTGGGCCTGGTCCGCGACGGCGTGGTGGCCTGCCACGACGGCCACATCGTCTATGCCGGCGCCGCCGCGCAGTTGCCCGGTCCGCTGTCGGCGCGGCGCAGCATCGACTGCGGCGGGCGCTGGATCGGCCCCGGCCTGATCGACTGCCACACCCACCTGGTCTATGCCGGCAACCGCGCCGGCGAGTTCGAGCAACGCCTGCTCGGCGCCAGCTACGCCGACATCGCCCGCGCCGGCGGCGGCATCGTCGCCACGGTGCGCGCCACCCGCGCCGCCGACGAGGACGCCCTGCTCGCCGCCAGCCTGCCGCGGCTGGACGCGCTGCTGGCCGAAGGCGTCACCACGGTGGAGATCAAGTCCGGCTATGGCCTGACCCTGGAGGACGAACTGCGCCTGCTGCGCGTGGCGCGGCGACTGGGCGAACTGCGCCCGGTGGCGGTGTCGCCGACGTTCCTCGGCGCGCACGCGGTGCCGCCCGGCGCCGAGGCGCAGACCTACATCGACGAGGTCTGCGACAGCATGATCCCGGCCGTCGCCGCGCAAGGGCTGGCCGAGGCGGTGGACGTGTTCTGCGAGCACCTGGCATTCACCCCGGCGCAGACCGAGCAGGTGTTCCAGGCCGCGCAACGCCACGGCCTGGCGCTGAAGATCCACGCCGAGCAGTTGTCCAACCAGGGCGGCGCGGCGCTGGCGGCGCGCTACGGGGCGCTGTCGGCCGACCACGTCGAGTACCTCGATGACGCCGGCGTCGCCGCGATGGCCGCCGCCGGCACGGTCGCGGTGCTGCTGCCGGGCGCGTTCTATTTCACCCGCGACACCCAGTTGCCGCCGATTGCCGCGCTGCGCGCCGCCGGCGTGCCGCGCGCGCTGGCCACCGACTGCAATCCCGGCACCTCGCCGCTGACCAGCCCGCTGCTGGCGATGAACCTGGCGGCGACGCTGTTCCGGCTGACCGTGGCCGAATGCATCGCCGGCTTCACCCGCGAGGCGGCGCGCGCGCTCGGGCGCCAGGACCAGGTCGGCCGGCTGCGCGCCGGGCTGGCCTGCGACCTGGCGATCTGGGACATCGCCGAACCGGCCGAATTGGTCTATCGCATGGGCTTCAACCCGCTGCATGCGCGTATCTGGAGAGGACAATGAGCGACGACGAGATCCTGCTGCGCCCCGGCGCGGTGAGCCTGGCGCAGTGGCGCGCGGTGTACCGCGGCGCCGGCATGCGCCTGGACCGGGCCTGCGCCGAGGCGGTGCTGCGCAGCGCGCAGACGGTGGAGGCGATCGTCGCCACCGGCGCGCCGGTGTACGGCATCAACACCGGCTTCGGCAAGCTGGCCAGCGTGCGCATCGAGCGCGAGGACCTGCAGGCCCTGCAGCGCAACATCGTGCTGTCGCACGCGGCCGGGGTCGGCGCGCCGATGCCGGTGCCGGTGGTGCGGCTGATGATGGCGCTGAAGCTGGCCAGCCTGGCCCAGGGCGCCTCCGGCGTGCAGCCGCAGACGCTGGCGCTGCTGGAGGCGCTGCTGCGCCACGAGGTGATCCCGGTGGTGCCGTGCCAGGGCTCGGTCGGCGCCTCCGGCGACCTGGCGCCGCTGGCGCACCTGGCCACGGTGATGCTCGGCGTCGGCGAGGCCTTCGTCGGCGACGCGCGGCTGCCGGCGGCGCAGGCGCTGGCCCAGGCCGGGCTGCAGCCGCTGACGCTGGGCGCCAAGGAGGGCCTGGCGCTGCTCAACGGCACCCAGTTCTCCACCGCCTACGCGCTGGCCGGGCTGTTCGAGATCGAGCGCGTGTTCCATGCCGCGCTGGTCGCCGGGGCGCTGTCCACCGAGGCCGCGAAGGGCTCGGATACCCCATTCGATCCGCGCATCCATGCGCTGCGCGGCCAGCCCGGGCAGATCGCCACCGCCGCCGCGCTGCGCGCCCTGATGCACGACTCGGCGATCCGCGATTCGCACCGCGACAACGACGTGCGCGTGCAGGATCCGTACTGCCTGCGCTGCCAGCCGCAGGTGATGGGCGCGGCGCTGGACGTGATGCGCCAGGCCGCCACCACCCTGGCCACCGAGGCCAACGGCGTGTCGGACAACCCGCTGGTGTTCAGCGACACCGGCGAGGCGCTGTCGGGCGGCAACTTCCACGCCGAGCCTGTGGCCTTCGCCGCCGACATGCTGGCGCTGGCGGTGTGCGAGATCGGCTCGATCAGCGAGCGCCGCGTCGCCATGCTGGTGGATCCGGCGCTGTCCGGGCTGCCGGCGTTCCTGACGCCCAAGCCCGGCCTCAACTCCGGCTTCATGATCCCGCAGGTCACCGCCGCGGCGCTGGTCTCGGAGAACAAGCAGCGCGCCTATCCGGCCAGCGTCGATTCGATCCCGACCTCGGCCAACCAGGAAGACCACGTGTCGATGGCCGCGCACGGCGCGCGGCGCCTGCTGGCGATGGCCGAGAACGCGGCCAACGTGGTCGGGATCGAACTGCTGGCCGCCGCGCAGGGCTGCGACTTCCACGCGCCACTGCGCTCCAGTGCGGCGCTGGAAGCGGCACGCGCACTACTGCGCGGCCGCGTGCCGGCGCTGCAGGACGACCGCTACTTCCACCCGGACATGCTGGCGGCCACCGCCCTGGTGCGCGACGGCGCGCTGGCTGCGGTGGTGGGGATGCCGTTGCCCGAGGTCAGTGTCTAATCCGACGAACCCTTGTAGGAGCGGCTTTAGCCGCGACCGGGCTTTCCCGGCAATGCCCTGTCGCGGCCAAAGCCGCTCCTACAGAACAGCACAACGCGCGAGGCCTTATGACATCCCTGCCCGACTGGCTCAGTGTGCACCGCGGCGATGCGCCGCTGATCGTCAGCTTCCCGCATACCGGCACCGAGTTGCCGGAGGCGCTGGCCGAGCGCTTCGTCTCGCCGTGGCTGGCCCAGCGCGATGCCGACTGGTGGGTTCACCTGCTGTACGACTTCGCCACGGCGCTCGGCGCGACCACCGTGCGCACCGCGATCTCGCGCTCGGTGATCGACGTCAACCGCGACCCGGCCGGGGTATCCCTGTATCCCGGGCAGAACACCACCGGGTTGTGCCCGCTGACCACCTTCGACGCGCAGCCGCTGTACCGGCCCGGCGCCGAACCCGACGCCGCCGAGATCGAACGACGCCGCGCGCGGTGGTTCGCGCCGTATCACGCCGCGTTGGAGGCGGAGATCGCGCGCCTGCGCGCCTTGCACCCGGCGATCGTGGTGTACGACGCGCATTCGATCCGCTCGCGCATCCCGCACCTGTTCGACGGCGAGTTGCCGCAGTTCAACATCGGTAGCGCCGGCGCCTCCGGCACGGTGGATACCAGTTGCGCGGCGGCGCTGACCGACGCGGTCGAAGGCGTCTGCGCCGGCAGCGGCTTCAGCCACGTGCGCAACGGCCGCTTCAAGGGCGGCTGGAGTACCCGCCACCACGGCGCGCCAGCCGACGGCGTGCACGCGATCCAGATGGAACTGGCCTGCCGCGGCTACATGCACGAGCCGGATACGGTCGAGCCCGCCACCTGGCCCTCGCCCTGGCAACCCGAACACGCCGCGCCGTTGCGCGCGGTGCTGCAGCAAGTGCTGCAGGCCTGCCTCGACTTCGCCCGCAGCCCCGCCGCATCCGCCCGCGCCGCCGACTGACGCGCGCGCACCGCGTCCCGCCTTCCGCGCATCCACCTGAGGATCCCGCATGACCCGCCTCGACGCCACCCGCCGCATCCACGCCCCCACCGGCAGCACCCTCACCGCCAAGAGCTGGCTGACCGAAGCGCCGCTGCGCATGCTGATGAACAACCTGCACCCGGACGTGGCCGAGCGCCCGCAGGAACTGGTGGTGTACGGCGGCATCGGCCGCGCCGCGCGCGACTGGGAGAGCTTCGACGCCATCGTCGAGACGCTCACCCGGCTGGAGGACGACCAGACCCTGCTGGTGCAGTCGGGCAAGCCGGTCGGCGTGTTCCGCACCCATGCCGACGCGCCGCGGGTGCTGATCGCCAACTCCAACCTGGTGCCGCGCTGGGCCAACTGGGACCACTTCAACGAACTGGACAAGAAAGGCCTGGCCATGTACGGCCAGATGACCGCCGGCAGTTGGATCTACATCGGCGCCCAGGGCATCGTCCAGGGCACCTACGAGACCTTCGTGGAAATGGGCCGGCAGCACTACGGCGGCGACCTGTCCGGCAAGTGGCTGTTCACCGGCGGCCTCGGCGGCATGGGCGGCGCGCAGCCGCTGGCCGCGGTGATGGCCGGCGCCTCGTGCCTGGCGGTGGAATGCCGCAAGAGCAGCATCGAGATGCGCCTGCGCACCGGCTATCTGGACACCTGGACCGATAATCTGGACGAGGCGCTGCGCTTGATCGGCGAATCGTGCACGGCAAAGAAGCCGCTGTCGGTCGGCCTGCTCGGCAATGTCGCCGACGTGCTGGACGAACTGCTGGTCCGTGGCGTCAGGCCGGACCTGCTGACGGATCAGACCTCCGCGCACGACCCGGTCAACGGTTACCTGCCGCAGGGCTGGAGCGTCGAGCAGTGGGACGAACAGCGCGCGAGCGCGCCCAAGGACGTCGAGGCCGCCGCGCGCGCCTCGATGGCCAACCACATCCGCGCCATGCTCGCCTTCCACGCCCTCGGCGTGCCGACCGTGGACTATGGCAACAACCTGCGGCAGATGGCCCTGGAGGAAGGCGTGGCCAACGCCTTCGACTTCCCGGGCTTCGTTCCCGCCTACATCCGCCCGCTGTTCTGCCGAGGCATCGGCCCGTTCCGCTGGGCCGCGCTGAGCGGCGACCCGGAGGACATCGCCAGGACCGACGCCAAGGTCAAGGAACTGATCCCGGACAACCCGCACCTGCACCGCTGGCTGGACATGGCCGCCGAGAAGATCCGCTTCCAGGGCCTGCCCGCGCGCATCTGCTGGGTCGGCCTGGGCGACCGCGACCGCCTGGGACTGGCGTTCAACGAGATGGTCGCCAACGGCGAACTGAAGGCGCCGGTGGTGATCGGCCGCGACCACCTGGACAGCGGCAGCGTCGCTTCGCCGAACCGCGAGACCGAGGCGATGGCCGACGGTTCCGACGCGGTTTCCGACTGGCCGCTGCTCAACGCCCTGCTCAACACCGCCAGCGGCGCCACCTGGGTCTCGCTGCACCACGGCGGCGGCGTCGGCATGGGCTTCTCGCAGCACGCCGGCATGGTCATCGTCTGCGACGGCACCGAGGCGGCGGCCAAGCGCATCGCCCGCGTGTTGTGGAACGACCCGGCCACCGGGGTGATGCGCCACGCGGATGCGGGCTATGAGATCGCACTGGCCTGCGCGAAGGAGAAGGGGCTGGATCTGCCGGGCATTCTGGGCTGACGACCGACGCGGGGGTTTCACCGATCCCGCCAGTCCGCCGCGCAGGGAACCCGAGCGCAACCGCGATCGTGCGGAGTGCGGCAGCATGCTGGAGCTGCCCGCTTCGTTCGCGACCTCGCCGACCGTCACCGCGCCGACGCCGAGGCCCGCAGCATCCCGCCACGTCCGGCGCGGCATTGGCATGCCTGCGAGCGCGCGCCGGCACTTCCCGCAGGCCCATACCCGGCGCTGCTGCCGGCCAGACTCCGGCGCGATCGAAGTCACGTCTTGCGACACACGCACTCAAGATTGCCCGAGGCGCGCCGACAAGAGATGCAACGTTTCGAGGAGCCTTCATGGGCATCCTGCTCTATCTGACTCCCGCCCTCGCGCTCTGGGCGCTCGCCGCCAGCATCCTGGCCTGGATGTTCTACGGGCGCATGCGCGACGAGCAACAGCAACAGGCGAGCGCGCAGGACAGCCTGGAGCGTCACCAGATGGCGCTGACACAGCTGAAGGCGCGCGCGGCGGCCGGCGCGCGCGAACTCGAAGCATTGCAACAGGCCTATGCCCACCTGCGGCAGACGGTGGACCAGCAGACGCAGGAGCCGGGAAGCGCGCCGCCGGCCGTGGCGCCACCGCCGGTGCCGATCCAGGTGATGGAACGCCTGGACATCTCCGGGGAAATCGGCACGCTGCTGGCGCACGTCGCGCGCGTGGCCAGGAGCATCCGCCGCTACAGCGCCTACAGCCGCGGCCACAACGCGCCGGAGTCGAGCAACGCCCGCTACGACCTGCATTGGCTGTCCGACTGCCTGCACAGCCTCGACCAGATCGGCCATGCGCTGGCCCGCGGCAACGTCGATACCCTGACCGCGGCCTGCACCGAACTGCTGTCGATGTACGAGCAATACCTCAAGGACGGTTCCGGCTACAACAGCCGCGACACCTTCCAGCGCCTGAGCAGCCATGTCCCGCTGGCCGACGTGACCGACGCGATCCGCTCGATCGCGGCCAAGGCTTCGCTGGCCCGCCAGGAACAGGCGCAACTGCAACTGCAAGCCGCCGCGCCCGCGCAGACGGCGTCGGCCGCCTGATCCGCGCGGACCAACGCCGCCGGCCCGCGCCGCCGCCACGGCACCAGCGAGCCGCTGCCGGCGTTGCCGGCGTCCCGCGTTGACCGGGCCAGCCGCCCGTGCTGTGATGCGTGCCGGTCAGGGAGGGAGCGGCACCATGGCGGACATCAAGGCAGCCTTCGAAAAAGCGGCCCGGGACATCAAGCAGCGCGAGGAGCGCCCCGACAACGACACCCTGCTGCGCCTGTACGCGCTGTACAAACAGGGCGCCGAAGGCGACGTCGCCGGCGCCAAGCCCGGCTTCTTCGACTTCGTCGGCACCGCCAAGTACGAGGCCTGGGCCAAGCTCAAGGGCATGCCGCAGGCCGAGGCGCAGAAGAAGTACGTGGACCTGGTGAAGAAGCTGCTGGCCTGATGGCACGCGACACGCGGCGACGCATCCTCGATACCGCGCTGGCGATGTTCAACGCGCAAGGCGAGCCGCACGTCACCACCAACCACATCGCCGACGAGCTGGAGATCAGCCCGGGCAACCTGTACTACCACTTCCGCAACAAGGACGACATCATCGAGCACCTGTTCGCGCGCTACGAGGAGCGCATGGACGCGGCGCTGGCCTTGCCGAGCGCGCGGCTGCCGGGGCTGGAGGACATCTGGCTGCAGCTGCACCTGGTGTTCGAGTGCATCTGGGACTACCGGTTCCTGTATCGCGACCTGATCGAGATCCTCAGCCGCAGCCGGCGCCTGCGCCTGCGCTTCGCGCGCATCCTGCGCCGCGCCGACGACAGCGTGCAGGCGGTGTTCCAGGGACTGGCGCAAGCCGGGGCGATGCGCGTCAGCGCACAGGACCTGGGCGGCATCGCCACCAACGTGCTGGTGGTCGCCACGTTCTGGCTCAACTACGCCGCCGCGCGCGGCGAGAAGGACGAGCAACTGGCGATCCGCCAGGGCATCGTGCAGGTGATGCGGCTGATCGCGCCATTCCTGCGCGACGCCGAACGCGCGCATCTGGCCGCGCTGATGGACGCCTACCTGGACTGAATCGCCCTGCCCCGCGTGCGCCTACGCGCAGCGCCAGGCGCGACGTGGATCATTCGGCTGCGGCACGCGGCACGCCACCGTCGAGCGAATAGACCTTGCACACCAGCCCCGGCGGCGTGCGATACGTTCGAAACCCGATGGCGTCGTAGTACGCCTGCCCGAGCGCATTGTCGGCGGCGATGCTGGCATCGATCCGGGTCAGTCCGGCGCGGCGCGCCGCCGCGCGGGTGGCCCGAAACAACGCGCTGCCGACGCCGCGGCGCGCGGCCAGCGGGTCGACATGGGTGCCGATGATGCCCCAGCCCTCGGCCACGTCGTAGACGTTGCCCGGACGCGCGATGCGCAGCGACTGGAAGCCGAGGATGCCGCCGTCGCCGTCGTCGGCGAGCACGCACTGGATGCGATCGGGATGATCGAGATAGGTGGCGCGGACCGCCGCCAGGTCGGTCGGCGCCTTGCGCAGGCCGGCGGCGAAGATGGCGTTCTGCACCGCGACCATCGCGGCGGCATCGTCGTGGGCGGCGAGCCGGATCTGCATGGTGCCGCCGTCTCGGATCATGTCGGGCGAGTATGCCCGAGCGCGGCCGGCCACGCGCGAAGTGGCCGCCTCGCACCGCACGACTCGAACCGTTCGACCACCTTGTCCGCGATGCACCGCCGCCATGGCCGCTGATCCGCGACGCCTGCGCCGATTCGCCAAGCGCCGCCGGCATCGGCTAGGCTTGCCGCCCTGCCCTCGCCGCCGCCCGCCATCCGCGTGAGAACCGTCGTCGCCACCCGTTACGTGACCCCGCTGCGCGAAGGCGGCTCGTTGCCCGCGGTGGTCGAGGCCGACGACGACGGCCTGTACGTGCTGAAGTTCCGCGGTGCCGGGCAAGGCCCCAAGGCGCTGATCGCCGAATTGCTCGGCGGCGAACTGGCGCGCGTGCTCGGCCTGCCGATGCCGGAGCTGGTGTTCGCGCTGCTCGACCGCGAGTTCGCGCGCACCGAGCCGGACCCGGAGATCCAGGACCTGATCCGCGCCAGCGAGGGCCTGAACCTGGCGCTGGACTACCTGCCCGGCGCGCTGAATTACGATCCGGCCGCCTTGCGCCCGGACCCCGCGCTGGCGTCGGCGATCGTCTGGTTCGATGCCTACGTGACCAACGTCGACCGCACCGCGCGCAACACCAACCTGATGGTCTGGCACGGCAAGCTGATGCTGATCGACCATGGCGCGGCGCTGTATTTCCACCACGATTGGGAACATGCCGGCGGCGCCAGCGCCTCGGCGTTCCCGCGCATCCGCGACCACGTGCTGCTGCCCTACGCCAGCGCCATCGCCCAGGCCGACGCGGAACTGGCGCCGCGGCTGACCGATGCGGTCATCGATGCGATCGTGGCGCGGATCCCGGATGCCTGGCTGCAGGCCGAAGCCTGCTTCGACACCCTGGACGCGCATCGCAAGGCCTATGCCGACTACCTGAAACGGCGTCTGGCGCAGCGCGCCGGCTTCGTCGAGGAGGCGCTGCGTGCGCACGCCGCATACCTATGACTACGCGGTCATCCGCGTGGTGCCGCGGGTGGAGCGCGAGGAATTCGTCAACGTCGGGGTGATCGTGTCGTGCCCGACCTCCAGGCTGCTGCAGGCGGCGATCGAACTGCAGCCGGCACGCCTGCACGCGCTGGACCCGACCCTGGACATCGCGCGCCTGCGTCCCTACCTGGACGCGATCCCGGCGATCTGCCGCGGCGACGCCGACGCCGGCCCGATCGCGCTGCTGCCGCCACGCGCGCGCTTCCACTGGCTGACCGCGAAGCGCAGCTCGGTGATCCAGATGTCCTCGGCGCATGTCGGCCGCACCCTGCACCCCGAGCAGGTGCTCGAGCACCTGCTGGAACGCATGGTGCGTCCGCCGCGCTAGCGATGCCGTCCCGATGCCTTGTGGGAGCGACGTTCAGTCGCGACGCTTTGGCGGTAACGCCCGTCGCGACTGGCACTCGCTCCCACAAAGGTGCAGTCGATCAGCACCGCGGCCCCGACCGACAAGGCCATGCATTGCCTTGCGGCGCGGGTAGCCGATCCGCCAGGCCCCATGCGGCCTTCGAGGCTGGCTTCACGTCACTCCAAACTCCTGGGTACCCATGGCGCGTCCCATCACGTGCCAGGCCTGCGCCGCCGTCACTTGGAACGCGCGCTGCGCTTGGCGGCCGGGCGCGGACGCCGCGCGGCGGCGGTCTTCTTGGCCGCGCGCTTGGCG
>Ga0207713_1000593_pt1 | contig 35871 bp, 36 predicted proteins | sample KBSS64metaG_FD_184404 | JGI IMG/M metagenome (GOLD analysis project Ga0207713, IMG submission 184404) | Switchgrass rhizosphere microbial communities from Kellogg Biological Station, Michigan, USA - KBS S6-4 metaG (SPAdes) (version 2) | ecosystem: Host-associated > Plants > Roots > Rhizosphere >... | reverse complement strand
TGCTCGACAGCATGCCGGGGCTGATCTATCGCGGCCGCAACAACCGCGACTGGACCATGGAATTCGTCAGTGCCGGTTGCCTGCAACTGACCGGGTATCCACCGGAGCGGCTGGTGGACAACCATGAGTTCACCTACAACAGCCTGATCCTGGCCCAGGATGCCGATTACGTCTGGCGCGAGGTGCAATATGCCCTGTCACGGCAGGAACCGTTCGAACTCAATTACCGGATACGCTGCGCAGATCAGTCGATCAAGCATGTTTGGGAAAAGGGTGTGGGGATTTATGCCGACACCCGGGAAGTGCTGGGTATCGAGGGCGCGATTTTCGAGCGCAGCATGGATCGGCGAGCGAGCTGAACACACCGTTGCGCGAGGGTACAACGCCGGGCATCGCACCCGGCGTTGGCTTTCAGGGGGTTATCAGGACAATTCGCCGACTCCTTGGGCGCGCTTGCCGAGTTTCATCAACCAATAATAGCTGAGGGCCGGCACCAGCAACCCGACGATCCAGGCCAGGTCTACGCCATCCAGGGCGTTGGCCACCGGGCCGACATACAACGTGGTGTTCATGAAGGGGATTTCCAGGGCGATTGCGAGCACGAAACTGCCGCAGGCGATCCAGTTGACGCGCCCGTAGATCCCGTTCTTGTCGAAGATGTCATCGATCCGGTACTGGCCTTTGCGCAGGCAGTAGTAATCCACCAGATTGATTGCCGTCCAAGGGATCAGGAAATAGCTCATGAAGAAAATGAAGTTGAGGAAGAAGGTGATGAAGTCGTCCTGACTGATGGTGCACAAGGCCGTGGCGACCAGGCTAATCACCAGCATGAACAGGCCGCGCACCCGAGGCGTCACCTTGAGCCGGGCAAAGGGTTCGATCACGGTGATGGTCGACATGAAGGCGCCGTACAGGTTGAAGACATTGATCGACACCTGGCCATAGACGATGAAGGCGAACAGCAGCAGCGCGCCGCTCCCAAACAGCCCGGCGACATGGCTGCCGACGTTGCTGGAAAAGTCAGTGATACCGACGCTGAGGATCGCACCGAGAATCATCATCCAGGCACCGCCGCTGACCGTGCCGGCGTAGCTGTACCAGAACACCTTCGCGGTCGGCGTGCTGCTCGGCAGGTAACGCGAGTAGTCAGCCACATACGGAGCGTAGGACAGTTGCCAGGTCACGGCAATGCTCACCGCCACCAGAAACTTCGACAACGAGAACCCCGTTGCCTGCCATTGTTCGGCCGGGATCGGTAGCTGCAAGGCGAGCACCGTAGCGGCGATGAACACCAACAGCGAAAGCAGCGACAGCACTTTCTGCAGGCGATGGATCAGGCGATAACCATAGAGCGCGACGACAAAGCACAACGCCCCGATCAGGTAGATATTGCCAGTGGCTTGTAACGGGCTGACGGACTCCAATGCCTGGGCGGCGAGCAAGGTGTTGCTGACGAAAAACCCGAGGTAGATCAGCATCACAAACAGCAGCGGCAGCACTGCCCCCAATATGCCGAATTGCGCCCGGCTCTGGATCATTTGCGGGATGCCCAGTTTCGGCCCTTGGGCGGAGTGGGAGGCCATGAAAATCGCGCCCAGCAGCGAGCCGATAATGATCGCCAGTGCGCTCCAGAACAGATTGAGCCCCATGACCACCGGCAACACGCCGGACGCGATGGTGGTGATGTTCATGTTGGCGCCGAACCAGATGAAGAACAACGAGCCCGGTTGGCCGTGGCGTTCGGCCTCGGGGATAAAATCGATGCTGCGTTTTTCGACTTGCATGACGATCACTCCTGAGTCCGGATGAGGCGGGTTTGCAAACGGGCGATGGTGCTTTCCAGCTCATGGGGCTGGTGGGCGAACAGATTCGGGCGCTCTGGAATCAGGCTTAGATAATCGCGGTTCTCCAGGGCTCGCAGGCATTCGGCGCAGGTCAGGATTTCCAGGGCGTACACCCAGTTGGCCATGATCAGCAGCGCCGAGTAGTGTCCTGCCAGTGTGGTCGCGGTGCAGGCGTCGCTGACCAGCCGAATGTGATAACCCAGAGCGAAAGCATCGAACACCGTGCTGAGTACGCAGACATCGGTCAGCACACCACAAACGATCAGGGTATCGACCTCGAGTACCTTGAGTCGGGCGTCCAGGTCGGTGCGGTGGAAGGCGCTGTAACGGCCCTTGTCGATAATGAGTTCATCAGGCTGTGGCACCAGACGTTCAATGATTTCCACTTGACGGGTGCCGGCGCGATAGCTGCTGGGGCCGCCGTCAGCCGTTCGCGGTTCGCCGCGCGGCAAGTCACTGCCGTCGGCCTGATTGATGTGGCGGGTATAGATGACAGGCACCCGCTGACGGCGGGCTGTCTCGAGCAAGGCGGCGGTGTGGGCCACCACCGTGTCGAGGTTTTCCAGGACGAAACCGTCCTCCTGCTGCATGTCGATGATCAACAGCGCGTTTTTATTGTTCATTGAGCAAACCTGATCATGGGCCGAAGCACAAAGCACCGGGCACGCCTCGTGATGACGAGACGTGGGTGCGTGAATTCAGTTCGGGTGGGCTCAGTGAACGGGTTGCCAGAAACCGTTCTGCTTGGCGGTAACGCTGGCGCGCAGACGCTTGAAATGGAGATGCGAAGCGGTCCATTCGCCGCGCAGGTAAGCCTGCTCGGCGCCGGAGGGAAGGGCGAGTGATGGGCGGCGATCATTGATCATTGGAATCGACCCTACACGTCAGTCAGCCCCCCGGTTTCGCGTCCGAGGGGCAGGGTGGTGGACTCAGCGGAACGCCGGGACCACGTGTTTGATGAACAGCTCCAGGGATTTTTTCTTCTCCGCGTGGGGCAGGCTGTTATCGCACCAGAAGCTGAATTCGTCGACCCCCAGTTCCTGGTAGTACTTGATGCGCGGGATGATTTCTTCCGGGGTGCCGATCATGGCGGTCTTGTGCAGGCTCTCCAGTTTGAACTCCGGGCGCTCGGCGAACTTCTCTTCCGGGCTCGGCGCCAGGAAGCCGTTGACCGGCACTTCCTTGTTGCCGAACCAGGCATCAAAGGTGCGATAGAACCTGGAGATCGCCTTGGCCCCGACTTTCCAACCCTCGGGGTCATCGACCGCGTGGACGTGGGTGTGACGCAGCACCATCAGTTGCGGACGTGGTACGTCCGGGTTGTTGTCCAGGGCCGCCTGGAATTTGTTCTTCAGGTCGAGGACTTCTTCGTCGCCTTTCATCAGCGGCGTGACCATGACGTTGCAGCCGTTGGCCACGGCGAAGTTGTGCGAATCCGGGTCGCGGGCGGCGATCCACATCGGGGGGTTAGGCTTCTGGATCGGCTTCGGCACGCTGGTGGACGTCGGGAACTTCCAGATATCGCCATCGTGGGCGTAATCGCCTTGCCACAGGGCGCGCACCACCGGAACCATCTCGCGCAGGGCTTGACCACCGGAGGAGGCGGGCATGCCGCCGGCCATGCGGTCGAACTCCACCTGATAGGCGCCACGGGCCAGACCGACTTCCATGCGGCCGTTACTGATCACGTCCAGCAGTGCGCATTCGCCGGCGACCCGCAACGGGTGCCAGAACGGCGCAATGATGGTGCCGGCGCCGAGGTGAATGGTGGTGGTTTTGGCAGCCAGGTACGCCAACAGCGGCATCGGGCTCGGCGAGATGGTGTATTCCATGGCGTGGTGTTCGCCGATCCAGACGGTGCTGAAACCGCCGGCTTCGGCCATCAGGGTCAGTTCGGTCAAGTCTTCGAACAGCTGACGGTGGCTGACGCTTTCGTCCCAACGTTCCATGTGCACGAACAGGGAAAACTTCATGACGCTTACCTCGGATCTTTTATTGTTGGCCTGTCGATCGGGAGTCGGCTGGCTGATTATTGGCGCATCGACATTCGCACTATGCGCAAAATACTTTCTGGATCAGGCGAACACAGGCAGGGCGCCCATTTTGCCGTGGCAATACACCAGTGGCCCGGCGTTCTGCTGGGGCACGATCAGGTTCTTCACCGCGCCGACCATGATCGCGTGGTCGCCCCCTTCGTATTCGCGCCACAACTCGCATTCGATCACCGCCGTGGCGTTGGCCAGAATCGGGTTGCCCAGCTCGCTCAAGGTCCATTCGATGCCTTGCGCCTTATCCTTGCCTTTGCGCGCGAAGGCATAGGCTTCGCTCTGCTGGCCGCCGGACAGGACGTGAATGGCAAAGCGTTTGTTCTTGATCAGTACCGGATAGGAATCGGAGCTGTAGTTGGGGCAGAACAACACCAGGGCCGGGTCCATGGACAGCGAGCTGAAGGCGCTGGCGGTCAGGCCGACGATTTGGCCATCGTCATCCAGCGTGGTGATCACAGTCACCCCGGAAGGAAACGAACCCATCACTTGTTTGTAGATGGCGGCATCGATCATGGGACGGTCCTCTGGCGGTGTAATGCGGATTTTTATGTGTTTGTAGGTATGATGGTATACCGTAATACATAGTTTGCAAGGGCTTTTTTTTTGACCCGATAAACGTACGTCTTTGGTCTTGCAGTCAATGTTTACGGGGCTTTTAGCCCGTTTAAACGGGCGATGATGCTTGAGGATTGCGGCTCAGATGGGCTCTAAAAGACCGGATCAGTCTTGTTTAAAAGATGGAATACCATAATATGACCGGCATCTGAGGGGTGGCCAAAGAGCTCCCCCGGTTTGGCTTCGTACAACTATAAGATCAGACAAACTAGAGTTTATGCACATGTCCCAGATGTCCCGGCAAGACCCCCTGATCGAGAATCACACGGTCGATTACGTCCCACTCGCGGAACGCCACGGGAAGGCCCGCGACCTTTTCACATTGTGGTTCAGCACCAACATCGCGCCGTTGCCCATCGTCACCGGCGCCATGGTGGTTCAAGTGTTCCACCTTGACCTGTTCTGGGGGCTGTTGGCGATTGCGCTCGGGCATATGGTCGGCGGTCTGGTGATTGCCCTGGCGTCGGCGCAAGGGCCGCGCATGGGGATTCCGCAGATGGTGCAGAGCCGCGGCCAGTTCGGTCGTTATGGTGCGCTGCTGATCGTGTTCTTTGCGGCGATCATCTACATCTGCTTTTTCATCTCCAACATCGTGCTGGCCGGCAAGTCCATTGTCGGCATCGCGCCTTCGGTTCCGGTGCCGGCGAGCATCCTCATCGGCGCCTTGAGCGCCACCGCGATCGGGGTGATCGGTTACCGTTTCATTCACACCCTCAATCGCATCGGGACCTGGGTCATGGGCAGTGCCTTGCTTGCCGGTTTCCTTTACATCTTCGCCCATGACCTGCCGGTGGACTTCTTCACCCGTGGCGGTTTTAACCTGTCGGGCTGGCTGGCAACGGTGTCGTTGGGGATCATCTGGCAGATCAGCTTCTCGCCTTATGTGTCGGACTACTCGCGTTACCTGCCGGCGGATATCGGGATCGCCCGTCCGTTCTTCGCCACGTATCTGGGCGCGACCCTGGGCACCATTTTGTCGTTCACTTTCGGCGCGGTGGCGGTGCTGGCGACTCCGGAAGGCACCGAAGCGATGGCAGCAGTGAAGCAGTCAACCGGCTGGCTGGGGCCGATCCTGATGGTGCTGTTTCTGCTCAACATCATCAGCCACAACGCCTTGAATCTGTATGGCGCGGTGCTGTCGATCATCACCTCGATCCAGACCTTCGCCAGTCAGTGGACGCCGAGCATCAAGGTGCGCGTGGTGTTGTCGAGTGTCGTGCTGGCGGGGTGCTGCCTCGTCGCATTGGGCGCTTCTGCAGACTTCATCTCGCAGTTCATCGGCCTGATTTTGGCGCTGTTGCTGGTGCTGGTGCCTTGGGCGTCGATCAACCTGATTGATTTCTATCTGATCAAGCGTGGCAGCTATGACATTGCCTCGATCTTCCGTGCGGATGGCGGGATTTACGGGTGTTTCAATCTGCATGCGATCGTTGCGTATTTCATCGGGATTATTGTGCAGCTGCCGTTTGCCAATACGTCGTTGTATGTCGGGCCGTATGCCAATCTGGTGGAAGGGGCTGATCTGTCGTGGCTGGTGGGGTTGGTGGTGACTTGCCCGTTGTATTATTGCCTGGCTACCCGCAGTCAAGCGCAAGAGCGCAAAGCTTCCAGACTCGGTTATGCCGATTAATCAAACCCGTCTTCTGTTCGTCTGAGATGCCCGGCCTGTGCCGGGCATTTTCGTTTGGATGGCGAACAGAGGGGGAGCTGAAGGCGCACATTTGATCGGTACCAAGCTCGGATGCTGTGCCCACTCAAGATTCACTGTGTGAGCTTGCTGGAGAAAGCGGTTGGTCAGGGGCGACGACGGTGTTGGCTGGGTGGTGGTACTCGCGAGCAGGCCCCCACATTTTATCGGGGCGGGGCAGGGATGCTGTGTTCGCTGAAGATCCTTGCGGGAACGGGCTTGCCCGCGAAAGTGCGAAGTCAGGCGACGGCGTTGTTGGCTGAAGGATGTATTCGAGAGGGAGATGCACATCCGCTCGGAGCAGGGCACGGATGCTGTGTTCGTGGTGATCCCGGGGCCTTTGCTCGTGAAAGTGATGAGTCAGGCAGAGGGGATAGTGAGATCAAAAAAGGCCGCCGCAACCCGACGTTGCAGCGACCCGAGGGTGATAGATAACGTGCGGCCCACTGGCATGGGTCGCTTGAGGATCAATGAGCGCCAGCAGCCTTATTCAGATCGCTCTCAGCCCATTCGGTATAAACGCATGCATCCGCAGTCGCCCAACGCACACGCACCGGATCGCCCGCCTTGAGCGGCATGCCCGCGGCAGATAGCGCCTTGACGGTCATGGACGTACCGCCCGAGGTCACCACACTGCAAGTCTGGCTTTCACCAAGAAACAGCACTTCCACGACCTTGGCCGACACTTCATTCCAGCCCGCCGCCAACGGTTCCTGGGCGGCCTGCTCGACACTCAAGGCCAACGCTTTCTCCGGCCGCACCATCAGCAAAACATCCTGATCAGTCTGCAACCCGGCGGTCAGTCGAATCGACAGAGACTGACCTTCAAACGAAGCCACCGCATTGCCCTGAGCCTTGAGCTTGAGGAAGTTGGAGTTGCCCAGGAACGAGGCAACGAAGGCATTTGGCGGGTTCTGATACAGGTCAAAGCCGCTGCCCAATCCAACGATCTTGCCGTGACTGAAAATCGCGATGCGCTGAGACAGGCGCATGGCTTCTTCCTGGTCGTGGGTCACGTAGATAATGGTGATGCCCAGACGCCGATGCAGCTGACGCAGTTCATCCTGCAAGTCTTCACGCAGCTTTTTGTCCAAAGCGCCGAGAGGTTCGTCCATCAACAGAATGCGTGGTTCATAAACCAGCGCCCGAGCGATCGCCACCCGTTGCTGCTGACCTCCGGAAAGTTGTGAAGGGCGGCGATGGGCGAATTGTTCCAGTTGCACCAGTTTGAGCATGGCGTCGACCCGGTGCTCACGCTCGCTGGCGGCCAGCTTGCGGATGGCCAGCGGAAACGCGATGTTCTCGCGCACCGACAGGTGCGGAAACAGCGAATAACGCTGGAACACCATGCCAATATCACGCTTGTGCGGCGGTACGTTGACCAGCGACTGGCCATTGACCTGGATCTCGCCGCTGCTCGGGGTTTCGAAGCCGGCAAGCATCGACAGGGTAGTGCTTTTGCCGGAGCCGCTGGAGCCGAGGAAGGTCAGGAATTCACCGTCCTTGATGTCCAGCGAGATGTCGTCCACGGCGGCAAAGTCGCCGTAGTACTTGTTCAGGTTGCGCAGGCTGACCAGCGGTTTGTCGTTCTGCTGCGCGGAATCTTTGATGACGGCACTCATGTCGTACTCCTGTGCGCTCAGGCGCTGATTTGATTGCGCCGGCGAACGGCGGCGGCGATGACCATGACCAATACCGAGAGGCCGATCAGCAGCGTCGAAGCGACGGCGATCACGGGTGTCAGGTCCTGGCGCAGGGTGGTCCACATTTTTACGGGAAGGGTTTGCAGGGTAGGGCTGGCCATCATCACGCTCAGCACCACTTCATCCCACGACACCAGGAACGCGAACAGCGCACCGGCGACCATGCCCGGGCGGATTGCCGGAAAGGTCACCTTGAACACCGCTTGCAGTCGCGAGGCGCCGCAGATCACCGCGGCATCCTCGATGGACTGATCGAACAGCTTCAGCGAGTTGATGATCGAGATGATAGTGAACGGCAGCGCTACGATGACGTGGCTGACCACGAAAGCGAACATCGTTCCGGTGTAGCCGAGTTTGAGAAACAGCGCGTACACCGCCACCGCGATGATCACCAGCGGCACGATCATCGGCAGGGTGAACAGACCGTAGAGCATTTCCCGTCCTGGAAAGCGCCCGCGTACCAGGGCAAAAGCGGTCGGCAAACCCAGGGCTACAGCGCAGATCGTGGTCAGCACGGCGACCTTGAGGCTGGCCATGGCTGCGTTCATCCAATCGGGATTGGAGAAAAACTGGCCGTACCATTTCAGCGTCCAGCCCGGCGGCGGAAACACCAGCCACTGGGAGGAGCCGAAGGACAGCAGCACGATGAACACGATCGGCAACAGCAGGAACAGCGCGATCAAACCAGTCGTGAAATACAGGCCGAAACGCATGCGCCGGCTCATGGCATTGGGGGTCAGGAGCATGACGGCTTACCTCGCGTTGCTGGCGCCAACCGGGGATTCCGGCTGGAGCTTCAGGTAGAAGTAGAACAACACCAGCGTGATCACGATCAGCAAGGCTGCACCGGCGCTGGCCAGTCCCCAATTGAGGAACGACTGCACCTGCTGAATGATGAATTCGGGCAGCATCATGTTCTGCGCGCCGCCCAGCAGCGCCGGGGTCACGTAGTAACCGAGGGACATCACAAATACCATCAGGCCACCGGAAAACAGCCCCGGCCGGCACAGCGGCAGGAACACCCGGAAGAAGTTGGTCCAGGGGCTGGCGCCGCAAATCGAACCGGCCTGCAGAATCATCGGGTCAATGGCCTGCATGGTCGCCTGCAACGGCAGCACGATGAACGGGATCATGATGTAACTCATGCCGATCACCACGCCGGTCAGGTTGTGCACCATTTCCAGTGGCTGATCGATGATGCCCATTGCCATCAGCGCTTTGTTGATTACACCGGACGCCTGCAACAGCACCAGCCAGGAATAGGTCCGCGCCAACAGGCTGGTCCACATCGACAGCAGCACAATGTTGAGGACCCAGCGGCCCCAGCCACGAGGCACCAGCGTGATCGCCCACGCCAGAGGAAAGCCCAGCAGCAAGCTGAACAGGGTCACCAGCCCGGCCACCGAGAAGGTGTTGAGCAAGACCCGGGCGTAAGCCGAGTTGGCGAACAGTTGTTCGTAGTTACCCAGGCCCGGTACCGGCTCCAGCACGCCCCGCAGCAGCAGACCAATCAGCGGCGCCAGAAAGAACAGGCCGAGAAACAGCAGGGCGGGGATCAGGTTGCTTGAACCGCGCCAGCGCTGTGTCAGGGAAGGGGATTGGTTCATCACAGCCGCCTTGCCGGGAACCGCCCCGGCAGCGCCAGTGGCGCTCCCGGTCGGCGTGGGTTGACGGGACGCTGTTGCCGTCATTTTCATTTGACCAGCCATTCGTTCCACCGTGTCGCGATGGCCGGACCGTTCTTGGCCCAGTACGCGAAATCAAGAGTGATCTGATCCTTGGCGTAGGCAGTCGGCAGGTTAGGGGCGAGCACCGAATCCAGGCGCGCCACGCTGTCGACGTTGACCGGCGCATAGGCGGTCAGGTTGGAGAAGTCAGCTTGTCCTTTGGCGCTGCTAGCGTTGGCCAAAAACTTCATGGCGGCGGCCTTGTTTTTCGAGCCTTTAGGGATGACCAGAATGTCGGCCATGACCAGGTTCTGTTTCCAGCTCACGCCCACCGGCGCGCCATCTTGTTGCAGGGCGTAGATGCGGCCGTTCCAGAACTGCCCGAGGCTCGCTTCACCCGAGGCCAGCAACTGTTGCGACTGCGCGCCGCCGCCCCACCAGACGATGTCTTTCTTGATGGTGTCGAGTTTCTTGAAGGCGCGATCCAGGTCCAGCGGGTACAGCTTGTCGGCGGGTACACCGTCGGCCAGCAGAGCCAGTTCGAGCACGCCGGGGCTTGGCCATTTGTAGAGGGCGCGTTTGCCAGGATAGGTCTTGGTGTCGAACAGCGCGGACCAATCTTGAGGTTTGCCGGCACCGAGCTTGCCTTCGTTGTAACCGAGGACGAAGGAGAAGTAGAACGAGCCGACGCCATGGTCAGAGACGAAGCGCGGGTCGATTTTGTCGCGCTGGATCACCGAGAAATCGAGGGGTTCGAGCAAGCCTTCAGCCGCCGCGCGCAAGGCGAAGTCCGCCTCGACGTCGACCACGTCCCATTGCACGTTACCGCTTTCGACCATGGCTTTGAGTTTGCCGTAGTCGGTAGGACCATCCTGGACCACGGTGATGCCGCTGGCCTTGCTGAACGGATCGGCCCAGGCCTGCTTCTGTGCATCCTGGGTGCTGCCGCCCCAGCTGACGAAGTTGACGCTTTCAGCCGCCATCGCCACATGGCTGACCGTGGTCAACAAGCCTGCGAACAGTACTGCGGTTACACCTTTGTTCAACACCATTTTCACGCCCTCATTTGTTGTGTTTTTGAGCGGGTTTGGTAATGCCCGCCTATCGGGAGCAGTAGGTCCATCTGGCCTCTTAAGGCGACCGTGCCAAGGGCTGTTATTGGTGCTTTCCCTAACGGGTGCACTTGGCTACATTCTCCGGTCTATGGAATATCATATTATGGTATTCCAAACTTTGTGCAAGCACTTTGCCGTACCGGCTATCAGCCAAAAGCGGTTTTTTGGCCGTCAGGTCACCCAATAGTGACCTAACGGGTAAAAGGGCCATCCCCGGACTCATTCGGTGAACGGGATGCTCTCGACCACTTCCAGGTCGTAACCGGTCAAGCCTGCGTATTTCAGTGGCGGGCCGAGATGACGCAACTTGCCCACGCCGAGATCCTGCAGAATCTGCGCCCCTGTCCCTACTTCAGAATAGATGCGCGATTGCGAGCGGCTGAACTGTCGTGGCGGTTGAGTGAGTTGTGGAACGCGTTCCAGCAGCGCTTGCGACGACTCATGATTGGCCAGCACGACCACCACGCCGCGACCTTCTTCAGCCACCCGTTGCAGCGCGGCCCACAACGTCCAGTTGGACGGGCCGCTGTACTGCGCACCGACCAGATCGCGCAGCGGATCGATCACATGCACCCGCACCAGGGTGGGTTCTTCTCGACGAATGTCACCCATGACCATCGCCATGTGCACGCCACCTTCGATGCGGTCCTCAAAGGTGATCAGGCGGAAAGTCCCATGCACCGTCGGCAATTCGCGTTCACCGATGCGCACCACGGTGTGTTCGGTGCTGAGCCGGTAGTGGATCAGATCGGCGATGGTGCCGATCTTGATCCCGTGTTTACGGGCGAACACTTCAAGATCCGGGCGGCGGGCCATGGTGCCGTCGTCGTTCATCACTTCGACGATTACCGAGGCGGGGGTGAAGCCGGCCAGGCGAGCGAGGTCGCAACCGGCTTCGGTGTGGCCGGCACGGGTCAGCACGCCGCCTTCCTTGGCGCGAAGCGGGAAGATATGCCCCGGCTGCACAATGTCCGTGGGACCTGCATCGGCAGCGACGGCGGCGGCCACCGTACGCGCCCGATCGGCGGCGGAAATACCGGTGGTCACGCCCACGGCGGCCTCGATGGACACGGTGAACGCGGTGCTGAACACACTGCCATTGCTCGGCACCATCTGCTCCAGACCGAGGCGCTGGCAGTGCGCGTCGGTCAGGGTCAGGCAGATCAGGCCCCGGGCTTCGCGGGCCATGAAGCTGATGGCCTCGGCGGTGCAGCGGTCGGCGGCGAGCAGCAGATCGCCTTCGTTTTCCCGGTCCTCGTCATCGACTAGAAGCACCATCTTGCCCTGTCGGTAATCTTCGATGATTTCTTCGATGCTGTTGAAGGCCATGCTGGAACTCTCAGTGTTGGGTAGGTATATTTATTGGTATACCATAATACAAAACAAACCAAGAGGTCACTATGAAGGCGTACTGGATTGCTCACGTGGATGTCACCGACCCCGATCAATACAGCCAATACACCCAGCGCGCCCCGGCGGCGTTCGCTTTATATGGCGGGCGGATGCTGGCCCGGGGCGGACGCAGCGAAGCGATGGAAGGTCGGCCGACACCGCAACGCAGCGTGGTCATCGAGTTCGATTCTTACGAGCAGGCGCTGGCCTGTTACCACAGCGAGCAATATCAGGAGGCGAAACGTCACCGCAAGGGCGTGGCCCGGGCCGAGGTGATCATTGTCGAGGGGGTGGCACCTTAGGAGATGTCAGCGGATGAAGTGGATCTTGCCGGTATCGTCGTTGCCGATGTAGATGCCGTAGACCCCGGCCTGGCGTTCCTCGATATAGCGTTCGAGGATCTGCCGGATTGCCGGGTAATAGATGCTGTCCCAGGGAATGTCCTCGGGCGCGAAGAATTTGTAGTCCAGGGTTTCCGGGCCGTATTGGCCGGTGATTTCCAGCGCGATGGCGCGGAAAATGATGTACACCTCGCTGATCTTCGGCACGCTGAAGATCGAGTAGGGCGAGAGAATTTCCGCGCGCACGCCGCTCTCTTCCCAGACTTCGCGCAGCGCCGCTTGCTCGGTGGTCTCGCCGCCTTCCATGAAGCCCGCCGGCAGCGTCCAGGTGCCCGGACGCGGCGGGATCGCGCGTTGGCACAGCAGGTACTTGCCGTCTTGCTCGATGATGCAGCCGGCAATGATTTTCGGATTGACGTAATGGATGTAGCCGCAACCGCTGCACATCAGGCGCTCGTGCGTATCGCCCGGTGGCAGCTGGTGACCGAGGTCACCGCCGCCGCACTTTGGACAAAAGCTCGGGCTGAACATGGTTAGCGACCTATGCGAGGTTCTTTGAGCGCGATGGGCAGGGTGATCTCGGGGATTTTTCCGGTCTCTTCCTGTTTGCGCTTGAGGTAATCGAGTGCGACGGTTGCGGCGGCGCGGACGTGGTCGACACAAGCCTGGTGGGCGGCCAGAGGATCGCCGCTCTTGATCGCCTCGACCATGCGTTCCATTTCCTGATTGCTCACGCCACGGCGATTTTCCTGGGACACCGAAGTCGCCCGCAAGTAACTGATCCGTGCCTGCAACTGACGCAGCTGAGTGGCCGCCACATGATTGCCGGAGCCTTCGAGCAGGACGTCGTAGAAACCCTGAACCGAATCGATCACCTGTTGCAGTTCACCTTCCTTGAGGGCCTTGCGGTTTTCCTCGAGGGCTTTTTCCAGGGCCTTGATGTCCTTGGCCTTGGCACGCAGGGTGAACAACTGGACGATCAGGCCTTCGAGCACACAACGCAGCTCATAGATATCGACGGCATCGGCCAGGGTAATGATCGCGACACTGGGCCCTTTGGCGTCGGCGAATTCCACCAGGCCTTCGGATTCCAGGTGACGCAAGGCTTCGCGTACGGACGTGCGGCTGACGCCCAGGCGATCGCACAGATCGCGTTCGACCAGACGATCTCCCGGCAAGAGCTGGAAATTCATGATGGCGCTTCGCAGTTTATCCAGCACGATTTCGCGCAGGGTAACGGGGTTGCGATTGACCTTGAAGCTGTCGTCGAGTGGCAGGCGTTTCATGGGGTCCGCTCTGAGTGTGGCTGTCCATGCAAAAAGAGCACTTCGATCCAGGATCATCGTGCTCAGGTCATCAAAAACAGCCAAGGGTTAACTGGAGGCCTCGGCATCGGCTTCGGCGAAGGCTTCACGGGCGAGCCGGAAACTGTCTACGGCAGCGGGGACACCGCAATAAATACCGACTTGAAGCAAAATTTCGCGTATTTGTTCACGACTCAGCCCGTTACGCAAGGCACCGCGTACATGCAGCTTGAGTTCGTGAGGCCGGTTGAGGGCCGAAATCATGGCCAAGTTTATCATGCTGCGTTCTTTAAGCGACAAGCCCTCACGGCCCCAGACGTGGCCCCAGCAGTACTCGGTGACCATCTCCTGAAGAGGCCGGGTGAAGTCGTCGGCGTTTTCGATGGAGCGGTTCACGTAGGCTTCGCCCAGCACCTGGGTGCGGATTTTCAGGCCTTTTTCGTACTTTTCATTGCTCATCGCGGTGTGCTCCCAAAATCGTCAAGCCCGCCCATCAAGGTGTACTTGAGCTCCAGATAATCTTCGATGCCGTACTTGGATCCTTCACGACCGAGACCCGAGGATTTGATCCCGCCAAAGGGCGCGACTTCAGTGGAAATCAGTCCTTCGTTGATCCCGACCATGCCGTATTCCAGCGCTTCACTCATGCGCCAGGCGCGGCCCAGATCGCGGGTGTAGCAGTAAGCCGCAAGGCCGAACTCGGTGTCGTTGGCCAACTGCACAGCCTCGGCTTCGGTGTCGAAGCGGAACACCGCGGCCAGCGGGCCAAAGGTTTCCTCTTGAGCGACTTTCATGTCACCGGTCACGCCGGCCAGCACGGTTGGCTGGAAGAATCCGTGTCCCAGCGCATGGCGTTCGCCGCCGCAAAGCAGTCGGGCGCCTTGGAAGAGGGCGTCCTGAACGTGGTCTTCGACTTTGGCCACCGCGCGTTCGTTAATCAGCGGACCTTGGGTGACGCCTGCCTCGAAACCACTGCCGACGTTCAGTTGCGCCACGCGCTCGGCCAGTCGCGTGGCAAAAGCATCATGAATGCCGCTCTGCACCAGGAAGCGATTGGCACAGACACAGGTTTGCCCGGCATTGCGAAACTTGGCGATCAGCGCACCTTCTACGGCACGCTCCAGATCAGCATCGTCGAACACGATGAAGGGCGCGTTGCCTCCCAGTTCCAGTGAGACTTTTTTCAGCGTTGGCGCGCACTGCGCCATCAGCAACTTGCCTATGGCGGTGGAACCGGTGAACGACAGTTTGCGCACCAGCGGGCTGGCGGTCAGCTCGCCACCGATGGCCACGGCGTCGCCGGTGATCACATTGAAAATGCCGGGTGGGATCCCGGCCTGTTCCGCCAACGCGGCCATGGCCAGCGCCGAAAACGGGGTTTCCGGTGCCGGTTTGACGATGCACGGGCAACCGGCTGCCAGCGCCGGGCCGGCCTTGCGGGTGATCATCGCCGCCGGAAAATTCCACGGGGTGATGGCCGCAACCACGCCGATCGGTTCCTTGCTGACCACAATGCGTGCATCGCCTTTGTGGCTGGGAATGGTGTCGCCGTAGATGCGCTTGGCTTCTTCGGCGAACCACTCGATGAAACTCGCGGCGTAGAGGATTTCGCCCTTGGCTTCGGCCAGTGGCTTGCCTTGTTCGAGGGTGAGGATTTCTGCCAGCGCATCGGCATTTTCAATCATCAGCGCGTGCCAGCGTTTCAGCGTCTGGCTGCGTTCCTTGGCGGTCAGAGCACGCCAGGTCGGCCAGGCTTTGTTGGCGGCGGCGATGGCTTGACGAGCTTCTGCGGCGCCAAGGTTCGGCACCTGGCCGATCTTTTCGCCGGTGGCCGGGTTGAAAATGTCCTGACAGGCGCCATCGGGCGCATCCAGCCATTGGCCGTCGATGTAGGCCTGCTGGCGGAACAGTTGCGAGGTTGCTGGGTTCATGCCGGCTCCCAAGAAAGTGGAGGCGCTCTATGTGGGAGTGAGCCTGCTCGCGATAGCGGTGTGTCACTCACATTGATGTTGAATGTGCTGCCGTCATCGCGAGCAGGCTCGCTCCCACATGGACCTGCGCCCTGAAGATAAACATCAGGCCAGGGTGGGCAGCGGGCCCAGCTTGCCTTTGTGATAGATCATCGGCGTGACCGGTTGCTCGGGCAGAATCAGGTTCTTCACCGCGCCGACAATGATCGCGTGATCGCCGCCATCGTATTCACGCCACAGTTCGCACTCGATGATCGCCGTGGCTTTGCGCAACAGCGGGTTGCCCAGCTCGCTGAGGTGCCAGTCGATGCCTTTGGCCTTGTCCTTGCCTTTGCCCGCAAACGCATAGGCTTCGGCAGTCTGGTCGGCCGATAGCAGGTGAATTGCGAACTGCTTGCTGTCACGCAGGATCGGGTACGTGTCCGAGGCATAGTTGGGGCAGAACAGCACCAGTGCCGGATCAATCGACAGCGCACTGAAGGCGCTGGCGGTGATGCCGACGATGCCGCCGTCCGGGTCCAGGGTGGTGACCACCGTGACCCCGGAAGGAAACGAGCTCATGACGTCTTTGTAAATGCCGGGTTCGATCATGTCGGCGGTCTCCTAGCGCATCACGAAGGGGTCAGGCATGGGTGCCTGAGAGAGGTTGATCCACACCGTTTTCAACTCGGTGTAGGCCAGCACTGAATCGATGCCGCTCTCGCGTCCATAGCCGCTGTTCTTGAAGCCGCCGATCGGCGCCATGGCCGAGACGGCTCGGTAGGTATTGACCCAGATAATCCCCGAGCGCACGTCCCGGGCCAGGCGATGGGCACGGCCCAGGTCGCGGGTCCAGATACCGGCGGCGAGGCCGAACTGCGAGTCGTTGGCAATCGCCAGGGCTTCGGCTTCATCTTTGAAACGGATGACCGAGGCCACCGGACCGAAGACTTCTTCCTGCATGATCTTCATGGAGTTGCGGTCGCATTCGAACAGGGTCGGCTCGTAGAACCAGCCATCGCCCAGATTTTGCGGACGCTTGCCGCCCAGGCGCAGGCGCGCACCTTCGGCGATGGCATCGGCGACCAGGCCTTCGACCACAGCCAGTTGCTGTGCGGTGGCCATGGGGCCCATTTCGCTGCTGTCTTCCTGCGGGTTGCCGATGCGGATGCGCTTGGCACGTTCGACCAGACGATCGACGAACTCATCGTAGATTTCGTCCTGCACCAACAACCGCGAGCCGGAAACGCAGCTCTGGCCTGATGCTGCATAGATCCCGGCAATCGCACCGTTGATCGCGCTGTCGAGGTCGGCATCGGCAAAGATAATGTTTGGTGATTTGCCGCCCAGTTCCAGCGACAACTTGGCGAAGTTTTCAGCGCTGCTACGCACCACATGCCGGGCCGTGGCAGCGCCGCCGGTGAAGGCGATTTTGCGCACCAGCGGATGGCGGGTGAGGGCGGCGCCGGTGCTTGGGCCATAACCGGTAACGACGTTGACCACGCCCGGCGGGATGCCGGCTTCCAGCGCCAGACGGGCCAGTTCGAGAATGGTGGCGGAGGCGTGCTCCGACGGTTTGATCACGATGGTGTTGCCCGCCGCCAGGGCCGGGGCGAGTTTGATCGCGGTCAGGTACAGCGGACTGTTCCAGGGAATGATCGCGGCGACCACGCCCATGGCTTCGTGCACGGTGTAGGCAAACAGGTCCGGCTTGTCGAGGGGCAGGGTGCCGCCTTCGAGCTTGTCGGCCAGGCCCGCGGTGTAGTGGAAGAACTCCGGCAGGTAGCCGACCTGACCGCGAGTTTCGCGAATCAGCTTGCCGTTATCGCGACTTTCCAGCTGCGCCAGTTGTTCTTTGTTTTCGGCGATCAAGTCGCCGAGACGGCGCAGCAGTTTGCCCCGAGCGGTAGCGGTCAGGCCGCGCCAGGCCGGGCTGTCGAAAGCCGTCTGCGCAGCCTGCACGGCGCGCTCGACATCGGCTTCGTCGGCATCGGGTAATTCAGCCCAGGCTTGAGCCAGGGCGGGGTTCAAACTTTCAAAAGTCTTGCCGGAGAGGGCATCGACCCATTCACCGCCGATGCACATCTGGAAGCGTGCGAGTGTCATGCAACGATCCCCTTTATTTGATTTTGTCGGGAGTGCACCGTGTCGAGAAACTCCAGCAGCAGCTGGTTGACCAGGCGCGGTGATTCTACGGGCATCATATGCCGCTGCTCGGCGAGCACGGCAACTGTCGCGCCGGGAATGCGTGCGGCCAATTGCTCGGCCATTTCCGGTGTGGAGCCCGGGTCCAGTTCACCGGTGGCGATCAGCGTCGGCACTTGGATGCAGCCCAGATCGTCAGCGCGGTACATGTCCTGGGTCGCAAACAGCTCATAAGTGGTCAGGTAACCCTGCGGATCGTTACCCGCCAAGGTCTGGCGCAAGGCGGCGATCTGCGCCGGATTGGCCGCCTGATATTCGCGGCTGAACCAGCGCGACAGCGCCGCTTCGGCGTTGGCGTCCGGACCATGCTCGGCTGCCTGAGCGGTGCGGGCGATAACGCCGGCACGCTGTTCGGGGCTGCGATTGAACACGCTGTTGAGCACCACCAGGCCTTGCAGGCGTTGCGGGTAATGCAAGGCAAAGGCCCGCGCCACCAGCCCGCCCATGGAAAAGCCGATCACCGTCGCCTGAGGCAGTTGCAGGTGGTCGAGCAGTTCAAGCAACTGGTCGGCATAGCCGAGCAGGGGCGTGCCGCTTTCCGGGCGCGGGCTGGCGCCATGACCCAGCATGTCGTAGGCAATCACACGGTACTTCGTGGCCAGGCCAACGACCTGGCCGCCCCACATTTCTTTGTTCAGGCCCACGCCGTGGATCAAAACCACGGGCTGGCCTTGGCCGGTCGCCAGGTAACTGGTGCCAGCCGGGGTGCGTTCAGCGGTGAGCCGAATCATGGAGCGCTCCTGCATGCCTTTTTGTTGTTCTTACCGACCTTGATTACTGGGCGTTTTCAGCGGCCAGCTCTTCGAGATCGATGTAACGGTTGCCGATACGTGGGTGAAGGCGACCGCCATCGGCGCAACCCAGAACCACGACGATTTCATCGGCGCGCGGCGCGTCTTCGATCTGCATTTCCAGGGTGATGTAGTGCGAACGCAGGCCTTCGTCGTCCTTGTGCATCATCGGAATCTGGATCGAGGTGCCCGGGCCGCCGCGCTTGTTGGTGAAGCTCAGGTAGCTCTTGGCTTTCACCGCTTCGCGATAATGGTTACCGAAACGCAGGGTATGGATCACGGCGGAGGCGTGCTCGATTTCACCGTCGGCGCCGACTACAGCGGCCTTGCCATAGGCTTCGATCTTCTCGGCGCCGCCGATGATGCCCACCAGGCGTTCGACCATCAGTGCGCCGAGGTCGGAGCAGTTGGCGCGGATTTCAGGCTTCAGATCTTCGACGAAGCCGCGGCCCAGCCAAGGGTTTTTCATCACTACGGCCAGCCCGACCATGGTCACAGGCTTGTCCGTAGCCTTGCCGCCTTCAATAAAGGTTTCTTCGACATAGCTGACGATCTTGCGGATTTCGAAACTCATGAGCTGCTCCGTGTAGGGTGAGAGTGTCTGTGCGTCTGATGGTATACCATAATACCTGAAGTACAAGTCCCTGAAATGAGTTTGTGCTCGAACAGTCGACAAATGGCCAGTCCCGCGTCTTGGTGGCAGTAAAGGCGCCTGCGGATAAATAGGCTGCGCAGGCAGGGGTGGAAGACCACGCCTGTGGTGTTGAGGATTTAAAGGTATTACCCAGGGCAAGTTAGATTGGTGGGGCAAGGCGACAGGGACCCAGTGGAGACGGATGTTGGAAAAGTCATCATCGACTCGGTCGGCGGGTGCTCGTAGGTGGAGGGCTACACGGCACTGAGTCGATCACCCAACAGGTTCCAGGCGAGTTTCTTCTCTTCGGCATAATCGTGATGCAGGTAGTGGCGTCTCACTCAAGAACAAGCCAGTACATGGTTTTGGCAGCGATCAATGACATCCAAGCTGACTCCCAAAGCCTGCATCATGGTCGCGACCGTGCGGCGCAGGTCATGAGGCGTCCAGTCGCCGCTCTGACCGTCAGCAAGGACCAGGGTATCGTCGTGACGCCGTCGTGAGAGGGCCTTGCGGTTTTTGAATCGAGCCTGCTGATCGCCTACCTGCTTACTCCACTTTCACATCAACATGCTGATCATCCTGCTTGTTCGGAAAGCACCACCTGGAGTCTCCCGTGAGGGTCTTGAGTTCCTGAAAGAAATGCAGGGCGAAGGGTGAGAGGAAGACATGGTGGTCCTGCTTCTTGCCGCGAGTGCCTTTGACACTTTCACTGGGGAGAAACCACGTCTGCTGGTCCAGATCGGCATTTTTCCATTCGGCCTGCAGCAACTCGCCTATCCGGCACAGCGTACCCCGGCTGATCCAGAGCGCGAGTTGAGTCTCCTTCTTCAGCGGCCGAATGCCCTCGTACTTTTGACCGGCGGGGAGGGCGTTGTAGTCGGCGGTCATTTGTTGGAAGCGGTTATGCAGTTTCAACAGCTCAGGCGCCAGTACCGGTGTATGTCATCGGCAAGAACATACTGACGGCGGGCCTGCTGGCCCGTCATTGCTCAATAGGATTCTCACCAGCCCCGACGAGCTTGAGAGCTCACTTACTGGTGTATTTCAGTGACAGACATGGTGAAGACCAGCCGGGATCTACCTGCATTGGCGTAGGAGTGTGGAACGTCCGTTTTTGCCACTGCGGAGCTTCCAGCAGGGATGACTAATTCGGTTTCCCCGACAACACATTTCAGTGTCCCTTTCTCCACATGGAACAATTCAAGTGTGCCCTGAGGGTGTCCTTGTGACGAAAAGGATTCACCTGGGAACATTTCCCAGCGCCACAACTCAATCATGTTGGGCCCTGTCGTTCCTGCAAGAAGCCGGGCTGTCCCACCCAGATCACCGGTCCAGAGAGTAGGGATCTCCTGACTGTCGATAATGTGGGCAGCAGGGGCGTCCGTCACATTGACGATGTCTGCAACAGAAAGCCCCAACGCTGCGGCGATTTTGCAAAGGATGCCAATGCTCGGGTTAGCCGTACATTTCTCAATTTCGACGACCATTCCTTTACTCACGCCTGAGCGACGGGATAGTTCATCTAACGTGATTTTCTGATTCTTTCGTGCCTGTTTGAGCGTGCGCGCAACTGCCAGGCTCACAGTCTGAGCATCAGCGCCAGGCGCGGTCGATATACCGGTATTTATGGTCATTGTTGATGATCATGAGAAAAAGTTGAAAGGGATTCTCGACGCTTGCCGCTAGTGTCGTCAATCTGCTCGGTAGTTAAGCCTGATCAGTCAGGTCGATATATTGACTTTTTTGGTCGCCAGTGGCTAGCATGAAACGACATGTGGATCACTGGAGATTTTTGATGCTGTCCGTACTGCCGTTAATTGACCAAACAGTTGCAGAGCTGGCACCGGGCTTCAGGGCGCTGAGCATCGTAGTGCGGGCTGCGCCCCTCACCAACCCTGGCGTTGCTCAAGCGGCCTTGGATCGCGCTTGCCTGTCAGTGTTGTCAGATGGACCCGGCTGGGGAGAAGCCCATCTGGCAGCATGGGCAGAGACCTTTCGAAAATTCGGGGCTAAGCCGCAACGTACGCCTTGCTCAGCCGAAGCGTTGCGCAAGCGGGTTTTACGTGACGGCAGCTTGCCGAGCCTGGATCCCATAGTTGATCTCTACAATGCCATCAGTATCGAGTACGCGATCCCAGTAGGCGGGGAAAACATAGACGCCTATGTGGGCTCGCCGCAGCTCGTGGTCGCAGATGGCACTGAGCCTTTTGACACCATGAAAGAAGGTGCTGCAGCTTACGAGTATCCAGACGCCGGCGAAGTGGTATGGCGTGACGATAAAGGCGTGACATGCCGTCGTTGGAATTGGCGGCAAGGTGTCAGAACACGGCTGAGTGCTGATGCAAAACACATGTGGTTCATTCTGGAAAGTTTGCCGGCGATGCCTCTCGAAGCGCTGACGGAAGCAGGTGACAAGCTTATCGAAGGCCTGCAACTGATGATGCCAGGCGTTCAGATTGAGAGCTCACTGATTGGTCCTGGAGCCAATCAGTCAATAGACGAGACCATGGAGTCATGAATGATGTTTACCGGCCTTAGTGCATTTCCTTTGACGCCTATGAATGAGCAAGGTGTGGATGAAAATGTCTTTACTCGTCTTGTTGAGCAACTGGCAGCAGCGAATGTCGACTCCATCGGTGCACTCGGATCTACCGGTAGCTATGCGTATCTTTCTCGGGCTGAGCGCTCTCGAGTTACGCAGTTGGCAGTAGAGGCGGCGGGCAATGTGCCTGTCATGGTCAGCATTGGATCGCTACGCACGCGTGACGTGCTATTGCTGGCCGAGGAGGCACAAAAGGTGGGTGTCAGAGCCTTGTTGCTGCCAACTGTTTCCTATCAGAAGCTATCTGCGGAAGATGTCTTTTCATTGTATGAAACGGTCACGGCCAATATCTCAGTCCCGCTATGTGTCTATGACAATCCGGGTACTACCCATTTCGAATTTACTGACGAGCTGCATGGACGCATTGCCGAGCTACCCAATGTGAGTTCAATCAAAATCCCTGGCGTTTCCGAGGCACCATATCTTGCCAAGGCACGCGTGGATCGTCTTCGAGAGCTGGTTCCGAACCACGTTACGATCGGGGTGAGCGGTGATGTCTTTGCTGCTGTCGGCATGAATGCTGGCTGTGACGCCTGGTACTCCGTCATGGGAGGGCTGTTCCCCAAGACGGCGCTAGCGATTACGCGAGCGGCATTGTCTGGTGATGCCCATGAAGCCACACGCCTTTCTGAATGCTTAAAGCCACTCTGGTCGTTGTTCAGGCAATTTGGAGGTAGCTTTCGTGTCGTGGCGACTGCCGCAGAGCTTCGTGGATTTACCCAGCATCCAAGCGTGCCCCTGCCGCTCCGAACGATAAGTGGTGAAGGGCGTAAGCAAATTGCCGCGGTGATCGACGAGCTCGAACTGAACTGAACCTGGCTTCTTACATAGAAGGAGGACGCCTGCCCACCATGTTCCATGAGGCAGGCGAGCAGGTTTCTAGCGTTTCAAAAACGTTGTGAAGTGGTCCTTGTGATCCTGCAGGATCTCGCGTGGCAAGATAGTTCCAATACCCCCTCGATGTTGCAGACCATGGGAAAGCACATGCGCCAGAATTTGCTCCTTCGTCATGTTGCCTGGCTTCCCGTCCTTGAAAATAAACGCCACTGGATCAGACAACTCCATTGCGGTGACTGATTTGGTGTAGTCAACAAACCATTGATTCGCTATGGAAAATTGTTCTTCTAGCTGAATCAGGTTCGGCGGTTGGTCAGTCACGACGGAGTCAAATTCGTCTGGGTTTCCTTGCAGTCTGGCGATGAACAGCTGATCAACAATGTTGATGTGGCTGAGCCAGTACGTCGCTTTCGCCATTTCGTCTGGATAGGATTTCGCCGCCGGGGCTTTCAAGCATTTGAATAGCTCCTCCTCAGACCATGCCTTGTACTGGTAAAGCGAATGCAGAAGGTTCTTGGCACACATGGTTTTCTCCCGGATTTCTAAACTGACCGATGTCTTGTGCTATTCGATGAGGTAGCGCCAAAGGCCTCATTTCGTATGGCTGAAAAAGGACTATTGGACAAATGGAATAGTCACTATATTGACTTTTATAGTCAATGGAAGGAAGCTGGATGGCAAGCGATTTAAATCGTCGCATTGGATTTCAGCAGAGCACCGCCAGAGAGGCGGCCGGCTCAAAGATTGCGGGAGGGTGTCTCAGATTATGAAATACGTCAGCACGCGGACCCCTGGCAAAACATTCGAGTTCAGTGACGTGCTCATGGGTGCATATGCACCAGATGGAGGGCTGTTCGTCCCCCTCAAGGTTCCTCGCTTCAAAAAGGAAGATCTCTCCAGGCTGGAATGGCTTCCTTTCCATGAACTGGCACGCCATGTGATTGAGCCGTTCATGGGTGGCTGGATCCCTCAAGATCACCTGTCTCAGATTCTTGAGGAGACGTTTGACTGCTTCAAAAGCAAAGCGGTTGCACCGCTTTACCAAACGGCGAGTAATGAGTGGATATTGGAATTGTTTCATGGGCCAGCAGGCGTCTATCAGGATTTTGGTCTCCAATTGATGGCTCGCCTGGTTGAGCACGGTTTACTGAAATCTGGAAAGAAAGCGCTCGTTGTAGGTTGCACCGGTGGAGACACAGGCGCTGCTGCTATAAAAGCTTTCTCTGGTATGCAAGGTGTGACCGTAATTGTGCTGCATCCCTCCAGAGGAATAACGGAAGAGCATAGACGCCGCTTATTGAGTGCGGGTGAAAAAAACATAGTTAATGTTGCTGTCGAAGGGGATTATTCTGATTGCCATCGCCTCTGCGAACAGTTCTTCAAGCACAATAACGAAACGCAGCAGCTGATATCGTTCAATTCCGTGAATTGGGTTCGAGTACTTGCACATCTTTCCTTCTATTTTTATTCAGCGCTTCAACTAGGGGCGCCTAACAGAGAAGTTGCCTTCAGCGTACCCACCGGGAATTTTGGTGCGCTGTATGCGGGCTACATTGCCAGGGAAATGGGGTTGCCGATCCGGCAATTGATCGTGGCCACCAATGCCAATGCGGGGTTGCATAACTTTCTCCAAACTAATCTCTACAGTCGTAATGAAATTCGCATTACCAATACCCCTAGTATGAACGTTTCACTGGCCTCGAATTTTGAACGTTTGCAATGGAGTATTCTTAACCGGTGCGGAGAAAAAGTAGCCCGAAATATGGAGTTATTAGAGGGCGAGGGTTCGATTCAGTTAGAGCAAGATGAATGGTTGGAGGCGCGTAAACTTTTTGACTCTCTGGCCGTGGAGGATTCGGATGCTTTCAGGAGCATTCATGAGGTGTTTGCGCAGAGTGGTTATCTGGTCAGTCCCAACACCGCAATTGGCCTGCGAGCTGCTCGTGTCAGCAGGCGCAGCTTGCTAATTCCGATGATCTGTCTGGCGACAACACACCCATCGAAGAGTGCCGTAGTGACTGATGAATCAGACGCGCTGGGTGTCATCAAAGTGATCGGTGTTCCTCCTAGACCCGATTATAGATGCGTTTCAATTCCTAACGCTGTTGGCGCACTTAAGCAGCTCATCGGGACGTTGTCCACAGACACGGAGTCTCGCTCGTTATAAGTTTGGAGTTAGAGATGAAACGTGTTTTAGATAAAGTTGATGAAAAAATATTGGAAGAGCTCACGCGTAACGCGCGGCTTGCTCATAATGATATTGCAATGAAAGTTAACTTGTCCCGGAATGCGGTCAGGCTGCGGATTGAAAGATTGGAGCGCGATGGATACGTCAGGGGCTATACGATCATTAAAGGTATGCCCTCCACGGATGCCGGGCCCATCAACGCGTTAATCTTCGTTTATCGTAAAGACAGGATGCGCGACGCTGAAGTTGTCCGTTCTGTTGTAGCAATGCCTGAAGTCATTTCATGCAATGTAATGAGTGGCGATCTTGATATTGTATTGACGGTCGAGGCTATGAGTTCAGATCGTATCCATAGGGTCTGGAGTGAAATCTCAGCGCTGCCAGGGGTTCTAAATACCGTGACCTCTTTCGTTTTATCCTGCACCAAGTAGCACGGACAAAGCAAAGTGCGTCGTTGCACGAGCATTTTGCTCGCAATAACGTTCTGTTTGCCATATTCGTGAAAGCACGTTGACGAATTACTATTTCAGCACCAAAACATAACAATGAGATCTTTGTCGTGACTGAATATAAAATTGCTCTGCTTGGCTTCGGTGGCGTCAATCGCGCCCTCACTCAGCTTATCGCCGATAAGAACTCACTCTGGGCGAATGAATTGGGTTTCAAACTGAAGATTGTCGGTGTCAGCGACCTTTATCTTGGCTCAATTATCAACAAAGACGGTCTGGATGCACATGAATTGGCCGCGGTACCTGCCGCAAAAGGTGGTTTCAGAACCTTACCAGGCGGCAGTGCTGAGCCGGCTAACGAAACGGTCATCCGCTTCTCGGGTGCAGATATCGTTGCAGAGGCAACGTTCACAAACCCCGTGGATGGAGAGCCAGCCACTACGTTCTGCCGCTGGGCTTTGGAGAAGGGCGCCAGCGTTGTGACCACCAACAAAGGGCCGGTGGCACTGCATGCTGATAGTTTGAAAGCGCTTGCAGAAAGCACCGGCGCCCGCTTCGAATTCGAAGGCGCGGTGATGAGCGGAACGCCGGTTATCCGTTTGGCCAAGGAGTCCCTGGCCGGTTCGGAAATCAGCGGTTTCAAAGGGATCCTCAACGGTACGTCCAACTTTGTCCTTTCCAGCATGGAAACTGGTCTGGAATTCTCCGAGGCTGTCGCAAAGGCCCAGGAGTTGGGTTATGCCGAAGCTGATCCAACAGCGGATGTGGAGGGCCATGATGTACGGCTGAAGGTCGTCATTTTGGCGAATGAACTGCTGGGGGCAAAGCTCAAGCCTAGTGATGTCCTTTGCAAGGGTATTTCTGAAATTACTGCCAAAGATATTGCTGAGGCGACTAAAGCCAATGCCCGGTGGAAGCTTATCGGCAGTGCAGAGAAACGGAGTGATGGCTCGATCTCGGCCTCTGTTAGTCCTCAGTTATTGCTATCCAATGATGCGCTCTGCGGTGTGAGTGGCGCGACCAACGCCATTACGTTTGATACCGCCATTCTCGGTCCTGTAACCGTGGTGGGTGCTGGTGCCGGTCGCTTTGAAACTGCCTTCGCCTTGCTCGCCGATATTGTGAGCATTCACAAGCACAAAACCCAGTCAGGTAAGTAATCATGAATAGCTTGAGTCTCTCACTCGCTGCTGATTATAAAGCCATTACGGTGCTTAGCCCGTTTGACGGTAGCAAGGTGGGTGAGGTGGCAGACATACCTGCTTCATCAGCCACCACGATAGTCGACACGGCTATTTCGGGTGCCTTGATCGCTAAGGATCTGCCGCGACATGAACGTGCACGCATATTGGAAAAAGCTGCGTTCTCGGTTGAACGTGATAAGGACGCCTTTGCCAAACTGATTGTGGCTGAGTCGGGCAAAACGCTGAAGCAGGCGAGAAAGGAGGTGTTGCGCTGCGTCAATACCTTGAAGTTGTCGGCTGAGGAAGCCAAGCGTAATGCCGGCGAAGTGATCCCTTTCGATGCTTATGTCGGATCTGAATCTCGCCAGGGATGGTTCACTCGTGAGCCCCTTGGTGTAATCGTCGCGATCACGCCTTACAACGATCCCCTCAATCTAGTCGCACATAAGCTTGGGCCCGCAATTGCGGGTGGAAATGCGGTTGTACTCAAACCGTCTGAGCTCACACCGCTATCAGCGATCAAGTTGGTGGATTGTCTTATCGATGCAGGCCTACCTCCAGTTGTTGTGACAGTCGCCACAGGAGGTGCTGCGCTGGGCAAGGCCTTGGTCGCGCACCGGGCGGTACGTATGGTTTCGTTCACGGGTGGCTTCGTCACGGGTGAACAAATCTCGCGTACAGCCGGGCTCAAGAAACTGGCGATGGACCTGGGAGGAAATGCCCCAGTCATCGTGATGGCCGATTGTGATTTGAATGAAACAGTCGACTCGTGTGTGTCGGGTGCTTTTTGGGCTGCTGGCCAAAATTGTATTGGTACCCAGCGGATTCTAATTGAGGCCCCGCTCTACGAAGCATTCAAAACACGCTTCGTTGAGAAAACCAGCCAGTTGATCGTGGGTAATCCCGCAGATGAGCAGACGGATGTCGGCCCGATGATTACTGAGGCGTCAGCCAAGCACACCGAGGAGGTGGTGAATGACTCCATCGCGAAAGGCGCGACCTTGCTGTTTGGCAATGTACGCAACGGATCGCTGTATTCGCCCACTGTCCTGGAAAGCGTCGACCGGCACTGCAAGCTGTGGTGCGAAGAAGTGTTCAGCCCTGTCGTGATACTCCAGAGCGTAGGTTCCCTGGAGGAGGCCCTGACGCTCGCCAACGAACCAGACTACAGCCTGCATGCTGGGATTTTCACCAGTAATTTGAATGTTGCGCTGAAGGCAGCCAAGCGGCTTGAGGCTGGCGGCGTCATGATTAACGACTCCTCGGACTATCGATTCGACGCAATGCCTTTCGGTGGTTTCAAGTACGGGAGCATGGGCCGTGAAGGTGTGCGTTTCGCCTATGAAGATATGACGCAACCCAAGGTTATTTGCATTAACGGTGTAAGTGGAAGCTAAACAAATCGTTCGTATTTACAACGAATGACACAACAATAAAATCAGAGGAATCGACATGCGTCCCGATAAGCACAACCTATCAACATTATCTGCAGCGACGCTGGCAGTTCATGGCGGGAATGTCGCGGATGTCACCAGTGGTGCCGTCCGTACGCCATTGGTCATGGCTAACTCCTATCTCTTGCCCGAAGATCCGGCAACCATGGACTGGTCGAGTCCAGACGGCCTTGTGTATACGCGCAATCAAGGCCACAACCAGGTTTGTCTGGAGAAGAAACTCGCAGCCCTCGAGGGTTGTGAAGATGCTGTGGTATTCGCTACCGGTGTCGCCGCGTTGCATTCGGTGTTTTTTTCTTTCTTGAAAAGTGGCGACCACGTCATCGTCAGCGACATCACCTACCAAGCCGTTTGGCGACTCTTCGCGGAACTCCTGCCTGAACGTTATGGGATCGAAGCGACGTTTGTAGATGTCGGTGACCTGGAATCGGTTCGTCAAGCCATCCGGCCTAACACCAAGCTGATTCATACTGAAACGATTGCCAACCCGACCACCAAAGTTGCAGATATTGCAGCGTTGGCTGAAATTGCTCATGCGCGCGGCGCACTGATTTCAGTAGATGCAACGTTCACCCCACCTCCATTTTTCCGCGCGAGTGAGCACGGTGTCGACTTCGTCATTCACTCATTGACCAAGTACATCAATGGTCATGGCGATGCGATGGGTGGCGTAGTGATCGGCTCCAACCAGTTGATCTACAAGATTAAAAATGATGCATTGGTCGACCTCGGTGCGACCATTTCACCTTTCAATGCCTGGATGATCATGCGCGGGTCGGTCACGCTGCCGCTGCGTCTGAAACAACTGTTGAGCACGGCTGAAAAACTGGCACAGTTTCTTGATGCCGACGATCGTATCGCCTACGTCTACTACCCGGGTTTGCCTTCCCACCCGCAGCACGAGCTGGCGCGCCGGCAATTTGCAGGCAAGGGATACGGCGCAATGATGGCCTTCGCGGTGAAGGGCGATCCAGATATGCAGAATCGGTTTGTTTCGAATTTGCGCATCATCACTTCGGCCGTTTCATTAGGGCATGACGAATCGCTGATCGTGCATGTGGGGGCAGAGGGGCGGGGTGGCTTTGACAAGTATCCCGAAGAGTTCCGTCAGTACGGTCATTTGCGTTTTTCTGTTGGGCTGGAAGATCCAGATGACTTGATCAAGGATATTACGTTCGCTCTGGATGCAACATTCAAGTGATTTAAATACAGGCGTCACGCAGCCAGGGTTTGGTCAAACCCGTCTTTACCCCCGTGCTCGCGGGGGTCTTTTTAAGAAAGTTAAAAAGGTTTGCCCTATTAAAGGCTAACTGTTCGTTCGCTGGCGTTTTAGGAGAAGCTCGTGGCTTGGGTAAGTTTGGTGATTGCAGGAATACTTGAAGTTATCTGGGCGTTTTCGATGAAGCAGTCGGAAGGTTTTACGCGGTTCGTACCGACGGTTATTACACTTATAACAGTGATAGCCAGTTTTGCGCTGCTCTCGTTCTCTATGAAAAGCTTGCCGCTGGGCACTGCGTACACTATCTGGACCGGTATTGGCGCTGTGGGAGCATTCGCAGCGGGCATTTTTTTCCTGGACGAACCTGCCAGCCTGCTCCGCGTTGTGGCCGCCATCTTGATTGTCAGCGGCTTGCTGATGATGAAGTTGGTGTCCGCCTGAACGGCGAGCATTTTGCTCGTGATATCGATCAATTTGCCATATTCGTTAAGTCGCGGCACTCAGGTAGTGTTTAAGGTGAAGCGATGGCTTTAACCAATAACAATGAAAGTAACGTTTTACCGCTATCAGATGTTTACTGCCCTTAAATCCAACTACAAAATCTAGGGATGTACTTATGATTTCGCTAAGAAAGCTGTATTTGATAATACTGTTTGCGCTGTGCACGAATGTGGTGTCGGCCAAAGAGTACACAACCTTGCGATTTGGCGTGGATGCTAACTACGCGCCGTTTGAGTCCAAAGCGGCTGATGGCAGTCTCAAGGGATTTGATATTGATTTGGGTAATTCGATTTGCGCCAAACTTCAAGTCAAATGCATCTGGGTCGAGAGCGATTTTGACGGTCTGATCCCAGGCCTCAGAGCCGGTAAGTTCGACGGCATTCTCTCGTCCATGACAGTGACGCCCACGCGCGAAAAAGCCATCGATTTTTCAAACGAGTTGTTTTCCGGATTCACGTCCTACGTGTTCAAAAAAGGATCGGGCCTCAGCGTAGACGTGGCGTCACTCAAGGGTAAAACGGTCGGTTACTTTCAGGGCAGTATCCAGGAAGCCTACGCAAAAGCCGTTCTGGACAAAGCAGGCGTAAAAATTCAGTCCTATCAGAATCAGGATCAGGTGTATTACGACCTCGTAGCGGGACGGCTGGATGCATCCCTGCAGGACTCATTGCAGGCTCAGTTAGGTTTTATCAACTCGCCGCAGGGTGCCGATTACGAAATCAGCCCGTCCGTCGAGAGCCCTTATCTTCCCTCCAAAACAGCCATCGGCATCGCTAAGGGCAACGTAGAGCTCAAGGCATTGCTAGATAAAACGATCCAGGCCTTACACAAAGATGGCACCTACGATTCGATCCAGAAGCAGCATTTCGGTGATCTGAATCTTTACAGCGGCAAATAACCACCCGGCGCTCGTCCCCTGGACGGGCGCTTATCGCTATAGGTTGCTGATCATGTTCGAAACACTATTAAGCGTGCTGGGGCTCTCTGCATTCAGTCTGAAAGGGTTCGGCCCTTTGCTGCTCGAAGGCGCCTGGATGACCGTCAAGCTGTCCCTTTCTTCCCTGGCACTCAGCGTACTGCTGGGGCTGATTGGGGCAAGCGCCAAACTTTCCAGCCTCACGCTGCTGCGCTTGCTGGCGCAGCTCTACACCACACTGATTCGGGGGGTGCCGGATCTGGTGCTGATGTTATTGATTTTCTACAGCCTGCAAACCTGGCTGACCGTCATTACAGTGGCTCTGGGGTGGGAATACATAGAGATCAACCCCTTTGTCGCGGGGATTATCACCCTTGGATTCATCTACGGTGCTTATTTCACCGAAACCTTCCGCGGCGCAATGCTGGCAGTGCCCCGCGGCCAGGTCGAAGCGGCCACGGCTTATGGGTTAAGTCGCATTCAGCGTTTTCGCTTCGTGATGTTCCCTCAAATGATGCGATTCGCCTTGCCGGGTCTTGGCAACAACTGGATGGTGATTCTCAAAGCCACAGCACTGGTGTCAATCATAGGCTTGGCTGACTTGGTGAAGGCCGCCCAGGATGCGGGAAAAAGCACCTACCAGTTGTTCTTTTTCCTGGTGCTGGCTGCTTTGACGTATCTGGTCATCACCAGCATCTCCAATTTCGTCCTGCGCTGCCTGGAACGGCACTACGCAGTGGGTTCGCGGGAGGCGGTGCGATGATCGAACTTCTACAGGAGTACTGGAGGCCTTTCTTCTACAGCGATGGTCAGCAGATAACCGGGCTGGCCATGACGTTGTGGCTGCTCAGTGCCTCACTGTTCATCGGCTTTATTGTGTCGATTCCGCTGTCCATCGCTCGAGTGTCGCCCAGTTTTTATGTGCGCTGGCCGGTGCAGTTTTACACCTATCTGTTCAGGGGGACGCCGCTCTACATCCAGTTGCTGATCTGCTACACCGGGATCTATAGCCTGGCTGCCATACGAGCACAGCCTGTGCTTGATGCGTTTTTTCGCGATGCGATGAATTGCACCATTCTTGCCTTCGCACTGAATACTTGCGCATACACCACGGAGATATTTGCGGGGGCTATTCGCAACATTGCCCATGGCGAGGTTGAGGCTGCGAAAGCTTACGGCCTCTCAGGTTGGAAGCTCTATGCGTTTGTGATCATGCCATCAGCCTTGCGTCGCTCGCTGCCGTATTACAGCAACGAAGTCATCCTGATGCTGCACTCGACCACGGTGGCGTTCACCGCAACTGTGCCGGACATTCTTAAAGTCGCCCGCGACGCGAACTCCGCGACCTTTTTGACCTTTCAATCGTTTGGGATTGCGGCACTGATTTACCTGGCGGTGACCTTTGCACTGGTCGGCCTGTTTCGAATCGCCGAGCGTCACTGGCTGGCTTTTCTTGGTCCGACTCACTGAGCCCAGTATCTGACACTGCTGCTCCAATCCGCGTTAGAGGATGATTGCAAACATGTATAAATTGACTGTTGACGGGCTACACAAAAGTTACGGTAGCCATGAAGTACTCAAGGGCGTTTCCCTGCAAGCCAAAACAGGCGACGTGATCAGCCTGATCGGCGCCAGTGGCTCTGGAAAGAGTACTTTCCTGCGCTGCATTAATTTTCTCGAAACACCCAACGACGGTGCCATGAGTCTGGATGGCAAACCGATCTGCATGGTTAAAAACCATATGGGGCTGCGCGTGGCGGATGACCGTGAATTGCAACGATTACGCACCCGCCTGGCCATGGTGTTCCAGCACTTCAACCTGTGGGGCCATATGACGGTGTTGGACAACATCACCATTGCTCCGCGGCGGGTGCTGGGTGTCAGCAAAAAAGACGCGGAAGATCGTGCCCGGCGATACTTGGAAAAGGTGGGCCTGCCGGCCCGTGTTACCGATCAATTTCCTGCGTTTCTCTCTGGTGGTCAACAGCAGCGGGTAGCTATTGCTCGCGCACTCGCGATGGAGCCTGAAGTCATGCTGTTCGACGAGCCTACATCGGCGCTGGATCCTGAGGTGGTGGGCGAAGTGCTGAAAGTCATCCAAGGGCTCGCAGAAGAAGGTCGGACCATGATCATGGTGACCCATGAAATGGGTTTTGCCCGCAAAGTCTCGAACCAACTGCTGTTTCTTCATCAGGGTCTTGTCGAAGAGCAGGGCGGGCCAGAAATTCTGGATAACCCGCGCAGCGAGCGTCTGCAACAATTTCTGTCCAATGGACTGAAGTGAAAAACCTTCCGTATGAATACTGGAATTAAAGCCCTGGGGACTTTTGAAACTTTGGGAGCCCTTGCCATCAACGTGTACGTAAGTTGGAAAGGCTAGGGGTCATTCGTGGTTACGGTGCCTTCATCGATGAGCACAAGCTTTCACCTGGTTTATCTCTGCTGGTGCTGGTTGGATTGGCTGATGGCAAGGGGCTCGCCGCGCAAAAGGCGTTTGAAGCCGTAGTTGGTGCTTGCCCGCAGGTCATTGAGTGCCAACTCATCAGTGGTGCGCTTGATTACTGTCTGCGGATGCGTTGCCGGGATATGGAGCATTTCCGCTCGCTCACTGAGCGTTGGTTGGAGAGTACTGAACTGCATATCGAGAAACTGGCGGCCTACCCAGAGTTGGCCGTCATCAAGCACTCATCGACACACCTTGGCATCGAATAACAACTACAACACTCCTGGTCTTCGGATAAAACATGATGATTGCCAACCTGAAGTTCAGTCATAAGGTACTGCTTGCTGCATCGCTCGTCGTCATCGCAGCGTTTTCCCTCTTTACGGTGTACAACGATTCGATCCAGCGCAAAACCATCCGCACGAACCTTGAAAACCACCTTGAAGAAATGAGCAAAATCACGGCGAGCAGCGTCCGGGCCTGGCTCTCTGGACGGATATTGTTGGTTGACCATATTGCTCAGACGGTTGCCAATGACCCGGCGGCGGACAGTGTTACGCGCCTGCTGGAGCAGAGGTCATTGCTATCGACATTTACCTTCACCTACCTAGGCAGTCGTGATGGTAGTTTCGCCATACGGCCAAAGGATGACTTACCCGCTGACTACGACCCGCGAACCCGGCCCTGGTACGCGGACGCGATGACTGCTGGGGGAACCACATTGACTGAGCCCTACCTGGACGTTACTACCGGCCAGTTGATGATGACGATTGCGACGCCGGTAAGCCACGACGGCCAGACGCTTGGGGTGGTGGGAGGGGACCTGACACTGGATACATTGGCGAAGATCGTCAGCTCACTTGATCTAGGTGGAATCGGTTATGCCTTTTTAGTTAGCGCTGATGGCAAGGTGCTCGTCCATCCGGACAAAGATCTGGTGATGAAACATCTGAGTGATATCTACCCGCAAAACACACCGACTCTCAGAGCCCACATCAGTGAAACTGAACAAGAAGGGAAGCCTCGGATTTTGATGTTCTCCCCGATCAAGGACTTGCCTTCGGTAAATTGGTATATCGGCTTGTCCATCGATAAAAACAAAGCCTACGAGGCGCTTGGTGATTTCCGGACCTCCGCTATTTTGGCGATGGTGACGGCAGTGTTCATCACGCTGCTTCTGCTGGGCATGCTTATTCGTGTGTTGATGCAGCCCCTGAGGCTGATGGGTAAAGCCATGCGAGATATTGCCCAGGGAGAGGGCGACCTTACTCGTCGATTGAACGTGCACTCGAAGGATGAATTCGGAGAGCTGGCCCACGATTTCAACCTTTTTGTGGAGCGTATCCAGCACTCGATACGCGAAGTTTCTTCTGCCACCGAGCATGTCAATGAAGTGGCCAAGCGAGTGATGCAGACCTCTAGCTCCTCCATGGCAAACTCAGACGACCAGGCCAATCGCACTAACAGCATTGCAGCAGCGATTAATGAGCTGGGTGCGGCGGCTCAGGAAATTGCGCGCAGTGCAGGTGATGCCTCGTTTCAAGCGTCGGATGCCCGCCTTCAGGCGGAGGGTGGGCGCCAGGTGGTGGCGCAGACGATCAATGCCATGGACGAGTTGTCAGGAAAAATCCGGACGTCGTGCAGCAATATCGAGGCGCTGAATAGCAAGACGGAGAACATTGGACGGATCCTTGAAGTGATCAAGGGAATCTCCGAACAGACCAACCTGCTGGCACTCAATGCTGCCATCGAAGCCGCACGGGCAGGCGAGGCCGGTCGTGGTTTTGCCGTGGTAGCAGACGAAGTTCGTAGCCTGGCTTATCGCACTCAGACGTCAGCCCAGGAAATCCACACGATGATTGAAGAGCTTCAGGTGGGCGCCCGTGATGCGGTTTTCACTATGAACGAGAGCGAGCGTTACAGTCAGGACGGCATGATTATCGCCAACCAGGCTGGTGAGCGACTGGGTATTGTCAATCAGCGAATTGGTGAAATTGATGGTATCAATCAGTCGGTGGCAACTGCTACCGAAGAGCAGACCTCCGTAATTGACTCGCTGAATATGGACATCGCCGAGATCAAATCCCTCAACCAGGAAGGCGTGGAGAATCTCCAGGCCACCTTGCTTGCATGTGATGACCTTGAGCAACAAGCCAGCCGACTCAAGCATCTGGTGGATAGTTTCCGTACTTAAGTTGAATACATCGAACGCTGCTGATTATTAATAGATTTTCCTGCTCAGATGGAGCCCTAAGTTGTTGATGCTGAGGGCACTGCGGCATTGATAGCCACGCAGTGCCGTCCCGCAGGAACATGGGCAAGGGGACCCTGCGGGGAGGGCTGCGCGAAGTAAGGGGGTTGCAGGCGTTATCAATGCTTCAGCTAGAGAGGGCGGGTATGCTCGCTTTGGTCAACCCGTTTAATCTCAAATTCATGCAGCGTTGCCCATTCCTTGCAACAGCATGATCTCAGCGATGATCGGTACCGGCGTCATCAGGTGAGTGCGCATCATGGTGCTCGCCCGTGGCGCATCGCGTGCCAGAATAGCTTCAACCAACGCGGCATGTTCCTTGCGCTTGAGCTTCAAGGCCTCTTCGGAGAAGACCGTCCGGGTCAGCCAAAGGTGGCGGTAGCGTTCGGCCTGGTCAAACAGATAACTGCGCGCCTGTAACAGGTGTTTTGAGCCACAACCGGCGGCGATAGCCGTGTGGAAGGCCTTGTGCCGTTCGTCCCAGACATCTAGGACCTGCTCTCGGGTTTTGACATCCATAACTTTCGAG
>Ga0207713_1000592_pt1 | contig 35935 bp, 32 predicted proteins | sample KBSS64metaG_FD_184404 | JGI IMG/M metagenome (GOLD analysis project Ga0207713, IMG submission 184404) | Switchgrass rhizosphere microbial communities from Kellogg Biological Station, Michigan, USA - KBS S6-4 metaG (SPAdes) (version 2) | ecosystem: Host-associated > Plants > Roots > Rhizosphere >... | reverse complement strand
CTGCTTTGAGCATCTGCTCTTGTAAGGTAAGTTTTGTCATCTTCGTATCTGAACCTGTTGGAAATTTGCCGGGATTATACCTGTAATTTTATACAAATAAAAAATCCACGCCGAAGCGTGGATTTGATAAGGGTTGTTGTTGCTGATATCTCGTCAGACAACAAATTTTATTAGACGTTAATTCGTGATTTAAGACATAATATGTTGATTTTATTGATTTATTTAAATTATTTATTTCTTTATACTCAGGCTTGTACTCATTTTGGAGTTGGCTCGCATTCGTAATGCTAAGGTCGTAGGTTCGACTCCTATTATCGCACAATCTCAACTTCCCAAAACGTCCGCATCCATCCATAATTACCTTGATTTATAACGATTTTACTGGTTTTTCATCCATCGTAGTCCATAGCCATTTAGTAGAGACCAATACGAAATGTATATAGGGTTGTGTATATTTTCCTGTTCGGTCTTGGATCCCTATACACATGCCTTTAAACGATATGCAGATCGCCGTGCTAAACCTGAAGATAAGCCCTATACACTTGGGGATGGGCAAGGCTTGTCATTGCTTATAGAACCTAATGGGAGCAGGAGTTGGCGGTTCGGCTATCGCTATTTGGTGTTTACCCAACGATCACACTTGCCGATGCTCGTTCCCTTCGTGATGAAGCTCGAAAACTTGTGGCAGAAGGAAAGAACCCTAGTGAGGTTCGAAAAGAGCAAAAGCTGGCTCTACAAACAGAGTCAGAGAACGCCTTCGAAAAGATAGCCAGAGCGTGGCATCAACTTAAATCTGCTAAATGGTCAGCGGGATACGTATCAGACATCATGGAAGCGTTTAAGAACGATATTTTCCTTATGTCGGAACAAGGCCAGTGGGGGAGATTAAACCGCTAGAGTTGCTGAACGTTCTGCGTAAAATTGAGGAACGTGGTGCGTTGGAAAAATGCGCAAAGTGCGACAGCGTTGGTCCGAAGTTTTTCACTACGCAATTGCAACGGGCCGGGCGTAGTACAATCCTGCGGCTGATCTCTCCAGTGCCCTCGAAGTGCATCAATCCAATCATTTCCCGTTCCTAAAAGCTGATGAGATACCTGATTTTCTGCGTGCCTTAGAGGCTTACTCCGGGAGTAAGTTTGTCCAGATAGCAACGAAATTACTGATGATTACGGGCGTGAGAACCATCGAATTACGCGCGGCATTATGCAAGAATTTGATCTGGATAACGCTATTTGGGAAATTCCTGCTGAAAGAATGAAAATGCGCAGGCCGCATCTTGCGCCATTGTCGACCCAAGCGTTAGATTTACTCCATGAACTCAAAGTCATGACAGGGAGCTATCGTTATGTTTTTCCGGGGCGGAACGATCCGAACAAACCGATGAATGAAGCGAGTGTTAATCAAATAATCAAGCGTGTTGGCTATGCAGGGAAGGTTACTGGTCACGATTTTCGGCATACTTTTTCGACTATCCTCTACGATTATGATTTTGATACTACCTGGATTGAACTTCAGTTGGCTCATGTTGATAAAAATTCAATTAGAGGAGCGTATAACCATGCACAATATATCATTGGTAGAAAAAGAATGATGCAATGGTACTCCGATTTTATATTCAAGGTGTGAAAATTTATGTTTATCAAGACGCTCTCAATAAGAAATTTTAGGAATTTTAAAGCAACATCTCTATCCTTTAAAAAAGAATGTGTTAATACTATTGTTGGTGAAAACTCATCGGGGAAAACAAATGTTTTTGAGGCGATGAGACTTATACTCGATGATACTTTGCCTTATTATAAACGATTTCTTTTAGAAAATGATTTTCACAGAGGGTTAGGAAGTGCATTTGGCCATTGGGTAATAGTCAGCCTAGAGTTTGATGAGATAGGCGGGGATGAAGAATCAGAGCTACTGTGTCAATTAAATACTACTGTTAATGGTGGTGGCACTGGGCGAATAACTTATATTTATAGACCGCAATTTTACATAAGAGAGCAACTATTTAAATTGAATGAAATTGAAGATTATGAAGAACGTAAAGGTGCATATCATACTCTGAAAGAACAGTATTTAATCGATAAGACAACCTATGAATCTTTAGTGTTATGCCAAGGTACTGCCGATTTTAGTGATAATCAAACATACTCTCTTGTGGTTGGTGATTTTAATGCACTATTATTCTCTGATCCTAAACTAGAACGAATTAATTTAATTGGTAACAGGCAGCGTAATTATAATATACAGGATAATATCAGTTGCACCTATGCTCGGGCTTTGAGGGATGTGGTAAGTGAACTTAAGAACAATCGATTCAATCCATTTCAAAAGCTCTTAGAATATGTATCTAAAGGAATTAATAATGATGAGACCTTGAGTAAAAACATCAGGGATGTTAATGAAAAAATATCATCTATTGATGAGGTGAAAAAACTCTCGGATGGGATATTATTATCAATAACTAATGCGGTTGGTACAACGTATTCACCAGTTTTAAATGTTACCTCTGAATTACCCAGTGAACTCAAAGAATTGGTAAAGGTTTTACAATTAAAGGCAGGAGACTCACTTTCTGAAGGATATGTCTCCGAACTTTCAGAGATGAGTCTTGGAGGTGCAAATTTAATCTATTTGGCTTTGAAACTGTATGAGTACGAAGAGGGTATCAGTAAAAATCTTTTGGCTAACTTCCTGATAATAGAAGAGCCTGAGGCTCATATTCATACGCATATACAAAAATCATTATTTAGCAATCTAAAAAATAATAGAACTCAGGTTTTTATATCTACGCATTCAACCCATATTTCATCAGTATCAAATATTTCAACTACTAATGTACTTGTAAAAAAAGGACTTGAAACTATTTCATGTTCACCATCAAAAGGACTCGAAGAGGAGAAGGTTAATCGTATTGAACGATTCCTTGATGCCATAAGAACAGATATTCTTTTTGCAAAAAATGTAATTCTAATTGAGGGGGATGCAGAGGAAATATTAATCCCTCACCTTGTCAAAAATACTTTTGGCATTACACTTGATGAGCTTGGTATTTCATTGATATCTGTTCGAGGTACTGGGTTTGAATTGCTATCTTCATTGTTTCATGCAGATCGGATTAAAAAGAAATGTGCAATATTAACAGACGATGATATAAATCTGTATGGCGACAATAAGCCAGATTATTTATCACAAGAAGAATATAATAAAGCTGTAAAATCAGCAGAGTCCGGTATTGCACGCAAAGTCATTTTGGATGAAATTGTTGGTGATAACAGTTTTATTCGTGCCTATTACTCTAAATTTACTTTTGAAATCGATTTAGTCCTGTCAGGAGCCGTAAGGTATTTTGATCAGATAGCTGATGAATCCTTTGAGAAAAAAGCCTTTTATAGCCCATATCAAGAAGCGTTTTCATCCTCTGATAGACAAAAAATCGGATGTTACGCTTTAAAGTTAGCAAATAAGCATAAAAAAGGTTGGTTTGCCATGATGTTGGCTGACAAGCTTGATGCCGATTTCCCTATACCTGAGGCACTTTGTCATTCATTAGGATTTACGGGTGATTTTAATAAATTTACTCTAGCTAAGATGGTTCGATATCGTGTCGAAGTCATTAAAAATAGAGATGGGAATGATTTGTTAAATAATATTCTTGGGCGTGATGATTTGGCTTTTGTCATTGATAATTTAGATGCTGCCTTGGCAGTATTCCAAGAGCATTGCCCTAATGATCCTTTAACTCTTTTGCTTGAGGTTCATTATGGATGATCAAAAGAGAGGTTTGATAAAGATTAAAAGCAATCTATTGGTTAGCGCCTGCCCCGGGGCTGGGAAAACAAAATTATTAATTGGGATGCTTGAGGATAACTTATATCATAATGAAGGTTTTCGTTGGCACATTGTACTAACTCACACTAACGCTGCAGCTGATGAGATCTCTAGCAGGATAGATAATCTCAATATTGAAACTGATAGGGTTTGGTGCGGTACTATTCATTCATTTCTTTTAGAGTGGGTTGTTAAAAAATACGCTGGAGCCATCCCACGACTTGTGGATGGGTTTTCTTTGCTTTCAGAGTATAAGCAAAGGAAAATAATTCAAAGTATAGAAGTTGATAAAAAATTAGGAACAAGGCTACGTTATAATTGTGATGAAGAAGGAAATGCATTTGTAGTACCTTATTGCCACGCGGTGGACAGCAAAGATAAAGAGTTGCTGGTTATTCAAGAATATAATCGCATCAAAGAGGATAATAAATTTATTGATTTTGATGATATCATAAAATTAGGTGTTGATTTCCTTAATAACAATTCAAATATATGTGAGCATCTTTCAAAGTTGATTGGTAATATTTACTTGGATGAGTCGCAAGACACCAGTTTAATCCAGCTTAAGGCTTTGTCATATATAACTAGATATAATCGTGTTTCTGTTTTTATAGTTGGTGATAATGATCAGGCAATTTATCAGGATCTTGGTGTTTCAGTAAAAAACAAAGATATTCTAAAATCTGAGTTACAATTATCTGAATTAAGGCATGAAACACTGTCTGGTTGTTACCGGTCGTCTAAATCACTGGTTGATTATTATAAAAAATATTCTGCTTCGCGTAATGATGTTATTTCTATGCGGGTAGGTGATGGTAAACTGCCTATTATAAGAGATATGTCGAAAGATGAATTGCCTAAAAGAATTTTCAATCTAATAAATCAATATCACTTAAAATATAATGGTGTTGATGGCATTGCGATTATAGGCCCGGATAAATACTACCTCATGGGACTGATCAATGATTTGTATGATCTTTCTGAGTGTTTTGTTTATGATTTTCAATCTACAAACCCACTTTATTGTGTAAGGAATACAGTTTTTTACGAATTAATAAAGTTAGTTCTTCTAGATGTAAGTGTGGTTAACTATCAAAGAAGACATTCTCTGGCAAGAAAAATAGTTGACTCAATTCCTGAGTTAAGTCACCTAAGTCCATTGCAGCTTAAGCGTGATTTAAAAGAATTCCAATGCGTAAAAAATAATTTTATTTTATGGTTGAAAGAACTTTATGTATTTTTAGAAATGAAGTACCAAAAATCCATTAAGATAGAGACAGATTACAATATTTGTAATGCAGCAGCTTCTGTAGCACAACTTAAAGCTGGTATGGGGGCGATAAAGAAAATGATAAACAAAGATAAAAATGTTGTATCTGTGTCAACAATACATGGTTCAAAGGGTGAAGAATATGATTATGTAATAACTATTGGATATCATGACAAAGTAGTTCCACATCAATCATCTTATGATAAAGGAAATGATTATGCTCAAGATATTGCAAACAGATTAATGTATGTTGCTTTCTCTAGAGCGAAGGATTACATGAACATATTTATAGATGATCGAAAGGCGGTTAGCCCTTTCTTTATTCGAGAATTGGACTGAAAAAGTACATGAAGCCCATACCACATTCGTAAGAATCACCTCCGCAACGTACCGGTAGTTTATAAAGGACCCGGTCTACGTGAATGGTATTCTCTATTGTAGTACTTGGGCAGAAATGGAAGCATTGCACATTGGTAATGTTTCAGATGCCAGCGGTTCTGTTTGAGTGTGAAGGCTAAGGGACTGGACCACCGGCAACATGATGGCTAACTGTATCGTTTTGAACAAAAAAACAAGCGCCCAGAGTAAGTAGCAGCAATAAGGGCTGGGGAAGAATTACTAATAAATATTGAAATCTAGCACCAGCGGGCGCGTTGCCGTAGCATTCTGGCGCAATCTACATGCTGAGCAGTTGTTCCATGAAATGCATTCGATAACCGCTGCGCTGTAACAAAAAAGCGTCTGAATGATATTCAGCAACCGGCACACATTGAAGAAGAAGCTTTCGATGGTTGCTACAATGCAAACAGCGGAATCCTGCTCTCTCCAACATTCCATAAGTTGGTCGATACGTATCAAATGGGGATAGACCCAGAAATACTAAAGGTTCATTTCAAGCAAGGGATTGAGTATGATGAACAAGCTGGAAGATGGATAGTTCAACCATTGCATGGACTTGGTAGAGAGCTTCTTGCTGTTTGCTCGCAGAAGTTTTTGAACACAAAATTACTCATTCTCATATTTGAGAAGTAAAAGTACCTATAAACACAGTTATGGATGAATTACCAACATGAAATTCGACATACCTATAACAACGTTACTCACTACATATTTTACGATATGTGGATTTGCATACATTTGGGGGTTTTGGTATAGAACGGGTATAGATATTTCTATTATATTGCAAATATTGACAATATCAGAAATTATTAAGTCTGCGGCCTTATCATTTTTAGTATTTCTTGGGGCAGCATTTGCGACGATATTCAGCTGCGTTATGACATATACCGATTATAAAGAAAATACATTTGCCGAAGTATCAAAAAATCCTCGTGCATTCACATTTTCAATATTTATGATTGCATCAATTCCTCTCACAGGCAGCGCTGGTATTTATTATACGCAATGGGCATTGCAATCAGGAGATAAATTTTACATAGCTAACAGTATGGCGTTTGCAGCTGCAGCTCTATTGTTTACCGGTGTCTGTTACAAAACATTTGTTCTCCCTAATTTAAATGCCTATATAAGATACTTTACGCTGTTAACTTTCTTTTTACTACCCCCTACATTATTTCTACTGGGCGGTAAGTCATATCAGCAAAACTTAACACAATCTAAACCGTTATACATACATAACACTGATAATTGCACATCAAATAAAAATGAAACATTCATACTGTTAGCAATTTATGGTTCAAAGGGCATTGGTATTTCAACTTCTAGCAATGCCTTATGTGTTTTTAGTGATAGCGAAAACAAATACACACAGGTTAAAGATCTGAGCATGCACAACTAAAAATCCAAGGAGTAAAAATGGTTCGTTTTGAACTTATTCAAGCAAAGGCATACATACCATCCAGCGGAATGAATCAAGCATACCTTCGCATTGATCATTGGAATGACTACTCTTTCGTGACAATGTTCTATTTGACTGTTTTCGATGAAAAGGGAATAAAACATGATATAGGTAACGTAAAGATCGCCTTTAAAGGCCAAACGACAGACACGCCTACTTATTCAAAATTGCCAAATAGCTTTCAAAAACTTGATGATGAATTCTTTTCGTTAGGAGAAGGACTGGAGTTTTATGAGAATCTTAGTAAATTAAATAATGAATTGAAGATGAATATTTTGAACAGCCTGCAAGATATAGTGCAGATTCAAAATAAATTACCTATCATTGAAAATGAAGACGTTCTCAACACATCCTTACTCCGAGATGTTACTATTACAGAAATACACGGGCAGTTTTCTCGTATATTGTCTGGTCTCCCCGCGCTTTCTAACTTTGACTTTAACTTCAACAGAACTGGTGTAGAGGGATATAGCGATTTAAAAATACCATTTAAGGTAATAATGAATGCAATTCCAAGCACAAATATCCATGCATTCATTGGCAGGAATGGTTGTGGGAAGACAACCATTCTTAATGAAATGATCGAAGCAATAACCAGCCCCACTCGTGAAGATGTATTTTTTACTGAAAAGGGTAGATTCAGTGAAGAAAGAATTCCAAATGGGTACTTCAGATCACTAATCTCAGTGTCGTTTAGCGCATTTGATCCATTCTCCCCCCCCGAGGAACAGCCTGACCCATCAAAAGGGACTCAGTATTTCTACATCGGACTGAAAGATGTAAATAATAAAAATCTCAAATCTCTTCGTGATCTTCAAATTGAATTTGTAACCTCCCTTATAGGTTGTTTAAGAGTGGAATGGAAAAAGAAAATATGGCTTAGCGCAATAGATAATCTAAGTAGTGATAGAAACTTCGCGGATATGGGATTAAGCATTCTACAAACAAGATATACAAATCTTAGAAATTCTCATGTTCATCATCAGGTAGATAACGTTATTTTTCGAGATGCATTTTTCCAAGACATACAAAAATACTTATCGAGAATGAGTTCTGGCCATGCTATCGTTTTATTTACCATTACAAAATTAGTGGACACAGTCGGTGAAAAATCACTTGTGTTGCTCGATGAACCCGAAGGGCATCTTCACCCACCGTTGCTCGCGGCATTTTTACGCTCATTAAGCGATTTATTATATGCACAAAATGGAGTAGCTATTATCGCTACACACTCACCAGTGGTTCTACAAGAGATTCCCAAGTCCAATGTTTGGAAGATATTACGCTCTCGTGAAGCAACAAATATTACCAGGCCAGACATCGAAACTTTTGGGGAGAACCTGGGGGTACTGACTAGAGAAGTTTTTTCTTTAGAAATTATGAGTTCTGGATATCATGCGTTGCTAGCAAAGTCTGTGGCCAGCGGTCTATCTTATGACGATATACTAGCACAATATAAAAACAAGATTGGCTTGGAGGGTAGAACAGTTTTAAAAGCAATGGTTCTGAGTCGTGATGCAGGGGATAAAAAATGAAAAGAATCCCACCTTATGAGAGATCTTATGCCGAAGTTCTAGCAAAGTGTTCTGAGGGCATGGAGCAGCGGAATGTTAAGGCCAACTTTATCGAACAATTCGATTCATTACTGGTCAAAGAAACTGAATACCGTAATTTGTGCATATTAGGGCATTTATTTAGATATCAGAAAACAGAACCACTTCATGATAATACAGTTGTCATAGGTAATCTAACGAAGTCAAAACTTATCAACCTTTATGAGAACAATCTCAGAAACAAAGATAAGCCTGCGAGAGTTTACTATGATGAACTTCTTGTTTCATCTGGTGAAAAATGTCCATTTTGCGGAGATATTGGGCAAACTAAAAACCTTGATCACTTTTTACCTAAAGCTCATTTTCCCGAATTTTCAATTATGCCTCTTAATTTAGTGCCCTCTTGCCGGGATTGCAATATGGGGGAAAAGGGGGAAGGCTATGCAATAAATGAAGCTGAGCAGTCAATTCATCCATTCTTTGATAAAGACATTTTCTTTCAAGCACAGTGGGTTTTTGCTGATTATATTAATGAAGACGATGGAGCGATAAGTTATTATGTTCGATGCCCACTTGATTGGAGACAAGAGGACAAGGATCGTGCCTTTAATCATTTTAACAATCTCAATCTGGCCGCAAGATATCAGTTAGAAGCAGGGAAGCATCTCAGTGAAGTTATAGATCAAAGGGATTCATTCGTAACGACACTTAAGCAATATGCTCCAACAGCAACCCCTGAAATGATAAGAGATGCCTTTATTAGCTCAACTTTGCAACCAATTATAAACTCTGGTCAATTTCACAATCATTGGAAAAAAGTAATGTATCAGTGCCTAGCTAGATCTGAAGTTTTTTTCTCAACATTAATTAATAATGATGAGCTGAGAATGAATAGTTTATTATGATTAAGTTTTATGCCGGAATCTCTGTCTATTTCGGCATTATTTTCCGCTGGCTTTAGGATATATATCGTTTTTATTCCTAAGCTAGGAAGTACGCTAAATTATATATAACTTGAATAATAGGAGCGAGCATGCTTCTTTATATTCATTAGAGCCGAGAAATGAAGTTAATATATTGGTGCATAATTCACCTTTGGTCATTGTATTTTTATTCCTCTAATATTTCTCAGTAGGCTTAGCGTTAATGCTCTGTTTTAATCTATGAGGGTCGTCCACGCATAGTGACCCAACAATTTTGTTCAATTTTTCACACCGTTCGCCTTGTACTTCATAATTAAATACAACTTGCGAAAATAACTAAGCATTCTGCAAATCTGTTTGCCTTGCTTTTGAAAAGGCCATATTAGTATTCATGTAAACCAAATGCAGATTCATTTGTCCTCATATGCCAGTAGACTTACTCAACCTTCAGAGGCCACTCCATTCCGAACTCAAACGTTCTGGGGCGATTGAGGCGGTGTTTGGCGTTTTTGCATCCAAGTTCGTTGACAAAGTAAGCTCCGTGATTAGCAAATAGTATTACTGGAAGTGAATGCAATCGTAATACTGACTTTGCACGTTACGACAGGTATATTCTATTTGGTATCTGTAGACGTTGTCATTGTACTTACGCTACATGTGCCTGGTAGGTTAGACTTAATAGTAAAAGGTACATTAGCTATGAAATATTTTTTTTGCTTAGTTGTGCTGTTTATAATTAACCAACTAAATAAGATAATAGCTGCAATGATAAATGTGATGATCTTATTCATGAGGATTCCTTTTGGGATAAAACATGAATTACTTTACCCAAAAGAAATCCTAATATTAGCTAAGGTTATTATAAACCTGATACGTTTATATAGAACTGACCTTTCCCCTCATCAGTTTTCTGAATCCGGTAAGTTATTGGTAAAGAGTTTTGTAGATCTGGCTTTGTAAACGTTAAATCAGCCGCACACTGATAAACATCAAGCCCTGATTCATGGCTTAATGTTCTGACATTTTCTACTGTAATCCGAACATCCTTATCCAATGTCATCCCTTTCTCGATTGTCTTTCTGGCAATATCTACGACCAGATTTTTAGCATCATCACTATTGCATTTTGGTGTTTTCTCACCACAACCAGTCAACAAACCAGCTGCTATTAATACCAGAAGAATTGTTCTTTTCATCTATAGTTCCTTCGTTAATTAATGATACTTTTAATTCTTATTAAATAGACCATCCATTGTACCTGCCGCAGAGGCTCCACAGTATCCTTCGCAACCACGAGTCATAACATTGGTCTTGCCGTTATTCAGTTCACCAATTACTGCAACACATTGGCTGGTATTGTCATTCCAGACCCAGCGACGCTTCTGGCTTTCTCCGGCAGCTATTTGCTGTGCTGTCCCCTCCATATTGCATACGCCCGAACCATCCCCTGTTGAGGCATTAATGTTGAATTCAGCATTGCCTTTACCCGGATTCAGGGTTAGTACTGCTCCGGGTTTTACGTACTGCGCTGCCGCAGCAGGAATAGTTATGGCTGCCATCAATAAGGCCATCAGTTTTCTGTTCATTATTTAAATCCCTGTTAAGTAATACGGATGTTTTTGGTGATTTTTCCCAGTGCCAGCGGTCTGCGTTTTTCCACAAAGAAATAAATGACGTTGAATGCGGACTTGCGATGATTCCCTCGACCAAGAGAGGGCCAGTTGCGGAAAGATTCGATCTGTTCTTCTGAATAGGGCGTGTCAGAGAAGCCAAACAGCACAAGCAAGGCTTTGCCATCGTGCTTCATCAATTTCTTTACTTCTGTGCTGTTGACGGTCGCGGAGACATTGGAACGTGCCGCGGTTGGTTTACGTACTGCAAACTCAACGGCTACATCATCAATGACAAAATCAATGTAACCGTGCCCGGATACAGTTCCTGGCAGCTTGCTTTTTACTTCCGGTGAGACGTTATCTGCAAACCAACCCAGCAAATAGCAACGTACCAGAGGCAGTAATTCCCGCTCGCTACATTCGTTCAGACGCAGGGTTTTGACGAACTCCCTGCGATAAAGAGAACTGAAAAAATACTCAAAGCATTCCGTTATTTCAGTGATGGTGGTTGCCATGGTTGCATCCTTTACCTGCTATTAGGTCCATTTTTAAGGGCATACCTTTCCGGCCATAATGTTTCTGGTGTGGTATCCAGAGCCCCGGCAATAATGCGCTCAGCTCTGGGATAATGACGCTCTAAGGCGTTATTTAATGTACGTGGCGCGAGGCCGTGACTGCGTGACAGTGACGCCAGCGTTAACCCTCGCTTGTGAAGTGCTGCCACAATATCGGCACGATGCCAGTTCCCTGAACTTCCTTTGCTCTGCTTTTTCTGCGATGCTGTTGAGTTACGCACAGTATTAACTCCATGGAATCAGTACATGGATATTAAATGCGAATAAAAGATACCTTTCAAGTTCTTTTGGTATCTATTTGTGGGTTTTCATATTAACGCATTGATATCTGGTGAAATTTATATGAGCAGTAAGAGATCAGTATCGGCTATACCGACCCATCCTGAAGCTTCTGTTGAAGAGGCTAAAGACTGGCTGACAGCAGAGGAATTCACTCATATTGAGGGAATGCCGGGCACACCTCGCGGTGCAAGAATGCGCCTGGAAAAGCTGGCATCCCTGCACCCGGAAATACGTCGTAAAAGGACTGCCGGGAAAGGCGTTGTTTACCATATCAGCGCAGCTTCAATGTCGCTTGACGATGAGAGAAGCAGGGCTAAGGGTGAAGCGTTTACTCTCACCGACAGCGATCGCCAGCTTAGTCTCTGGATACAGCTATATCGCAATATGTCACCCTCTTCACGGTCGCAACTGATGGAACTGGCTCTGAAACGGGTAAAGGACGATTTGATATCTCAGGGGCCTGATGTTTCTGAACTGGCGGTACAAATCATGAAACTGCCTGAAGATGAGCGTAATCGCCTGTTTGAAAAGCTGAACGGGAAGGTGTGATAGCGTCAGTTTTCCGCCATGCCAGACAGAAGGAACCACCCCGGAATCCTGACCCGTCTGACATGGCAGAATGGAAAGTATGCCATCACTTAATAATGAATAAAAATCTGTTGTCAGTTATTTCACTTCTGAACTGCATATTAGTTTCTTGTTGTTATTATTTGCATTGAAAGTATGTTTTTGATATAATGATATTGCTGATGAACTATATTTTTCCCAGTCAGTACGTTGTCATGCACTTACCATTTATTAGGTGATTAAATCCCACCTGTGCTGGTGCAGACATAACGTCTTATCAGAATATGTTGAGCAGGAAAGTCACTGATGAATATTGTCCATCAGGAAGGGCTAGCTATGCCCGTCGATCAGAAATTAATAAATATCATATTAAATGAAGCGGGAAATCCACCGCCGCATAAAGCCAAAATTACAGCCGTTAGTCTGTTATTTAAAGACCTGAGTTACAGCGCGGAAAAGGGCGGTTACCATCCTGTCGAAATACGGCTTATTTCTTGCAATGACGAATGGTATTTTGATTACATCACCGACTTCAGTTATATGGGGACGGTATACCCCGAACTGGAAAAGGAAATTGATATCAGCTGGAGTCAGCAATATGTTTTTCTTGCTCATATTGGTGATCTGCCTGTTAACGCCGGAAGGGAGTTGTTTGAACTCTGGCAATCCAACTTTATTCAGTATCACGCCATGAACGTTTACACCATTACCGTCCTGTGGGAAAGCTAATCCCGCCGCACTAATTATCACTACTTTATGGGGAATTATCTGTGACGACTGACAGAGGGATACGTGCGTCTCAACAGGGCGAACTGGACTGTCTATGCGGTGCTTACTGTGTGGTTAACATGCTGAGCTGGCTGTATGACGGCAGGGTGAAACGACGCCCTTTAATGAACCGGCTTATTCAGGTTTATCAGCAGCGCTGGCCTTTGCATGAATGGCTGACTGAAGGGATTGAAGAAGATCGTTTAGACTGGCTGATGGCTCAGGTGTTGCAGAAAGGGTATTACAGCCGTCAATTCCCGGTTCAAATCACCAGACCCTTTGCCGGGAAGCGGGGATTATCAGACGGGCGGCTTTTCAGGGAAATGCAGCGGTTTCTGGACGTCACTGACTACTCCCGCCTGATTATGCTCAGCGATCAGTTTCACTGGTCTCTTCTGGTCAAAATGGATGAAGAAACGCTCTGTTTCTTCGACAGTAACGGGCGAACCACCATGCCCCGTAAAGCTTTCTCCATGCGTACTGGCGTAACCCGCCGCCAGCTGTTTCCCGACGCCATTTACTTCATTGAACGGGAGTTCTGACATGACCATGTTTACTCAGTGTGAAACCCGTATCCTCGACCAGGCGCGTGACATTATCAGTAGATACTACCAGCGTGGGGTACAGCTCTGTTCCCCTGATGATGTCCGGCGGTGTGTGATGGTTGAGCTGGCACCGCTTGAACATGAAGAGTTTGGCATCATCCTGCTCGATAATCAGAATCAGTTGCTGCACCGTGAAATCCTGTTCAAGGGGACGTTAAACACGGTCAGCGTTCATCCCCGTGAAGTTATTAAGCGTGTGCTGAAACATAACGCCGCCGCAGTCATCCTTATCCACAACCACCCCAGCGGCGAGCCTGAACCCAGCCGTTGTGACATCCAGTTGACCAAAAAGCTTCAGGAGCTGCTGGAAATGCTGGATGTGCGGTTACTTGATCACTTTATCGTGGCCGGAACTGAAACGGTATCGATGGCTGAACGGGGGCTGGTGTGATGCTGAAAGTTACCTGGTTTAATGTACGTTATTGCGGGTTAGACGTATGAGCAGGGCTGCGCTGCGTCAGGTCGTGCCGGTGGTGCGAACTACTGTGTTCGATGCGTATACTGGCGGTCTTGCTCCCTCGGGACGGCGGGGCATCATCAGTCTGTTAAACCGCAGCGCCCGCATACTTAAACGCGGTGCGGATGCAGATAACTACCCGTGGGAACAACTTAACTACGCCGCCGTCGCTAAAGTACGAGCGGCACTGCTGGATGACGGTTACGCCGTGTCATCGGTCAACATGGCGCTGTCAGCACTCCGGGGCGTAGCGCAGTCGGCCTTTAACCTCAATTGCATGGATGCCGAAACGCTTGCACGTATCCGATCAGTGAAGCGCGTGAGCGGTGATATCCAGCGCAAAGGAAGGGCGCTGGGCAGGCAGGAAATCCGAGCGCTGATTCATGCCGCAAAACAGCATCCGCAACCGGTACGGCGCTACCGTGATGCCGCTATTGTGCTGACACTTTGCGGAACGGGCCTGCGGGCCGGGGAACTGGTTAAACTTGAGTGCCGGGACTATGACAACGGCATCCTGACGGTCAGACATGGGAAGGGGCGTAAATACCGTGAAATTCACGTGGCGGATGCGGTGGACAAGGCCATCCGCGCATGGCTGAAAGTTGGCACAGATGAAGCTGACAGCGCACTGTTCAAGCGTATCCAGCGCAACGGTAAGGTCGCCAGCCAGCCTCTGACAACAACCGGGTTAACGGGTATCCTGGCTGAGTTACAGCAAACGGCAGGCATAGCACGTTTTACCCCGCATGATATGCGGCGCACCTTCATAACCCGTTTGCTGGAGCAGGGCGTGGATATCAACACCGTCCGCCAGTTGGCAGGCCACAGCGACATATCCACAACGACGCGCTATGACTATCGTGATGATGACATGAAAGCTAAAGCATCACAGAGGTTGCGGTGCTGGTGATGATTAAAGAGGTAAATCCCGCTCTGCAACACCTTGTTCAATCAGCTCATGTCGATGAAGCGCAATTTTATCTAAATCATTGCTTTTAAATCCATTTTCTGCCAAGTAAACCACAAATTCCCATCTGGGTGGGGCATTATGTAAGATGATCGACATTCCACTTTCTTCAAGTAATGTTGCCACCATTGAGGCTAACTGCCGCGTTCCGCCAAACCAATAACGGCCAATTTTATTGATAGACTCAACAGCAGGAACATAATGATGTTTGAATACTGAGGCCCGAAGGGCTTCTTTGTCGATATCAAATGACATAGCAAACTCCCTATTACTGGACAGCATAAAAATAAAGGTCTTACAGACAAGTTTCCCAGCCACAGCATCAAAAAACATAAACTCATCAAGTGTTAGCCTGCGAATGTCTGCCCCCAGCCTTACAAAAAAGGGGAGATGTAGAGGTTTCACACACTAACCTGCTGTAGAAAAGTGTAATTGCTCATGGTTAATACTCCCCTAAACAGCCTGTGCAGACAGATTTATAAAATGTATTGCACAAGTGATCAGTATTTTATCGGTATGAGAAGGGCAGCTAGCAGTAAGAGCAGATAGATAAGAACGGTAACGATTGAGAAAAAGATAATTAATGTACCATTTCCTCCAGTCGGGTGTTCTGCAAGAACAAATATCGATTCCATAATTGAAACGGCTATCGCAGATGTCGCTACACCTAGGGTTATCAGCTTTGAATTTTGTGTGCCTTGTATCTTTTCCATCCGATCCATAATGACAGAGCCTAAAGCAAACAAGGCATAAATTATGTTGATTATTACTACCCACCAGGAATGCTCATAATATCTTGCCACAAAAAATAAAATTATATAAGCAAAGGATGATAAAAATGCCACAGCGACTACACATGGTGAATAATTTTTTAATGGTTTCAAACAGCATTCCTTCCTGGTATGCCCATTTTCTGGAGCAGGGCTTTGATGTTAACACAGCACGCCCGCGTTGACGGGCAGTGACACATCGACGATAACATGGCATATCTGCCGTTGCGAGTGCCGGAAAGTGAATCTCAGCAGACAGATCCTGTGCTGGTAGTGGCTGGATCAATAGTGTCGCAACACTCTTTGTGGTAATTCACTTCCAATCACTTTTTCACAAAATCACTTTCCAGACACGAAAATTTTAACCGTGACGGGAAGCCAGATGATAGTGATTGCTAGATTCCTTTATCATTAAGCTTCTCTATTTCATTATTTAACCACTTAATGCTCAGCAGGTCATCAACCTGAGAACCATCCCAGGGCAACGGGGTTTTGCGTGAACCCCGGCGACTGGCGATGATATTAGCGGGTGACTGGTATCTGTCGTTTTGCATCTCAATTGCAAGTATCTGATGGGGTAAACCACTCAACGCTCTGTAGGCAACTGCCTGATGCAGATCGTATAGTTCCTGCGCGCGCGGTGTCATTGCCGGGAGAATGTCTGGTAATGAGCCTCGGTCATTATGTAAATATACTGCTTTGTAAAACTTACTCACACAGTAGCTGACGACTTTGCTGAGGGCATCCAGATCTTTACGGGTTTCATTCAAGGCATAGCCACGATGATCTTGGTAGATTTCCTCCAGCTTTTGCATGACATCCTGTCCGACACGCAGCTTAAGCGTCGTGAACCCCGATTTCTCATGGATTGACTCCGTTTTGCTCTTATAGCGGGCGTTTCTGGACTTTCTTGTCTTCTTATTGTGAGTGCTTTCAGATAGATCTTCTGAATGTTTGATTGTTTCTCCGGTAAGATCATATTTATCACTGTCTGATTTGAGATTGTCCATTTTAAACTCCGTTATTATCATTTTATCTGGATTTAAATATTTTCTTATTTTTGCATATGATTGAAAAACAACCGTATGCTTCTCACATAAATAATCTATCTTCCGACTTAACGCAATCTTTACTAATTATCAGAGAAAAGTGTGAGAGGCACATTAATTTATGAGCCAAGAAGGCATATTGCATACGAAGTTCATGCCAGTATTATGTTCTCAACGAAACGCAGGAGGACTTATGAATAAAGGCCGGTTAATTAAAATAGATGAAGTAACGAGGTTGTGTGCAATGTCCCGCGCGACATTATACAGGATGCTCGCCAGCAACAATTTCCCTCCTCAGGTATCAGTAACAGGGGGCCGTGCTGTTGCATGGTATGAGGCCGATATTTATAAATGGATTAATGAGAGGCCATCAAAAAAAGAGGAATAATGTGATATTGAATAAGCGAACCCCGTTGGCTTGGCTATCTCAGGAACTTGAGATGCTGGCATTGTCTATACCGGGTTTTGAAACGCCAGAGCAGGCAAGGAAGGAAAGGGCGTTCAGGATAGCCAGTTTATCCACATATACCGGAGCACGTTACAAAGCGCTCTGTGCAAAATTAACGGAATGCCACCCGAAATACCCGTGTAACAGCGCAGCATGCCCGGAATGCCGCAGGGGATACCGGTTGCAGATGACCCGTGAAGTTCTGCGCTTATGTAGCAAGACAAAAAAGTGGCGCAATGTGACATTGATTTTCTACCAGGATGCGTTCAAAGATGCAGAAGCATCCATATGGTCGCCAGATGCACTGATTGCACGTCTCCGGCGGTGGTTAAAAGAATGTGGATTCAGGTATATGGTGATTGGTGGTTTCGAAATGGATTACCACACAGACACTGGATTGTGGCTACCTCATTTTCACTTAATCACTTTCAATGAAGAGGGGGCATTAAATAAACTTCGGAACAGAATGAAAAACAAGTGCAATATGTCGGCCAGAAAGAGAGTCATTTCTAGGCCAATGTTTGATACAGGAATAGACAACCCGGAGAAACAAATAAGTTACTTGTTCAAGGCTATATGGTGGCGCGTTGAATCGTATAAAGAAAACAAGCCTATACTTATCAACAATAAGAGTATTAAATCTAAGCGCCGGACTATAAAACGTAGATTACGCCCAAAACAGCATGCTCATTCTTTAGTTATGATGGATAAGCAGGGAATACAGACATTAACCTTTATGTATAAAGTAAGGAAGTATGGTGACTATTTGATATTAAAATAATGTCATAATCTATTAGCGATATGTACCAGCTGTAAACTGTTTCTGCAATTTTAAATAAAATAATAGTGTTGTGTGAGGAATCATACAAGGGAACTCTCACGCCTTAATTCTGATGTTCATTACTGCAACTATGATGTGATCTTTAATACGATAAGGAACTATAAATGAAAGAATATAAAGAGATATTGAATAATAAAGAAGAAAAGTTACTTGTTACATTGTTGGCTCGTACAAAAATTTCAGAATTGTGTCCAGTTGCGTACCGACTTATTAAAATCACTGATTTCCAAGAGATGGAGTCGACCCGTGTGCTTGTACCAGCCAAGGCACTTGTCAGTGTATTAGAGTTAAAAAAAACGTTATTAAAGTGCGGGCATAATCCCAATGTGACTAAAGAATACTGGATTCAAGCTCATCAAGAAGTAATTAAGGAAACCGATAAGATAATCACACTGTGCTATAAGCCAGGTTTTTATGGTGATGTTTATTTGCGTGTTAACGATATAGTTATTGGCAAAGTTAAAGGGGATAAGGCTGTACTGCATCCTGGTGCTAAAAATCATTTACCTGTCGAGAATAAACAGGAGACATTAAAATTATGGAAAATGAATGTCGCTCCATATGCACTATATAGCTCGCGTATTATGTTGGCTCTGTGCTGCGGATTTTCAGGTTTTCTCCTTAAGCTTTCAGGTATGGAAGGGGGCGGGTTTCATTTGTGGGGGATGAGTAGTATAGGAAAAACGTCCAGTGCCTACATGCTGGCATCATTAGCAGGATCACCTAAAGATGTTGTCGTACTGTGGAACAATACGGATAAGGGGCTTGAGGAGATTGCCGTGGCCCATAACGACAGCTACCTGGTTCTTGATGAGTCGAAGCTGTTAGATAAAGACGTACTGGCAGCGGCTAAGATTATGCAAAACCGTGTGTATACGCTTTCCGGAGGGAAAGGGAAAACACGCTCTGCAATGTATGAGAACAAAGTTGCTGAATGGCAGGTAAGTATTTTCAGTACGGGTGAGTGCAGCCTTCAACAACTTGCTGCTTCCGGGAACGTTGAGCGCCTTGAAGGCGAAAATGTGCGTGTAATCGACGTTAATGCAGATGCTGGTGCTGAAATGGGGATCTTCGAATCACTGCCAGATGGTATTAATTCCAGCAATGAACTTGTTCATGCGATAAAGGATGCAACTCACCGATATTACGGTAGTGCCAAACCTGCCTTTCTCAAGCGCCTGGTAGCGGATATTCAGGATGATCGTGAGAGTGTGAAACGAAAGCTCGAAAAAGGCATTGAGTTCTTCCTCAACAAGCATCAGGTCGATCGTAACTCCGGCATTCATGTACGAATCGCCAAACGCTTTGCCATCGCTTATGTAGCAGGTTCCATGGCTGTGAAATATGGTGTTTTACCCTTTACAAAGCAGGATGTTATGAAGGGGATCTCAACCTGCTACCTGGACTCCCTTAAGGTGGTTTTATCTGAACCTGAGGTAATGAAGTCACCATTAGGTCGTTCGTTTGATGCAATTATTGATTATTGCAAAAAGGATGATCTTTTAAATCTGATTGGAAATGATCGCGTAACCCAAACGGCGATTAAAAAGACACCGGTCATTATCCACAAAGTTAAAGGACGTACGGTATATGCAGTTGATAAGGATCTGGTACATAACTGCTTGCCGAAATCTCAGCGCAAAGGCATTCTGACATTATTAACAAAGCAAGGGGTTTTATTATCCGATGTGAAAAAGGAGTACAGTACCATTCAGATTATTTATAAACGTAAGCAAGTTGGTCGTCGCTACTGTTTTATCTACAAAAAGCTTGATAAGTTTATTAAAGAATAGTTTTACAATATGGTAAGAGCTTAATGGAGTGGCTTATAACCACTCCATTTTTACCTCAGGATTCTGACTGGAAATCTTCAATTATTTTCTGATTGTAATCATCCAGGTAGTTTTGAAGCTCTTTTCTATCAATCAGACGGACCATTGCAGAATCAGCTAATTCCTTAGCGGATCGGGTGAAGTAAGAGTTTGTCACAACCATTGCTTCATCACACCCATAAAATGCTTTTGCTGAAATTGCCTGCTGCACTGCCGAATTGCCAACTGAGCCAGAATAATTTTTTGCCTGTATAACCATATTCTTCCCGAAGCGGGTAACGAATAAATCCGCCCCCTGATCCTGTGTTTTCTTTGTTTCTTTAACGTCATATCCTATAGTCTGGAATATTTCAACCAGGAAGGTCTCAAACTGGAACCCATCCATTGCATCAACAAGATACATTGTGACAAATTTGTTTGGATTAAAATGTTCAAGGCGGGTAGCTAATCTGTCTACTAAAATATCAAAATATATACTCTCGCAGAGAGTAAGGAATTTTTCGATAGAGTCAAATGATAATAACGGAGTACCCGGTGTCTTTACCGCGTGTTCGTTAAAGATTATATCCGGATAATGGATTTCATTACTCCAAAGGTAATACAGGAATAACGAAAGATCTGCACGATAAGTTGTACCAGCCTCTTCGATCCATGATTTTAATGTCTCGGTAAGGGTTGGCTTGATATGTCGTTTAACCTCACGGGCAAATCCTGAATAAATAGAGTTGAATGAAGTGGTCAGCAATAGCTTATCTAACAATGATGGTAACTGCTCCAGTTCGTTAAAGCCTTTTCTAATCAGTACTTCCTGGAATAATTGGATCTCTGAATAATCACTATTGCGTTCACTATTTATGTTATTGTTGCTATCCTGATTATTATATGAAAATCTTGATGTGTGAATGAAATTGGTAAAATAAGGATCTTTCAGAGTGGCATATTTCAAAAGAACGTTTTCAAGTAGGGCGTTTAGTTGAGACTGCTCTTTCTTCTTACCAAATAAATCTTTTATGATTCCTTTAGACTGGTACTGGAAATCAGGGTAATAGGATGGATCTAAAGGCGTCATTTGTCGAAATGTTCCAGACGCATCTTGAGAGCACCACGGACAGCTTGTTTCGAATGTTGTTCTAGAACATGAATAGCATTGATAAATCATCATTATCCCTTATTATTTTACAGTGATTTCTTACTGATTTTCTCCCTGAGGCATATCTAAAAATCTTTCAGGTTAATATTGAAATAGGGCGCTAATATCAGCTCTTCAAATAAGTCATATTCGTGGTGCGGAACCTTAACAAAGGTAGAGTTGTGATTAGGTGTCCACCATTTTTCGATACCATAATACGCCTCTCTGGCATTGGCTTTGTGAATCAGCCGGAATGGCCTGTCCATCCAACCATCACTGTGTTTTGTGAAGTAGTTAACCGGACCAGTGAACTGACCAAGCAGGTATACACCCTGATTACCGTGGGTCAGGTAGAAGTAATCACCAATCGGAGCGTTTACAAACTCCTCTGCCTGACTAACAGAAGACACGCCTTTACCAGCGGTCGTGCGGTGAATGTAGACGAGCTTTTCATCAATACATTCGACCATATCTAGGAATGAGAACTCCTTCCAGCCATGTGACAGCTTCCAGAAATTGGGCATCAAGTTGGTATTCATAAGCCTCTTAACCTTACGTTGTAAGTGATCGCAATCTGTTGAAATGCGGATCGATTGTGATGACTATTCTGTCGCTGAATACCCATAATCGCAACAAGGTTTGTTGATGAGCTTTTCGCTGAAATCGTTCAACGAGGATATCGGGATGGTATATAGATGCGTTAACTCGCCTAGTTGCTGAAAATGGGTGATCAACACTACTCAGCACTGGCAGGCTAACCATGATGAAAACATTTGGCGCTTTGAAAAAAGTGATTGAGTGATTTAGTGATTGCAGCTTTGTAGGCGAGCCTGGTCTCTGACTGTGCAATTCTGCATTCAGCGCTGAGCCGGGTTGCGGTTCTTCAACAGCAATTCGGCCATAAGCAAGGGGCCGTATTCCGCTTCGTCATCAGTCTGTTGTATGACGACCAGTCCGGTAGATTCACAGGCCAGTTACTTCACTGATTGGTTGGCTAACAGGCAGAACCGAAATGAGTGATCTGCAAAAAAACACCCTTCCAGACCGCCCAACGTTGCCGGATTTTGGCTTGGTGGACCGGCGAGCTACCGCTGCTGTTTAGTGTCAGATTCACACCTCGTACAATGGTAGGGGAAAACCGGCGATGGCTCTCTCTGACACAGGCAATTGCAAGGATCGGCGGTTTTGAGCAAAGTCGAGGTATCAAAAGTTCGGAATACAGAAAATAACATGTGCCTACAACCGCCATTAAATATCACCGGGAGAAAGTTGAACCGCTTAATAACCGGTAACGTTTTGTATATCCGCTAATCCCATTCTGGCTAAGCTGATATTTATTCGCTATTCGCTTCTACAGGGTATATAGACGTATCTATTATGCTCCGTATACACTCTATCTCTATATTACTGTATATATGTCATTACATACTATAGCCATTATCCAGTATCAGCTATCATGAGGCTCCAGCCTCCAATGTTATGATCATTATCTAGCATCTGAACCTTGTTGGGGTTCACATATGATTTGAGTAATTCAGTTGTAAATAAACGGGGTCAGGGCATGGTGCTTTGGCCTCAATATACAGGTGGATTATGAAACCATACATTACCCATAACAATATTCTTGTGACAGATTCAACGCTGGGTTATTTCAAAGAAGTTGTTTTCAGTATTCCTTATAATGGTATGCCAAGTCTGCGACGTCCATTTTATCGTAATATAGCAGCATTCCTTCAGCATGTTATTTGTGTATCAACCTGTAGTCGTAAAAACCAGAAAAAAGCAAAGATTAAGGCGAATAAAAAATGGTCTTATTCTGTGCCAGTACCATTTGAGCTGGGTAGGGATAAACTTCCCGGAGTATTTAAGAAAAGCGGGCCGACCAATGAGCGTGCAATCGAGGCATTAGCAAGCGCGGGAATCATCAAACTAACCGGGTATTCCAATGTTCAGCACTCATGCCGGGAATATGCTGTTTCTCAACGTTTTCTGCGTAAGTTGTTTGGCACCGACAGAGAGGCATACCTTAGCCGCAAGGATCGTTACCATTATCTGACTGACATTTTCACCAAGCGTAAAAGTTACTCATTTGACGAGCTGATTGGTGTTGCGATCGACCGTGGGCAGAATGCTAAACATCAGCAGTCTAAACGCGATATCCCTAACGCTGCTTTCAGGGAACGGGTTGTGAGTGTATGGGGCAACCTTGAGCCGCTTGAAATCAATCTGGATGCACTACTTGCTTATCATCGCAAACGTTCCACTGAGAAGAACAAAATATTCATTTTTAACTTCCTGTCGCGACTGGCTGAAACAGGCGTGGAGCTGGTGAAAGAGTCGCCGTTGATAGTGTCCTACAGGCAATCGTATAAAACCGCATACATTGGCGGAAGATCCTTTGAGGTTGGCACTGGCTTTCAGAGTCTGCCGTCTAAAATGAAGTGGGCGTGTCTGGCACGTGGTCACAACTATGACATCAAGGGATGCCAGCTTGAGATATTAAGACATGAGCTGCTGAGTATTGGCATTTCGGACAAATCGCTGGAAAAGCTGGAAACTCAATATATCTGCCGGGTATTGCGTGTCGCGGAGGAGCTGGTTAAGCAATTTAGGTTCTCCAGCGTATTCAATGCAGGTTTTGTTACCCTATCACTTAAATCCAGTACCCGACGCTTGTTGAATCGTAAGCTAGGTAAGGTCGAGGCTGAGCGAGTACTGAAACGCTGGAAGCACCTTCTAAAACCCCTGAGGCGAGATCTGGCTTTACTGCTGGATCATTATGAAGGCACTGCTAAAACCAACCGTTATGGCAAATGCGTTACTAACGCGGTAGGGCAACCATTCAATATTACCTATAAAGATGTTGCTGCGCGTAAACGCAGGAAGTCAGATGTGATGCGCCGAAAGCTGTTGTCGCACATGTTACAGGGCCTGGAAAGTCAGGCCGTATACGATTACGTTGCCAGCCATAAGGGCGTTTGTGCGCTGGAACACGATGGGTTTGTTTCTTATGAAGAGATCACTGACTGGTCCCATCCATATCTGTTGATTGAGAAAAAGCATTAAGGGGAGCCACTCAGTCAATTACAGCTTATCCTGGTTGATAAACTAGACGGGACATTTAGCTCTTGCATGATGTGCATAGCCGGCAGGTGATCCTAGCCTGCTTTCAGCGAGGAGCTGACATTTAATTTATGTTTTTTCAGTTGGTTACATTCAGTAATCCACCACATTTCCTCATTATCAGCGTCTCCGCAGCAAAATCGCCCACAGTTGCACCCTACAGAAATTGACACTATTGTTGGCCGAGAGGTACTGGCTGTGGGCTGGAAAGCGATAAGAGGGCGATGAACCACAAAATATTCCCCTTTTGTTACTTTGATACGATTGCTCAAAATGGGTGGCAACACTGAGATCGTTGAAATGACTGCATGTTACATTGTTACTTTTGTTACCGTTGAAAACATCAAGTTGGAGAGCTAAATGGATTGGCCAAAGGAGTACAGCAAGACGACTCAAGCGGTAAGAGATGCGGCGTATAAACACTACTATGTTGAAGCAATCACACGGTCGGTTCTGCTACCGGGACAGGAGAAAACCGCTTATCATGATGGACTACTAACGACGGATTATTACCTTTTCCTGTTCACCAGCAGGGAGAATCCGAAGCTTACAGGGTATTTTACCTGTGGCTTGTATGCTGCAAAGGGGTGGTTCGAGTTGAACGGACAGCGACCTGAGGAAATTCCATCATACAACCCCCTTACGGGCGAGTCCTCCGGTGGTAGTAAAAAGAGTGGCTGCGGGATTACTAAACCGCTGAAAGCTGAATCAGACCCAAGAATGAAACGTCTTATCAGGGTACTCCAGACGTTCATTTCTCTGACGGATGATGAGAAAAGGAAAATAAAAGGCGAGTCAACCACACTGACTGTCCTACAGAAGCTCATAAAAGCGTCAAAAGAAGCTCCCAGCACGTCAAATATTAGATCAGTAAATACCACTCTGTACAAAGCGCTCAAGGATGGCCGTCATGGTGGTGCTCGTACATTCACTCAACTAGTTGGTTATTACGAGGTTCTTCTTGGTGTGACTTTCAAGAAGATATGTATTGATGATTTCAATCAGGAGATCGACGAAACTCGTAACAAGTCAGCGACATATCCGTATATTCCTTTGGCATCATTCTGAAATGAAGGGCTACGGCCCTGTCTGCTATTGGTCCTTCGATCAAGCGCAGTGTGCGGAGGCTCTACAAGGAGCGAGGGGCAGGGCACCACTTCTGGTACGAAGCGGCTGAAGTCACTGAGCAGAAGGTCCGCTGAGAGCGAGGAGCGGACATTGTATCTGGCATCTATACGCTCCCTGCCTCTGGCGTTCCCTGGTGGAATACCAATTTCCATTGCCCGTTCGCAGAAAATACCCAGTATGAAGAACGTAGGGTTGCACGACTGACATCTGGATTAACAGTTCTGTAGTGCAATATTGCGAAATTATTTCCAACGCTGATAAGTCGGTAATCACGACTAAGAATAGCCGGAATATTATCTTCACTTAAAAGCGCTTCAATAGTCTGAGTACGATCAACGACTACACCTGAGCGTGTTATTTCGCTAAATCTTTCGTGGAGTATCTGTTCAAGCCATACCCGATCTTTCCGCCTACTGCTATGAAGAGAGCATTCAAGTCTTTTTAGCGTCTCCAGGAGCATAGTGTTTGTCCTCATTACAATCGAACATTAACTCTTAAGGCAATAATTGCTGGAATACAACGTCCGCGCCGGCCGAAGACTGTGAGGGGCCCCCCCTTCTTCAAATCGGGATGCCCGTTTTAAGATCGAGCTTAAAAGGTTCCCAACCTCCTGGCGGGTCCCACTCTCCCAGGCCCAGCACCGTCTCATTCTCTATCGATGTAATGATCATGCCATCAATGGCGCACTGCCTAGATTTCCAGAGAATGCCCGCAGCAATATCCATCAGAAAAACGTGGCAGTAAGTGGTGACCAGAACCCGATTATGTAGCCTGTCAGAATGGATGTCAGGAACTGAATAAATATGGCCAACGTAATCACCTAGTGGATGGCTTCTGAACGAGTGTGTGGTCATCTCAACAACATGAAAGTGGTCGCCACAAATGATTGCCACCTGGGATTCATTCAGTAGGAAATCACAAAAGGTGCTGGAAATCAGCCAGCCATCCTCGTCGGCACGTATATATAACTGTAAAATCACAATGGGCTCACCGCCCTTACTGATTAACAGTCGTCGATCCTTTTCTCCATTAGCGCCAAAGGGATTGACGTCGATGATCGAAACACCTTCTCTTTCATCACCGGGCTTAGGCTGTTCAAGCCAAGTCGCTTGCAATGTCATTGAGTATCCAAAGTGTGAACAGCAGAAGAACACATACTACTTTACAAGCTGATGTCACGACAGCGCCTTAGGTTACCATATTGCGCTGACCGGGCCCCGTGGATGAGTAGATTCAAGTGTAAGCAACGTTCGCTTCTGGCACCAAGCCGTATTTTTCGGACGATCTGCATTTTGGTGTGCGCATTGCTGGTAAGGAACGCGTCATTCTGGCGAAATATATCCAGTTCAATCAGCCTCATGCCATGTTCGGGCTGGGATTCGACGTTGATTGCGCCGGAGCCGCCATCGACTGGAGCGACCGCAACGCCCCCGCGCCCACGCTGACAATCACCAATCCAGACAACGGACATGCGCACCTGCTTTACGCGCTGCAAACCTCGATCCGCACCGCGCCGGACGGGAAAATGAAGCCGCTTCGCTCTACGCCGCCGCCGTGGAGAACGCGCTACGTAAAAAATTAGAGGCTGACGCTGGGTATTCGGGGCTAATCTGCAAAAATCCAAACCAAGGTCACTGGAAAATTGCAGTATGGCAGCCGGAACTCTACACACTGGACTGACTCGCCGATTTTCTCGATCTGAACGCGGCGAACGACAAAGAAATCGTTGCCGACTACGGTTTAGGCCGTAACTGCATCTTGTTCGATAAAACCCGTAAATGGGCATATCGCGCCATCCGTCAGGGCTGGCCTGAGTATGCTGCTATGAACGAGCTAGTGCCTACAACCTACAGTTTTCTTTTCATTGGACGATAAAAAAGTTAAAGTTATTGCAAACAGCATATCTAAATGGACTCATGCTAATTGCTCTGATGTAGCGTTTAGAGAATGCGTACTAAAAACGCACTCTCCAGAAATACAATCAATTAGAGGAAGGAAAAGTAAGGGGGAAGGACGATCTAAGATGGTTGATGAATCGTGGAAGGATATGGGAATTAGTAGGTCAACATTGTATAGGAAATACAGGTGATTTATGGTTATAAGTTGTAGGTTAAAATGTGATTTATGCGATCATCTATACAGGATAAGAGTTGGTGTGGGATTTGATGGCTATCAGAAGCACTACTTTGACTGTTCTAATTGTAATGCAAATATAGTCTTTGCCCTAAAGGCTAAAGCTCCAGAAGCTAATGTGGAATCAGTAGAAAATTGTTTTCTCTCGTTTGATGAATCGGACGTAGAGCCAGAAGTCTTAAATTTTCATCCAAATTGTGCATTTGATAAGGATGATTTGCACAATCCTTTTTCCTTCCCTTCGTTAGTTTTGTCAAATCTAATATCTCCACATATGAGGTATATTCAGGGAAGAATTCAAAGCGTTGCTCATCAATTCGATATACCAAATGCACCATATAAATGGTCTTTAATTAAAGGAATGATGACAACTATCCATAAAGATAACAAGAAAGCGGCAAGGTTTGTTCAGCAGTATACTAAGCAGAGAAACAATGACATGAACCCATCTTCATCTGATGGTGTTTCTGATGGAGAAGATGTCATAGTTTATGAGTCAGGTGCTGCTTACCCTGAGTCCTACATCATCCATGAGTTTTTTGATTCACTTTTCTATCCGAAGTTGGGAGATATAGTAAGGCCTATTATTGATGCGATTGACGCGATTGATAAGGATGCTCTTTCTGACTTTGTTAGTTATTGGCAGAGTGAGCTGAGGGAGCAAAATCAACATCGGTATTTAAACACATTTTCTGATTATTTTCGTCATAGAGACCACTTTGGTCAAATCGTTATATATTCCAGAATTGATTACAACGTCGATGAGTTGATTGTATCATCTAAAGGTTTTGATCAAATAAAGTTATATTATGGTGATGCCTATGAGGCGCTAACTTCAAATATGACTATTCTTGCCTGCCTAAATAATGTCATGGATGGTAGGAAGTTCGATGAGTTTAAATCAATGACGCTTACAAAATATTTGGAAGTAAATAAGGCAAATAAATCCAATCCTTTCAAATCAAATCCTTTATTCTCGGTTTTCGCAGAAGAGGATGTAGAATCTTCTATTAGAAATGGTTCTCATCATGCATCAATATGGCATGATGGAGAAAAAATAATGTACAGAAGTGGAGGGACTGGAGCTCAGCATGACATCCCGTACACTCGCTATTTGGATTTTTGCAACAAGCTAACCATTAAACTGGCTGCGATATTTATAATCGAACATTACCTCAGTAAACATGTTAGCGGTTCGGGATATTTCATCGTTGATTAAATCCACAGCCGGTACCTTGTGTTGAGACAAAACAACCTATATCAGATAACAGCCCTCTTTTGCAGAGGGCTTTTTTTTCAGCCAGCACAGGATCTGACATACTCCACATTACCTGATGACAGTGACCTGTTGTCCCTGGCTCGTTCCGGCAAGCCTTCTAGCCCAGCGGCACTAAAGATGATCCGCGGGATTCCGAGTCTGCATTAGAGTTAATGCTGCGTTACCCCCAGAAGATTAAAGCCATTGAACCCGACAATGCGGATATCTATATGGGTGTATCAATCAATAAATATCGATGGATCTCGGACATGGTGATGGGCGCGGCAGATATGTAGCACGGGTGTACAATAAGCTTGATTTTGAGTGAGCGTAATCTTTGATACTATTGTGGGCAAAACCCTGTGCAGCGTGAAAAATGCTATAAAAAACAGGTTCTAGCTTGTTCTTTTAACCACATGATTATGTGATGATTGTTTTGATTTATGCTAGGATGGTCTCCAATTTATGAATTTAATATTCGTGATTGTGAGGACACTCAATGGCGCTGTCTTTCGGGCTGAAAACGGCTACAGACTGGTTACATAAAACAGTCGCAAGGATTCAGGTTGCTTCAGACAACCATTCCGGAACGGAAAATCAACCAGAAACACAATTGTCGATTGCCGAGGCTGAAACTGTAGTAACGGAAAATGAATTCCAAACACTAACCCCGATTGTCGATCCTGATAAAGAGGGCTATCAACCCTATTTTAAGGCGCTGGATTATGCCCTCAGCCGGGATGATGTGAAGAACATCGCCATCACAGGCCCCTATGGCGCGGGCAAAAGCTCTGTTATTCTCTCATACCTTAAAAAAATTGAAGGGCGAAAGCGACTGTGGCACCGCCTGAAATATTGGCTCAGGTTTACAAGTTTAAAACCAGCGGATGAGCACGTGACTATCTCACTGGCAAACTTTGAAACGGATGAGACGTTAAAAAGTTCCGAGTCTTTATCAAAAGAACAAAGCATTGAATACAGCATCTTACAGCAGATATTATACAAAGTGGATAAAGGTACGCTGCCAGATTCGCGGGTAGAGCGCATCCACACCCGCAGTGTTGGGCAAATACTAACAACATCTTGTTTGCTGTTTTTTGTTCTCGCACTGGCAATTGTTGTAACTACATTGTTGTTTCCTCAAAAAATCGTCAGCACGTTTTCATTATCGTTAGCGGTGAGTCACTTCATTGCTATACATCCGGTATGGCGTTGGGGATGTATTGGTTCGCTATCGTTTGTCATTTGTTGGTATTTATTATCCCGTTTTTATCGGATAGGATTTTTTGACAGGAAAATTGCGCTTGATAAAGTAAATCTCCTTAAGGCGGAAATTGCAGCTGAAAAACAGAATACGGCTTCCCTGCTAAATCTGTATATTGATGAGATTGTTTATTTCTTCCTTAAAACAAAATATAGGATTGTCGTATTTGAAGATTTGGATCGTTTAAACAATGGCCATATCTTTATTAAACTCCGAGAAATAAATCAAGTGGTAAATAATTCCAGTCTCTTGGAAAAGAAACCTATTAAGTTTATTTTTGCAGTCAGGGAGGATTTATTAAAGGATGCTGAATCACAAACCAAATTTTTTGATTTCATTGTGCCAATTATACCCGCAGTAGATAGTGAGAATGCTTACGATATATTAAGTGGTAAAATTATAAACTTTAATGCGGCAGATAAAGAACAGTTTTTCAAGAAGGTATCCCTTTACCTGACTGATATGCGGGTAATGAATAATGTTATAAATGAATTTAATATCTTTAAAAAATTAATCACGGGTGAGATTTCTGATATAAAGTTATTTTCTTTGATAATGTATAAAAACTTATGCACCAAAGATTTTACTCTTCTTGATAATCAGGATGGTTTTTTATACAGAGTAGTTAATGCCTACTCTAAGAGAAGACTACATGAAGTGTATTTTAAAGATTTGGAAATAAATATTTCTCAACAGAAAGAAAAGTTAGAGAAAGCACAAGAAGAATTGCAAACATCCAGTTTAAATCTGAGGGTTGAAATACTAAGACGTTATCTTCCTGAACAAATTGAAGCGAACACAGTGTTTTATATAAGCCATAATAAGCATGGGCAGATTGGGAGTAGTTGGAGCTTTGTTGAACTTTGTGAAAATGAATCTTTATTCTGTGATTTTCTGAACAGAGAGCTTCCATCTGGAATCGCGATCTCTTATGCAAGAAACGGTTATCACTATCAGGATGCCTTCCCAATCTCACGGGACAAGCGGTCTGAAAGTTTACGCGAATACAACAAGCGTTCACCTGTTATTTTAGACAAAAATCAGAAAACTATTGAGCAATTATCTAAAAAAATTTTAAATACACAACGTGTTCTTTATCAACGAAATGGTATATCCCTTCATGATTTATGCGAAAAAATTACATTAACAAAATTGCGTGAATGGTTGCTCAAAGTTCCATCAGTCGACGATAGGGTAAACAAAAATACAGCCAAGGCATCGGCGATCAATTTCAATGTGGAGTTGTTGTTTTTCATGTTATCAAATGGATACATAGAGCAGGATTATATGCAGTATCGCTCTATCTTCCATGCAGGTGCTTTAAGTAAATTAGATAACGTTTATATCCAGAAGGTCGCTGCCAAGGTGAATTTTGAGGAATTGAAAGATATACATCTGAATAACGTTTCCAATGTTGTGGATAAAATTGAGTCGCTATCATTTAAATATTATGAAGGGATTTTTCATCCGCATATAATTAGTTTTTTGATCAAGTGCCGAGTTGATTTTGCCCGTGATGTATTTATTCACTTATTCAATCATTGCTCACCTGGGTTAATTATTAGCACTATGCGGACGTATTTTTATGAATTCAGTAATGATGACTATCAGGACTTAATTAATTTAACTTTAAGCGATGAAAAGACATTGGGTAAATTGATGGAGGCGATGAGCACTTACCGTGACATTGACTCTGATGATGATTTTTATCCGCAGCTATCTGTGTCATTTCTTCGTTTTGGTCTGATAGAAAACATTACCCGACAAAGTGCTGTTCAGGATTATCTGCATGAATTAAAAACAGATACTACATTGTTTACATACATACAGCCCGATGAGATTGCGTCATTCAGCATAAAATTAAAAGAACTCAATATTGTATTCGATAGCGTCAGTGAAGCTAACGGTGAAAGTGAACGTGCGTTGGTGAAGTTTATCGCAGAGAATTTTCTGTATGTGTTTAATATTAATAACCTCACTGCACTGTTTAATGCGTACTCTAATAACAGAAAGAATGTTGAGGAGCTATCGCGCAATCCGTATACCTTAATCATTAGTGAAAAAGTCCCATGTTTAACTGAGGCTGTAAATAAAAACATTGAGATGTTTATCCTTGAATATTTCATTCATTCTGAGGAAAACGTTGAGTCTGTTATTTCACTCATTAACTCAGATGTTACTGAGCATTCCAAAGAAATTATCATTGAAAACATGGATTTTGAAGTTCAGCAGCTGTCGACAGTTGAAAATATCAGGTTATCTGTAGTTGATGGAACGTCATTCACTGTTTATGACCTCTTGTTTAAACATGGGCGTGTCGCTGCCAACTGGGATAACATCTTTGACTATATGTTTACCGATGTCGACAATGAGATATTGTGGGGGTTTTTTGCTCACCATCCGGAGGCGCTTTCAGGCCATAAGGTCAGTGTTCCTGAGGAGTCTGTTGATAATGTTGTAAATCACATCATTTCAGCAGCAGATAAGCCAGACGCGTTGTATGCACAGTTGATTAGCGTGCTGCCTGTGAGCATCGACCAGGCAGTCAGTGACCTGCCACTGACAAAATTTAAAGCACTTTGTGACAGCAACAGAGTTTTGCTGTCAGAAGCGCTCTATAAAGACGTACTCAGTATTTATGAAGGACAACGTCGCAAGGGCCTCAATGAGTGTCTGTCGCTTATGATTAGAAACAACGTTGCTGTTTTTGAAAGTAATATTGAGTTTTACTTGCAAGATGACGAAGATTTCGATAATGAACTTATTGAGCTTGTGCTCAATGATGACGATATAGCGTTGACTACTAAAGTTTCAATCATCGACATTATCTGGCCGCACTATACCAATAGTTTCTTCGACCATATAAGCGTGAATAGTAAGATCAGTATGGTACTTCTTCTTAATGTTTCGGAAGATGACACCCGGCTTGTGTTCTTGAATCATCTTTTAGAGTTTGAAAAACTGCCTTTTGAATACATCAATCGTGCACTTATGGCCTTCGTGTCGGAAGAATACAATTTGATTGCGGATAAAACCAAACGAGCAAAAGTACTCAAAACTGAAGGTAATGAGATCCTTTTAAAGTATTTAACGCATTGCTACTTTATCAGCAGTTATAAAGACAAGGGGGAATCCTTTGAAGTGTATCATTACCGTAAGATGTTTCTGAACGAATCACCAGATGATGATTAACTCGCCACTTGAAAAATCCGATAGATGGATTGAATTGCCTTCATATGATCACTAGTATTGACGGGTTGTCATTCTGAGGTGTTAAAGTTCATTTATCGAAGGCGTGTATTCGAATGCTTGTCAGAATGCAGAGGCGTTATGAAAAGGTCACCCTTAAAAGGTGGCTTTTTCGCTTTCAGGAGAGATGAAAACGTCATTCGTTTTGTTAGCCTTGCGTTATTAGAGTGATGGAAAAACAAGGGGGTCATAGTGTTGGATGAGCACAACAAACAATGTTATTAAAATCAGATGGTTACAAAAATGTAGGTCGAAAAGTAGTTTTTATATTTTTGTGGAAAATAATCGGTAATAATCAGTTTTAACACACCAAAGCATTATGTTTACGAAACATCAATATTGCTGTGTGTTCTTCCTACCCATCCTTCAAGTTTATCTGCCCAGTCTTGCATCATAACCTTTCGCTCATCAAGATAAGTTGCATGGTTGTATGTGCGACGAACATTGTTGGTATCAGCGTGCGCAAGTTGGGCCTCAATAGCATCAGGTCGATAGCCCATTTCGTTTAAACGCGTACTTCCTGTAGTTCGGGTAGCATGGGGGCTATAAATGCCACTCCATCCGAGGCTTTTAAGTAGCTGGCGCAGCGAGTGCGATGTCATTGCACCTAGCGGATTATCTCTGCCCGGGAAAAGGTGCTGCCGATGCCCGGTTAATCCCTGTAGTGTTCTGAGCATTTTGACAGCTTGGAAGGGTAGGGGAATAACATGTTCTCTGCGGGCTTTCATCCGCGCTGCCGGAATGGTCCACAGGGAGTTGTCAAGATCGAATTCTGTCCATTCAGCTTCGGTGGCTTCTGCAGGACGCGCTAATGTCCACCACATGAGCCACATGCAATAGTTAACCTGGTATGAGCCACGACTGTTATCAAAACAGCTTAATAGCTTCCCGATTTGCTGTGGGTTTAATGCCTGTTTGTGCTGTGTCTTATTCGCCGGAATCGCCTTACGCACTGGCCAGACAGGATCGCTATCTGCTCTGAGCGTCGCCACCGCCAGTTCAAAAACGGATGAAATGGTGCGGCGGGCTTCAGCGGCAACTGTCGGTGCTCCTCGTTTAGCAGTTTCCTGAAGAATTTTAAGAATGTGGTATGGGGTGATCTCTCTGACCGGGAGCTTACCGATTGCGGGGAAAACCACACGTTCAAGCATATCCAGTCGCCGCGTTTTGGTTATTTCGGCCCAGTCTTTCATCTGCAACCACTCTTTGGCGATTAGCTCAAAGGTGTTGGATGCATCGTTGACCTTGCGAATCTTATCTAACTGACGAGCTTGTGTTGGGCTAACTCCATCCGCGACCTGCTTTCGCGCTTGCTCGCATTTCTCGCGAGCTTCGGCAAGTTTGACCGTCGGGTACTCACCTAGCGCAAACATACTGGATTTACCGTTGAGTTTAAATCGATAACGCCATGCCTTTTTGCCATTAGGTTTCACTTCGAGGTAGAGACCATTGAAATCATTGAGCCGATAGAGTTTTTCTTTCGGCTTGGCAGTGCGGCATTGCGTATCGGTGAGCATAACGGGGCCTTGTGTATTTATTATGCCGTTATTGTACTCACTTAAAATGAAGATGGAAGAATATTGTACTCATCCATGTACTCATTTTTAATAGCGTTGTTACGAGATGAATTGAGACAGTATGAAATGAAAAATCCACGCAATTGCGTGGATTTTATAGAGTTTTATCGATGTTATGAGATCCAGCGAAACCTCATGAGACAACAAATTTTATTTAGACGTTAAACAAGAAGTTCATTACGTCGCCATCTTTGACGATGTAATCTTTACCTTCTGCACGCATCTTGCCGGCTTCTTTCGCGCCTTGTTCACCTTTGTAGGTGATGAAGTCTTCAAACGCGATGGTCTGTGCGCGGATAAAGCCTTTTTCGAAGTCGGTGTGGATTTTACCGGCCGCCTGCGGAGCGGTGGCACCGACAGGGATGGTCCATGCGCGCACTTCTTTCACGCCAGCGGTGAAGTAGGTTTGCAGGTTCAGCAGCTCGTAGCCCGCGCGGATAACGCGGTTCAGGCCCGGCTCTTCCAGGCCCAACTCAGCCATAAACTCTTCGCGGTCGGCATCGTCCAGTTCGGCGATGTCAGACTCAACGGCAGCACACACAGCAACGACAACAGAGCCTTCCCCAGCGGCGATTTCACGCACTTTGTCAAGGTACGGGTTGTTCTCAAAACCGTCTTCGTTGACGTTCGCGATGTACATGGTTGGCTTAAGAGTCAGGAAGCTCAGGTATTTGATCGCCGCTTTATCTTCTTCTGTTAGATCCAGCGCGCGCAGCATGCCTGCGTTTTCCAGCTGTGGCAGACATTTTTCGAGAGCAGCCAGTTCTGCTTTCGCGTCTTTATCGCCGCCTTTGGCTCGCTTCTGCACGCGATGGATTGCGCGTTCGCAGGTGTCCAGATCGGACAGGGCAAGCTCAGTGTTGATAACGTCA
>Ga0207713_1000591_pt1 | contig 35937 bp, 41 predicted proteins | sample KBSS64metaG_FD_184404 | JGI IMG/M metagenome (GOLD analysis project Ga0207713, IMG submission 184404) | Switchgrass rhizosphere microbial communities from Kellogg Biological Station, Michigan, USA - KBS S6-4 metaG (SPAdes) (version 2) | ecosystem: Host-associated > Plants > Roots > Rhizosphere >... | reverse complement strand
GAGCTGCCTCGCCATAAGTCGCTCCCGCCAGCATTCTGACGGGTAGCAAATTACATGAGGCAACGACCCTGGCTCGGTAACAAAAAACCTGAGTCAATGCGCCGGACGTCCTGCTTGACGCTATCCAGCTGCCTTTAACGCGATGCGCTCTGCAATCGGCTGGGTGATGCGGGCTCAGGGCATGAAGCAGGAAGCCGTCAAGCTCGCGCCGGCACTCGGACGCCGGGTACCGCGGTACCCGACATTGCGTAGGTAATAGCGATGCGCGGCTCGCGTGCAAGCACGGAAACGATGCCCTGCATGAGCAGGTCGTCCCGGCGATGCCGGCACGACGCAAGCGTTCCCTTTCACCACGTCAAGATTTAGTTTGCTTTTCGACGGCCTTGAGCGCATGGTGAAAAGATCCAGATGTACCTGACCGCCCTTTTTCGCATCCGGACAGGTATCGGTTCATGACGGTCAGTATCGCTTAAGGAGCGCGCCATCATGACCATCCCCACTCTCGAATACAGAGGGTACGAGCTACGTGCGTACTCTCACCAGGTATTCCCCCTGCATCGTGATCCGTATGCCAAAGGACCAAGGCAGTTCTCATCGTTCGTACGGATCGACACCATTCCGTCCAGCGAAGTCAAGGCTCGGCGCTATGCAACGTTGTTCGACGCGGTAAGTCCCGCCACCGTGGGCGCCGCCATCGACCTCGCGATGCAATACGGCAAAGACATCGTCGATGGCAAGGTTGAGGCGACCGAACTATGACATACCGAATGCGAGTCAGCCCGCAACTGAGGGGAGCAGGTCATGCAATATCCGCTTTATGTGCACCGTGATGGAGTTGCCGGCTTTCGCGCCAGTTTTCCCGATCTTCCCCGAGCAGTTGCGCGCGGCCATTCGTTCGATGAACTGAAACGCAACGCGCAAGAGGTTGTCGAACTGATGTATGACCGCAGCGAGCAACTCATACCCGCTCCCACCTGCAGTACATCGGAATTGCAATCGCTCGACATGGACGATGGGCAAGGGATCTGGATGTTCATCGAGATCAATCTGACGCGGGTTACCTCGAAAGCCGTGAGCGTTCAATTCAGTCTGCCCGAGAGTCTGCTGCAGAGAGTAGATGCTGCAACAAAAGAGCGACACTCGACGCGCTCTACGTTCTTTACGCTGGCTGCTGTACACGAACTTGGAAACCGGGGCGAAGGGCAATTGTCCTAGACGCCGGTTTTCCGGTGGGTGTTCGCGGACGGCTTACATCGCGCGCCACGACCGCGTCAGCATTCAAAACCCGACCTTACGATGTGTCGCGTCGTCCCGGTTATCGGGGCGACGCCAACCGCCCGTTGGCGAATCAGTTTTTTCCATAGCAGGAGTGCATCATGATTGATGACCAGGTAAATGCCGAAGAACTGGCAGAAAGCAGGAAACAGAGAGAGGCCGCGGCGAATGCGACGGATGATGGCATGCCGGTGGCCCCCGAAGATGAAAAGCGGGTCGTTGACGGGACTCAATATAGAGGGCCGAAGCAATGGGTCAGGCACGCAAGGAAATTGCTGGGTGCTGGAAGCGGCTTTATGCGACCTTGAACGTCGGCGACTCATTAGGAAGATATTGTTCCGCCGTGAGCGGCGGAAGTGGAAGAACCGGCGAAGCGTCGGTTTTTTTGCGGTGGCGCGGCATCGTCCCGGTAGGGGGACCATAACGGGGGCTCTGACGTCAGATCTGCTGGCGCAGGGATGACAAGAACGGCTACGATGCCATACCGCGATGCAGGCGAGGCAGCATGGATTTCGACGTGAAGCCGCGCGCGTGAAGCCATCAATGGCTCGTGTGACAAGTTCGGGTCGCCCCACACCCGTACGGTAGCGCGCAGACATGTCTGCTAGGCCGATACAGAGTTGATCCGTGACACCGAATCACCTTTGCAAGGATCCCGATGGCGCGCTACCAATTCGAAGGAGACCTGACGCATCTCGAACGGATCATTCCGTTACTTGTGCACGGAAATCCCCTCGCGCTAGCGTACTGGCGGCGTCGCATTTCGTCGCTATCGCCGCAGCAGAGTCTGCTTCCCGACGGAACCAGGCGCGTAACCCGACTGCTTAACGTATTCGATGAAGTCGAGCGCGCATTGATATCAGGCAAGGCCACCGCCCGACGGTCACCGGGATGAACCGTGACGAGTTTACGTCTCAGTCACAGGGTCTTCAAATCCGGCAACAGGCGCTCGACTTCCCGCTTCATTACGGTGCAGCACACAGACATGCCTGAGGTAGCGGGAGGCTGCGGTGACGCCTCTCAAGACCGCGTAGACGGGTGGGTCCAATGGTGCCGGAGTGGCGGGAATGGGGCCTGCTCACGATGGCGGGCGAAGAGAATTTCCGCCTGCATCGCATCGACGAGGCCCTATCACTCCTTTCCCCCACCGTTGATCCCGCTTCCAATTCGCCATACCTGCTTTCCCCGCTCGGAGAGCTCGCCGCAACTATGCTCCGCGTCGGCCTCCGTTCCTTCTATCGCCATTTCGCCGCCGGCCTGTTCCTGTGCCTTTTGCTTCTGCCTGTGCCGCGCTGCCATGGCTTCATCGTGCGACCTGCCTGCGTAATTCATGGTCATTTCGCCAACTCCTCCAAAAAGTAGTCTTTGCAACCTGCCAATCTGCCCAGCGCGTGTCATTTCTGGAGCGACAATCCCAATTGCTTGCGTAGCCTGTCCAATACATGGTGTTCACCCATCCAACGGATCTCCCGCTTGCGCAGAAGGCTGCGCCTGTACCGCTGCAGCGACACGCCGAACATCAGCGCCAGCCCGACCGCGATTCCCCACATTGCGTACGTCATATCATCCTTTTCAATCTGTTCTCGCTTTACATCAGGCGACAGACCGCACGATAGAGAAATAGCACGCGCGCGCCCCAGCGTTTCCAAAAATCATGTTGAATCACTCAGTGCTTATGGCGCAGCCAGTCCTTGATCGGATGCGCGTCTAGCCAACGGGTAACCGGCTCGTCCTTGTGTTCTCGCCTGTATCGTGCCGCTGCGAATATCGCGACGCATAGCAGCACCACGATCCCCACTACAAAACTGATCATTGACTGGCTCATGGCAACCCCCTTTGAGGTCAAACGCATGCTTATATTTTAGGTGACCAGAGAAATAGCAGGAGCCATCTTCATTCAACGCTCCTTGTTTCGCGCGAACCTCGCAGCTGCATAGTGCGAGACAGGCTTTCTCGACCGTCGCCGTCAGGCGAACTCGCCCGCATCTCTTGTGGCGGCCGCTGGCGCGAGATTCACGTCAGAAACAATCTGGAGACGGTGGCGAGCCGGCACATGCCCGGGCGCTGCACCATCCGGGCCAGCGCGGATCTTCCGTACGAGTCTTATTGCAGGCGGGACGTTGGCCAACTACGGCGTCGAATCCATGCTCGCTTCGCAATCCCGCCGGAACGGTGGCACGAACGACCGCTCCGCCTCGGACGCTGCCGTTGAGCTGGCGCCTGGACGAAAGGCCGTTTCAGGCTACCTTGCTCTTAAATGCAGCACAGGCGATGGTGGCACCCCTGATCGCCGTCACAAGCCAAGCGGCGTCGCCCCCTTTAAAGGTGTATAGGGCGCTCCACGAAGCCGGGAATTGACAGATCAGGAAACATTCTCGCGACAGGGCTGTAGCTCATGAAATCAAATACCGGTTCTGTGGCCCGGCGACATACTGCTTGTTTGCGATTTCGAGAACCTTTTCACGAAGCTCGTCAAAGGCGCCAAGCACCGAGCGCTCGTCGGATCCAACGCCAGGCTGCAGATTTCTGAGCATCGCGTCGTCGACCATGAAGGTGATTTCCCGCGAATTGTCGTACCCCCAGAAACACACGCAATGTCGGGAGGCATCGTAGCTACGGCTGGGGTTGGGAAATTGAAGCAACGCGATCAGTTTTTCTCGTACACGGCCGAGTAGCGCCACTTAGTGGCGTTGGAGTCGATCATGGCGTAACTGGCGCGTCTTTTCTCTGCTCTCAGAGCATCCGCTGCGTCGAGTATATGAGCACGCGTCCTGCATTCGACGGCGTACTCGCTCTCCCTGCCAATTGCAGCCAAAGCGGGTTTGAGTTGCGATCGCATGTGGGGCCCCTAAGCTGGAGGTCGCTCATGGGCGACCGGTCTCCCCACTGTATACCTTTTGGCTGGCACCGACGTCTTTATTTACCTGAAATCCTTGTTCAGTTTTCCGAAACGTTATGCAAGTCGACATCGAAGATTCGCTCGGACGGCGACCGCCAGTCGCTTGTCCAGCGCTTTTTGCTCCGCCATCCGCAGGCGCTGATCATCCAAATGGCGACCACCGCCGTGTGTAGCTGTTGAAGTTCGCAAATTCCGCTAATGGTGTCCGTTGGAGCGCTAATCGTGTCCATTAACTCCGCTAACGCAGCCAAACACTGTTATCGAACATACGCATCTCGCGATGACGGCTGATCGCGTCCAGCGCAGCAGCGAAGTGACCTGACCGGCGAAATACAGAAGCGGGGACTGTTTCCAGGAGCTGAAGCAGTGGCCCGACAAGGGTATCGGTATTCTTCATGATTGGCCTCCCACGCCGCAGAATGCGGCGAATCGGTTCGAGACGATGCCCAGTAGCTCAGGAGTTGACGAGACGTACCAGTAGCTCTCTCTGGGACTGACGTGACCAAGATAGACAGAGAGCGTCGGAGCGAGTTCGGCGGCCGATGCCCCATCTTCGTACCGTTGCGTTGGGCGACGAACGGCGAACGAGTGCCGCAAGGAATGCAAGGTCGGGCGCCGCCCATCGGGTAGATGCAATCCGAGCTTCGCCGTCGCACATGAGAACCACCGCGACAGGGTGTCGTAATCGAGGGCTTGTCCGAAATCTGTGACGAAGAACAACGGTGCTCGCCTTGCGTGACATTTGTGCTCCCGCCGATCTGCATACTGCTGGAGGTGAACAGCGGTTGTCGGGTGCAAAGCTACGATGCGGGACTTCTTGAATTTGGTTTCGCGTAGAACAACATGGGGCGGCTCATTCCGCAAGTGCACGTCGCGTTCCTTGAGGTGCAATGCTTCGCCGACGCGTAGCCCGGAACTGGCAAGCAGCCCCAGTACCGCGACATAAGCGTCGGCGCGCAACCCTCCTTTCGGTCGCGCCGTCGCTGCTGCGTGCAGGATCGATTGCAATTGTTCCTCGTTCAGAATGTACGGGGGATTGCGACGCGGGGATGGCAGCAGATGATTGTCGGGGACTGAGGTTGCCGGATCGATAGCCTTTACGAAGCGTAGAAATCCCCGCAGGGCACTGAGAATAGCCACCTGGGTTGGCGGAGCACGGTGAACCCGCGTGACCCATTCGAGCACCTCCTTGGCTTTGATTGATTCACCTGGATGCTCGATGGCATGGTCTTGCACAAAGCGTGTGAGGACCCCGCCATGGGTATACCGGTAACCCAGCAGCTTGCGGTGTTCGACGTAACGGATCAGCAGATCCCGAAGTTCCTCACCGTTCATGATCTGTCTCTCGGCCAAGGCATGGCGATGCGCGCCAGCGAAGGCATGTCGAGCTTTGCATAGGTGGCGGTGGACTGGAGGGACTGATGACCCAACACATCGGCGATGTTCTTGAAGCTCATGCCACGCGTCAGCATGGTTGTTGCCGCGGCATGGCGTAAGAGATGTGCAGCACCGCGTGCGGAGGCAATACCTGCACGATTCAACGCCCGGCGGACGATCCTGGAAATTGCGCTCGAGTCTGTGAATGGTCGGGCCGGCGGTAGCGCTTGCAGGAAGATCGTCCTGTATGACGACGGAGGCCGTTCTCGTTTGATGTAAGCGAGCAATGCACGCCCGACGTCGCGGAGGAGCGGCAGGTCCCGGTCACGGCGGGACTTCGCACCTCGGATATGAATGATGCCGTCGGCCCAGTCCACGTCATCCAGACTGAGGTGCATGACTTCAGCAGCCCGCATCCCGGTTCTGGCGAGCAACAATATGATTGCTGTGTTCCGCAGCGGCTGAAACGTAGCAGCGTCGACCCCGCACTTGATGAGCCGTTCCACATCATCGTTCGTCAGGCTGGCTGGAAGCGTCGCGTGACGCCATCTCCTGATTCGAGGTAGTGCTTCCTCGAGACCGGACGGCACAAGACCCATCACGGTGAGAAACCGCAGCATCGCGCGCAGCGCGACGATTGGCGAATTCGATGGTCGGCGCCTCTTGCTCGAAAGTTCGCGGTGCAGATATCCGCGGAAATCTTCGATTGACAGGTCTTGCCAATTCGGTGGGTCGTCGCTGCACCAGACGTCCAGGAAGCCTCGGACAAACCGGCCGTACTTCCGGCGGGTGCCCTCTGCGAGGCCCTTGACGGCGCCCAGATACGCGTCAAACTCGCTGAGGAATTCGGCCGCGCACGTAATCGAACGTGTGCGCGTCTCGGTACGTTGCTTGCCGCACGTCAGTTCAGACTGTGCCATGATCTTCTCCTTACCGGCCACCACGGCCGGTAGGAAAAGTGCAGGACATTATGCGAACCGTTGCAACCCAGTTCGTCTCGCGCGATCCCGCCTGCAAAATCGCGGTGGCGCCGTCGTCTGCATGGCGCTTCGCCTAATTTCCCGTTGAGGGTAATCGCGAATATCTTAAGCTTCAGATATTAACGAATCCCGGTCAACCCTCAGTTGGGTCCGGCCAGTTGGATTTGAAGCGCATCCAGTTCCGCGTCGGTTTGTTCGCGGATAGCGCGCATCATGTGTTCCGCATCACGATCGATCGACGATCTGGGCGGCACATGCCGTTGGATCGATAGCTCGACCACCCGCGCCGCAACCGTGGTCGGTTCGCCCTGCGCTGCGGAGCCGGCGAGCTTCTCCATGCAGACGCGCAGGCGCTTGCCATAGAGCTTCCGCTGAGCCGCCGTCATGCTGTGGTCGATCTGCGCCAATGCCGCGGTCGCGCGCGAACCGGCCGCTTCGAGATCGCTCATCGACGCGACGATGACGTCGATGCCGAAGGGCTTCAGCTCTGCCCGGTAGGCAGCCGAGAAGGCCTCCATGGCCGCCTGCGACGCGCCCGATACGCCATCAAAGTGACGAGGCGTGTCCGCCGTCCATGAGCTGATCTGGACGATGCGTCCGTGCGCCATCCGCAATGCCGGGAGGAAGGCGTTGATCACCGCCAGCCCGCCGAACACATTCACTTCAAAACCCTGCCGGATCTCCTCCAGTGGGAGAAGTTCAAGCGGGCCTGGGGACAGGTGCGTCGTGTTGTTGATCAGAATATCGAGCCCGGAAGCGCCGATCGCCTCGGATACGCCTGCAGCCCAGGCACTTACCGGCTCCGCATTCTTCAGATCGCACACCGCCAGACTGACACGCCCGTTGGATGCACGCCGCAGATCCTCCGCCTCCTGTGACGAATTGGCGGTGCCGAAGACGATGTAGCGCTTAGCGGCGAGTCCAAGCGCGATCTCGCGTCCGAGCCCTCGCCCTGCACCCGTTACCACGACGGATCGACCGGGCCTTCTAGTCTGCCTAATCTGCGTCGGCATGTCGTGCGTCCTTTGCTCGAAGGTGGGAAGCCTCATCCTGTTCGAAGGCGTTCCTGCACGATGGGAGCGACTTCAGTGCCGAGGAGCTCGATCGACCTTTTCATCGCAGCCGTCTCGGGCGACGCGGTACTCATCTGGAAAGTGATGCGGGAGACGCCGCCGAGCGTTTCGCTGGCGCGCAGCATCTTCGCCGCGACTGTTTCCGGGCTGCCGACCAGGAACGCGCCTTCCGGACCGGCCATGTCGTCGAACTGCGCGCGCGTCGGCGGCGACCAACCGCGCTCGCGGCCGACCTTGCCGGTCAGGTGCGCCCAGCCGGGAAAGAAGGCGTCGCGCGCTGCGGCATCGGTCTCACCGACGAAACCCATCGCGTGAATGCCGACCTTGAGTTTGGCAGGATCATGTCCCGCCTCGGCGCCTGCCTCGCGGTAGTAATCGACCGCCGGCCTGAACCGCTCGAACGTCCCACCGATAATGGCCACCATCAGCGGAAGGCCGAGGGTGCCGGCGCGCGCGAACGATTGCGGCGAACCACCAACGCCGACCCAAAGCGGCAGGCGTGGCTGATGAGGCCGCGGGAAGACTCCCTGACCATTGAGTGCTGGCCGGAATCGACCTTGCCAGGTCGGGTGGCTCGTTTCGCCGAGCTTCAGGAAGAGCTCGATATTCTCCGCAAACAAGTCGTCATAGGCACGCGTATCGAGACCGAACAGCGGGAAGGCCTCGCCGAACGACCCCCGCCCGACGACGAGCTCGGCGCGACCCTTGGAGATCAGCTCGATCGTCGCGAATTCCTGGAAGACGCGCACGGGGTCCGCAGCGCTCAGCACCGTCACAGCGCTGGTCAGCCGGATACGGCTGGTGCGGGCAGCGGCCGCGGCGAGAATGATCGACGGCGCGGAATCCAGGAATTCCACGCGATGGCGTTCCCCGATGCCGAACACGTCGAGCCCGACACGGTCGGCGACCTCAACCTCGTCAAGCAGGTCCGCCATACGATCTGTCGCCGACGGAAGCGCGCCGGTCGTGGGATCGGGCAGGATCGCCGCAAAGCTGTCGATGTCTATTTCCATGGGAGATACTCCTTCCGTTTCATGTCGAGCAGCTTCCTGGCTATGCCGATCGGGCATTGATCGACCGCGCCGGATGGCCGGTCTTCCCTACCCAACAAAGCTGACCGACTGCGCCCTAGGCAAATGGTCGGTCCCGCAGGGATCACGCGAGCACCTCCGCCAACTCAGCCAGGTTTCCGAAGGGGTCAGCGAAGAAAGCGATTCGGCGGCTGATAGCCTCGACCAAGATCGGTTCGACGACGATTTTTACGTCGCGCCTACGAAGCTCCTCCACGGTCGTCTCGATGCTGGCCACATTCAGACAGAAGTCGTGATAACCGGCATAGGCCAAGCTGCTCTCAAGGTCCGTGAATGGATGCGCGTCCTGCGGTGCGGGTGCTGATCCACCGGGTATCTCGATGTAGAAATCATCGTCTGTCGGGGGAGCGATAAAGGCGAGCGTCAACTGGTCAACCTGCCACTCGGCCACCACGCGGAAATCGAGCACCTCGACATACCAGCGCTTGAAGGCTTCCAGATCAGGGGTGCGGACTGCCACGTGGTGACCGCGCATGTCAGCGAATGGAGAATTGCCGTTGGGTGCTGGCGGTATGAAGTCAGCCATTGATGATCCCTTTTACATTGGCGGGTGTTAGTCGGCGACGACTGGCATCGCCTTGAAGTCACCTGTCAGCAGAGTGGCACGGACGGATCATGCAAGACCGCATCCCGCGAGCACCGCATTGAATGCGAGCGGCGGCACATCAAAACCTGAAAGTCGTCTGTAGGCCGATCATCTTGATGGTCTGCGCCGAGCCTGTGTCACGGATGAAGTCACCGGGTTGGAAAGCACTGAGCGATCCCGTGACGTTCAAGTTCGGCGTCGCCTGCCAGCTTACGCCAAGTTCGATCTGCTTTCCGATGAACCGCGCGTCGCTATCCTTGCCGCTGCGCACCAGAAATCCGGGGATCGAGTAGATTCCGTCGTGAGTGCTCTGACGCCAATAAGCCACCCCAGTCAGCGACACCGCGACATTCTCGTGCGGATAAACCGTAATCGATGGTCGGACGTGGATGAGGTTTCTTGGACCGATCGGCGACAATGCTCCGAAATACTTGCCGTTGGGGAAAAGCGGATTCAGTGTTCCCAGCTTCGCATCGTTTGGGTCACCGTCGCCGGATACGACGTCGGCCGTGAGACCGACCTCGGGCCGCAGGTACGTGTCCCGGAAGCGATACCGCGTCTCGAACCCCGCACCCCACGCCTCCGATCGGTGGCCGGCAAACGTGCCGCGCTGGTACGCGGCCTCGACGTTCCAATACCAGGTGCCATTGTCTCCGAAGATCCTTGAACCGAAGGTGTGCGCCAGTTGCCTGCCGGATCCCTGATCGAAGACAGCGTTTTGATCATCCAGGCCGATGTAATACACATCGAAGCCGTTCAAATGCGTCGCGTCGAGCCACTGTGTGGCGTAGACGCCCCATACCTCTTTGTTGCGCGAGCGTCGGTCATTGAAGTCCCCCAGCCTTGTGTCGACCGGCTGAAGGTAGAAGCCGGTCACTTGGCGTGTCTTGCCGGTGTAGATCGCTTCAAATCCGTCGAACGGCAGCGGAACGCCGGTTCCGTAGCGCCTGTCGATGAACCGTCCCGAACCAAATGACACCAGCTTCCGCCCGGCCGATAGACGGAGCGAGTCATCGCCCGCCAGGGCGAAATCCACGTCGACAAAAGCCTGCAGCATGTCGACGCCCGTCGCGTCCGCCGGCCCTTTCGGCCGATCCGTCCCTGAAATCCCCGAAAGGATGGGCATCGCAAAAAACCGGACGTTGCCGACGTGGAGATCGGCGTAAGGCATCAGGCGATTCCAGACGTAACTGTCGTTCGGCGATGCCCCCCAGTTCACATTATCGTAGCCTTCGAAGCGTGAACGTGCCTCGAGGCCAGTTGTAAGGTAAATAGAGCCGTCGTCGTTCAGCGGAATGTATTTGAACGGCTCCGCCCAGTCGCCCGTCCGTTTCGCGGGATCGGCGAGCCATGACCAATCTTCCGAATAGCGCTCGATTGTCAGTGTCGGGGCGCGTTCCACGTTGGTCGAAACCTGCGCACTTGCCGCGAACGGTATCGCCGCAGCGGCCGCGACGAACATCAAGCGCCATCCGGCATTCGCCAGCGAAGAGTTGCGTTGACCGCCATCGCGGGAGGGAAGACGTCTTGCGCGTTTGACCCGTAGCATGGTGATGGCGAGCATCGACATGACACCGGCTCTCAACAGCGCGCCTGGCCGATACTCGCCAACCATTGCGATCAGCCCGCGTCGGTCTCGACAGGGGTCTTGAGGAGCTGCTGCTCCCACAGATACGCAATGCCGCTGCCGCCGAAGTGCTGGATGAGAATCTCGGTCAGTTCTTCGACATGCTCGGTACGCGCCCAGTCGCGCTGCCATTCGCCAGCAAGCGCCATCACGGTCATCGGGTTCGCGCCAGCCGCGATCATCCGCTGGACGGCAACCTCGTGAGACTCCTTCGAAATGCCGCCCGACGCGTCGGTGATCACCGTCACGTCCCAACCTTCGCCGGCGGCCTGGATCACAGGCATCGCGACGCAGACTTCGGTCCACAGGCCCGCGACAATGAGTTGCTTGCGACCGGTCGCCTTGACCGCGTCCACGACCTTCTCGTCTTGCCAGGTGTTGACCAAAGTCCGGTCGATCACCTCTTGGCCCGGGAAGACGTCGGTGATCTGTTTGAAGAGGACGCCACCGCGACCCGCGATCACGCTGGTGAGAACGGTCGGAACATTGAAGGCTTTTGCCAGCTTCGCCAGCGCCGTCGTGAGGTTGACCACCGCCTGCGGATCGTGGCTGTTCAGGTTTGCGAGCTGATAGGGCTGGTGGTCGATCAGAACGAGCACTGAATCTTCGGGGCGAAGAAGCGAGTCTAGGCCGTTGCGAAATGTCATGGCGGGTCTTCCTTCCTAAATTGGTTTCGTGGATCGCTGAGGCATCGAACGAGACGACGCCCCCGGTTCGAATGTTGCCATTCCCCTTTCCGGTGCGGTAGCATCGCCGGATGATATGCTGTGTCGCACGAAGGGGAACGCTGAATGGAAATTGAGGATTTGCGGACGTTCGTTGAAGTCGCGGATGCGGGTGGCGTGACGCCTGCATCGCGCCGGCTCGGCATATCTAAATCGATGGTCAGCCGGCGGCTCGTCCGGCTCGAGGCGGAGTTGAGTGTCCAGCTCCTCGCCCGCACCACGCGGGGTGCCGCGCTCACCGAAGCGGGGGCGACGTTCCGGGAATACGCAGCGCGGGTGGTTGCCGAGATCGACCTCGCCAAAGAGACTGTTCTGCCGGCGGGCGAGTTGAGAGGACGCCTGCGCGTCGCAGCGCCGCTGTCATTCGGACCGACGCACTTCGCGCCCGTCCTCGCCGACATGGCGCGGCGCTATCCGGAGTTGCACATCCACGCGGCCTATACGGATCGGTTCGTCGACCTGATCGCAGAGGGATATGATTGCGCGATCCGCGTCGGAATGCTGCCCGATTCCAACCTGATCGCAAGAAGAATTGGCCCGCTTATCGGTAAGTATGTCGCGTCGCCGGCTTACATCGAGAAATGCGGATCCCCCGAAACGCCTGAAGAGCTCGTGACCCATCAGGCGCTGATGCAGGGAACCGAGACATGGCTCGCTACGGTCGGTGACAAGGTCATCACGATGCGGCCGCAGGGTCGGTTCAAGGCCGACAACGGCGTTGCCCTCATTGCCGCTGCGGTCGCAGGGATCGGGATCGCAGCTCTCCCTAACGACTTGATCCAGGAGCATCTGGACTCGGGCGCGCTGGTGCAAGTGATGCCGCATCATCCTATTCCAGAGCACGGCATCTACGTCGTACGGCCCCCGGGACAGCACCCGTCGCGTAAGGTTCGGGTCCTCACCGAGATGCTGATCGAGTGTTTCGGGCGCTCGACCGAGGGTACGAAAGCGCTCTCGACATAGAGACTGCGGCTGTCGGGGTCGAACAAAGGGCACGGCCAGCCTACATACGATCCTGTTGGCAGTTATCGCGATGTCAGCACGAAGCGCCTATCAGAATGGCAAAACGCTATCGTCAATGACGATGTCGCATCCTCTGCGGGAACGCTCGAACAATCCGATCCACGGAAGCCGTGTCTGGGCACCTAGTACTACTGTGTTAAAAAATAAGGCATTATTCGCTTGTCTTCAACTGCGTTATGAGGAGAGCGATGGAAATCTCTGCGAAGCGGTTCGAGGAGTACGTGTCTCTGAGATGGCCCAGTCGCTTGGACACGCTGACCGTGTCGAGCCGTTTCGCGGCTACTGCACGGGGTTGATGCTGCCGGTTAAGCGTAAGAGCGTTGAACCCATGGCGGCGCATTTGTCGCCAGACCGGGTGCGTTCGGAACATCAACGTCTGCATCACTTTGTGGCCGATGCGCCGTGGTCGGACGACTTGGTGCTTGATGCGGTGCGCAGTTACGTACTTGAGCGAATTAGCCGGCGCGCGGGTTCGCCTGAGGCGCTGATTATTGACGATACCGGCTTTCCGAAGAAGGGTAAGCACTCGGTCGGGGTCGCTCGGCAGTACTGCGGCCAATTGGGTAAGCAGGACAACTGCCAGGTCGCAGTCAGCATCTCGCTTGCCAATGAACACTTCAGTCTGCCGGTGCGCTACCAACTGTATTTGCCGCAAAGCTGGGCAGATGACCCGCAACGGCGTAAGCATGCCAAAGTGCCCGAGGCGCTTGAGTTCGTCACCAAGCCGATGCTCGCGCTGCAACTGCTTGAGAACCTCGGCGAAGTGGAATCGCTGCCCGAACTGGTTCTGGCTGACGCCGGTTACGGGGCGAGCACGGAGTTCCGCGAGCAACTCACGGCGATGGGCTTCACTTATATGGTCGGGGTGACCGGGACGGTCAGCTTGCAGTCGCAAGCGCTGGCGCCGCTGCAAGCAAAGGAGCTGGCCATGCAATTGCCGTCGCGACGCTTTCGCACTGTCACGTGGCGCGAAGGCACCCACTGCGCCTTGTCGTCGCGTTTTGCGGCGGTACGGGTGCATTGCGCCTCCCGCGCAGCCCGGCCAGGCGAGGCCAGCGCGGAGCAATGGTTGTTCATCGAGTGGCCCACGGCAGAAGTCGAGCCGACCAGGTATTTCCTCAGTACGCTGCCGGCTGATACGCCAATCAAGGAACTCGTGCGACTCGCAAAACTGCGCTGGCGTATTGAGCGCGATTACCAGGAGCTCAAGCAGGAACTCGGCTTGGGGCATTTCGAGGGACGCAGCTGGCGCGGCTTTCACCACCACGCGACGCTGTGCATAGCGGCTTACGGTTTTCTCGTCACTGAACGTTTGGTGGTGCAAAAAAACTCCAGCTCATCGGTTACTCGGCGAGGTGTCTTCCTTACCCAAAGGCTTCCGGCCCCGGGGCGCCCCTGCGTAAGCAGCGACACGTGGCGGATTCAATCACAACGTTGCGATTGGAGCTTGCTGCCGCGCTACTTGCTTGCCTTGAACGGTGCCCGTGCTGCGGCCGGAAAACCGAGTAGTTGTTAACACAGTAGTAATAGGGACGATAGTCGCGCAGAGGCGTTGCGGATCATGGGCGCCCAGGTGGTTGTCGGCGATCTCCTGGTCCATGACGATGCAATCCGGGCGCTCGCCGACGTCAGTGCAGCGTACTTCTGCTATCCGGTTCGCCCAGGGATTATTCCAGCAATGGCCTATTTTGACGACGCGGCCAGGCGGGCAAACGTGAAGCTCATCGTCAATATGTCGCAGATCTCTGCACGAGAGGATTCAAAAAGCCACGCAGCACGCGACCACTGGATTGCCGAGCGCATCTTTGACCGGTCGGGTGTTCCGACCACACATCTTCGTCCCACCTTCTTCTCGCAATGGCTGTTGTATCCGCACTCACGCACAGCGATTATCGAACAAGGGATCATCGACCTGCCGTATGGAGCGGGTCGCCATGCGCCGATTGCAGCGGAGGACCAGGCACGCCTGATCGCGACAATACTCGCCGCCCCAGATGGACATGCCGGAAAGACCTATAACCTCCATGGACCAGTCGAGCTTGATCAGTCCGGAATCGCTGCAGCGGTAAGCGGGGTCTTGGGTCGCGAGATTATCTATCAGCCATCGACCATCCCACAATACCGCGAGCGCCTGGAGAATGCGGGCCTGCCGGAATTTCTGATCCAACACTTCTGCGCCATCGCCGTTGATTACAAGGACGGCATTTTTTCCGGCGAAGATGAGGTTATTGCGAGACTCACAGGGAAGGCACCGATGACCGTTCAGGCGTTCGTTTCCAAGCACCGCAACCAATTCGAAGCCGGTACCGGAATCTGAACGGTCGGTCGGCGCAACGGCCCGCATAAAACGCCAGAATCGCAGCATCAAATATTACTCACAGGAGAAACGAAGTGAATGTAGATCTCTCGGGCAAGATCGCCCTCGTCACAGGTTCAACAGAAGGCATTGGTTTTGCGATTGCCCACGCGCTTCATAACGCCGGGGCCGACGTTGTTGTAAACGGTCGCACCAGACAAAAGGTCGATGCGGCCATTGCGCGCCTTGGGGCGCGCGCGCGGGGTCATGCCTTCGATCTCGCCACCGCCGACGGTTGTCATGGCCTGATCGAAGCCGAGGTCGAACCAGACATCGTCGTAAGCAACCTCGGGATTTTTCAACCGAAAGATTTTTTTGATACCGATGACGAGATCTGGGATCGTCACTGGCAGATAAACGTCATGGCGGGTATGCGACTCGCCCGTGCTTATTTGCCAAGGATGGCAGAAAAGGCGTGGGGTCGTTTCGTCTTCCTGGGTTCGGAATCCGCATTCAACGTCCCCGTAGAGATGATTCACTATGGCATTAGCAAAACGGCGGACGTGGCTCTCGCTCGCGGCCTCGCGAAGCGTATGGCAGGCATCGGCGTGACAGTGAATTCGGTCCTGCCCGGGCCGACTTTTACCGAGGGAGCGGGCGAAATGCTTAAGGACCAAATCACGGCCGACGGGTCCTTTGAGCAAGTCGGTATTGACTTCGTGAAGACCTATCGACCGACCTCTATCATCCAGCGACCCGCAACGGTAGAAGAGGTTGCGAATATGGTGGTCTATGTCGCCTCCAGGCAGGCATCAGCGACGACCGGTGCTGCGCCCAGAGTCGACGGTGGCGTGGTCGATTTCATCGTTTGACATCGGCCTTCGATCAGCCGGACGCTAGTGCTCGCTACCCTCATTGACCGCGATAGGCCGGCCTGGCCGCTGGTCAATTCATTGCGCTTGCTCATTGTGCTTCGGTATGAGGCGGATAGATACCGTGTCGGCTATCCATCAGCGATTCCCAAAGAGCCGCTACCTCGCCGTCTGACTTGCGGCCGAATGACCCGCTGCTTTTCGCAATCAGTCTTCATCTCGGGCGGCAGCGAACTATCCGTTGTACTGCTCGCCATTGTGAAAGTCATTGACGAACTTCTCCGCAATGAAATCCATCACAAGGCGCACAGCCGCCTGCCGTCGCATGTCCACGTGGGCGATCAGATAGATATCACGCGACAGTTTTTCTGCGCCCACAGGCAGCGCGATTACGCGTTTATCGTCTGCCGCAAAAAAATGAGGCAACGCGGCAATCCCCAGACCTCCGCGCGCCGCGGCAAGCTGGCTCACCAGATCGTTGCTCCTGAATCCGATGCGGCGGCCATCCGCGAAGTCAAGTAGCCATACTTGCTCCGGTACGTGATCGAGTGCCGCGTGATAAGCAATGAACTGCCATTCGTCGGATGGCCGGCTGATGTAGCCCTGCGCTGCATACAGCCCATACGTCACGCTTCCGATTCTCCGGAAAACATAACTTGCCTCGGTAGGTTGAGTCAGGCGGACGGCAATATCCGCCTCCTGACGACTGAGCGAGATCATCGGCTGCGTGCCCAGGAGCGTCAGTTCAATTTCTGGATGCCGTGAAGCAAGTTCGGCAAAACGTGGCGCGAGGAAGACGCTCGCGAAAGCAGGCGGTGCACTGACAGTGACTCTCGCCCGCGCTCCCGTCTTACGGCTTCGTACTGCCCTTTCCAATGCATGAGCCTGCGCCTGCATGCCCTCGGCGACGCGCGCAACGTCGATGCCCGCATCGGTCAGACGCCAACGTCTCGCAAGACGGTCCACCAGCGTTTCTCCCAGCGCGTGCTCCAGCGCTGCGATACGCCGCGCAACCGTCGCGTGATCGACCTGCAGCTTGCGCGCCGCACCCGACAGAGTGCCCGCCTCCGCCAGGGCAATGAAATGTCTCATGTCATTCCAGTCGAACATTGGTGCAAATTCTCACAAGCGATGTGAATGCTTTCCGGGTTCCCGACTTCCGGTACGAGTGCTATTTTTCATGACGCTTGACATCTTATCGCGATGCCGGCGCCGCGTGCATACGCCGCATCTCGCGGCATCCATTGATAGCGATGGAAGTTAACGATTTCCGAGGAGCCAGGTTGATCAGGATTCTTCCCTTATGCCTCGGCACGTTTGCGCTTGGCATCGACGCGTACATCATGGCGGGCTTGCTGCCCGGCATCGCCAACACCTTCGCGGTCTCTGCCTCCGTGGCAGGTCAAACAGTCACAATCTTCACTGCGTGTTATGCCGTTGCAGCGCCGGTGTTTGGCGCACTGACGGCAGGCAAACCCGTGCGGCGCGTGCTGGGCGCAGCGCTGGTCCTTTTCACGCTCGCGAACACCCTTAGCGCACTCGCAACAAGCTTCCCCGTTCTGCTCCTGTCGCGCGCGGCGGCAGGAGTCGGCGCCGGCCTATATGGTCCCAGCGCCTTCAGTGCTGCTGCAAGCATGGTTTCTCAGGAACGACGAGGCCGCGCACTCGGCCTCGTTGTGGGCGGCCTCGCGCTGGGCACCGCCGTGGGCGTACCGTGCGGTCTCATTGTCGCTGGGGGTTTCGGCTGGAGAAGCGCGATGTGGCTGATAGTGGCGCTAGGTGGAATCGCATTCACGGGCGTCGTATCGCGCATGCCCGAAATCGCCGCCTCGACACCACCTTCGCTTCGCCAACGCGTTGCAGTACTGGTCGATCCACGTGTCGCGGCAACTATTGCTGTTTCATTCGTCACATCTGCGGCATCAATCGGGCTTTACACCTTCGTGGCACCGCTGCTGCGCGCGAGCGGCGGCATCACTGACCCGTTGCCCTATCTGTGGGCCTGGAGTGTAGGCGGGGTTCTCGGCATCTACTTCTGCGGCGCGCTGATCGACGCTACCGGCCGCCCCGAATGGGTGATGTCCGTCGTACAGATTCTGATGGTCGCAGTTTTCGGGACCTTGGGACCAGCGCTGCCCTATCCCGTAGCGGCTCTCGCCCTGTTTGGTGTGTGGGGCGCCGCGGCGTGGTCCTCGCAGGCGCCACAACAACACAGATTGCTGACTTTGCATCCGGATAAAGCAAGCGTTGTCGTCGCATTACAGAGCTCCGCGCACTATCTCGGTAGCGCTGCTGGCGCTGCGCTGGGCGGGCTCGCCCTTGCCGCGGGCATCCGTCTTACGCAGTTGCCGATGTTATCTACAGCACTGGTCGTCATCGCCCTGTCAGGGCAACTCGGCATTGCCCTCTGGGCGAAGTCGGACCCGATCCGCTCTCGCCCAGGCGAGGCATGATCTAATCAAACAGGAAGTTCTCAATGAAAGCCATTCAGTATCGAAAATTCGGGGGCCCCGAAGTCCTCGAGTACGTCGGATTGCCCGACCCCGAGCCGCGAGCGGGCGAAGTGTTGATCGAAACCACTGCTATCGGTGTCAATTTTCCGGATATTCGGGAGCGCTTGGGTGTCTATAACCGGGCGGAGACGCAGGTCGGCGGCGTGACGCTACCTCAAGTCGGCGGGCTGCAAGTGGTCGGCCGTGTGCTGAATGCCGGCACCGAGGCGCACGACCACCTGGTTGGGCGCAAGGTGATGGCCCTGATGTCGAAGGGCGCTTACGCGCAACGTGCAGTGGCTCGCGCTGACATGCTCGTTGAACTCGAAGACGATGCCGATGATTTCGTCATGGCGAGCGTGCCGTGTCAGGGCGTAACTGCATTTCTCGCTCTTCAGGTTTGCACCGTGCTGCGCCCGGGCGAAAGCCTGCTGGTCCATGGCGCAGCCGGCGGCGTCGGCAACCTCGCCGTCCAGATTGCGAAAGTACTCGGTGCGGCCACGGTAATCGGGACCGCGAGCTCAGACAGCCGCCGAGCCTTCGTACTGAGCCGTGGCGCCGACCATGCGATTGCGTATGACTCGCCACACTGGCCGCAATCGGTCCTGAGCCTCACCGACGGGAAAGGCGTCGACGTGATCCTCGAAACAATCGGAGGCGACGTCTTCGACGAGAACTTCGCCTGCCTTGGCATGCTCGGCCGATGTGTTGTCATCGGTTCGACGCGCGGCCCCGGCAAACCTCTCGCGCCGCGTCGGTTGATGGCAAAAGCGCAAACGCTGACCGGAGTCTATCTGCCCTCGTTTTTTCAGCGCCCAGACCTTATCCAGCGTGGTCTGCGCTTCCTGAAAGACGGCATTGGACAAGGACTGATCCGACCGAGGGTTGCGGCTACGCTCCCGCTCAGCCGCGCGGCCGATGCGCACGCCATGCTCGAACGCCGGGAGGCCCAAGGCGTCATCGTCCTTGATCCGAGGTACTGATCAGTGGCGCTGCTCCAAGGCGTTCGCGCAGGTCAGCTCATGGTCCCGCTCGCTGAACGTTCTCCCTGAAAGATCGCAATCCCAGGATTATTTATGAGAAAAATATACCTCGTCGCGGCCGCGCTCGCCGGTGCGTTGATGTGTGTAGGGGCAACGCAGGGCGCGGAAACGGATGTGGCTCCTGTGAATCTTAGCTCTGCGCACCCATTGCCCGATGGGTCGCTTGAAGATGTGAAGAACCGCTTCAGGCAATTGACGTCGGCGGCAAACCGGCACGACGCTACGGCCATAGCGCAGATGTTCTGGGACTCACCTTCAGCGCTGCTGGTCGCCAAAAGCGTCGATCCGGCGGAGGGAAGCTGGGCGGGTTTTTGGGGATCTGAATCAGTGGCTCACAAGCTTCAGGACATATATGCTGCCGGCACACTCACCCTGTTCCCTGACTGGGTAAAGCTAAAAGCCGTGGGCATTTCTTCGACAGTCGCACAAACGTATGCGCCGATGAAAATCGCCGTCAACTACGGCGGCCAGGATCCATCTCCGCGTCCATTTATCATGATCATCCAATGGCTGAATTTAGATGGTCAATGGAAAATCGCCTCGGAAATCATCTTGCCCGTGCCATCGCCCTGATCCGCCACGGTTCAGTCGTAACACGCGATATAGCCGCAACTTACCGCTGATCCAAGTCGTCCTTGCCGATGAAGTTGGCCGCCGCCTGTCGTAAACATGGCTGCTGCCACAAAAATCATGGCAGCAGCGCTTTCTTGGCCTCCCGGAGGATGGAGGACGACAACTGCTCGTCGTTCACCATACGCGCCATGGTAAGTGCGCCCATCATGGTTGATAGCATGACGAGCGCCTTCTTCCTTGCCGCAGCGGGTGGCAGTTCGGTGAGACGGCTTGCGATCAGGTTGACAAGGTTCACGATGCCCTCCGTGGCCGCGTCGCGCACTTCGTCGCTGGAGCGTGCCAACTCGCTTGCGAGTGCGACGAAGGGACAGCCGCTGCCAGGATCGTCCCGATGCTCCAGAGAAAGATAGTCGTTGATTGCGACATTCAGACCCCGGACGTCGGTCGAACGCGACAGCGACGCTTCCATCGATTCGCGCAGCGAACCGGCGGCGAGTTGCAGCGACTCCAGTACTACGTGTTCCTTCGATGTGAAATGTTTGTAGAATCCGCCGTGTGTCAGGCCCGCCTGCGACATAAGATCGGCGACGGCAGTCCCGTCTATGCCGTTTTCCCGAAACCGGCTGGACGCCGCCTCGATGATGCGCTGGCGGGTCTCGGCCGCCTCCTGTCTGGATTTTCTCATGACCTCAATGATCTTTCGTGAATTTGGATTTGATATAACATCTAGCTCGTTGGTGCAAGTCGGAGACGCACTCATTGCGTAGGGAGTGATACGAAGTGTCGCGCCCTACGGATCCACCACCCAGCGCGGGGCACCCCGTTCTCCGCTAGCCGGTCGCCATCAGTTGATCAAGGGCGCGTCTGCGTCGACGCGATAGCCACTTGGAGAGGAATCCCCAAGATCAAGGTTATCCAGAAGTAAAGGACTTTTTTCGAATAGCTCCGCCGCCCACTCCACAAAGACGCGTGCTTTAAGTGCAACCTGCCGGCGGTGCGGAAATACGGCAGCAACCCGCATCGGCCTTGGCTGCCACTGAGACAGCACTTCGACGAGTGCGCCTGAGTTCAGGTACGGCGCAAGTATGAACCGCGGAGCCTGAATCAACCCCATGCCACGAGCACTGCATATTGCACAGGCCTCCGCGTCGCTGATTGAAAGCACAGCCGGCAAGCCGACCTCGACCGCATCACCGTTGATGTCAAACATGAAGTTCGCGACTCTTCCGGTAGCGTGTGAGAGGCATTGCACTGCCAGATGTTGCTGGAGATCCTCCACGCGTTGAGGTTCGCCGTAACGGAAAAGATAGTCGGGGCTGCCAGCAGTCACTATCTCCAAATCACACAATCGGCGCTGGATGACGCCTGGGTCTTCAGGTTCCCCCATGCGGATTGTACAGTCGAGGTTCTCATGGCGCGGGTGAATGGATTGATCATCCAGTCCGATCATCAGCTCCAGATCAGGGAACCGTTTTTGAAAGTCGTCGATGGCTGCCAAGACAACAATTCTTCCAAGCGCCATCGGCAACTGAACGGAAAGCCGACCTCGCGGTCCGTTCTGAGCGCTAGCCAGCATCTCTTCCGACTCCCTGATCTCGGCCAGGATCCGTTTGCAATGCCTGTAGTACTCCGCTCCTTCCAGAGTAAGGCCAAGGCGCCGGGTTGTCCGCTGCATCAGACGAATCCGCAAGTGTGCTTCCAGCTTCCTGACGACAACTGACACCGTCGAACGCGGAAGACGGAGCGCGTCCGCCGCACGGGAAAAGCTGTTCAGCTCGACCACCTTGGCGAACACCTGCATTGACTGAAACCGGTCCATATCGTCTCATTTCCTGCCATGTGCCGTCGAGAAGCGCCATAAGCACGTAGCAACCGCGAACTATTTGAACCGATGCACACGCAGGCCGTTGCAGTAACCGTTTTTCTCGTCGACTCGACGCCGTATCAGACAACCACCCGGGTCACGGAGGACACAAGGCAACGGCCAATCCTCTCACCTGACCGGAACCGCCGCTGGCGAACTATTCGATGCCACCCGGGCGTCCGGGGAGATGTCCCAGCCGCCGCCCAGAGCACGAAATGCCCCCACCGCAGCGCGCGCCGCGTCCGCGCGTGAGCTGTCCAGATTGTCACGCGCGACGAGGAGTTGACGGTCCGCGTCCAGCACGTCTGTGAGGGTTATGGCTCCTGCTCTGTAGGCGCGTTCGGACAAATCGCGGGCGCGCGTCAGTGATGTCACTTCGCCCTGCAACTCCTGCCGTCGAGCCTCTGTCTGGGAAAGCGCTGTGAATGCGTTCTCAACATCCTCAGCGGCCTTGAGCACCGCCTGGCGATACAGTGCAAGCGCCTCCGCGTTCGCGCCTCGCGCCTGTTTAACCTCCGCATCCACCTTCCCGAAGTCAAACAGACGCCACCGAAGCGATCCAGTACCGACCGGCTGAAACGCTGCCGCGGTAAAGAGGTGATTGGTGCTCACGCTGTCAAAGCCAAGCGCGCCAGACAGGGAGATCTTCGGGTAATAGCCCGAGATTGCCGCGCCGATCCGTTCACTTGAAGCAGCGACTCGCCGCTCTGCCGCGATGATGTCAGGTCTACGCCTCAGGACGTCCAGTGGCTGGTCGTTATCGTCAATTTTCGGGATCGCAGGTATGGTGGAGGAGACGGACAGTTCATGCGCGTACGTTCCCGGCTGCGCACCCATGAGCACATCCAGGCGGTTCAGTTGCGCCTCAAGCGACGTGCGCAGGGTAGGTACGGTAGACCTTGCCTGCTTTAGCAGCGCCTCGGCCTGGGCAATCTCCCTCTCGTCTGCCGCGCCGGCGCGACGCCGTACCCGAACAAGCTCAAGAAGGCGTCCGTCCGTGCCAATCTGATCCTGCGCCACCGCAAGCCGGGTCTGGAACCCTCTGACCTGCAGGTATGCATCGGCGGCGTCGGCGGCCACCGTAATGCGCGTGCCGAGTTGCTCGGCCTCGGCCGCCTGTACTTCGTCACGCGCCGCAGCAGCGCTGCGACGCAGTCCGCCGGCCAGATCGATTTCCCAGCTCGCGGCAGCCCCAACGTTGTACTCGCGCTGATCGCGACTGTAGCCAGGAAACGTTCTCGCGATCGTACCGACCGGACTTAACAGGCTCTGGTGTTCAGCGGTGCCCGTCGCGTCGAAATCAAGCGTTGGCAGAAGCTGCGCGCCCGCCCCCGCTGCGACCGCCCTCGCCTGCTGAACGCGGGCAAACGCTGCCGCGAGGTCCAGGTTCTGTGCAAGAGCACGCTGAACGACGGTTACGAGCATCGGGTCATCAAATCCGGCCCACCAGATGTCAAGGCGCGGAGCGGGCCTGGACGCTTGCTGAGTGCTTGTCGCAACCCGGTTGTGGAACGGCACAAGCTGCGTAGTCGGTGCCGCATATTCTGGCCCCACCGCACAACCTGCAACGCCCGTTGCAATCGCAACGCCCGCGGAAATGACACGGAGCAGGCTTTGTGACGGTTTGCGCACGACCGTGTGAGGTATGCCTTCGGCCGTCTGCCGCCGGCATGCCGTTTTCACTCCGCTGATCTCGGGCAGATATCGCGCGCCGTCATGCGGCTGGTGTCGAAGATTGCCAGCTTCACTCTGCGAACCTGAAACACACATTAGTCTGCGAGCAAAGGCAGTAGTGAAGATCATGTGCGCTCCTTGCGGCCAAATTTGCGAATGAAAACATAGAAGGCAGGGGTGAACAGAAGTCCGAAGCACGTCACACCCAGCATGCCGAACAGCACCGCCGTTCCGAGGGACTGGCGCATTTCAGCGCCGGCTCCAGTGGCGACCGCGAGCGGCGCGACTCCCAGGATGAAGGCAAACGACGTCATCAGAATGGGACGCAGGCGTGTGCGTGCAGCGTGCACCGCGGCGTCAACCGGTGTGGTTCCCTCGCCCTCCTTCTGACGCGCAAATTCGACTATCAGGATTGCATTCTTCGCAGCCAGTCCGACGAGAACGACGAAGCCGATCTGCGCCAGGATATCGATGGGCATGCCGCGAGCGATCAGGCCAGTGACCGACGCGAGAATACACATCGGTACGATCAGGACGATCGCAAGCGGTAGCTTCCAGCTCTCATACTGCGCGACGAGAACGAGAAACACGAAGAGCGCAGCTGCTCCGAATACCAGGAGCGTCGGGGTGCCGTGTTGCTGCTGCTGGTAAGCCAGGTCCGTCCATTCGAAACTGATACCCTGCGGCAGCACCTGATGGGCAAGCTCTTCCATGCGATGGAGTGCTGTACCGGTGGCAATGCCTGGCGCTGCGACACCCTGAACCTCTGCGGCAGGGTACAGGTTGTAGCGAGGCACGCGATAGGGAATCGTACGGTTCTCCATTTGCGCCACCGTGCCGATTGGCACCATCTCACCGAACTGGTTTCGCGCCTTCAGACGCGTAATGTCCTGCGGGGTATGCCGGAATTGCCCGTCAGCCTGAACAATGACCTGATAAGTTCTGCCGAGATAGTTGAAGTCGTTCACGTACTGTGAACCGAGATAGACCTGCAGGGCGGAAAACACATCCGTGGGTGTGAGCCCGACCTTTTCAGCCCTTACACGATCAATATTCGCGAAAACCGATGGCGACCCCGCATTGAACAGGGTAAAGACTCCAGCAAAGCTCGGATCCCTGTTGGCGGCAGCAACAAGGGCATTCGCCGCATGCACAAGCGCCTCAGACCCGAGTCCTGCGCGGTCCTCCAGCATCATCTTGAACCCGCCCGAATTCCCAAGACCCTGTACAGGAGGCGGCGGAATGGTCAGCACATAAGCGTCCTTGATGACGGAGAGGCGTTTGCGCAGGTCGGCCAGCACAGTGTTCGCCGTCACGCCCGGAATCTCGTGGTTGTAGAGCGACGGCAACCCCGAAAAAATCGTTCCTGAGTTCGACGCCACGGTCAACGTTGTCGCGTCAAGCCCAACGAACGGGGCAACGTGTTCAATCCCGCGCGTCGTCAGGATAATGTCAATGGCATTTCGGACCACTTTCTCGGTACGGTCAAGTGACGCGCCCGGCGGGAGTTGAACCACGGTAATCAGATAACCCTGATCCTGTTCCGGAATAAAGCCGGTTGGCGTACGAGAAAACTCAAGACCCGTAACCCCTATCAGCACTACGTATATTGCGAGAACGACGGTGAGTCCACGAACGAGACGACGTGTGACGTTTCCGTACCCGAACGACAATCTGTCAAATCCCCTGTTGAAGCGATCGAAGCCCGCATGTAGCAGACGCTGCGCGAGGCCCGCGTGCAACGCGATATGCGGCTCATGCGACTTGAAGAGCACCGCGCAGAGGGCGGGACTCAGAGTGAGCGACACAAAGCAGGATATGACAGTCGATGCTGCGATCGTCACCGCAAACTGGCGAAAGAACAGCCCCGAAATCCCGCTGAGGAAGGCAGACGGGATGAAGACGGCACATAGCGTCAGCGCAATCGACAGCAGTGCCCCGCCCACTTCGTCCATCGTCCGGTGAGCCGCCTCAGCCGGCGACATGCCAGAGCGCATGTTGCGCTCGACGTTCTCGACTACGACGATTGCATCGTCAACGACAATGCCGACCGCCAGCACGAGGCCAAACAGAGACAGGTTGTTTAGCGATATTCCGAAGGTGGCGAGGACGATGAACGACCCAAGCAGGGAGACCGGAATTGCAACGACCGGGATAATCGTGGCCCTCCAGTTCTGCAGGAAAAGAAAGACGACGCCAACAACAAGCAGGATTGCGACGAATATCGTGACAATCACCTCGTCGACGGATTTGCCGATAAAGATGGTCGGGTCGTAGATGATTTTGTAATCCATTCCTGCGGGGAACTCATTCTTTAGCCCGCGCATCGCGGACAAAACCTGCTGCTCGACAGCAAGCGAGTTCGCACCGGGCTCCGCATAGATTAGCAATGTTGAAGCGTTGTCACGGTCCATGAAAGCGGTTGAACCATAGTCCGCGGCGCCCACCTCGACACGACCGATATCGCGTATCCGCGTCACGCGGCCCTGTGCGTCGGACTTGACGACCACGTCGGAAAATTGCTGTGGCGTAGACAGCCGGCCGAGCGCCTCTACGTTTATCTGGTACGCATCGCTGCCCGCCGTGGGCGGCTGGTTCAGGACACCAGCCGATACCTGCAGGTTCTGCGCGCGTAGTGCTGTGAGCACTTCACTCGCATTCAGATTGTTGGCTGCGACCTTGTCGGGGTCGATCCAGATACGCATTGCGTACTCACGGGCACCCTGGAACTGCACGTCGCCGACGCCTTGCAGACGCGCTAGCGTGTCCTTCACGTGCAACGTCGCGTAGTTCGAGAGATAAAGTGTGTCGCGCGTTCTGTCAGGTGAGTACAGGTGAACAGCCAGCAATATGCTAGGTGTCGACTTCCTCACCTGAACGCCAAGGCGCTGGACGTCTTCGGGCAGGCGCGGTAACGCATCCTGAACCCGATTCTGTGTGAGCATCTGCGCGACGTTCAGGTCAGTGCCGATACGAAAGGTAACCGTGACCGTCAACCGGCCGTCTCCCGTGGACTGGCTGCTCATGTAGAGCATGTTCTCGACGCCGTTGATCTGCTGCTCCAGCGGCGTGGCCACTGTTCGCGCAATCGTTTCGGCCGACGCACCCGGATAGGATGTGGTCACCTGCACAGTCGGTGGAACGATCTCCGGGTACTGTGCGACGGGAAGCACGAACATCGCGCCCAGGCCGATTAGCGTCAGAAAGGCACTGACCACCGTCGCGAAGCGCGGCCTGTCGATAAAGAAATGGGCAATACGCATGGCTTCACTGTCCGCTAGTTCTGTTTAGGCTCATAGCGGATCGCACCATCGCGCGTCGCCACTTTCGTTCCGGGCGCCGCAAAGGGCAAACCGTCGACGATCACGCGATCGTCCCGAGACAGGCCCGAGCGGATCACGCGCAACCCCCCTCGTATCTCGCCGACCTCGACATGCTTTGCCACAACCGTTCCGTCAGTGCTAACCGTCATCACGAGGTATTCGGACTGGTCTGGCAAAACGGATGCGTCCGGCACGAGCAACGTCGGTGCGGGATGTGCCACCGCGAGACGCACGCGCGAGAACTCGCCAGGTATAAAGCGCAGGTCGGCATTGGACACCGTCGCTCGAGCGTGGATCGTGCCGCTGGAACGGTCCAGCACGTTGTCGACGAAATCGAGCGTGCCTTGCCGTGTGTAGGTCGTCGAATCGCCCGCCGCGAGTTCGACGCGATTTGCAATCGGTCCTTTGGTGTCGCCGCGATACTGCGAAAACGACTGGAAGTCCGCCTCGCTCATGTCGAAGTCGAGGTAGACCGGATCGAGCGAGACGAGCGTCGCGAGCAATGTCGTCGGGCTCGTTGCGCCACGGCTGCCTGCAATCAGGTTACCGGTGGAAACGAGATGCCTGCCAATGCGGCCGGTAAACGGCGCCGTGATGCGGCAGCGATCCAGATCGAAGCGGGTGTCGCGGATCCGCGCCGCAGCATCGTCCAGTGCAGCTTGCGCAGCATTCAGTTCGGACGTACGCTGCTCGACGTTCTGCGTCGTGCCAGCATCATTGCGCTCCAGTTCCTGCGCACGCGCCAGCTCCTGCTTCGCCAGAACCAGGCGCGCCTCAGCGGTCCGGCGCAGGGCAGTCGCCTGCGCGAGCCGAATCTCATACGGCACGGGATCGATGGTGAACAGCAGATCGCCCTTGTGAACGATGTCGCCGTCCCTGAAGTGAATACCTGTGAGCGTACCGCCTACCTGTGCGCGCAGTTCCACCTGATCGACTGCCGAGAACTGGCCAAGAAATCCGAGTCGGGTGTCGAGGTCGCGTACCAGCGGGCGGCTGATCGTTACCTCGTGGGGCGGCAGGGGTCGCGCATTGGCGACGCTATCACCACGACCATGCGAGTAGAGAAACCACCCGCCCCCGCTTACCATGATCACAGCGGCCGCGGCAGCCCAGGTTCTGGCGCGCCGGCCCACCGTGCCATATCGCGCACGATGAACTGTGCCGCCGTCTTCCAGCCTTGTTTTCGTATCCAACTTCAATCACCTCGAAAAGTGTTGTCGTTCGCCTCTTCGCGAAACGGCGTCTCGACCGATCGGCGCACCAACTGATTGCGCGGACCGGACAACGTGGCTATTTAGATTAGCGGTAACTTCTAACTTGCGTTAGATTACATGTGAAATCTAATACGTCAAGCCTTTTCAGGGCGCTAACTAATAGCTCTACCGACCCTGGACCGATGCATCTCAGAACCAGCAACGCTTCGCCAGATTGTTCGCCCTTGCCAGCATGTCTATTCATCATCGACGGATTTATGCGAGGAGTTCGATCCGCTATGCTGTGCAAGCTTTTAACCACTGTGCGCGTGAAACCGCTTTCGGGGCCATCGTGGGTGATTGCGTTTGGTCTTTTTGCGGCATGAAGGAGCGCTCCTCCATACCGGTCCTTCTTTTGTCGCGGCGCACGTTCCCCGAAGTGCGCTTTTTTTTAAGGCGCAAGACATGATCGGCGACGACGCGATGAGGCGATCCATTCATGAGCAATCGCGTGCACACAGGCTGTCCCGGCAAGATGTGCTTTCCGACGTTCTGGATCTGATACGGCTACGAGGCGAATCAATCGAGGTATACGAGACTGCCGAGGCGCAACGCAAGCCCTTTGATGCTGGACGCGCCCGCTTTCACTTTATTCAGGACGGCGCCTTCCGGCTCGACGCGATCGCTATCGATACGGCGACGTTAGTCGCCGGTGATCTTGTTTTGCTACCTAAAGGATGTGCGCACGTTCTCTCCGCAATCCATGCGCTTGACTCTCTGCCCGGATCACCCTCGCGACCCGATGAATGTCGCAGCTTCGCCGAAAAGCCCTTTCGCGTCCTGACGGGCTCGTTCGTATTCGAATCGGCATCCGCCGGCTCATTGATTGGGGGTCTCCCAGATGTCATTCACCTCCGGGCCGACGCATCGGGTACACCGGAATGGCAACACGCGATCCTGCGGTTCGTGCGGCTGGAAGCGAGCGAGCCGTCGCCAGGCGCTGCGCTCATGATCTCGCGCCTGATCGATCTGCTGGTGATACGGAGCTTGCGCGAGTGGGTGGCGAAGAGTCCCGCTCATAGCGGATGGCTCCGGGGCCTCGGCGACGCACGACTTGGGCGTGCACTGGCGGCCATGCATGAGGATCCCGCGCGTGAATGGAAACTTGGGGCGCTCGCGAAGATTGCGACCATGTCCCGGTCGCACTTTGCGGACCGATTCACGGAGATTGTCGGCGAGCCGCCGCTCAGGTATCTCTCACGGTGGCGCCTGAGCCTTGCCGCGGATCTGCTGCGCAACAGCGGCGTGCGAATCAGCGAGGCAGCGTCTGTTGCCGGTTACCAGTCGGACTCCTCGTTCTCACGGGCCTTCAAGGCGCGTTTCGGATATTCACCCGGCGCCGTACGTCATGGTGCGGATCCGGATCAGGGCATGCCGTCACGCTGAGCTTCAGTCGAAAGCGATCATGCCACGCTCTACGCTGGGCCGCACCATCACGCCAGCGAACCATCGCTGAAGAAGCGGATACTGCGCCCAGTCGATCGACGACGACAACGCGGCCACTATGCTGACAGCCGCGATGTCTGCGAGCGTGAATGACTGCCCCGCCATGAATGGTGCGTTTTCCAGAAACATCTCGCTTGCAAGGAGTACATTAAGACAGCGCCGTTCCATCAATCTTCGCCCCTCTTCGCATCCTTCGTTCTTCAGAAAGAAGGATGCATGACTGGGCGCGATCACGTCAGTCACGAAAAAAAAGAATCGCTCGAGTGCAAAGGGCGCCGATGCATCCGTTTCGGGCGGTAACAACCTGCCTCCCGCTCGTCGGGCAAGGTAAAGAAGAATCGCATTGGACTGCGCGAGAACAAGCGGAGGCGCCGCCGACGAGCGAACTCGCAGCACCGGCACTTTTCCACCCGGATTCAGTGAAAGGAAATCTGGTGTGCGCTGCTCCCCCGCCCGAAGATCGAGCTTCACGACCTGGTGAGCGATCGCGAGTTCCTCCAGCGCAATCGCCACGCGAAGACAGTTACCCGTCTTCGCGCCGTACAGGGTAACGTCGGCGGACATTGTCAGGGAGCCGGCGTTTCGGGCATGACGATGCGCTCGTACTGGCCTCCGGCCGCAGCTTGCCGGTACGCTGGCGCATCGATCATCGACTGCGGAAAGATCGGAGCCAATGCGCTGGCACGATCCAGCCGCTCGACGTGATGCTGCGCAAGCGTGAGCTTTGAAGCGCCAAGGTATGCTGATAACTGTTCGCTCGTCCGAGGTCCAATGATCGGCAGTGAACCCTTTAGCAAGACCCACGCTACTGCCACTTCGGATGGCGTGACCCCAAGCTCGGTCGCAACCGCAAGGGTGGCATCGACGATGGCCATACGCTGGCCGGAATTTTCCTGCTGGAATACCGCACCGCCCAGTGCTTCAAGGCGCCCTTTCTCGCCCCGACGGTACTTGCCCGAAAGCAATCCACCACCGAGCGGCGACCATGCCACCATCCCCAGTCCAAGGGCCTTGCCTGCCGGCATCAGTTCGTGCTCGGCTGTACGCTCGACCAGGCTGTGCTCGAACTGCAAGCCGGCGACTCGTGCCCAGCCGCGCAACTCGGCGATCGTTGCCGCCCGCGCGACGCGCCACGCAGGGAAGTCGGACAATCCGATATAGAGCACCTTGCCGCTGCGCACGAGGTCGTCCAGGCCTCGCATGATCTCGTCCGTTGGCGTGATGCCATCGGAAAAGTGCACCCAGTAGAGGTCGATGCGATCGCTCTTGAGACGCTTGAGGCTCGCCTCAACAGACAGGCGCATCGCGAGCCGGCTATTGCCCGTCGCCAAAGCACCCATGTTGGGCGCCGCTGCCTGAGTGTACTTGGTCGCAATCACGAAGTTATCGCGACGGCCCGGGAGGAGCTTACCGAGAAACTCCTCGGACTCCCCAAACTGATACACGTCGGCGCAATCCAGAAAGTTACCGCCCGCGTCCGCGTAACGGTCAACGATCTCGCGCGCGGCGTCGATATCTGATCCGTACCCCCACCGGCCGCCGAAATTCGCAGTACCGAGCACCAACTCGGATACCCGCAGCCCAGTATGTTGACCAAAGAGACGATATCGCACGATCACACCCCTTCAAGTTTCGGGAGATACGGGGCCGCCGCAGTTGCCGACGTGTCGGCAGGCGTCAGCGCACGGTTGGTGGTCGAGCCACCAATATAGCGCTCGTAAATCCTCCATCCCCTTGCCGTCTTGCGCAGACGATCACGCATCGGCGAATACAGCCAGATCGCGGGCAGTCCGCTATCGCTGTGCATCACCTGACCGGCACCCAGTTTCGTCGCATCCTCAGGCGCTGCATGGCGAACCAGCAGATTCTGGTATCGCACGACAACGCCGTCTTCGTCCGCATCGACGATATGATTCGTGGCGTGACGGCTCACGCCCGGTATCAGGTACGGATAGTCGTGCTCGAAGAAGTGTCGGATTTCGGCGTGTCCACTAATCGTTCCGTGAAAGTGGTACGCGACGGCGTCGGGCAGGAACGCCTCGATCATGGCTTCGACGTCCCATGTCTCGAAGAACCAGTTGACGCGATTGACGAAATCGACTGCGCTGACGCGGTCTTCGGCGCTGACCGTGCTCGTATTTTGGACGGAGGGAAAGGCTGTCATGCAAGATCCTTTAAAGAAGAATATTTATCGGAATGAGGTAGGCCATAATGTGCAATTACACATATAAACTCAAAAAAATTTTCAGGTCGCAAAAACGACGCTCAACAGACCTGCTCGCAGCGCAGTCGCCTGTTTGCGACCGAAGCCAGCTTCGAACTCCGCCTGCGCTGCTCGCCAGCACGGCTCAGCTTCCGACAGCTTCGCCTTGCCCGCAGCGGACAGCGTGAACGTCAGTGCCGCTTTTGGACCTTCCGCAGCGCTCGTCAACCACGTTGCGTCCCGCAGGGGTCTGAGTGCACGTACTAACGTGGTCCGCTCCATGACCATCAGGTCCGCCAGATCGGCAACCGCGATTCCTGGATGCTCTTCGATGAGCGCAAGTATCGAAAATTGCGAGATCGAAATGCCGACGTCTGACAGATGGCTATCGTAAATACGCGACACATACCTCGCAGCGCGACGCGCAGCCAGACAGTGACACAGATCGGGACCAGTTAGCGGGTTCATGTTTCGCATTCTCATGTGCAACTGCACGTTTGTCAACGCTTCGTGTAATGGCTCGCCATGCTGTCGGAGACTTGCTTTTGTGGGGGGGTCACTTCCAGACATCGGCCGACTTTCCGGTCGCCCACCCTTTGTCGGCCGACATTGCAACACGCTGCGGCATACAGTCGTATTGGCCATGGAAATCTTCTCGCTTATCTTTCGGACGCAATGTCATTGAAACCGGACGACATGCAATAGGCAGCGCCCCTGAGGCCGGTTACCGTTCGCGATGGCGTCGCGCTCGCCCTGATACTTTCTGTCGCTAGACGGGCGCGATATTCAAATCTCACTTCGCGTCTTAACGTTCCTATCATGAAGTCTTACATTCTGCGGCTCTTTGCCGCTCTTGTCGTATCGCTCGGTCTCGTCACCCTTGCATCCGTTGCGGCATGCGGCAGCTCCTCAGCGAGCACCACCGGAACAGTCGTACTGGTACACGGCGCGTGGGCCGACGGCTCCAGCTGGTCGTCGATCACGCGCGTATTGCAGGCGCGTGGTCTGAAAGTAGTCACTGTTCAGCTTCCCCGCACGTCGTTAGCCGACGATGCCGCAACCGTTACCCGTGCCATCGATGCCCAGCAGGGGCCCGTCCTTCTGGTCGGACACTCCTACGGAGGCGCGGTCATTACGCAAGCCGGCAGCATTAACAAGGTTGCAGGTCTCGTTTATGTGTCAGCATTCGCGCCCGGAGACAACCAGTCGATCTCCGACCTGACGAGCCCATTCCCGAAGCCGGCCTGGCAGGCAGGTCTGGTACCCGACGAAGCTGGATTCCTTACGCTGAACACTGACACCTACCTGAGCAGTTTCGCACCGGATCTTCCGAAAGACACATCCAGTGTGCTCGCCACCGCTCAGGGACCGCTCAATGCGCGCTGCCTTACCGATAAGGTGTCTCAGGCCGCCTGGAAGTCCAAACCGTCGTGGTGGGTCTATGGCGACCAGGACCAGATCATTCCAGCAGCGCTCCAGCGGGCCGAGGCAAAAGAGATCGGCGCGAAGATAACGTCGATTGCTGGCGCGAGCCATGTAGCACTGATGTCTCAACCTGCCGCGGTGGCCGCGGTAATTCTCGACGCGGCACGAGCCACTGGCGTGCTCTGACTGGTCGCGAAAGCATCAGCGCGGCGGACTGACGCTCGCCGCGCCCGCCCTCTTGCGCAAGAGGCTCACGCAGTGCGACCAGAGATATCATTTCCCTGACAACCTGAAAAATGATCACACGCAAAATAATCGCGGTAGGTACGATGCTTCTGTCGTCATTGCTACTTTCCGCTTGCATGGCAACCACATCCAGCCAACCAGCTACGCAACGAATCTCATCAATCAGCGCTTCGCCTAATGAAATTGGCATGAGCAGGAGCGACGTAGATGGCCAGCAGGATCAACATGCCGGCGACACGGAAAAGCATAACCTGGAGATTCTTCGCTTTGTCCGGGGTTTCTAGCAGACTAGAAATGGCGGTCAGCGCGGGCGTGATGCTTTGCGCTTTGGTGACGAGGTGATGCACCTCTAGGAAAAATTTAGGTCGTTCGTGCTGCAGTTCGGTATTCGGTGGGAAATGCTCCCGCAGGAAACTGGCTGCGGCTGGGGCGTGGGACGCCGCAGCGCGATGCCAGTCGGCAGAGCGCTATCGCCTGCTGGCTTGCGTCTGAAATAGCTGTCGCGGCGGGGGTTTCGGCGGCCGCAGCAACGGTGGCATCAGTTCCCCTCCATTCTTCATTTTTATCGGTTTAGCGATTTTCTCTTCGAGACGCGACCTTGCCGTTTTTGCCAAACCTTGAAAGTAAAGGTATGGCCGAGAAAAACAACAGATGAAAGACTGAAATGGCTAACGTTTTTTTTTGGAGTTTTACCGTAATCCAAATTGTAGGTGTCGCCCGCGCTCAGGAGGCGGCTGTTCAGGCTTTACGACACTTGCTCTTTAAGCAATGGTGTATTGCGCGCGGCCGATGAACGTCTCGGCCATTTCGGATAAACGCTTAGAAGGACTTTAGATATGTCAATCGATTCCGTCGGAAGCTCACTAACAATCCTATTGCAGACGAACTCGGAGGCCAAGCGAAGCGCACGCGCTCCGATGGAGTCGCCCGGTGCGGCTGAACTTGCCGACAAGAGCACACGTCAATCAGTTGTCGTCACTCTTAGCGATGGGACGAAAAAGCCGGATTCTTTGACTGCGACACCTCTGGCTGTCGCTTGGGCCCCTCAGATGTTCGTGCAAGGCGACTCAAGCGGTGATAGACAGCTTTCGAAAAACGAGTTTGAAACGCAAATGAAACGCGCTGGTCTTGCGATAGACGCCGCCGACAAGCTTTTCAAAGCGTTTGACTCATCAGGCGATAGTCAACTGACCGTTTCGGAATACGTTGATGGCGTCAACGACAGCATCCGCGCGGGGAACGAGTTGTTCAATACACTGATGCATTCCTACACCCAAGACCCAAACGGAGGCATGCAAAAGTCAGCGATTGATCGGTTTCTGAAGTCGGGCGAGGATGTAGCTTCGGCATACTGGAAGAATGCCCGCCAAACCGAATAGGCCAATGGCTGCTCTTGAGGGCGCGGTCACCTAGTGTTCCGTCCCAGAAATAACTTTGCATAAGTTTATATTGTTCTATGATCGAATCTGGCTGCACAGGAGGCGATCATGGGGCGCAAGGGAATCGAGGTCGTGGTGTCAGAACTGGAGCGGGAACAACTGGTGTCGATGAGCCGTTCGCGTTCGCTGCCTCACTCTCTGGTGCGTCGGGCAAAGATCGTCCTGATGGCTGCTGACGGTCATACCAACCAGGAAATTGCCTTGCAGTGCGACGTGACGTCACCGGCGATCACGCACTGGAAGAAGCGGTTCGTCGCGCGGGGGCTTGCGGGCCTGCATGATGAAGCCCGGCCGGGGCGGCCGCGCGCGCACGACGATGAGGCGGTGGCGGAACTGCTGGCGAAGGTGCTGCACGAGAAGCCGGACGGCACAACGCACTGGAGTGTGCGTTCTGCTGCTGCGCAGACCGGGATTTCGAAGAGTTCCGTGGCACGGTATCTGTCGCTGTTCGGCGTGCAGCCCCATCGCTCAAAAAGTTTCAAGCTCTCTACTGATCCGTACTTCGTCGAGAAGGTGCGCGATATTGTCGGGCTGTACCTGAGCCCACCGACCAATGCGCTCGTACTGTGCGTCGACGAGAAGAGCCAGTGCCAGGCGCTGGAGCGCACGCAGCCGGTATTGCCGATGGGTCTGGGCTACCTCGAAGGGGTGACGCATGACTACATCCGGCATGGCACTACAACCCTGTTCGCAGCGCTCGATACGGCGACGGGTGAAGTCATTGCGCAGTGCAAACCCCGTCATCGGCATCAGGAGTTTCTGGCCTTCCTCAGGCACATCGATCAGGCCGTGCCTGCAGAGCTCGATGTACATCTGATTGCCGACAACTATGCGACGCACAAGCATCCGAAGGTCAAGGCGTGGCTCGTTAAACATCCGCGCTACCACATGCATTTCACTCCGACCTATTCGAGCTGGCTCAATCAGGTGGAGCGATGGTTTGGCCTGGTTACACAGCAGGCTATCCGACGCGGCTCATTCAGGAACGTGCGCCAGCTGATTGCCAGCATCGAAGGCTACGTCGAGCAGTACAACGTCCATAAGCGCCCGTTCGTGTGGACCGCGACAGCTGATTCCATCATCCAGAAAGTGGCTCGGCTATGCAAAGTTATTTCTGGGACAAAACACTAGC
>Ga0207713_1000589_pt1 | contig 35971 bp, 39 predicted proteins | sample KBSS64metaG_FD_184404 | JGI IMG/M metagenome (GOLD analysis project Ga0207713, IMG submission 184404) | Switchgrass rhizosphere microbial communities from Kellogg Biological Station, Michigan, USA - KBS S6-4 metaG (SPAdes) (version 2) | ecosystem: Host-associated > Plants > Roots > Rhizosphere >... | reverse complement strand
TCCCAGCGCCATGACAACAACGGAGGCTTTCTTTCCGTACCGGTAATAGAGTTCGACGGCCCGGATCCGGTCCTCGTATGAATGCATAAATTAACTCCTGAAGGTCCAGGAATTCGTCCGCACTCCCTACAGACACTGCCGACAGTTGCTGGAGCGCTATCGTGAACATGGGCCGCTTTGACTTGTTAACCGTCGTCATGGCCAGCCAGGCAACCGGCAACTCATGCCGGGCCTCACTGAACGCACTACGTATTATCCGCGAACAGCTACGCTGAGATAGCTTGATACGCTTTTCGTTATACAACCGTATGTACTTGTCCAGGAAGCTGATAAATTTTGATGCGTTGAAGGCATTGCAGTCACGTTCTGAATAAATTTTCGGTAAAAGGAAATAGTTTCAATGGTATGATTTCCATATAAGTCGAACAATACTGCATCAGTTAAGAGGAGATACAAATGAAAAACCATATCCTTTCTATTAGTGGAGTTTACGGGATAATAAGGGATCATTACGTTTCAAACTTTCCACATAAATTGCAGTTTCAAGCAGTAGATGCGCTCAATGCATATATTAAACGATATAATGAAAAGGCTTTCTTAAGCAAAACTGATGGCGGGAAGTATATCTTTGAAAACCCTAAGCCAACTCCTAAAGATGATAGTCCTTTTGAAAACTCAGCAATAAACCTTGAATCTTACTTATCGCAAGAAAGCGGATTGCAAAATTTATTTCAAGATACCAATGCTATGCATGAATGGTTGCTCCAGTCAGGATTTATCAATGCAGGTATCGCGACCGAAAAAATGCTGTTAACACATAAATTGTAATTTATCGTACCATGACGTTATTCTTAAGAGGCCGCTGCGGGAGATATTTTCGCAGCGGCCTTTCCAACATATGGACATCTCCAATGAGATTGACAAAATTTATATTACAGTGAAGATGCATCAGGACTGGTCGCCAGAGAAAATCGCTGGTTGGCTAAGACGAAGCAATAGCAAAATACTATTAATGGCCCATATCAGATACCGACTATTCCTCCCTGGAAAGAACCGGTATTCGTCGAGTCTAGATAGCAACGTATTGCACATGTTATGACCACGATAACACATCATTTGACCACAATATTAATATCATCTTTCGCCACAATCAGCATGACGACGGGTAATCCGTCCACGCTCATTTTCAGATGTAATTTTTCGATTAATTTTTCATCTTCGCTACTGGCTTTTGCAGTATAACCTTGGGGGTGAGAATGCCAGTCTCCGACATAATCAACAACGCGGCCAGTCAGCCGCTGAACACGCTCCAGTGATTCCTGCTGCCCTTCTTCCCCCCGAACAAAAGAAGTGGGTGATGATTTGCTGTCGGCAGGTTCTGGAAGTACGTCTACCAGAACTATCGTTCTGTTCTTAAAATCTGTTACTCCAAGAATAGTCCCACCGGTTTCATTTGGAAGAGCCAGCTGGCGGATCTGCTGCAATTTGTGCATCAGGCCTAGGTCATATTTGACAGTCCATTCCCCTGTATCGACAGATATGACAGGAAAAAGCTCTATTTCATAAGCATTCACAGTACCTGAGATATCATCCGACACCCATACACACAAGCGATCATTGTCTGAGAATACGTTTTGGCGGAGCTGGCGTGGGTTCATTAAACGCTGTGTCTGACGTTCAGTTAGAGCAAGCTGATGAGCAGCATCACGACGGTGCATGCGCTTTTCAACAACTGACTGAATGACGTTGATTCGGCTGAGTTCTTTATCTGACATGGTCACAAGCATCCTGATGTCTCCATGGCTTGAGGATTGGATCCTTTATGCCAGAAAAAGTGACATCAAATGGGTTTAAAAGTGACATCAAAATATTGCAGCTACAACTTTGGTGCACAGAGCAAAGATTATGTTAAATATAAATAAATTTATGTTATAAATCAATACATTGTAACACACCTTAGATCTTAAAACCTACTGTAGTAGCTTGAGAAACAATGTCCGTTCCTGGATACCTTAAAGCCATGGTGAAGATAAAAGTTATTACGGCAATGAGATTTGGCATATTGCGCCCGAGGCTTCCCGTTGCCCACCAGGTTAAGGTTGCCGGTGACCAGAGAGTAAAAACCGTTTTGAACCAAGTTGGGTTCTTCGGGCACAGGGATGGCTGCCGGCACAGCCCCAGTTTGGCGCAACGCTGACCTATGAGCAGTACTACGGTAATGAAGTGTCCCTCTGAGTGGGAAGATTTCAGATTTTGTACAGCTCTCAACTGGCTTACTCTGCGTCCGCTGCGTGAGCTTAACCAAACAGCCGGTGAAAGTGGAGGTCCTGCGTCTGGTATTTAGAAAGACATCGGCAAACCTGAGGAGGTGCAAAGAGGAGAACTACGCAGATGAAGCAACGTACGCCGAAATTTAGCAGCCACGCTCTCGCCGGGTATGCTGTGGTGAACTGATGCAGATTTGCTTTGTAAAGTCGGACCTGCATTTACCTAGGCGCCTCGTGCGGGCGTTCAAGGTTATAGACCGCCCCCAGTGGTCGAACGCACGCTTTCCGCGAATCACTTCCCATGCCCTTCAAACTGCGATAAAAACGTTCCAGCTTGCCCAGAGTCTGCGGATGATACGGTCGTACGGCCGGGAGTGCCCACTCGGATATCCGCAAAATACCTGACCTGTCGCCGTAACACGGCGGAACATTCCCTCCTCCAGCCCCCGCTCCGCGGCGGCCATTCAGGTCATCACGCCGGTGATTTTCCTGTATCTTTTGCGGTTCACCACAACGAAATAAACCATGAATCAGCCAATGACCCTATTATGAAATACAAGGCCGGACACCTATGATTCTATCAACCAGACTGGTCGTTTATACCGCCGAATAGCCCCGATGTGTCAGTTTACAGAGAGTTTTTATTATGCCCTTTCAAGTTGGAAACGGATGTTTACCTGCCGCAATCAGCGACAGCCGCATCAATCAGATAGCCCGCTCTGATACTTCTCTTTACGTGAGCTTATGGGAAAAAATAAAGGCTTTTTTCTGCTCAACAAAAAAACCCGAAGCGCTGGAGCTCATCCGGCAGATTTGTCACCCGCCGGCCGGAACGACGCGTGAGCAAGTGGTCGGCAGATTTGAACAGCTCAGGACGCTCGCGTATGGCGGATTTGAGGAAAACGTACAGTCCGGCCGGCACGGGGAAAACCACTTCTACATTCTGGACGAAAACAGCCGGGAGATGCTGTCGGTCACCCTTGATGACGCAGGGAAGTATACCGTGAAGTGTCAGGGGTATTATGAAACTCATCATCTCATCCCGGACCCGGAACCGGGAGAGAAATGTGCAGAACATACGGAAGACACATCCGGAATGCTCCGGACAGAATATGCCGCCGCCACAACGACACCACAGACGGAAGAAGATTATGAAGTGGTCTGGTCCGAGTGGAAAAAGGCTGCGCTACCTGAAGAGGCCATTGACCGTGCTGACGTTGTACGGAGTTTGCGTCACATTCAGAGCCGTAACAAAGATACTCTTCATGTGTTTAACCAACATATTTATTCCTTACCGGACCATTTACCGCCCTGTATTAGGCTCATAAAAATCACTGGTACCTCCCTGACCAGCCTGCCGGCGCTGCCGGAAGGGCTACAGGGACTTGTCGTCACTAATACCCCCCTGACCAGCCTGCCGGCGCTACCGGAAGGGCTACAGGGACTGAACGTCACTAATACCCAGCTGACCAGCCTGCCGGCGCTGCCGGAACGGCTACAGCGACTGGTCGTCACTGGTACCTCCCTGACCAGCCTGCCGGCGCTGCCGGAAGGGCTACAGAGACTGGTCGTCACTGGTACCTCCCTGACCAGCCTGCCGCCGCTGCCGGAACGGCTACAGGGACTGGACGTCACCGATACCCCCCTGACCAGCCTGCCGGCGCTGCCGGAACGGCTACAGGGACTGGTCGTCACCGATACCCCCCTGACCAGCCTGCCGCCGCTGCCGGAAGGGCTACAGGAACTGGACGTCACCGATACCCCCCTGACCAGCCTGCCGCCGCTGCCGGAAAGGCTACAGAGACTGGTCGTCACTGGTACCTCCCTGACCAGCCTGCCGGCGCTGCCGGAAGGGCTACAGGAACTGGACGTCACCGATACCCCCCTGACCAGCCTGCCGGCGCTGCCGGAAGGGCTACAGGGACTGGTCGTCACCGATACCCCCCTGACCAGCCTGCCGGCGCTGCCGGAAGGGCTACAGGAACTGGACGTCACCGATACCCCCCTGACCAGCCTGCCGCCGCTGCCGGAAAGGCTACAGAGACTGGTCGTCACTGGTACCTCCCTGACCAGCCTGCCAGAAAGCATTAGCAGCCTGTCCCCGCATGCAACTGTATATCTATACGATAGCCCTCTTTCAGAGCGCACGCGGCAGGCCCTAGAGGCCTTGACCCACGACCCGTACTATTCGGGGCCCATTATATATTTCAGTATGGACGGTCCTTCCGCTCCCCGGGAACCCCGTCCATTGCACGAGGCAGTCGCTGACTGGCTGGCGCCTGCGAAAGAGGGAAAGTCAGCTCCCGGAGGTAAGTGGCAGACCTTTGAACAGGAAAATGATGCTGCATCCTTCAGCGCCTTCCTGGACAGGCTGAGTGAGACGAAAAATGTCAGTGAAGACCCCGGTTTTAAAACTCAGGTGGTCACCTGGCTGACACTGCTGGCTGAAGATGATTCGCTGAGAGCAAAAACCTTTACCATGGCGACGGAGGCAACGTCAACCTGCGAGGATCGGGTCACCCTTGCGCTGAACCAGATGAAGAACGTGCAGCAGGTCCATTATGCAGAAAAAGGGAAATATGATAACAATCTCCTTGGGCTGATTTCTACGGGGCGTGAAATGTTCCGGCTGGAAAAACTTGAGCAGATTGCCCGGAATAAGGTAAACACACTTCGCTTCGTTGATGAAATCGAGGTTTACCTGGGCTATCAGAATAAACTGAAAGAACCGCTTGGGCTGACCAGTGTGACGAAGGAAATGCGGTTCTTTGCCGTATCCTACATAACTGAATCAGACCTGCTGGCCGCCGAGATTCAGGTGAAGAACGCCGAAAACAGCCAGTTCAGGGAATGGATACTGCAGTGGGCGCCGTTACAAAGAGTGCTGAAGCGCGCGAATCCGGAAGACTGGGAAGCACTCGAAGAAAAGAAAATATCAGACTATGAAGACGCGTACCGGACGCTGTCTGACGCAGAGCTGAAACCGGCGGGACTGACCGACAATACCGATGCTGAGCGTACTGTCGGAGTAAGAGCACTGAAGAGTGCGGAGCAGGCATTTTATGCTGGTCTCCGTCCTCTGGCGGACAGAATGCTAGGCGGACATCTGAAAAACCGATGGCCATAACTGAGCCAGAATGTTACCGCACCGGGTAAATCTGGTGCGGTATGACAACACTATTCACGGACAGCCTCAGAGCACGCTGATTATGCAGAGATGAGATAGCGGATAAACCTTGATTTTCTATCCACATAAATGTTAAATAAATTTGGTTGCATATGTGGCTGGCACAGCAAACAAGAAATCAGAAGTTCACATTACCGGACGCCGTAAAAAAGCAGGTCACTGAGTGGCAAAGCCGGCAACAGAATGCAATGTATTCCGGACTGCATTGTCGTCAAATTCCATCAGAATGGCAGTGTGATAAACAAAGCTGCGTATTCTGGTGAAGATGAACGGCTATTCCGGGGAACGTGAACGCGTTATTCCCTAACCCCCTCTTTTATTTACACCGACCGTTGACTTTCAGTCAACCAGTGCCAGTCGTTTTCTCATCGACTCACAGTCGGTAGAAGTTATGCATCAGACGCGTCTGCCTGTGTATTATAGCCAACGCAACCATACCACTCATCCGTCGGTAGTTGGCTTATCATGACCTTGGCGTTCTCACTGTATCTGTCGTCCATCAGTTCCAGAAGATCGTTACGCTGCGCTGGCAGTAACGGCTCAAGGCCCCAGTAATCCAGAATAAGCAGTTGCGTTTTTGGCAACTGGGCAAACTGTTTCCGGTAACTACCATCAGCACGGCTGTGTGTCAGTTCAACTAACAACCGGCTCAGTCGCCAGTACTGTACGCTGTAACCCTGCTGGCAGGCATTGTTGCCCAGAACACAGCCCACATAGGTCTTGCCACAGCAGCAGGGACCGGTTATCAACAGGTTCTGCCCCCTGATCACCTACTCGTTCTGGCTTAGCTGAACGATCCGTGAACGTTCGAGGTTTCATGCTGGTTGGTAGTCGATGTCGTGGACTGAGACTTCAAGCCTCAGACGTGCTTTTTGTAGTAGACGTTTCTGTTTGCGTTGCTCCCTTTCGAGAGATTCACGCGTGACCAGCATCGCCAGTCTTTCCCTGAAGGAGAGTTCTTCGTAAGTGTACCGGGTTGGTCCATTTGTGAGGACAGCGCGGCCGCCCTTCCCGTCAGTTTCATTTCTGTCAGATGTTTCATCAGCGTGTGTGGCATTATCGGGTTCCCTATTTTAGTGGAAGTAGCGTGGACCACTGATGTTTTCATGTTACTAAGGCCGTTCCTGGAACGGATGCAGATCTCTGTCCGCCGGAACAAGGTCGTGGTTATTTTTCAGGATCGACTTTATCTGCTTCAGCTGTGTCAGCGGCTCAGCATTAGCCAGCCGGCAGCTATTGTTGACGCGCTCATAAGGATACTCGCGAGCAGGCCCAGACACAGGCGATAGGCCTGTTCAGGATGAGCTTTGCTGACCCACTCGAGGGCACACCGGCGGCCCAGCTTTTCAGCCGCTCTGGCGCCCATTGCTGATGGTGGCGATGGCGTTCAGGCATATACTCTGCTGGGGTACTATTATCCGGCTGAAGATGCCGCGGGTGACTGGCGATCATCTGACCGTCAGACCAGACTTCAGTTGCCGAAGAAATGCCTGCCGCGAATTGCTTTTCGTCAGGGCCTGGACATAGTCCACCAAGGTAAAACAGTCAACGCCCCTGAGATTGACAACCAACTGTTCCGGCGTTCTTTGAGAACCGATCAACGTATCCGCCTGGTAGGGCATTTGCAGGAACGTCGATGACACGCGGCCTATCAAATCCCCCTGGTTCGCTTTAGCGTTCGGCAACACTTCTCCATGAATAACTTCATCCACTTTTCGCGCGCTATACCCGTCGATGACGATTTTGTATTTAAACGCATCGGCCATTGCGTATGACGTAAACAAGAGTGATGCCAATATAAATCCGTATCGCAACATAACTTTCTCTTGATAAAAAATGCGCATCATCATCACCGATTCATTTATTCAACACCCATCGATAGTAAACCGGCAGCTATCAGGGGATAACCTGATAAAGATAGCAGATGCCCACAGCGATATTTCGTTAGACATGAGCGTCATAATCGAGCTCCAGCACCATGCGCAGCAAAGCTGCAACGGGTTCAAACAGGGATTCAGGGATCGCCTCGCCCGCTTTAACGCTAAAAAATAGCTGGCGCGCCAACGCAATATTCTCCACCACAGGAACAGACTCCATAACGGCAAGAGCGACAATATGTGTAGCCCTCGCCTCTACGCCTTTTTCGAGAACCGTTGGGATCGGCGTCTCGACAGGATCGTAGCCCAGGCAAATAGCGATATGCGTAGGGTTGCGAATAACAACCGCAGACTGCTTTACGTTCTGCGCTAAACTGCCGCTTTGCATTTCACGTTGTGCTTCACGCCGCCGTTTTTTAACCTGCGGGTCGCCTTCAATATCTTTAGTCTCCTGTTTGATATCCTCCTTACTCATTCTCTGCTGCTTCATCGTGTTGTGCGTCTGGAAGGCATAATCAACAATGCCCAAGACCACGTAAAACGTCAGCAATGCATACCATATCCAGCGGATCATAATAGTGAAAAGTGGGATCGCACAGCTCGCATCACAATAAGGCAATGCCTGAAACGTTGGCGAAAAGTAGCGGAAAAGAGAGATGAAAATCAGACACAATAAAATGACTTTCAGACAGGATTTAAATAACTCCACCAGGCTATGCACAGAAAAAATCTGTTTAAGATTGTTCACCGGGTTAATTTTTTCGCCTTTGAAGCCAACCGCCTTTATGGCAAGCATAAACCCGACCTGTGCGACCAAGCTTGCTATGGTCGCCGCCGCCAGTATACCGCCAAACAGGGCAAAAAATTCGCCTCCGGCATGCACTAGTACCTGCGTCAACAAGCTGAAGGCATAGTCAAAGGGTTGATTGATCAGCAGTGAAGCCAGCAACATCAGCTCAGCAATCTGGTGCACCACCTCATCAGCAAAAAAATGGAAAAAAGCCAGTATCGTCAGCAGCTGGATGCCGGAGGTTATCTCCAGACTTTTGATAACCTGTCCCTCCTGGCGGCTATCTCGCTTTTTTTTCTCGGTAGGCTGCTCGGTTTTTTCACTCATGACTGGCTAACCACTGGCTTACATGGCGGTAAAGAGTTTCACTCTCAAGCTGATAGTGGTGGAAGGCGTAGGGTAATGAGAGCAACAATAGTAAGAGCGCCAGCGCACTTTTCACCGGCATGGATAAGAAGAATACGTTGAGCTGCTGTGCGGACCGATTGAGCAATCCGAGCGCTAGGTCCGCGAGCATCATGCAGAGCACCGCAGGAAGAGAAAAGCTAAGGCACAGCTGGTACAACACGCGCCACTGCGCCAGCAAAAAGTGTAAGAATGATACGTTGAAAGCCAGCGCCTTGCCTGGAGGCAAATAGTGGTAGGAACCGTACAACGCAGTCAGAAGGTGACTGAATCCCCCGGTGATAAAGAAAAGCGCACATAGGAACTGGCTAAACAGCAGGCCGAAAATCGATGTCTGTACCGACATCGCCGGGTTGAAGACGGTTCCCATTGTTGCACCACGCAGAGTGTCAATCAAGAATCCCGCCATGTCCACGGCCCAGAAAGGGATCCCGGCGCAAAATCCCAGCATCAGACCAATGACCAGTTCCCCTGGGATCTCACCCAGCCAGGTCCATCCCTGATGAATCACTGGTTGAGTATAAAAAAACGGCAGCACCGGCAGCGCTATCGCCAGCAGCACCCCATTGCGAATCAGCGTCGAGCCGAGATTGCCGGTCTGCAACAGCGGAAAGAGGAGCGTTAACCCAAGCGGTCTCATCATCGCCAGCGCCACGGTGGCCAGCCCGTCACTGAGTGAGAGCGTCACCCGTGCATTCCTGTCTGTAAAAACACCTGACGGGTATAGGCCAGAAGTAGCCCGCCCAGCCAGTGATAGGTCGCCATAATGACTAACGCTACAGCAAGCAGTTTTATCATGAACTGTAGCGTCTGATCCTGAATCTGGGTCAGCGCCTGTAGGAGACTCACCACAATCCCGACTACCGATGCAACCAGTACCACCGGCAACGAAGTCATCAGCACCAGCCACAGCAACTCTGTGACGAAATGGGTCAGGTTGGCATCCGTCATTTAAAGCTCTGCACCAGTTGAGAAAGGATCAGATCCCAGCCGCCAGCTAACAGAAAAATCAATAATTTGAAAGGCAGAGAGAGGGTCATCGGCGACACCATCATCATCCCCATCGCCAACAGGACGTTGGACACCAGCAGATCGATAGCCAGAAATGGAAGGTAGATAAGCAGACCGATGCGAAATGCTTGTGATAGCTGGCTGACGGTAAAGGCGGGCAGCAGGATCAACAGTGAATCTGGCTTAACGCGACGCCGGGCCTCTTCCGGCCAAGTGCTGGCTATCAGATGGCGAAAATAATGCGCCTCTTTTTCATCGGCGTTTTTTTGCAGAAACTGGCGGTAAGGGTCTAGCGCATGGCTATCCCAGCCCTGTAACCAAGGTAATGTTGTTTCCTCTTTTGTTGGATGCCACTCGGCTTTTACCGCCATCACCGTCGGCGCCATGATAAAGAGTGAAAGCACCAGCGCCAGGCCATAGAGCGCCATATTGGGCGGCACCTGCTGAATACCCAGCGCATTGCGTAAAATTGAAAACACCACCGCCAGCTTCAGGAACGAGGTCCCCATTACAATGGCAAGCGGTAGCAGAGAGAGTAAAAACAGCAGCGCTATCAGCTGCCAGGGAGAGTCAGGTAAAGGCATGATCTTTCCTGTTTACACGGCGATAAATTAGTTATAGCCGCATCATGCCGCCCCCTCTATCAGGTATTAACCGTATCCTTCCCAGGACTGTGAGCATCAGACGGACGCACAAACCATTGGGTGATTCGCACCAAAAAATGCTCCCCGCAGGCAATCAGTTCTCCCTGACCTATCACGCTGCCATTTAGCCTTAGCTTCACGTCGGGTGAAAGCCTGGCTTCGGTGGCAATAAGGTCCCCTTCTCGTAGCGTCCGCAATGTGCCAAGGGCGATATCAATTTGTCCAACCTCTACCAGCAGCTTTTGTGGCAGGGAGTCCAGGTGATACGTCAAGGGCGAGGCAGAATCCGCACGATCGCTGTCCTCATCCAACAGGCTTTCCATATCATTTACCAGCGTTTCAATTTTCACCTCTCCCCCCTCTTCGATTCGGATACGCGCCGCACTTCCCGTCGCCAGTAGTACAACCAACTCACAGTCGCGCGGACGGCCAAAAGGGCGCATCCGCAACCCCGCACCCGGACCAATACTCGTCATCTCGTCCACCGCCGCTTGACACCAGCCGGCGTAGCAGGCGAACGTCATAGGCGGTAACAGACGTACTGGCCGGACGCCGGGACTTATCTGCTGAGCAATGGCTCGAAACCAGGTGGCGGGCCAGCCAAACAGCACGCAGTGGAACGCGTAGCCGTCAATCTGCCAGGCAAACACTACTGCAACGTACTGTTTGAGCATGCTACAGCGTCTGGGCTCTCCAGGCGGGTTATGCAACTTCGCTCCGCTTGCCTGCAACAGCGGTGACAATCCCCATTCCGCAATACCCGCCAGCAGTTGGCCATCGACCTCTTTCTCTGAAGCAGACCCCAGGGTACCTTCACACCACCGCTGCCAGTCGTTTTCAGCTAACCAGACGGCGCACGGCGTATCTTCTGCAGTGACTGAGAATAGTCTCCCCAGCGGACTGTCGGTCCAGCGCTGCGCCGCAACATGGAGCGCCCCAAGCTCGCTCCCTTCCGTTTGCAACATCCCGGCAAGGTTGCTCTCCTCAGAAGAGATCAGCGTCATACACCACCTCCAGTGCAACGTTGTGCCCGGCCGCCAGCAGACCGGCATTCAGCCAAGCGGAAAAGTGCTTCAGCTGGCGGCATAAATCGCGCCGGGGCACCAGAACTGTCAAAAAGGTTTTACCTTCCCGCGTTTCAATCTCGCAAATCACCCCCGTTAATGAACCGTTCACCAGCCGAAAGCGTTGTTTTTGCTGCCTCAACGCAGACTTTCCCACTCTGCCGTCAGGCATTTCCACCACCTGCGCCATCAGCTGAATAAATCGGGTGGTTTCAGTAGATGGCCGTTTCTCCTGTTCCGGCAGCTGGGTATGCCAGAGGCAACCTTCCGTTCGGTTAATGTTCATCGTTCAACAGACTCCTCAGTTTTTCTTTTTTCTTCATTATGCTCACCAGCTCTTGCTGCAGCCTGCTAAGCTGCTCCTGCAACCGTTTTTGCACGTCTGCAAGCAATCGCTGCTGCTGCGCCAGGCCGTATTCCTCGTGAAATAAATCATTCATGGCCTGTTTCTGTGCCATAAGTTCGCGTGAGGGCAACGTACCGGACCAGAGAAGGAGCTGATTGAGTGCCTGCGACAGATCTTTACGACGGGTCTGGCACTGAAGATCTTGCTGTTCCGTTTGCTGAAGCTGCTGCGTCAGCGCCTTCATTTGCCGTCGCAAGCGACACTCGCGGCGGTCCTTGATCCTGAGTAAACAAGCCAGCATCAGATGTCCGTCAGATAACGCATTTGCGCCAGCAGTTCGTCGAGATTGCATGGTTCATTACTCTGTTGTTGCAGGAAGTGACAAATGTCGGAATAGCGCTCTACCGCCCGGTCGGCCTGAGGATCTTCTCCGCGCACGAACTCCCCTATCCGCACCAGAAGCTCCACGTCGCGATATACCGACAGCAGCTGCCGGATTGCGTTCGCCAACTCCCGGTGTTCAACGCTGGCCACCATTGGCATCAGGCGGCTCAGGCTGGCTAATACGTCAATGGCCGGAAAGTGGGCCGCTTCGGCGAGGCGGCGAGAAAGTATGATGTGGCCGTCGAGTAACGACCTCACTTCATCGGCCAACGGTTCGTTCATGTCGTCGCTTTCCACCAGTACGGTGTAAAACGCGGTGATGCTGCCGAGGGTGCCTTTACCCGCCCGTTCAAGCAGCCGCGGCAATGCAGCAAAAACGCCCGGAGGGTAGCTACCGGAAGCCGCAACTTCGCCCCTGGCGAGCGCTATGTCGCGGGCCGCACGGGCGTAGCGAGTTAACGAATCGGCAAACAGCAGTACTCGCTTGCCGCGATCGCGAAACGCTTCTGCGATCGTGGTCGCCACCCACAGCGCCCTCATGCGCTCAAGCGCGGGCCGGTCGGACGTTGAAACTACCATCACACAGCGCCGCCGCGTCTCCGACCCTAGCGTTTTCTCAATAAACTCAATAACTTCACGACCACGCTCACCGATAAGCACCAGCACGTTGATGTCGCTATCCGGGCTGCGGCACAGCATCGACATCAGGGTGCTTTTCCCCACTCCCGCAGCCGAAAAAATCCCCACGCGCTGTCCTTCACCACAGGTCAAAAGCCCGTCGATGGCGCGGATCCCGATGAGCATAGGTTTCTCAATCAGCTGGCGCAGCAGCGGCGAAGGTGGCGGCGCATCGTAATCTCGCCACGGCCCCTGCGGGGCGGGACCGTCATCAAGAGGCAATCCCATTCCGTCCAGCACTCGCCCTAAGAGATCTTCCCCCACCGGAACACGATGTCGCCGCCCAAGGGATCGCACCTTCTGCCCACAATACAGACCTGCCGTACTGGCAAAGGGCGAAAGCTGCACTGTTACGCCGTCTATCCCAACGACTTCCGCCAGCGTGCCTTCTGGCAACAGGCAACACAGCTCCCCCATAAAAACGCCGGGTAGATAAGCGTTGAGCAGCGTCGTCCCAACGTGCAGTAAACGCCCAGTCTTCAGGTAACCTTGTGGTAGGTCCCGCATCGGCGTAAGCGACTTTTCTATGGCAGCCAGCACCTCTGTTTTATTCATCGTCACCGGCAAGCTCCTGTTGCGTGAGATCGATACTGTGCACAACCTGCACCGAACAGTTTTCTCCCAGCTCTTGCCAGGAGAGGACGGGAACATCGAACAGCCCGGTTTCTGTTATTTTGCGCAGAAAGCGGCGTGCATCGACGGAGGTCACAATGTTCAACTCCCCATGCTCTGCCAGTGCCTCATGAATTAAACTCAGAATGCGCGAGCTTTGCCCGAGGCTCAGGGCCGCATAGGTCCCCATCGAGGTCTGACGGACTGACTCACGGATCAGGTTTTCAATTCCCTCCCCTACGCGCAGTACGCGTAACGCCTCACCGTTCGGTTGCAGCCGGTGCAAAATATGCCGACGCAGCGCCATGCGCACATATTCGGTCAGCATCAGCACATCCTTCTCACGCGGTGCCCATTCAATCAGGGTGCCAAAGATCGTGCGTAAATCGCGGATCGAAATACTTTCCGCCACCAGTCTCTGGAGAGTTTCCGTAATCTTGTTTATCGGCAGTTGTCGCTGCAGCTCTTTAACCAGCTCCAGATAGCGCTTCTCCATGGCATCCATCAGATATCGCGCCTCCTGCACGCCGATAAATTCCGCCATATGACGCAACAGAACTTTGCGGAGTAACGCTGTAATTCGCTGATTTCCTTTGACAACCGTGAGCCCCATGCTCTGCATTTTTTTACCGGCTTCCGCTGACAGCCAGCCAATACTTCCCATTCCGTCCGGTAGCTGTTGCACTTCGCACCCCGGCTGTTTATCAGGCTCCAGCAAGAGATACGCGTTTTCGGGGATGGGGAATGAAAATACTGGCTCCTGGTAAATCAGCACCGACATCCCCTGCACGCCTTCCCGGCCGTGTGGCCTGATAGTGATTTCCGGCAGTGGGATACCGTACTCTTCAAAAAGCATCCAGCGTAAGGCATCAATATCCCGGGCCAGCGTGCCGGTATTTAGCGATGGCATCACGTGCAGCGTTAATGGCCTGGCCCCTGGCTGCATCCGATCTTCACCCCTCTCCCCCTCCTGCGGCACGTCGTGCTGTCGATGCCCGGAGCGACGCCAGAATAAAAAGAACGGCAGCGCAGTGAACGCCGCCAGAACAAAAAAATCCAGAAAGGGAAAACCGGGGATAAGGGCGAATAAAATCAGGACGGCAGCCGTCAGCATCAGCGCCTGCGGCTGTCGGCCAAGCTGGGCGGTTAATTCACTGGCAAGATTCTGTTTCTTCTCCCCGGGAACTCGGGTAACGATAATTCCGGCGCTCAGTGAGATAAGCAGCGAGGGGATTTGCCCGCACAGCCCATCGCCAATCGACAATACGCTGTAGGTTTGTACCGCATCACCCAACGGCATGTCGTACTGCACCACGGCAATAATGATGCCGCCGATAATATTGACCAGGACCACAATAATTCCGGCAATCGCATCGCCTTTGACAAACTTCATAGCGCCGTCCATTGCGCCAAGAAAACGGCTCTCCTGCTGAACCTGCTGGCGTAGCTGCCGCGCCTGAACCGCGTCAATCACCCCGGCCCGTAGATCACCATCAATGCTCATCTGCTTTCCGGGCATACCGTCGAGCGAAAAGCGGGCGCTGACTTCGGCCACGCGCTCCGTCCCTTTCGTGATGACGATAAACTGGATGATGGTGATTATCGTAAAAATAACCAGCCCCACCGTCAGGTTGCCTCCTACCACAAAATGGCCGAAGGCGTCCACGATATTGCCCGCATCGTGCTGTAGCAAAACCAACCGCGAGGTACTGATGGTCAATGACAGGCGGTACAAGGTGGTAATCAGCAGCAAAGAAGGGAAAACCGACAGATCCAGCGGGTCATTGATGTAGATAGCAATCAGCAGCAAAATAACCGAAAACGCGATGTTGACAGCGATCAGTATATCCACCATGAACGTCGGCAGCGGCAGGATCATCATCACAATAGCAATCAGCAGCACCACGGCCAGAATGATGTCCTGACGCCCGGCGCAGGCGGCAAGCCCCTTCTGCAGACCTTGCATACTCATGCTTTTCATCATTGAGATTTGCATAGCGACTCCAGAAAAGCTTGCTGACGACTATGCACCCGCAACCACAGTTCCGCCGCGCTCTCGATTGCCGGACAACAGCTCATCGCCAGGCCGCTTCGCAGCTGAAAAATACGCTGTGGAATACCGGTAAAATCAATTGGCTGCCAGCGCTGAAGCGCCAGCAGTAGCAGGTTGTTATCGAAGGGATCCAGCGGCATACACTGGCTAATGTGGATTCGGCCATCCTGCCAGCTAAGCCAGGTTTGAAACCGCTCACCCTGCCAGTACATCCCGGCAGCGACTGGCCGCACGGGCAGCTCGGCTAACTGCATAAACAGCATAATATTAAGCTCTGTCACTCGGTCTAACGCCATACGACCTCCCGCTTGCGTAGAGCTACAGAGTTCCAGATAAGACGCACACAGGTAATCAGGTGTTAGCCCGATCTCCCTTCATGCCGCGCAGTACACCGAGAATTTGTTCACGCTGGTCTTCATCGTTAAAACAGGGTTCGGGCATCAGCGAGAACAACGCATCCAGATGTTGTAAAAGTCGGTTATATAAACGGGCAGACGCGGCTCGCTGCGCTAACCTTGGAGAGAGCCATTCATCAAACAGCCAGCTTTCATTGGTCATCTCAATAAGCAACGGAAGCAGCGTTCCTGAGGTCATCTCGCATGCGGATTCGATTCGCAGGCACTCCTGTTCAAGCCCTAAAAATAACAATAAGCGTCGCAAGCGTACCAACACTCCCGCCAGCCGCTGTTGTTGGGAGCCGACAACGCAGGCGGAAAGCTCAAAGGCCATCATACGTAGCAGCACCCTCAGCCGCTGGCGACGATCCGGCCAGTCCAGGATGCGCTGAAACCACTCGGCTAATGAGGCAACCTCCTCGTCCATTGCCTGCTGGAATAAACGATTGATTTGTGCCAGCGTGCTTTTGCTCACCTGCCCCAGTTCCAGCATGCCAAACAGCGATATTTCCCAGCCCTGCTCGCTCATCAGCTTAGCAAGCTTGTCGCTAAGTGCTCTGCGTCTTTTGCTGGTTGGTTTTTCAGCGAGCAGTAACGCTGCAATGCCCAACATTTGTTGACCGGGAAGAGAACCGGGAGTGTCTTGGGTCAGTTGAGCAGGGATACCACCTGCCTGCTCCTGCATCCTCTGCACCATCCGCAACAAGGCCTGCTGTCGTTGCTCAAGCCTCTCCTTAAGGTCCGATTGCTGAAAATCTTTGAGCCGTCCGCTCAGCGCCATCCCCATGTCTTCGAGCGTTTCTATGAGTGCGCTGCCGGAAGTTTCTTCAAGCTCAATGAGCGCCTCTGCCATCGGCGATGGTGCGTCTTCCATATGCACCTGCGGCTCACGCAGACTGGCGTCATGGCTTTGTAGCGCTACCGTCTCAAAAACTCTCATCTTGCTCTCCAGTCTCTGGACAACCCGGGCGCAGCCATTGCAGCAATTGTTGAAAATGGCTTTTGAGCGAGAACGTCACCGACAACTGCGACGACGCTAACACCACGCTGTCCCGGGATAATGCAGTGGTCGCGAGCAGCACAAAGCGCGAGCCGAACGCCTCCTGCATGATCTGCTGGAGGTCAGGATGGCACTGCAGAGTTAAAACCCCCTCATTCGCCATCTGTTCTGCCTGCAAAGCGAGCCGGGCACACAGCGTTTTATCCTGGGGTTGCTGTCCGAACCAGGCGCTTAACACCTGTTCCATACAACGATGAATGCGAGCCGATACCGCGCTGACCAGCGCCTGCTCCTGGGCTTCATCATCCAACAGGCTGATGACGTGTTTTCGCAGCCAGCGGGCCTCCAGGCGTCTGAGCATATCGCGTTGCAATGCGCGGAACTCACGCCGCCTGGAGGCCTCCATTTCGCGGCAGTTTTTCTTCGCTTCCTGAATGAGATTCTCGGATTTGCGCCGGGCCGCATTGATTATCTCTTTTGCCTCAAGATCCGCACTACGTATGCAAGCTGTCTGTTGCAGCAGCGTCGTTAACTGTGCTGCAGGGATAATTCGTCCGCCCGGTAGTGGCGCAGTAAGTTCAATCAGAGGAAGTCGGCACATAGCGTTCGCTCCAGTAAATTCATCGCCAGCGCAGGCACTGGCAACCATAACGCACGTTCGCAGGGAGCAAGCGTAATCAGCAGCGCATGCAGTACAGGATCGTTTTGTGCGGCGCGGGTCAGTACGGCAGTACCCAACTGCAAGGCAATTTCAACCGCTTGTGTCGGCGAAAACAGGGCCCGGCTGTTTCCCTGGCAAAGTCCGAACAGTTGCCAGATAAGCCTGTCATCAAGCAGGTGTAAAAGCCCTCGTCGGTAGTCCGGCAGCATAAAATAGTCGTTGCAGCCGAGCACCAGCAGCCCCGTGGCCAGCGCAAAGGCCTGAAGACGAGGAGCAAGCTGAACCATGCGCTGCTGCCGGAGGCTAAGTGTGACAGGAAGACGCGGCGTTCCTCTTCGTACCTGCAGTGCCCGATTCAGGCATCGGTCAAGCGGTGGGTTAGCCCCGTAGCGCCATTTCTCCTCAGGCGTAAAACCAAGCCGTGTCAGCCAACGGGGATGGGCATAGCGCGCGGGTGTCCAAAGATAACGATGCATCCGTAACAGGGCTTCATCGGGTATCCGGGTGGCTAGCGTCTTTTGCGCCAGACTATCAGCATCAGAGAAATCAGCAGCAGCATTGCCAGCAGCAGCGGGGGCAGCAAAGCCCAACGATGTTGGTTTATCCACGCGATTGCCCTCCACGGGGTTGTCGTCGGTGCGTTAGCCACGCTCTGTATACGAAATTCAGCTGGCTGCATCAGAATGCCGATATGTTCTTTCTGCACGCCGGGGATCGACTTTTCAACCAGGTTGCTTATCTGCACTTGGAAAGCTTCAAGGTTGACCTGAGGTGAATACTTGATATATACCGCCACGGAAGCCGGTCCAGCGGACCCGTCATCGTTCGCATTGCCATAAGCAATGGTCACATCGGCGTGAATAACCCCGTCCATCTGACTCAACATCCGCTCAATTCGCTGCTCATTGAGGAAAACAATTTTTTGCAGCTCCTCAGCGGGCGATACTACCAGCTGGTTCGGGGGAAACATCGTTTCAGCAGAAACGTAGCTGCGCCGCGGAAAACCGTTCAGGCGAAGCAGTTCTACGGCGTTGATAAACTGCGATTGCTCCACCCGCAGCGTAACACCCCCGGCCTCGGGCTGCTTATCGGCGTCGATATGGTGCTGCATGAGGATCGCCAGCATCTGATTGGCATCGTCCTCAGGAAGCGCGCTATAGAGTTCAACACGGCAGCCTGCCAGAAGTAACACAAGCCCGATGACCAGAGCCAGACGCAGACAATTCATGTCATATTGGCCAGTTTATTGACCGACTGCGAAACTGCACCTGCCACTTTAGCGCCCAGGTCCACGCCCACGGTCGCCCCAAGCGTCGTGGCCTGCTGCACCAGCATCTGAGAGGGTGTCAAACTGCCCACATCCCCCTGCTGCGTACCGGCAAACAATAATTTATTGAAGGCGGCAATTTGCTCGCCATCCGGCGCATGTACGGCGGTTTCCGACGGTGCAGCGGACATAGTGGCAACGTCCATCGCAGTTACGCTGTTAATTATACTCATCAGTCACTCCTGTTAAGCTTATTTAAGCCAGGTCCTCACTGTTTCAGCCTCTGGAAGGGCTATCTCTGCAAGCGCCAGGCGCGCCAGGGAGGATTCATTCAAACCGGCCAACAGCACCACGCGACATAATGCCTGCAGGCTGGTGTTTTCAACCAGAAAAGGCATGGCCGGCAGAATGGCATGGACTTGTCGTTGCAGACCATGGTTTATCCCGGCAAAGGCCGCCTCTACCACCAGCCGCCTCTCGTTCTCCGTCAGCATCATATTTTGGTGATAATACCGCTGAGCATATCTTTGATGGTTTTGATCATTGCACTCTCGTAGTTAATTAAAGTGGAGTACTGCTGTACGGCAAACTGGGCTTTGAGCATGGCTTCCGGATTAGAGATATCCTGGTCATTCATTTTATCCTCAATCGCCTGCCCGGCCTGATGCGCCAAGCGCGATAAACTGTCAACAAGCTGCTCAACGTTCATTGCTACCTCCGATTACGTGGGCCGTTTCGAACTCAATTATGAGCGCCGCGGCACGGTTACCTATCAGGTGATAGCCTGAAAGTAATAGCAGATTCTGCGTGATTGTCGGTTGGCGGAAACAGACGAGCCAGTAGGCGAAAAAAGGGAACGCTCACCCGTTGTCCCGTAACGGGACAGCCAGCTGCCCCGTAGCGCAAACATGCCAGCGTACCCCAAGCGGTATTGTTCACCAGGTGAAAGATCGGGAGACTCAGGCCGACAGAGTTCATCATAAATGGCTGACCCACGACCGCTGCCGTTAGTAACGCACGTGAACCCAGCGACACCATTCCGGCGATATTCTGGCTCTTTTTGGCCTCATAAAAGCGGTGCGCAATGAGGTACACCGCGTTAGCGATGCTGTCGTGCCCCATCGGCAAGCCATGTTTGTGGTGATAAATCAGGCAGGCGATATCGGCAATAGCGATGGCCAGGCCAAATCCTGCCAGCAGCAGTAGCGGCACCGAGCCACCGCTGAATATCGCCAACACGATCCCCGCACCACAGCAAAAAACCTGCCCGCCTAACACAACACTCTGCCAGCTAAAAAGCTCTACAGGGATCATGCCTGCCGCCCGTCCAGTCAGTCTGTTGAGCATATTCTTTTGCCCCTGTTTGCAGGTGGCCTCAGTCACCTTATTCACTGCATCACGCTGTGGCACGGGTAAAATCGGAATCGTCACCCCCTCTACCATCTCCCGCACCATTTGCTGCACTTCATCAATGACCGCCACTCCATGACCAGTGCGATCAATATCTACCATGCCGGGCTGACCGTTGGTGCATGCAGCTGCGCCCGATAACGTTCATAACAGGCAACTACCGAATCAACCATTCTCTGGATCTCTTCCTGAGCGGTTTTATCGCTCTCTTCATCGGTCTCAACGGTCGCAGGACTGACGGATTCCGCAATACTGCCTTGCATGCGCTCAACCCGTGCGGTGTAGATGTCAGTCCCACCGCCCGCGATGGTGAGCGCCGCCGTGATACCCGAAGAAATACTGGCGAGAGTATGGGCTGTGCTCCCCGGCAGATGCGCAGACGGTAAAAAGATCGAGGAGAGCGTGATACCAACGCGAAATGCACAAGAAGCGACGTCACCTGCGATTTCCGCATGCGAGTCGGCCATTCCACAGGTCGTCATCAGCATCTTAGTTGCCACCACGATAGAATCATTTCCCGTCTTCAGCGGCTCGCGATCGTTACGCACCTGTATCAGGTTATACAGCGCGCAACAGGCATCCCCTGCCGCAATAATCATCGCGGTACCGGTCACGACAGCAAGGGGGATCCCGGCGCCTCCAGACAGCACCGCAGCCGCTAGCGACAGCCCGAAGGAGACACTGGACATGGTAAAACGCACTAGGTGCTGAATAAAATACCCAGTATAAGCCTGTCGCTTCAGCTGGCCTTCCTCACTACTTAGCGGCGTCGCGAGAACCGGCCGCGCCATACCAAGCGGAAGCAATATCGGGCGGGAAACGTCGGCATCATGGATCTCGGATTTATCCCTGTAAGAACTTGTCACTGAAGGCAAGCGGGAATAGTTGTCTACTCTTTGCATGTTGTTACCCATCGATTCACCCAGCCCGCTACGCCAGAAGCTGACTCAGCATCTGCTCTGCGTTGGTGCGCACAGCGCTATAAGAAGGATCTTCATAGCTCATCGTCAATGCGGTCTGCAGCGCGACTCTGGCTTCAGAAAGTTCCCCCATCGCTTTCAGACATAAGGCTATCTGATACACCGGTTCGGGATGGTAGGCATCAAGCATCAGCGCATAGCCGTAGTAGTTCATCGCCAGCAAATATTCCTTTTGCATCATCAGCACGCCGCCAAGCGCAATATGCGCGCGCCAGCTCCAGGGCTGAGTCATCACCATCCAGGAAAAATCCACAAGAGCACGATCGTAATCCCGCTGCTGCCAGGCGGCATAACCTCTGGCATAAACCTCATCCGGGGAGAGTTCCAGCGCCTTTTTGATCGCCGGGTCGTGCCAAAGCGTCTGCTCAAGAGATGTCGAATCCATATGATTCTCCAATTCAATCAGTGTGGAATGAACGTCGATTTTTATGGTTACGCAGCGTATCGGCGGTTATTTCCAGCCAACTCTCGCCGTTGTAAAACACCCTGACCGCCCCAAGCTTTTTCAAAAACTTCACCAGTTGATGGCGCTGCATCGCCTGCAAGCGATCCCATACGTCGGTTATCACCAGCATTCTGACGGCGCGCAGCCATGGGACTTGTTGAAACAGGCGGCAGAGGATCCTCCATAGTGCCACCAGCGATGAAGGCTGAGGCTGACTGTCTGCCAGGCGATGAAATCTGCAGAGAATCAAATTATCTTCATCAATGCGATAGACGAGACGGTAGGGATACCGCTCCACCTGTTGGCCAAACAGCAACCTGCAGCCGGGCAAACAGGCATCACGCGGAACCAGCCCCTCCTTAAGCAGCATTCGCGCTACGTCGTCCATATAATATCCTCCGGCATTTAGCGCGAAATCGCGCGCAGCACCTGGCTAAACACCTCTACAAGATTGCGGCCCATATCCATCATTTGCTGCATGATTTCGCGGGCTTTCACCAGCGTGTCGTCCAGCGTTTTGGCATACGACTGTGACCCTTTGTTCTGTAGTTCAGCAATGGCTTTTTCCGCATCCGCTTTGCGGGTTTCGCTTCCCGAGGCCCAGGTGCCAATGCCGTCTGCCACCTTTCCCATGCTGTTACCTACCGTCATCGCAACCTCGCCGAAAAAGGGTCCTCCGGCAATCAGTTCTCCGGCAAACATTCCGCCAATCGCGCCCCCGCTGACCATCAGTCCTCCGGCAAGCATTCCGCCAATCGCCCCGGCCTTAGCGGCACCATAACTATCGTCGATAGCTTTTTCGCTTTGCTGCAGGGTGTTGATTTCAAGCCCCCAGCTCAGCTCCTGTTTCTTTTGGTTATAGAACTGCATCGTGTCGCGCAATTCCTTTGCGAGCATCAGCAGCTTGCTCCAGATCTCATCGAACATCGAGAAAAAATCGTTCGCATCGAGCGTTCCTTTCGTACTGCCCTGAACATTAGCGCTGCCGTTCACAGATAAAGTCCGACTAGCGGAAGTCCAGGTCTCCTCAACGGTCGGGCTAACATTCGAAAATACCATTAAGTTTTCAGAAATAACTGCTCTGCCCATTTCTCCTCCTCAGGCCCGTTGTCCGGCAATATTTGCCAACACCGTGCCGCTGTTATCGATAATTTCTGAAGCAATTCTCAGCGAGTTTGCGCCGTCCTGATACGTTTCATTGAGCCGCTTCTGCTGTGTTTTCTTGCGGTCTTCCGTCCAGTTCTGCATAAAATCGATGTAGCCCTGCTGCACAATCAGGCGCTCAATATCTCTTTGCAGTTTTGCGCTGGTGGCGGCCACGATGGATGCCGAAATACGATTCGCGCCGCCGGCCATAGCCCGAGTGATAAGCAGGGCCTTGTGGGTACAATCGCTAATAACGGTTTTCACAATGCTGCGGCGAATTCTTTGCAAAATGGCATTGCGAAGTTCCTTCGCCACCACCTCTTCGCTTTTTTTTAGTAGATCCATACCGGCGTCTTCGATGGCCGTTTCCACAAGCTTCGCAACGCCTTTACGGGTAAAACTTTTACCGATGCCGCGTACCATGTTCGATTCGGCCTCCAGCTCATGAGCCGCGGCATCTTTCGCCATATCACCAGCCTCAACCATCTCGCGCTCAAGCGCCATGCCGAAGTCTTTACCCATCTCCCGGCTGACTTCCTGCCCCGCCTCCTCCACCAGAGTCTTCAGCTCACTCTCTGCACCTTTGGCCACAGCATCGATAAGTGCTTTACCCACGCCCGAGTCAAGAACCTCTTCGGCGGCTTTGGTGATAACGCGAGCGGCGCTGATACTGCGACCGATCTGCATAATATCCAGCGCCAGCGCTACGCCTTCGCAGGCGGTTTGCACCGTCCCCGCCGCCTTGATGACGTCATTGCAAACCGACTTATCGGCCCCCAGCAGCAGCGCAGTCTCTGCGCCAGCCTTAACCATCCCGGCCATCCCTGCCGAGAAATACGCTGCACCATCGGCAAGCGCCAGCGGATCGGATGTTAAAATGCCTTCAACCATCTTCAGTACACCGACTACAGCCTCAATACCGCTGATTATCCAGTCAAAAACCGCGCTGAAGATCCCGGCTTTACGTGCCTGGTCGGCCTGCTCAATCGCTTTATTGATTTGCTCCTGATATTCCGCAACCTGCTTATTACGCAGTGCTGCCTGAACCTCAGTCGCACGTTCAAGCTGTTGGCACAGGGCACTGGCATTGTTACCGGAAACGTTCAAAACCAGCTGCGTCATCATCATGGATAACATCATGGGATCCATTTCAAGCACGTCGCGCACAGTGGGGCTCTTCGCACCTTCAGATTGAGAGCCCATGAGCTTGTGAAATGCGTTATCCGCCTCCTGCATGCTCACGCGTCTCTGGCGCTTCACGCCCTTATTCTCGTCAGTAAACTGCGCCAATGCATAGAGGTGTTCGCCTAATGCCCCGCAGGCGATGTGAGGTGTTTGTGCTCGAGCGGTGACAGGTCGATGGAAAGGCTCATCGCTGGCGGCTGGGGCACCGTTAATTTGCATCCGACTCATGATCTTCTCCTGCCTTGCTCAGGCCGACGTGCGCACGTCGGCGTATATCCGCCACTTCCCTGCTCTCATGGTTATCTCCCTGATGCTCCACGCCGCATACCAGCAACGCCGCCCGAAAGGCTTTGGCCGCCAGCGGCAGATTACCGCAGGCGAGATAACACTCACCGGCGGCGCAGGGTACCTTCGCCTCCGATACTTTTATTTTCGCGGCACGCCCGTAAGCGTAGATGGCGTCACTCCAGGCTGCATCGGCTTGGCAACAGGCGCCCAGCTCAAACCAGTACTCAAAAGACCATGCGTCGTAGATGGTCAGTACCTTAAAGATCCGGGCCGCTGCACCGTATTCTCCTGCGCTCACCAATTGCCGCGCGTAACGCTGCAAAACCTCCAAATCAGTACTGATATCCGTAGCAAAAAGCATCCGCAACGCGCCGCCCCGCTGAAAAAACCGCAGCACAATTTCTGAATCTTGATCGTCCGCGTTCATCATCAGTACATCTTCTGTGCAATCATGCTGAGTAAGTCACCCCATTTGCTGAGTAACCCGGACATCTGGGTGACAACCGCATTAATCTCCTGGGTCATTTTCCCAATGCTGAGCTGTCCCTGGGACATCAGGTCGGTATCGCGGTTCGCACTGTTATCGAGAGCCGCTTTGACCGCCTGCAGCGACCCCTTATCTAGGCCATCTGTATCACCATGCTTACTGATGTAATCAGTAATCGTCATACCATCGACAGGGATGCCGTTATCGCGCATATATTTAACGACTTCATCGGGTACCGGTTTACGGGTTTTGTCATCACCTTTTGCGGCGTCGGCAATAACTTCATCCATTCGATTAGCCATTTCCTGTGTATTGCGCGCACGATCGGCACTGGTATTTATCTTGCAAAAAAGTGCATTAGCAATTTTTTGCAAAACCAGTTGCAAATTATTGAGAACTGAAAAGCCGTAGGCGAATGGATTATTAATTTCCTGGCCATCTGCCACTGTATTATCATCACTTCCGCCCAACTTTATATTCGACGTTGTTAACCCCAAGATGTTAAAGTTAACACGATGACCTACTGATAGATTTCCACTCATTTTTTTCCTCATCCGCGCTATTGGTTATTAACAATATTTTTAAGTCGGGATTGCAGTTGCTTTAGGGCAACGTTCAATGCTTGCATATCCTTTCGGGCCTGGCGTTCCAAGCCCGCAATACCCTGAGGTATCAGAGCCTGCAGGTCGTTGAGCTTTTCCGCATCAGCAGGGTCAGTTGCGGCACGAGCCACAAGTTCAGCCATCGCCAGCTTCAGTCTGGTGAAGTTTGAATAGCACTGACACAGTCGGGAATACTCACGCTCCATTCTTTTTTGTTCAGCAGCAATATTCGTTTTCATCATCAGTTTTTACAGGTTGATTGTGATAGCGATATGCGATCACCTTGATAATATCTTCGGCCTGAATGACTGCTTCCAACAATAGGGTGAACTGCTGATATTGCCCCTGGGTGGTCGGTCCTTTCATCGACTGCAGCAACCGTATTTTGGCTGCCTGCAATATTTTTAATCTCTCCTGCGCCTGGTGAATAGAATCGCGCAAACTATCTTCTAAATAAGTCAACGTTGGCATCGTGTTATAAGCTCAAAAATTGAAAGAATAGTTAATCAATGCGTCAGGAAATCTGAGCGCTACCGTCGCGTCGGTCAGGGCAACGACTTCGCCTCCCTGCGGTAGTTGGCTCCCCATCCTCAGACGCTCGCCATCTTCCAACAGCAGGTAAAGCCCCTGCTGGTCATGTACAATAGCGGCAATCGGCGAGGGGAGGCGCAGACTTCCCTCACCAGACGACGCCACATTCTGGTAACTCAACGCGATGCCGGGGAATTGCTGTCGCAATTGTGCCAGCAGGCGGTTTAAAGATTGCTGCTCATCCCTGTTCAGAACGCCGCTGATAACGAACGCCTGACCGACTGAGGTCACACTGACTTTTTTCGCCAGCCCCTTCTGCAAGAGGCTGGCGATCAACGCGTTGATGTGGGTTTCATGAAGATTGTCGATATGCAGGTGTTTCAGGCCAGGGATCGTCGTCAGTTGCTGCTGGATACCCGCCCATCGCTTGCCCATCACGATATTGGCGTTAATGCTAATCTCACCCGGCGCGCTACTGGTCAGTTCGACCTCGTCATACCCCGCCTGGGTCAGGACATCTCGCATCTGCCTGATAAGCTGATCGGTGCACACCACATTATCCTGATACAGGACTCCCCATGCCCCCAGCTTCAGGCGCACGCTTTGCAACCTGTCGCTCTTATCACAGTAGCCAGAGAGCCGAAGCGTGCCATCCTTTTCCCAGGATGCTTCGATCTTCGTCAACCCGGTTTGTCGCAACAGTTCTGCCACCCGGGAGGTCATCGGTGGCGGCGGTAGGTTCCCATGACTCAGCAGGATCAACGCGGTAGCCCCCATCAAGATCAGGCACGCGAACGCCATCCCCCAGAACAGGGCTGGACTTGTTCGACGTAGCGGGTAACGAGATAAATTGGCGTGGTGCTGACCAAACGCTATCGTCAGCCCCAGCGCGTTCAACACGCCCTCTTCAGGTAGTGGCTTGTCGGGCTGATGCCGCCGGCCATTAACCCTTACCGGCTCGCCCCCGGAATTGATCAATAGTCCTGCCGGCGTTGCGGTGAATTCAAGTCTGCCGTCACCGCACAACGGAATACAGAGATCGCAGCCGCGCTCTCCAACCGAAAGATGCCCATCGGCCAGCCAGACTTCTCGTCCATGCAGCACTCCGCCGAGTAGGCGAATTTTCCACTCGCTATCCATGGCTGCTGTCGCTATTGGCTACGGTGGCTTTGATGAGAAACAGACGGATAACGCTGTGGGTCTGATTAAGATCGTTGCGGAACAAATGTCCGATAACCGGAATATCGCCAAGCAATGGGATCTTGTTCTGTGCCTGCATCTGTTTATCCTGCTTAAAGCCCCCCAGCAGTAAACTCTGCCCAGGATGGAGCGTGGCCTGAGAGGCTATCTCTGAATTTTGTACTTCCGGTAAAGGCTCATCCTGACTCAACGGCGGGTTTTGCTGCCCGTCCTGGATATTGAGACTCAGCATAATATTCTGCTTGCCCTGCTCCTCCAGCAGCCGTGGGGTTACTCTGAGGAGCGACCCCGTGGTAATCGATTCAAGTTTTGCGACTTTATCGCCCTGCAGTTTGGTGTAAAATGTGATGTTTTTATCCAGTACCGCCTGAATATTATTGAGCGTCACAACGGACGGTTGCGACAAAATATAGGCGTGGGAATTTTTCTCGAGCGCTATCAGCCGCGCCATAAAGCCTTGCGTGTTGCTAATGACGGCGGAGAATCCCCCTCCGGCGTTACTGTCCGGGCCGTTAAAGGAGACGGAACTTCCTCCCAGAGAAAGCGCCGCGCTCCAGTCAATTCCGAGCTGGCTGACGTCCCCGGCATCAACATCAATAATCGTGACCGAGATTTCTATCATCTGTGGCCGTCTATCCAGCTCTCCGATGAGTTTGCGGTAACCCGCCATATTGACCGAGCGATCCCGCACAATGACGGCATTTTGTCGCGGGTCGGCAGAAAACATTGGTAACCCCTGCGTCGCAGCAAAACTACCGCCCGCAGTCGGCGTACTACCACGGTTCATATCGCGCAGCACGCTGACAATCCCCGGGACGACAACGTTTTGATCGCGGTACTGGTAATGGTCATCCACCGCCGTGGCATATTTGAGCGGGTATACCACAAGACTGACCGCGTCATCCCGGCGGCGGGTCATCTCCCCATCCAGCATGGACGCCAGTTGCGTAATGCGCGCGGTGCAGGCGGGAACGCCGCTGATATCGATGGCATTCACGCCTGGGATAATACGCGCTTCGCAGCTGCTTTTTTCTGGCAAGTCTCGTTTACGCAGATAACGAATAAAAGTGCTGGCATGCAGCGTGTTCAGGGTAATAACGCGATGCGCCACGCGTGATGAGGGATAGATAAACAGCGTATTGCCATCAAACCAGGTCACCAAGTTATATTGCGTGGTTAATCTATTAAGAATTGCAACCGGAGAAGCTGGCGGGATTGCGCCGCTGAATGTTTCCACAATGGCCGGATCGATGATCACTGGCGTGCCATAGTTCTCCGCTAAATTTTGCAATACTGCTGCCAGTGAGATTTTCCGGGCACGCAGCGAAAATTCAGCCCCCTTCCATGCGAGCGTTTGCGCATGGGCACACAGACAAAAAAACAGCACAGGAAATACCACTATTCTTTTTATTCGCATATTGGACTCACATCTTGCTGTTTTTTTGACAGACAATTATGTTTGCCAAATATCGTGTCAGCGCCAGATGTTTTTCAATTTCAACGGCCATTTTTTCAGCTGACATATTTTTGTCATAATAACAACTCAACCATCCGCCATCAGGTAATAACTGCAAGGCGTGGTCGTGGACTGCCGGGCAAGCAGCAAGTAAAAGAGTGATACGCCTCACTGTTTCAATAGGGAAGTTATCGATACTGTCAATAAAAATACCCAAAACTAAAGATAGTGTACATAAATGTCCACGCGCCTTTCTGCCATCTATTTTCATCAGTATAATTGCACTATCAGATGAAATACCTAAGTGTTCCACCGCAGTGATTTTTTTTAATTTATCGAACATAGACAGGGCCTCCTGAATACCACTCATATTCGTTCATGATTACCTGGGTGTACATCAGTAAAAGACCTGATACCTTTTCCTCAGCGTATTGCCATCATATTCACTTACAAATTCATACAATGGTTTTTCACAGCGTTTATTACGCTTTATATTATTTAGGTTTTTTTCCTGAATCGAGAATAAGGCTGATGCCTTCATATTTCTGATATCACTAAGCCTGATGACGCTTCGCATTGTAAAACCACCTAAGGACAAAAATGATGAAAAATCAGCCTTCCTTGGTTGGGAGATTAACACTACTGATATCTGTTGGCCTGCTAATTATTTGGTTGATTACTATATTCACCACAACCTATGTTTCATTAAATCAAAATCGGCGGCGGATTATTGAAAATTTATCTCATATGTCGCGCCTGCGGGTGGGGCTGAGTAACCATCGATTTGAAGGCGCGGAAAGAGATGCGCAGGCTCTCGCCCAGAGCTATGGCCTTTATCACTATGTGCCCACGGGCACGCATCCTGTGGCAAAAAGCGAGAGTCGCTACTTCCCCGTCGACGCCAGTATCTGTACTCCTCAGGGCAAGCAGGACCAAGATCTGAATTTCATTCAGGTTTATGGCACCGCAGGACAGACATACTATCTTGATAGTTTTATTCTTGACCGACGCTATGGTATTTTTCTTCTGCCCCCGCTCGATCACTCACCCGACTATTTTATTCGCCGGAAAAACGAGCTGTGGCATTTTCCACGCCGCGCGACGCACGACAATCTGTTCTGGGGTAAACCAGAATACATCCCCGGCACCGGCTGGAGCGTCTCTATCGCGGCTGCAGGCGCTCATGGCGTCCTGATTGGCTTAGCCGTTAAGCTTAACGACCTGATTTCCTATGGTCACAACGTCTCAGACAGCGATATCAATCTCTGGCTGGATAAACACAATCAGATCCTGCCCTTCTCGGACCTTGCGGAAAGTCGCAGCGAAACGCTGCAAAAGCTGCTGCTGAACTTGACTCTTCACGACGGATGGCAACAGCTCCCTGGCTATCTGGTGCTTCGCAGCGAACTTAAAGGCCCCGGCTGGCAGCAGGTTATCTTGTATCCGACCAGCGGGGTGCTAAAACGTGAACTTAACATCGTGGCGGAGCAGTTACCTTTTGCCCTGACTACCTTGCTGCTGCTGGCGATGATGCTGTTCTGGCTGCTTCATCGCCATCTGGCACGCCCGCTGTGGGACTTCGTCAAAATCATTGAGAAAACCGGGCCAGACTCCCTCTCCGCTCGGCTACCGGAATATCGGCACGATGAGCTGGGAAGCATTGCCCGCGCCTATAATTTGCTGCTTGATACCCTCCACGAGCAGTATGACAACCTCGAAAATACCGTCGCCGAACGTACCCGCGAACTGACGATAGCCAAGCAGCAGGCCGAACAGGCCAATAAGCGTAAAAGTAGCCATCTGACGACCATAAGCCACGAGCTGCGAACGCCGTTGAGCGGAGTGTTGGGGGCACTCGAACTTCTGCAATTAACCCCCATGAGTGAAAAGCAGTCGCAGTTGTCCAATACGGCCAGCCAGTGCACCCTTTCGTTACTCAGCATCATCAACAATCTGCTCGACTTCTCACGCATTGAATCTGGACAGCTATCGCTTCACGTCGAGGACACCGCGATACTCCCCCTGTTGGATCAGGCGATGCATACCATCCAGGGCCCAGGGCAAAGCAAAGGGTTAACATTGAAAACCTTTGTTGGTCACAGGGTGCCGTTGATATTCGAGGTAGATGGGACTCGCCTGCGGCAGATCCTGGTTAACCTCCTGGGCAACGCCCTCAAATTTACCGATAAGGGTGCGATTTGCCTTAGTGTTAAACGCAGGGATGATTTTCTTATTTTCGCCGTGAGCGACAGCGGGCGAGGCATTGCCCTTGCCGATCAAAAAGCCGTATTCGAGCCTTTTTTCCAGAGTCAGGGGCACAGCCAGGGGACAGGTCTCGGCCTGACGATTGCCTCGACCCTCTCAAGGATGATGGGAGGATGGCTTGAGTTACGCAGTACGCCGGGATTTGGCACTTGCCTCTCTCTGTTACTGCCACTCGGCAAATATCAGCCTCCCGAGCCGCTGACGGGCGAGATTGCCGCACCGCAGGTTCTGCATCGCCAGCTTTGCGCCTGGGGGCTAACCTGCGAAATCGCCAAACAAGAGAACGCATTTAGCGCCGATGAGCTGTGTTTTCTGCCAGGAAAGCTGCGTGAGACCGTACTCCACGCGCTTTCAGGTGTGGCAAACGAATGCGACGTCCTGCTTCCGGTACAACCCTGGAGGTTACATATTTTGCTGGTTGATGACGCGGCTATCAATCGGGATATTTTTGGCATGATGCTGGCTTCTCTTGGCCAGCAATTTACCCTGGCAGCGAGCGGCGAAGAAGCGCTGGCGCTGGGCCAACAGCAGCGATTTGATCTGGTGTTGATGGATATTCGTATGCCGGAGATGGACGGCATGTCATGCGCGCAGCGCTGGCGACGGGATGCACTGAATCACGACGCCAATTGCATGATTATGGCACTCTCAGCAAATACGGCGCCGGAGGAGATAAGCCGCTGCAAGGAGGCTGGCATTCAGCATTATCTGACCAAACCCGTTTCTCTCAACCAGTTGGCCAATGGGATCTCCATTGCCGCGGAGTACCAGCTAGAGCGCGATATCGCTCTTCAGGAGCAGGATCCCACCGTAGAGCACGCGCTGCTTCCTCTGGACGATGCCGCCATACGCCGCAAAATAAGCCATTCCCTGCATTTGTTGCTTTGTGAACTCGAACATAATCTGGGCTCCCTGCCAAAAACCAGCACCCTGCTGCATACCCTAAAAGGGTGTCTCGGCCAGGCGGGGTTAAGCCCTCTGGTTTGTAGCATCATAGACATGGAAAATCGCGTGCAGCATGGCCTGCCGCTGGCTGCAGAAGAAATTACCGAACTTCGCCATACCCTGAACTTAGCACTGGACGCTTAAATCAGTGCCGGCCAACGAGGCTGTCTATCAAGAGGTAATACAAATGAACGATCAAAGAATCCTGCTGGTCGACGACCATGAACTAATTGTTAATGGAATCATTAACCTGCTCTCCCCCTATCCACGCTTTCACGTGGTTGCCCACATTGATGATGGGCTGGAGGTTTATAACGCCTGCCGCCGCCATGCGCCGGATATTGTGGTGCTTGATCTGGGCTTACCCGGCATTAACGGGCTGGATCTTATTCCGCAGCTGCATCGTCGGCTACCGCAAATGGCCATTCTGGCCTATACCGCCCATATGGAAGAGACGATGGCAATACGCACGCTAAGCGCGGGTGCGTTGGGCTATGTATTGAAAAACAGTAGCCGCCAGGTGTTGCTGGCAGCATTACAAAGCGTCGCGGTGAAAAAATGTTATATAGATCCGGCGCTAAATCGGGAAGCGATTAACACTGCGCTTCGCGTCAAAAATGACATCACGGAAATACTCACCCCGCGCGAACGGCAAATTCTCAAACTCATTGCCGATGGTTTTACCAATCGGCTTATCGGTGAGCGACTGTGTATTAGCGTTAAAACCGTGGAAACGCATCGATTAAATGTCATGCGAAAACTAAACGTCCATAAAGTTACCGAATTACTTATCTCCGCACGGCGACTAGGTTTAACTGAATAACGCCCTTCCCCGTCGTGTATGTAACAGGATGTATCCCCTTTTCACCCGATAGTGATTAACAAGGATGTCTCATACGATTAATTTCTCACCAACAAAGAGAAGGAAACGCTCATGAGTATGACTATCGGAACTACCCTTGGTGTTAATGAATTACAATTACACGCCATGCTGACCGGGCAGTTAAAGGAAGCTACTCGTCTTGAAGGCTGGGAGGCATTCAAAAATTTCTTTATAAAATTACTCAATCACCTGCCAGGGATGAACTTAGAAGATAAAGAAAAAAAGCTGCGCGATATTTACAACACTATTTATGGCGAAAAAACGGCGGCTGCTAGCGCCGGGACTCATTCAATAGAAACGCTCTGGCCGGCAGTTGAAAGACTTATTCACCTGATGGAAGGTGACCAGGTTCGCGCGATGGAATTTGAAGTGATAAGCCATGACGTTTCCCGTATGACGGGTGAAATTCATACGCAGGGAGATCTGGATCTGGTCATTCGCGTAGATGACCATATGCTACCCGCGATAGCTCTATCGAATTCAGATATGCATCGAGAGATGCTATCGAGTGTACTGTTCCACCACATGACCTGTAATAATCGTGTGCCTGGGGTGTACCAGTTGGATCCGGAAACGCTGGTTTCCCAGGGGAGCAGAGTTGAATTCACCGCCTCTGCCGTGATGGCCACCAGCCATGGTTTCAAGGTGGCCAGGGCACTTGAAGCATCGCGCGAACTGGTGAAAACGCCCGTCAGGGAAATAAGCAACCTGGACGACCAGATAGCGCAATTAGCCCACTATCAGCAACGGAAAGCGGACCTGACGCAGCTGAGATCCGTTCGGGACGTTCACGCCGAATTACACAGCAAATGTATAGACGATGCGCTGGAAGAACTGGATACACACAGGCAGCAGCAGTTGGCAAGTATCCAGCAGCTCAACCAGAAGTTTGTTAAGGCTTTCGTTGAGGAATGTGCCAATAACCTGGTACAGGAAGGCCTTCTGAGCAAAGCGGCCATCAATACAAAAATGTCCCATCTTTCCGCACTCACTCCGCATAGGGATGCGTTGTTCCAACAGGTGGATAGCGAGCGCCTACAAAGCATCCAGGCTCAACTGGAGTTGGCTTCCCAGGTGGCCGATCTGCAAGAGCAGCTCCAGTCTTCCGTAAGCTTCCCTCAGGAGCCGTTTTCAAATCTGCAAGTTGCAATGAGACAGGCTAAGGCGGGGCCACTGACAGAACTATTAGACACCCTTTTCAATGTCATTAAGTCAGTTTCCCCGTACAACATTGCTAAAAAAGAGATTGAAGTTCAGGCACAGCAAGCCTCCGGGAAGTTGCTTAAGTCTCTGGAAGCGGCAGAGGCAAAAATGGCAATACTCCTGAGTCATCCAGATATCCCGTCAGATATGGATTTCAACACGTTCAAGAAGATGGTGACGCAGATCCCCCCGTTTACGCCAGACAAAAATGCGCTTTCCAGCCGCGCTGAAACCCTCCATAAGCAAAATATCGCCATCACCAGAATAGACTCACTCCTGAGTGAAGGGCTGACTCTTGCCAAAGAAGATGTTTTAAATTACCCGCGGGAAGATGTTATTGATGAATTGCAAAAGCTGAACGCTAAGCTGCCAGAAAGTCAAAGAAAATCGTGGTATCAGCTGCGCATTGATAATCTTAACGAAGGTCTTTTACACCGTAAGGTCGATGTCTGGAAAGAACACATCGGAAGTATGCCGGATGCAGGAAGAAGTGCGGCGTTGGAGAATGCCGTTCAGGCACTCACGGCATTAAAAGCCGAAGGACAACAAATCAAAATATCTGAAAAAAAGAAAGCTTTCCATGGGCTCATTACCACCCTAATTGCCCAGCACGAGGACATGGGGTCCTTCGAAGCCACTTTACGCTCTTATAAAGAGAGCAATAAGTACGCCACTAAGGAGGTTGTCAGTGACCTCTCCACGAAAATAAGGAGGATGGACGATTCTCCGCGCAAGCTGGCGCTGATGGAGCATGTCACTGCTTTACAGACAAAGAACAATGAGATGGATGCCGTTAATAAGTTGTTTGCTGGTGTGAACCAAAAGATTATCGAGGTATCCAGATTTCAAACTACATGGTCAGAAGACCTGTCGATAAACTTCAACAGCGTGAAAACTCGGGCGCTGGCCCTACCCGACGGAAAACAGAAAGAATCCCTGCTGCGTAATATTGCCAACACTGAAAATACACTTCAAAAAGTTCAGAATCAGGAAATGCCATTTTCAAAGCTGGGAAAGTGGTTAGCAAAGGCGGCGGAAACAAATGGCACCCCCTCATCGCACTGGCCCACAACCTTTCCTCTACTGAAGGGGGCTGGGGCAGAGCTTAAAAAACTCCCCGAGAGTCCCAGAACAAAAGACTTCGCAACACGTTTAGGTAATGATACGAGTAAGGCGCTTAATTTGCTTAAAGGGATGATTGCTGCTGATCCCAAGGGGGATATAAATTATATGGCTGAAAGAGAAGAGGAATATAAGTCTCTGCGAGACTTCATCAATTCCATGGCCGACTATCTGCCTAACGGCGACGGACTCACCAAAGCAGTCAAAGATATCAAACACAAAAATAACTTCCGCAGTAGAACGTTCCTTGAAAAGTTCGCATAGCCTCTCACGTAACCTAAGCGCATAGTCTCAGGCGGGATTCTACAGCCTAGTGCATAAAGAGGGTGACTTTACGTCCCCCTCTTTTCTACCTGCGTATAATATTCAACGGGCAGAATATGAGCAGCGATTCGATATAAGTAAACTGAAAACAAACCTGAAATGCAGGGGGCGCTATGGTTTTCGCTCATTCCCGGCGTGATTATTGCGTTTCTTACCATGGCTCTGGCAAAACAGACACGTACTTTTCGGCCTTATTCCGGGTAACCTTCCAGTTCAGCATGAAATATCAGATGTATTTCATTTGCCGCGGAAGCCGCTACGTAATATTGATGACAGGCTTCACGAACAGTTTTTTACATCCACTCCTTTCGTATCCTGCCGGCCCAAAAAGGGATACTGTTGCAAAGTTAACAATGAGGCAGCCGAAAGGCCTTACATTTTAAAAACTCTGCTTACCAGAGGTATCCCACCCAGAGGATCACTACTGTGCAACCGATAAATGATAGTCTGATGCTTTCAGTACTGGAAAGCCCAAGTATCTGCGAAGTGGATCATTTTATTTTGAGCAAATACATTGTATACCTCAAAACCTACACTCCGTGACGGACTGCCGTGCTAACCAGCACGGCAATCGAAGAACTGATTGTCAGTGAAAATCTCTGGTAACCCCTTTTCTTACATCTCATAAGTGTTATCAATAAGTTGTTTGATGAATCGCCACGGATAATCTAGACACTTCCGAGCCGTTGATGGACTGCCCCCGCCCCGGTAGACGATCCTGCCCTATAGTTTGGACTGACCCCACGCCCGTAGACAAATTCTGTCCTCACGATGAGGCCTGTTCGAAGGCCTCCGGACTGACGCCGCCGAGGTGACTGTGGCGACGGGCCCGGTTGTAGAACACTTCAATGTAATCGA